>Ga0172372_10004643_pt1 | contig 19446 bp, 15 predicted proteins | sample LakKiv5m_2_FD_114544 | JGI IMG/M metagenome (GOLD analysis project Ga0172372, IMG submission 114544) | Freshwater microbial communities from Kabuno Bay, South-Kivu, Congo - kab_092012_9.5m | ecosystem: Environmental > Aquatic > Freshwater > Lake | place: Democratic Republic of the Congo...
TACCACCGGTTATCTTGATATAAAATCAGCTAGTCTGGGTTGTGAACCATATACCCTCACCTTGGTTAATCCTCAGGTTTTAACGATAGCGAACGATCTAATTAACCTGGGCAATTTAAAGTTTGCTGGTCAAAATAGCTACCTCGAGCTGGCTGGTAGTTTTGGGTCTCAGGCTGGATTTAACCTGCAAGCCAGGGGACTCTTCAATCTTCACACCCTGGCACCTATGTTTCCAGCGCTTGATGATCTTAAGGGCGATATCGAGGCTAATCTTACTGTGGTGGGACCAACCGACTCACCAAAGCTAACTGGCTCGGCATCTATTAAAAATGGAGTGGTATCTACTTACGCAGCAGACCTCACAGTTGATGACATCTCAGGACAGATCAAGCTTGATGGTCGAAAAATTATAATAAATAATTTCTTCGGTGCTGCTAATGATGGTGCGATCCAGATTTCTGGCGCTGTCGACCTTGATTCACCAACCAATACTGAAGTGACAGCAGAGCTCACAGATATATTCATACAGCCGTTAGAAGGCGCAAATATCTGGGCATCCGGAAATTTAAATCTAAAAACCGATGAGAATGAAGATCTGGCCGTCAATGGCGATATCCTGATAGCGCGTGGAGATGTAGAGAGAACTATCACCCTGCGCTCTCTGATTAGAGGGCTTCTGACTACGTCTTCCAAAACTATCGCACCGACTAAATCTCAATTAGGAAACATTCAATTAAATATAAATATAGATGCGCCGCGTAATTTATTCCTGATGGCTAATTGGGCCGATCTTGAAATGAAGGGAAATCTAAAAGTGGGTGGAACTATTAAAGAACCGCTATTGAACGGTGAGATCGAGACTCTCAGTGGTTGGTTCGGTCTGAATACAAGAAGATTCTCAATCGCTTCCGGTAAATTTTTAATTTCATATCCAGCTCAAGAACCGTTCATAGACATAACGGCCGAGACTCAGATGTCCGGCACTACGGGCGATACCGTGCTGGTGATGCTTGATGTAACCGGGCCTCTCTCTGCTCCGCAGGTTAAGTTTTCTTCAGATTCAGGATTATCATCACAAGAGTTAACCAAAATTATAGCCAAAGGCGGATTTGCAGTATCTGGATCGATAGTGGATGTCGTCGCTGGTGGCGATAAAAAAGTCTCTGCTCGAAATAACTTAATGAATTTTTTAAAGCGAATCACCGACATTGATAGTTTAGGTGTAGAGCCAGGATATAACGAAAGAACCGGCACAGTAGAACCAATGCTGGTAGCCGAGAAATCAATCACATCTAAGATAAAAGTAGTGGGTAAAAATTCCTTCTCGGCCGAATCCCGTCAGTCAAGCATTTTTGGCTCTCTACAATTGACCCCTTCGCTGACATTCTTATCTGGACTTGAAAATCTGCCGCTTGAAGAGGTCGCAGCTTATTCTGCTGATTTAAAGTATTCAGTTTTAAAATCTCAGAAAGATTTTCTTAAAATCTTAGTTTTTGGCAATGAGAACGTAAGCACTGATGAAATCTTGGAAGGCATCAGATTAACTTCTGCGTCTCGCTTGCCTAAAGATGAAGCTCCCAAATTCTCTGCATCAATCAGTAATCTTTATAAAAATAAAGGTTACTTTAGTTCAATAGCTCAGATTAATTGCCAAGATGACAGTCAGTTCTGCCGTACCCTAACTATCTCGATTCAAGAGGGACCCGCAACCAAGATTACCTCAATTAAAAAAGAGGGTGATAATATCGAATCCTTCTTGAAGAAACTTACCCTACCCAAAATAGGTTCATTAGCAACGAAATCAGCGATTAAAGATTTTAAAAATAATCTTACTCGTGCTGTAAGATCAGAGGGATATATCGCAGCAGTGATAAAAACATCATACACTCCTTCAGCTGATGGGAAAGAAGCCTCATTGATAATTCAAACAAACTTGGGAGATCCATATACCTTTATATTCACGGGCAACAGGCTGCACAGCGCCGCTGACTTTTTAGACACGATTAAATTATTCAAACGGTCGCAACCCTTCGGTGATAACACTCCAGCAATCCTATTGGAGAATATTGAGAAGCTCTATCGCGAGGCAGGATATCTCTATGTCACTATCGACTACGATCAATTACCGCCCGATAAATCTGAAAGAAAAATTCATAATTTTAAAATAGATGAGGGCACAAAGATCTCTGTAAAGGAAGTTCGACTAGATAGCCCTGGCCCGTTTAGCCTTAAAGAATACGCTAGCCACATAGCTGAAGGAGACAAGGAACTAAAAAATCGCTTCCTGAGACCACAAGTTGCGCTTCAAGAGGAGATCGATGGCTTTGCTGAACTTATGATCAGCAAACTCAAAGAGGCAGGGTATCCTAGAGCGTTTGTCAGCGGGGCAATTATTGATCATGGCGAGGACGGAGTTGATATTGTTTATGAGGTTAGACCAGACAATCCTGTCCACTTTGCAGGATTCGAGGTGTCGGGCCTTCCTGAGGGAGTGCTATCCCCTTCTCTTCCTGCCCCGCCGCTATCAGTCCCTCAGATTAATCGGGCTACCGAAGAGATAATCACCAACTTGCGACAAGAGGGATACAGAAGCGCTGAGATATTCTCAAATACAGGTGAAACTTTTAATCTCACGATCAATCCTGGGGAGTGCTCTAAAATCGGCAAAATTGAGATCTTAGGTAACCAGAGGGTTGAGACAGCTACCATAATTAGCTTCTTAAAAATAAAAGAGGGAGATCCCCTCAGAGAAGAGAGATTGGACCACTCCAAGCGACACCTGCTTTCTCTGGGATTATTTTCAAGAGTAGACATTTTGCCAGCTGATGGAGCTCTTGATAGCGCCACAGAGGATTTGGTTATTAAAGTTGAAGAAAAGAACCTTCGCTCTCTTGATTTAGGGGCTGGTTACAATTCAGCTTACGGTCCTCATCTTTTCTCAGAATACATGGACCGAAAGATATTTGCGGATGGGCGAACCCTTGGGCTTCGATTCGATACTTATCATGAGGATGGCTTTCCGAGTATTACCCGCGGAACAGTCAGTCTGCGATATATGGATCCGTTCTTTTATGGAGAGCAAATCCGATTAACCGAAGATTTGCGTTATCAGAAGCTTGAGAATGGCATACTACCCTACGACCTGGATCGTCTATCTCTTTTATCATTCCTGGATTTCACAAAGTTCTCCAACTTTAAGGCGACCTTGGGTCATACATTGATGGCTGAAGACTTAACTAATGTGGAACCGGATGCAGTCATTTCAGATCTCGATAATGGCCGGAATCTTCTCAGCATAGTTTCTGGTGCCATAACTTTCGATAAGAGAAACGACGCTCTTTTGCCGACTAATGGCTACTTCCTAGGTGCCGATACCTCAATATCAGACTCGATCATCGGCTCAGATGCCAACTATGCAGGACTCGGTGTCAGGGGCTCAGCTTACATCCCGTTAAATAAGGAAGGTACGGTTTTGCTTGCCAACAATTTAAGATTTGGTGCCCTCGTACCCTACGGTGATACCTCTGAAATTCCTATAAGTCAGAGATTCTTCCTGGGTGGCCACAATACTGTGCGTGGTTTCAGAGAAAATTCAATCGGACCAAAAGGGTCGGAAGGATCTCCGATCGGTGGAGATGTGATGGGGTACGGCAACTTTGAGCTGCAATACAATCTAACAGATTATCTGCAGCTAGCATCATTCTTTGATGCGGGCACCACATTCTTGCAGAGCGATGGATTCTCAACCTCTGACATTAGAGAAAGCGCCGGTGGTGGTACTAGAGTGCTAACACCACTCGGCGCAATTAGTCTTTACGCTGGATTCCCCTTAGACGAACAAAGGGGTGAGCCGTCCGTGCGATTCCACTTCAACATCGGCGCTCAATTCTAAAGCATCTCGCTCGCGCAGACAGAAATTTAAAATCTCGTCCACAGGAACTACGCCCTTTAGAGAGCCAGACCGATCTGCAATCACAAAGAAAGTAGCCTTACTGTGAAGAGAACGTTTGAATAGCTCCTCTAGCGTGGATGTCTCAGGTTCCAGCGCCACCACCCTATCCATCACCTGATAGAGTCGACTGTGCTTTACTAGCCTTCCTGAGCCTACAAGCTCTAATAATGACTTTAAACTAACTACACCCTCGATAGTATCAGGGTACTTCTGAACCAAGGCGCAGTCGGCTGAAGCCATAACCATTTCGTTTATAGCTTCTGGAATAGTTAAACTTCTTTTTAAAGTAATCAATTTAGGAGTATCTGGGCCTGGGTCAAGTCGACGTAAAAAGAAGGAATTACTTACCGTTGAACGCAGGGAGATCCCCCCGCGATTTGCCATTAATGCCCTGCCTTGCTGCTGTGCCTGGTACATCATAGACCACCCCCCAAGATAGTTTTTAAATAGCCCCTCGTCTTTTGACGATTCCCTTAGCGGCGGACCCTAACACAACGTCTCCCGCAAAAACAATTAAAAAGTTATTCTAAAATAAAAAATCTTCTAGAATGATTATTCAGGCACTTTTAAATGATTTAAGAGATAGGAGGAGGTGGTTTTTAGCCTTAACCGCCACCTTGACAACTATTTTAATCAAGCTCTCCTCGGATGGAATGCTTGGTGGGAGCATTCCAATAACCGCCTTAGCAGCCTTTATTTTGTGGCTAATTGCTACAGTGGGCTGGGGCAAGCTCTTATCAAAAGTAATTCACCGCTCTGATACTTTAAATTATCGCCTAGGAATTGAGATTACGCTGGGATTTTTGGCTCAGGGTATCGCTTATTTTCTTCTGACAGCTCTTGGCTTTTCTAAATTTGGCTCAGGCGGTCTCTTTATATTCATTGCAATTGGGGCTTTTTATTCTCTACCAAAAGCTGCTCTTACGGAGTTAGATCTCAATCTGCCTAGCACACTCAATCTGGCGCTTCTGCCGTCATTCGCTCTAATTTGCTACATCGGGCTTCGCATTTGGCACGCTTTAAGCCCAGATATGCATCCGGATGCACTCTGGTATCACCTAACTGCGCCGCTAGACTGGTATTCCTCGGGAGGATTTAGATTCAATCCAGACGCTATCCAGCTCATGCAATCAAGCTACTGGGAGAGCTTATACCTTTGGCCATTTAATTTATTCGGGGTGAACTCAACCGCTGCTCTTTTAGCGAGTCACATATTTGCGCAGCTGATAACCATCACCGCTTGGATCTGCACAGGGCTTTTAGGCTCTCTTCTGCTTAAAGAGATAATGCCTGGGATCCCTAAAAATTTTGCACCATGCGTAATACTTGCAATCCTGACAACCGCTGAGCTCTCACTCTCTCTCCCCACGCCCAAAAACGATTGGGGAATAGCACTCTTTTTTATTTTAGGAGCTATTTATCTGATAAAAAGTAATCCAAGCGCGACTGGATTACTGTGGGGAGTATCTTTTGGATCAAAGTTTTCTTACCTAGTTCCAATCCTAATTCTTTTGATTATTGCGGCTAGTCACCTAGTTGGAATTAAAAGAAAAATAACGCCAATTATCATTTTTATTTTAGCAGCCGCTCCAGTGCTTGTTAGAAATTATCTTCTTACGAAGAATCCTTTATTCCCGGTCTTTGGGGAAATATTTGGGAATGAGAATCTTCCTGATATCTGGGAAGGGGCGCTAGTTGCATTTAGTGGATCTGGTATAAATTTAAATCCCCATCACTGGCAAAAAATACTTCAGGGGGTATTCCCTGGCACACAACTCCTCACTCTCCTACTTCTACTTCCTGCTGCCCTAAAAATTTATAATTCCTATTGGGGCCGAAGATTCAGCCTATGGGTCTTGGGGAGTGTTGCTATTTTTGGCTTAGTTTCTGGGGACAGAGCAGAGCTACGGCTAATCGGAGTGGTTGCCGCGATTGTATCGGCAGCTTCTATCTATGCCCTTTATAATTTGAAAGATGCTCCGGTCTTTAGAATCATATCGAAAGATATCTGGGGTGTTATTGCGTCTCTGTATCTGATTCTAGGTAGTGAGACCCCCTGGCAAGAGACTTTTAAAGCCCCTTTAAGTCAGCCCCTAAAAAAATTAGAGGACTTACTACCGCTTGAATTTATTGATTCACTCCCAGTTAATCAAAATAATAAAATTCTCCTCGCCTACGAAACACGGCTTTTTTACCTGTTTAACAAAGGCACAGTTAGAATCTGGGATTCCCTAAATGCTGCCCCTCTTTGGCAAGGCTCCCTTCCGGATGCTATTAGCGGGGCTGAAGCAACATCATTTCGGTACCTCCTCGTCAGCTCAACTATTATTGATAACTTCTTGAGCACCGAATCGGTCTCAGGGGTGGTTAATTATGCCCAAAAGCACCCCACGACCATAATATTTCAAGATAAAGATACCCTGATTATTGACCTTTTCCTCCTTAAGACGCACCTTATGAGGAAAGAAGGTCCAATATCATGACAAAAATTATCACACTAAAACCATCCAAAGAGCGCTCGGCCAAGAGATTCCATCCATGGATATTTTCGGGCGCACTTAGCCGCATACCTGATAACATCGAAGATGGTGAGGTTGTTAAAGTTGTCTCCTCGGACGAAGAGGTTCTTGGGTATGGATTTTACGGCTCTGGCTCAATCTCTGTTAAGCTCTGCTCCTTCGGTGATGTGCCTCTTGATTCTGGACTGTGGCAACGTCGTATAGCAGATGCCTATAGATTAAGAGAGTCATTAGGGCTCGGACCTAATAAAGCAACCAATATGTATCGATTGGTAAATGCTGAAGGGGATTCTCTACCTGGACTAATTATTGATGTATATGGTGATGCGGCCGTTGTGCACTGCCATCATGCTGGGTACGAGACCTTTGAAGCAGAGATTCTTGAAGCCCTAAATCAGGTAACCCCTTTTATTAATGTTATATATTGGAAGAACGTGGGTGGCGAGGCTGAGGGCGGCAAATATATTAAAGGTCAGCGTAACGATACCCATGTAGCTCTTGAGCACGGCAATAAATTCTTTATCGATTGGGAAACAGGTCAAAAGACCGGCTTCTTTTTGGATCAGAGGAGTAATAGAAAATTAATCGGAGATCTATCTAAGGGTAGAAGAGTCTTAAATGCATTCTCCTACTCCGGAGGATTTTCGGTTTATGCTTTAAAAAATGGAGCGACGCTGGTGGACTCAGTTGATAGCTCAGAAAAGGCCACCGATCTTTGTAACAAAAACACTGAACTGAATACCCTCTCTAACCATCGTGCCATAAAGGCTGATTGCTTAACTTATCTCAGAGATATTAAAGGTAATTACGATTTGATAGTTCTAGATCCGCCGGCCTTTGCTAAACATAAAAACGCCGTTGATGGCGCGCTATCGGGATATAGAGATATTAATCGACTGGCCTTTAAAGCCCTACCCAAGGATGGAATTTTAGCCACGTTCTCCTGCTCCCAACTCGTCTCTAAAGATATGTTTCAGGAATCAGTATTCTCGGCGGCAGCCCAGGTGGGGCGCTCGGTTCAAATTATTTACAGAATGTCTCAGACAGAGGATCACCCTGTAAGTATTTATCACCGTGAGGGCGAATATCTTAAAGGATTGGTGCTGAGAGTTCTCTAATCTTAGAGGCTGGTACCTATCCGTTCACTACGCGACGAGAAAAATGCGCTGGTATTGCACCGTGCTCTTTAATAACGCCGGCAATCTTATCTAGCACACCGTTAACGAACATCGGAGAATCGTCTGCTGAGTACCGCTTAGCTACCTCGATCGCTTCGTTGATGCTGACATTAGGTGGAACATCCGGCATGAAGGCGAGCTCAAAGGTTGCTACTCTTATGATATTCCTATCAACTCTGGCCATTCTGTTGATGCTCCAGTTCTGACAGCAATTAGAGATGCAGGAATCAATAACCTCAAGATTTGAAATAACGCCTGATATTAATTGTCTTGAGAAGGAATGATCGATCTCCTTGGCTTCGGTTTCAGAATCCTCCTCTTTAGTGGAGTGAAAACACTCAAAATACAGATCGATGGCCTTTTCTGACCAATCTTGCAAAGCATCGCACTGATACAAAGCCTGTAAAGCATGCTCTCTGGCTTGACGTCTTGAACCCATACTACACCGCCTTAACCTTGATAGATTTTTTAGAGCCGCCACTCCTTATCTGAGCTACAACACTGGCCATCTCAATTGCAGCTATCGCAGCTTCAGCGCCTTTGTTGCCAGCTTTCGTGCCAGCGCGCTCTATTGCTTGCTCAATCGTGTCAGTTGTTAAAACACCGAAAAGAACTGGAATGGAGGCATCGAGTGCCACCTTTGATACGCCCTTAGCACATTCGCCAGCTACAAAATCATAGTGAGAGGTAGAGCCACGAATAACCGCACCTAACGCCACGATAGCATCAACGCTACCTGAGCGGGCTAACTCTTGTGCTGCCAATGGAATCTCAAAAGCTCCTGGCACATGAACTATGGTGATATCATCCTCTGAGGCACCGTGCTTTGTTAACGCATGCTTTGCCCCTTCTAGGAGCTGGGATGTGATGAATCCGTTAAAACTTGACACTACTAAGCCAAACTTTAAGTTGGCGGCGGAGAGACTTCCCTCAATTATCTTAGGCATGTAATCTAGCCCCTTTAGAGATGAAAAGTTCAACTACTTAAGAACGTTATGGCCTAAAGCCACCTCTCCGTGCTCTGAAAACCCTGCACTGCGCGGAGCTCTCAAATGTACAACAAATCCAACATCATAGCTATAGTAATTTCAACTTTTCAGAGCACCTGGACGAGGTTAATTAATTGATTATACAGGGATTAATTAGGTTGTACTTCCGACAAACTATCATCGGTGACTAGATCATCCAGATAATGACCCATCTTTTCTTTCTTAACGGAGAGGTAGTTAAGGTTGTGACGGTTTGTTCCGCAAATAAGTGGGACCCGGTCTATTACCTCTAAACCAAACTTCTTGAGCACCTGCAACTTCTCTGGATTGTTTGTAAGAAGTTTGAGTTTAGTTACACCTAACTCCGCTAAGATGCGCGCTGCTACCGCAAAATCCCGCTCATCAGCTTTAAATCCAAGCTCGATATTAGCTTCAACAGTATCGAATCCTTGATCCTGTAGGGCATAAGCTTTCAGTTTATTGATCAACTCTATGCCCCTACCCTCTTGGCGAAGGTATATAAGAAGGCCACTATCTGCGGCGGCTATGGATTCCATCGCCCGAGAAAGCTGAGGACCACAATCGCAACGTTGGCTCCCAAGAATATCTCCGGTTAAACATTCCGAATGGATTCTAACTACCGGGGTAGATTTATCGGAATTTATATCCCCATGAACAAACGCCATGTGCTCTTTGCCATCGGCGTTACTCTCATAAAAAGAGACAGAGAACTTGCCGTGATCTGTTTGCCTCTCTTCGGTTCGCACTAATTGGATAAATGTCTCATTCTCCAGGATATGCTTAGCGATGACATCGACAGAGGTAATCTTTAAATTATGCTTTTTGGCAAATTCTATTAATGAATCTCCCCGCGCCATAGAGCCATCTGGATTAAGAATTTCGCAAATTATGCCTGACGGATTTAATCCCGAAATACGGGCTAAATCATAAGATCCTTCGGTCTGACCACGCCGTCCTAATACTCCTCTAGGATTAGCAATTAGCGGAAATACATTACCCGGGGTAACAAAATCTTTGTCGCTAGATTTTGAATCAATTAGCCTCTTCATGGACTCAGCTCTAGCAGCAGCAGAGATACCCACCCTGGCCACACTCTTATGATCAATGGTGGCAGTAAAGGCAGTACCATACCTAGAATTATTCTGATTTACCTGCGGGAATAACTTTATTCTCTCTGCCACTTCACATGAAACACTGACACAGATGAGCCCACGCCCTTCATTCATCATGAATGACAATATCTCAGGAGTGACTTTCTCCGTAGCAACAGCAAGATCCCCTTCATTCTCACGATTATCATCATCAACTATGATGACCATCTTACCAGCCTGATAATCAGCGATGATCTCGGACATCGGAGAGAGAGTATAGCTATTTGGTACAACTTCCGTCACAGCGGCCCTAGTGTTGGGAGCCTTTAACAGTGGCTACTGAATCTTTATCAGATTCTTTGTTCTCTAAAAGTCCTTGCAGAGTCTCCATAAACTGGCTGACATCTGAGAACTCCCTATAAACAGAGGCGAAACGAACATAGGCAACCTGATCAATCTCACGAAGAGCTTTTACTACCAATTCTCCTATTACAAGGCTGGGTAGCTCCTTCTTATCACTCTCTCTGACCTTTGATTCGATGTCGTCCACGAACCTATCGATTGTTTCGATGCTGACTGGGCGCTTTTCGCAAGCACGTATCATACCCGACCGGACTTTATTTCTATCAAAGGGCTCACGACGGCCATCTTTCTTGATAATCAGAGGCATCACCTCTTCAAGCCGCTCATATGTTGTAAAGCGAGAATCACATTCGGTGCAAACACGACGACGCCTGATTCCGTCCTCAGTGCTTCGAGAATCAATTACGTTAGACCTTTCGCAGCCACATCTATTACAACGCATATTCTTCTAGGAAACTAACCTGTGCCTATAAAGTGGATACTTCTCGCAAAGAGCTCTAACCTCTCCGCGAATAGCAACAAACTTCTTTTCGTCTCCGCGGGCATTGATCGCATCCTTTACCCAGTGAGCTATCTTCCTCATGTCGGATGTGGTCATGCCACGCGTAGTCAAAGCCGGAGTGCCTAGCCGAATTCCACTGGTAACCATGGGAGGTTGAGGATCGTAGGGGATTCCGTTTTTGTTACAAGTTATCCCTACCTGATCTAACCAAGCTTCAGCCTCCTTGCCGTTTACATCAAACGGTCGTAGGTCGACTAACATTACATGTGAATCAGTTCCACCCGATATTATCTTGAATCCGGCTTTCATTAACTCATCTGCCAAAACACGCGCATTCTCTACCACCTGGTGAGCATATTCCTTAAAGGAAGGCTCAAGGGCTTCTTTGTACGCAACAGCCTTAGCAGCGATGGTGTGCATGTGTGGACCACCTTGAAGGCCTGGGAATACGGCTTTATTTATGGCTTTGGCATACTTCTCTTTTGCCATGATCATACCAGATCTAGGGCCTCTCAGAGTCTTATGAGTTGTGGTGGTGACTACATCACATGATTTGATCGGGCTAGGATAAGCCCCACCTGCTACCAATCCAGCATAATGAGCAATATCGGCCATTAAAATAGCACCCACTTCATCGGCCACAGTTCTAAAAAAATCAAAATCAATATGTCGCGAATATGCCGAGGCCCCAGTGATAATTAATTTTGGTTTATGTTCACGAGCCAACTTTAAAACTTCATCCGGATCAATTAAATGAGCATCTTTAGTAACACCGTATGCCACCACCTTGTAATGCTTGCCTGAGAAGTTTACTGGGCTACCATGAGTGAGATGCCCACCCATATCCAAGCGCATGCCCATAATGGTGTCCCCTCTCTCAAGAAGAGCTTCGAACACAGCTTGGTTGGCTTGCGCACCAGAGTGAGGCTGAACGTTAACAAACTCACAGCCGAAGAGCTGCTTGGCTCTATCGATCGCCAAGTCCTCCATCTGATCTACATAGTGACATCCACCATAATATCTTTTCTGGGGTAGACCCTCGGCGTATTTATTGGTGGCTACCGATCCTAAAGCCTCAAGTACGGCTTCGCTAACAAAGTTTTCGCTTGGAATCATCTCAAGGGAGTATTCCTGCCGCTCGCATTCATGCTGCAGCATTGAAAACATCTCTGGATCGTAGGATTTTAAAGAAGCTCTGGAAACCATAACCCTCGGTAAAAAGTAGCCTTTCGGCTTGGGATTATAGCCGTTTGAAATTGTAATATCCAATATTCTCTGCTTTCCTGGATGGATTTATACCAGGGCGGATCCTGAACCGAAGGCTCAGATGATTTGGGGGTCTAGGTCCAAAAATAAAGCCACGGGGTTTTTAGGCGCCGTGGCTTTATTCTTTATGGAGAGGAGGATTAAGCCTTTCTCTCTTTGACGTAGTTAATTACGTCATTTACGGTTTGGATCTTCTCAGCATCTTCATCCGAGATCTCCATGTCGTATTCCTCTTCCAAGGCCATAACTAACTCTACGATATCGAGAGAGTCTGCACCTAGATCTTCAATAAATGAAGCTTCCGGAGTAACTTCTTCTTCGCTTACTCCAAGTTGCTCAACGATAATGCGCTTTACGCGCTCAGCAATATCACCAACTGATGACATCTTTTCCGTCTCCATAAGGTTACCTTTAATATACCCGTTTATAACAAAGCTTCTTTCGAAGCCCCCTTGCGGGCTTTTGGGTATTTGTCTCAGCCATTAAAAGCTAACAGCGCTGAGGAACCACTCAAAGGTAAAGAAAAGTCAGATTTAATGCAAGAATCTTGAAAAATATGTTGGGGCGCCAAGAGCTTGCCGTAACCACATAATATCACTAGCAATTTCTAGCGCCCCAGAAGAGCAGCCCGATACTACATGTAAAGGCCGCCATTAATTCCGATCACCTGACCGGTTATATAAGCAGAGCCTTCTCCTGCTAAAAAGTTCACCAGGTCGGCTACTTCGGCAGCAGCACCGAACCTTCCCAGCGGAATCCCTTGGAGGTAGTTCTTTTTCTGGTCTTCATTCAACTTGCCGGTCATCTCGGTCTCTATAAATCCAGGTGTGATGCAGTTTACAGTGACACCTCGACTAGCTAACTCCTTGGCCATGGATTTAGTTAATCCAATTAAACCTGCCTTGGAAGAGACATAAGCGGCTTGTCCTGGATTACCCATCTCAGCAGTGATCGAGCTGACATTAATAATTCTACCTGCAGGAGACTTCATGATTAATTTTGCAGCCGCACGAGCACAATAAAAGGCACCACTTAAGTTGGTGGCGATAGTCTGCATCCAATCTTCATCCTTAAATCTTAAAAGGAGACCATCCTTTGAAATTCCGGCATTATTGACCAGAACGTCTAATCGACCAGCTTTAGTCTTAATCGTTTCTAGGGCTGTGTTAACGGCCTCGCTCTGAGCCACGTCAAAGCCAATTATTTCGGCCTTTCCGCCCACAGACTCACACTCTTTGACTGTCTCGGCAGCAGCATCGCTACCACGGTTATAATTCACAAATACATAATATCCGTTTGCAGCAAGCTTCTTGGATATCTCTCGTCCGATACCTCTAGAACCTCCAGTCACTAATGCTACCTTCTGTTCAGTCATAACACTCTCCTACTCTTTTCTTGAAAAATCCTTACGACCTAAATCATTAAACTGTTTGCCGACTCTCGCCCAGACGCCATCTTGCACAGCACCAGCTTCATTCAGCTCCATCTCCCGTAAAGACTGAGCAAGTTTACCGACCATTCCGTCATCTGCCAACATGCGAGCAACCCTGATTCCATTCATGATTCCTCTAGGTGTGGATGCTCCATGGCATATTACTGCCACACTGTTTAGCCCTAAGAGGGGTGCCCCTCCATATGAAGAAGGATCAAGCTTAGAGTGAAATACTGATTTTATTGATGGGCGCGCCAACCACATTCCCATCTTGCCCACGAGACTTTCTTTGGAACGCTCCTCGATGGTTTCAAGGACCAGCTGCACAGTTCCCTCGATACCTTTCAAAAGCACATTTCCTGAGAATCCATCGCACACGATAACATCAGCCTTACCACGAGCGATATCATTACCCTCGGCATATCCAATAAAATTAATCTTGGGAATCTGTGATAAAGCAACAGCGGCGGAACGGATAACATCGGTACCTTTGGATTGCTCGGTTCCGTTAGATAAGAGGGCTACTCGCGGATTCGCGCATCCCAAAACCGATCCCGCATAGTAACTACCCATCAGAGCAAACTGCACCAACTGATAAGCATGGCAATCTATATTCGCACCAACATCCAAAAGAACGGTTGGCAGAGAATTTTTTAAATTCGGGATCAAGGAAGCTATGGGCGGGCGCACTACACCAGGCAGAACCCCTGAAATCATCGTGCCTATAGCCATAAAAGCACCAGTATTGCCGGCACTAATTGAGCTTCCCGCCTTGCCCTCTTTCACTAACTCAAAAACCTTGTGCATTGAAGAATCAGTCTTTCGACGAAGCGCGACGGATGGACTCTCCTCCATCTCGATGTTTTGAGGAGTATGCAAAATTGATAATCGAGATTCCTCTCTTGCTCCGAGCGCAGTTAGCCTGGCTTCTATTTTGGGGCGATCCCCCACTAGGATACTAGAAATAGATAACTCTCTAGCCACTAGGACTGCTCCCTCCACCGTGACTGAAATACCAAAATCTCCACCCATAGCATCAAGCGCTACGGGTAGAGATCTTTGTGCGGGAAGATTTTCTTGTGTCATCTAAGCAAAACGTGCCTAATTTAGAGGCACCCTTGCCTAGGAGCTCTTGGTAGTGGAAACAACTTGCTTACCACGGTAGTGACCGCAAGATGTGCAAGCTCTGTGTCTCAAAACAGGAGCACCACAGTTGGAACATACATTTGCGAATGTTCTCTCAAGATGATGATGGGAACGACGCATCTTCTTCTTGCTTACTGAAGTTCTTTTCTTTGGAACTGGCATAAATCCTCACTTATAGATCTGTCTATTGCTGTCTCTTTTCTCGAGAAATGTAATGTCTTTCAATAAGTTACACTACTAACGAGTCAGGGACCTTACCTCAGAGCCACAATAAAGTCAAAAGGCCCGATAAATCGGGCCTTTTGACAATCAGACTCCCTTATTAATGAGAGTGAGCTAGGCTCTCCTCCACGGCTGGGTCAGAAACCGCCACCGATGGATACTTCTCCAGGAAGGACTTAACGGAGAGGCCATAAGCACCTAAGAATCCTAGGAATATACCAACCTGCATGATTCCAAAAGGAATCGCTTCAGGGGAGATTTGAGGCATAACCAAGATGTATCGCTCACACCAGAGACCAACAAGAATAATACACGCGATGGTGCCATAGAACTTTGCAGTTCTCTTAACATCACGGCTTAAGAGCGTTAGGAACGGAATAATAAAGCACATTCCTAAGGTTGCCATACCGAGACCCTTCCATGGCATCTCTCTGGTTCTTAGAATCATCCATTGAGTCTCCTCAGGAAGATTGCCGTACCAAATAGGTAGGAATTGCGAGAAGAATAGATACGCCCAGAGGATACCAAATCCTTGAGTCAACTTACCCAAGTCATGTTGCTGCTGTGCTCCTGCCATGGAGTTATAGTTAGCGTCCTGCTTCTTCATCAGAATCATCCATAAAGCAGTTGCAGCCCAAGCTCCGTACACGTTACCGACAAAAACGAATCCGCCAAACATAGTCGAGAAGAACATAGGATCCATACCCATAATCATCTCGAATGAGAAAATAGAATAAATGATGGCATACAGAGCTATCATTATCGGGCCCATGATTGTCATCTTCTTCTCAATTCTTGGAGCCTCAACATGGGAACCTTCCCAGCCCTTGAGAAGAGAATTGTAATCATCGTAACCCCAAACGGAATTAGGTCCGCCAAGTTCACGCATCAAACCAACGTCACGGCGAAGAGACCAACCTACATACTTCTTCATCATGTAAAACAAGAAGCCCAGCAGAAGGCCGTTTCTCATGAATGTAAAATCAGGCTGCATCCACCACTCGCGTCCAGGCATCGGATGGCTGCCCCAATACCAGAGGTACTCTTTAACAAAATAAAGCCCCATCAAAAGAAGCCAACCATAAACTAAAAAGCTAGAGCCCGCCTCCGCAATACGTCTTACTGGAGGGGCCCACTTGGCATGAACAATCTGAAAGATAATGGAGATCACTACTCCACCAGCTGCTATGCCCATGAAGTAAATCAATGTGGTAAAAGCTGTGCCGACAACCTCGCCTGTAGGACAGGTTACGAGACCAACTCCCAACACAGTAATACCCAGGTATAAGCAGGTATAAAGTATGGTTGAAACCTTGGAGCTAAACTTAACAGGTCCGTTTTTAGCTACCTCTGCTGGATCGATGGTTAATGGATCTATGTGTGACATATACTTCCTAACTTGAAATTATTTTTTTCTACCCTGCTGCATGTGACGGATATAAGAAACGATATCCCAGGTCTCCTTGGGGGAGAGTTTGTAACCGACTCTAGGCATCACAACCATTCCTCCGAAGTGAATAGTTCCGTAGAACAATCCATCCTCTCTAGCTGCATACATATCTGAACCAAGATCGGGGCCCGGCATAATCATCGCGCCACGCTGTATCGCTGCACTTGGAACAACTCCATTTTCGTCCTGATAACCGTGGCAAGGAGTACAGTTTATCTCAAACAATCTCTTGCCATTGTTAATGGCGAATTTATCGTTCTTTTTGTTTGGATTGGTCAACTTAAGAGCTTCCTCTTTGGTCGCTACCGTTTGTTGATGCCCTCCCACCGGAACGATTCCTTCAGGTTTTGCTCTAACCATTTGGCCTGTACGAATCGCCTTAGTATTGGCCATGTCGTCGTTAAAGGGTAGCGCCGAGACCAGATTTGGACTCATCGCAACCGCTGCCAGGAGTATTATTTTATTTATTCTTCTCATCTTACGACTTCCTAAAAATCCTCGATTAAAGAGCATCCTTTATTTCAGCTTCTTCGGCACCGTGCTCAAGAAGATGCTTTTTGATTGACTCGGCATCACCTGAGTTAGCACTAACCACTAATCCAAACTTGTTATCAGAGAATCTTGGATCATATCCAAGCTTTCTAAAGATATCTGGGATGCGGCAGAAGTGAAGCAATGCCACAAAGGTTGCTAAAGCCGCGAACAAAATAGTCCACTCATAACCCACAACAAAGAATCCTGGGGGAGAAACTATGTCTTTGGCGCTGACGCGAAGAGGCCAATCCATGGAGCAAAGTATCGCCAAAGCCCAACCAGCAGCACAACCGAAAATCCCCCCTACTAAGGTGAATCTTCTTACTGGGCTCTTCTGCGGATAGGTCGCATGCTCAATCTCAGGATTCGCCATTGGAGAATAGACTTTGTACTCGTATCCCCCATGCTTTACGCTTTCGATATTAGCAAGAAGATCATCCAAGTAGTGAAACACACCTATTACGATTTTATTAGTATTTCCTCTCATAATTCTCTATCTCCTAGTGCGCTGCATGAGATTTAGCTGAACGGACCGGAGGAGGCAGAATCTCCTTGATCTCAGTGATGGATACGCTCGGGAAGAACTTGATAAACAAGCACATGTACATTCCGAACCATCCAAAAGCTCCGACTGTTATACCCACTTCTATCCAAGAGAAGTTATAACCACCCCAGGCTGAAGGAATGTACTCACGAGCAAGGGAGGTAAAGATAATATTGAAACGCTCGAGCCACATGCCGATATTGATTATGATAGACATAATAAATAGGTATGTGATGTTCCTACGAAGAGCTGGAATCCAGAGGCTCAATGGAGCTATACAGTTACAGAACGTCATGCCCCAGAAAGCAACCTTATAATCACCAAACGGCCTGAACCAGAACTGGAATCGCTCGTACTGGTTATTACTGAACCAAGCTAAATAAAACTCGGTTGCATAGGCGTAAGTTACAATTCCGCTCGTTAAGAGAATTAATTTACACATCCCTTCAAAGTGGAAAGGAGTGATGATCTCCTCTAATTTAAAAACTTTGCGGAGTGGAATGATCAGGGTTAACACCATCGCCACACCAGAGAAGATAGCCCCGGCCACGAAGTAAGGTGGGAAGATGGTAGTATGCCAGCCTGGCACCAAGCCCATGGCGAAGTCCCAAGATACGACGCTGTGCACCGATACCACCAGCGGGGTAGCAAGCCCTGCAAAGAACAGGTAAGCCGACATGTAGTGCTTCCACTGAGAATTAGAGCCAGTCCAGCCGAGCGATGTAATTGAGTACAGCACTTTTCTGATGGCAGTTTTAGCCTTATCACGACAAACCGCGATATCAGGAATCAAGCCTACGATAAAGAATGTAGCTGATACTGTTAAGTAGGTAGAAACCGCGAACACGTCCCAAAGAAGAGGTGAGCGGAAGTTTGGCCAGAGGGCGCGCTCGTTTGGATACGGCATCAACCAGTAAGCCAACCAAGGACGTCCAACGTGAATCAGTGGGAATAATCCGGCAGTCAAAACGGCAAAAACCGTCATCGCTTCTGCGAGACGGTATATCGGCATTCTGAATTTTGCTCTGAACAAGAAGAGCACAGCCGAGATCAGCGTTCCAGAGTGCGCGATACCTACCCAGAATACGAAGTTGGTGATGTATACACCCCATCCGATCGGATGGTTGATACCCGCAACTTGTAGACCATCCAATATCTGGATTGTCCACGAGACGGCACCCCACAAAAAGGCGGCAACGCAGGTAAAGAATAGTGCGTACCATCCCGAACCTGGAGGCTTAAGCATGTTAAGCACCAACTCGGTCACCCGAGCGTAATCAACTTTTAGCTCACTTGTAATCTCTGATGTCTTAGCCATCGCTTAAACTTCCTTATACTTAACATCATTCAGGTATGAGATAGCCGGCTGGGTGTTGAGGTGATGATCAAGCACCTTGTAGGCACGCTGACTCTTGGCCAGTTTGCTAACAGCGCTATTCGGATCATTTAGATTTCCGAATGTAAGAGCTTGCGTTGGGCAGCTCTGCACGCATGCAGGCTTGATCTCGCCATCAAGGACCTCACGACCAAGATCCTTGGCGGAATCCTTACCTTCCTGAATTCTTTGGATACAGAATGTGCACTTCTCCATAACACCGACACTACGAGGTGTAACATCAGGGTTAAGCTGCCATGTCAGCGGCTCTGGCCAATCTACCTCTAGCCAATTGAAACGACGCACTTTGTAAGAGCAGTTGTTAGAGCAGTATCTGGTTCCAACGCAGCGGTTGTAAACCATCACGTTCATCCCCTCTTCATTGTGATATGTGGCATACACTGGACAAACAGGCTCGCATGGAGCGTTGTTACAGTGCTGACACATCATAGGCATGAAGGACACATGTAGCTCTTCGGCTTCGTGATTAAAGTAACGATCGATCTTGAGCCATGACATCTCACGACCTTGAGACACAGTCTTGCGACCCACTACTGGAATATTATTCTCTGCGTAACAAGCTACCACGCAAGCGGAACATCCCGTGCAAGCAGCTAGATCTACCGCCATACCCCACTTGTAAAAAGGATGTGGTCTTTGAGTGTACATCTGCTTTGGCTCATGATGAGCTCCGTGAGCACCGCCATGTGCAGCATCAGCAGCAGCTCCGAGGTAAGAAACCTTGGCAATATCTCTACCTAATTGAGAATCACTACCTTGGGTCTTTAACAATTCCAGTTTGCCACGACTACGACGCACGCTAACTTTAGCACTCATCAGAGCTACAGAGCCTACGCCCTCA
>Ga0172372_10004645_pt1 | contig 19441 bp, 11 predicted proteins | sample LakKiv5m_2_FD_114544 | JGI IMG/M metagenome (GOLD analysis project Ga0172372, IMG submission 114544) | Freshwater microbial communities from Kabuno Bay, South-Kivu, Congo - kab_092012_9.5m | ecosystem: Environmental > Aquatic > Freshwater > Lake | place: Democratic Republic of the Congo...
CGGGTTGTTCGCGGCGGCAGTTTCATCGACAAGGACCGCAAGCTCAGGTCATCGTGCCGCAACTTCAACCCGCCCGACCAGGTTGTCAACAACCACGGGTTCAGGGTCGCCTTGGGCCCTCCCGACTGACCCTTTGAAACCGGGCCTGTTACGGGGTGGCGATAGTTAATTGTTGCGTTGCTTGGATTTTTTGAAGCGATCCTAACTCATGTTTCGTCCCATCATTCACGGGCCCGACCCGATCCACCTGGATGGCCGTAACGGTCATCGTTACTGGGTACACCACCCGTTCGAATTCACCGGTGACAAGGAAACCGACACGGCGTTGTCAAGCTTTCCCGTGGCGGTGTTCCTGCCCGAAGGCCGAAAGCCGGATGATACCCCGTTGCTGGTCGCGCTGCAGGGTATGGCCGCCCCATTTCAATGGAATGGCTTCATCGTTCCAACATTGCTCGACATGGGCATCGCCTGCGTGATGTTCGACGCGCCGTTCGCGGGTGAACGAAGTCTCATCCGCGACCATCCGGGAGACGCCGTCAGGCAAGTCATCCCGCTTGTCCGCAAGAACATATCGATCAATGCAAATACCGTGTTCCAAATGATGAGCGTGATGGCCAGGGACATTCAAACAGTATTCCACCTGGCCGCTGACCGTCATGGGCTCACTGGCGGCAGGAAGGCCCTCATGGGGGTGAGCATGGGTTGCCTGTTCGCATCATTCGCGTTTACTTGCGACGGATCTGGCGAACGGTTGCTTGGGGTCATCGGCCACTCCGATTCGCAAATGTTCGCCAGAAGTTTCGCTCCGATGATTCCGGCAGGCCTCATCAAGTATCCCGCGATGGCACTGGCGAAGTTGCTGGCCCCGTTTGTCGGACCGTTTCCAGAAGCCGGCGTGATGTTCCTCGACCTCCTGACGGAAATGCGGGGTGACGGGGACATGGTGCGAAAGTCGAACCCGATGACTTATGCCGACAGGGTGCGGGCAAATCGAAAAGTCAGGTACCTCGTTGGCGAGAAGGACCATTTGGTCAGCATCCGTGACACGGAGCAAGTCTGTTCACGGTTCAAGGATGCCAAGTCATACGCCGTGCCGGGACTTGGCCATGGCACTTCCTCCGGGCCATCCTTTGTCGATCATGTCAGGACTTTTGTTGGCACTCAACTGGCGGATTGGAGATAGCGGTGCATCGCCTTTCGTTTCTTTCTTATTTACCCAAAGGCGACGGAAGCACCCGATACCAGGGAACACCCTTGTCAACCACGATCCGTACAGCCGACACCTTGAACTTCCGCGTGAACCGCATCCGTAACTTCCCCATCGCATGCCCACCATTTTCAAAACCTCATTACATCATCCTTACGAGGTAAACCTTATGGTTATTTTTTTGAAGGCGGGGGGGGCAGGCCACCTTCACGAACACCCGCTCAAGCATATTCGTAGCAAAGTGCGTTGATTCGGATGGTGTGCTTCTTCCGGAAAAGTACTAGCCTTGACCAGATATGCTCGATCCGGATTACAGCTTGCAAGGCGACTTCAAATGGAAAACCGGTGACTGCAGCCATGGCTGGATATTGCTACCGGAACAGTCGACCGGCCCTGGCTTACGATGAATCGCGAAGATCGTCATTCGCTACTTGCGAGGCCAGCCCTTACCCGGAGGAATCGGAGGTGAACACCGATCAATTGTTTGTAGCACTGAATCAAGCAAAAAAGTACTGCGAAGAGTTGAGGGAATTCGACTGGTGCGAGCGGATCAATAATCGGATCAGTGGTTACAACCGCAGTGCCTTGCGTATTGTTGTCTTCGGTGAGTTCAACCGAGGAAAATCCACATTGATTAATGCTTTATTGGGTCGGCAACTGCTGAAGGCGAAGCTCGTGCCGACTACCGGTACCATTACACAACTTTGCTACGAGGACACCGAGCAGATCGAAGTGTATCATCGCGATGGCCGCGTCACGACCCATGCCTTTAACGAGTTGGAAACGCTTTCGACACTCGACCCGACTGGCAAAGCTCGGGTGGATATCACGTCTCTTGTTGTGAAGGTTAAAAATGAGTTTTTGAGAAATGGCGTCGAGATTGTGGACACGCCGGGAGTTGCCGAAGTAGAAGAACGCACCAAGATAGCTCGGACAGCGATTGCGGATGCTGACATAGTATTATTTTTGCTGGACGCCCGGCAGCTACTTCGAGAAGCGGAGCGGAATGAAATTCTTGAATTCCAACAGGAATTGAAGAAGCCAATTCTCCCGATCGTTAACTTCCTAAACATGGTTGAACCTAGCCAAGTTTCCGAGGTGAGGGAGTTACTATCGCAGTGGTGTCGTGATTTTTCGACTCCGTTTCAAAAAGCGTGGCTAGAAGTTGACGCTATGGCCGCCCTGAAATTTGCTATATCCGGCGGTCCACCACCAACGGATGATTTTACGGCATTGCGGCGAATCATATTCAACCTCAAAGGCCACGAACGGAAGAAGCTCATCAGCCAAAGTCGTCTCAACCATATTCGTTACGATACTGTGATGATCGAGAGGCATAATCAAGCGAAATTGTCGAAACTCGATAATGACAGTCAGGTAAAAAGTAAGCACAGAAACGCATCGCGTCTCGAGTTTCAACACCGGGCCTCCCAATTGGCATCGCTTGGCCAACTCACCATTGAAAACCAGTTAGCATCTGCCGAAATACGACTTGACACTGGGCTAAAATCCCTTATCGATCAGATTGACCTCTCGAATGGCACCGAATTGCAGATGCGATTACACAGCTTCTATTACGATCAGTTTCAGCAGGCAGGTCGCGATGTCGAAAAAAAAGCACATCAGGCATTGTTGCTACTGGCCGCCGATCAGCTTACGAGACCTGAGCCAATGACGATCTGCGAGAATCTGATTTTACCTGCGCAGATGAAGGTCGACCCGCCGGCGACGATATCAGCGACAGCCCAAGAGGTGGGCGTAGCCGTTGTCATTGGTGGAATCATCGGAACCTTCCTTATGCCCGGAGCGGGTACCGTAGGAGGGGTCCTAGTCGGAGGTTGGCTAGCCAGTCGGGTCGGTGAAACTTCGGTCGATCCACTGGAAAATTTTCGCCAAAAAGTTCGCGAGACTTGGCCCAATGATGCGAAGCAGTTGATTGGCCTATTGAAAGCTCAGCTCGAATCGAAAGTACAACTGATCCGCGATGAAGTCACGAATATGCTCTCGACCCTAGAACTACCATTGCCGGCCGATGAGATCAGGGATCGCCGACTACTGTCAGCTTGTTTATATCATTGCGAATCGCATCTGAATGGGCTACTGAGGAGAACCGATGAACAGCATCACACAAGCTGATTGGTCAGCAATCGCGTCGCTCGGGCAAAGAATCGGATTGCCAAATGAGAAAGTGGCATCCGTGCACCGGAGGCTCACCGCCGGAGCGCATTCCGCTGGACCAATACGACTAGTTCTTGGTCGAAAAGATTGCGGTATCGAACTACTTCTAGGGCGTTGGCTTGACCCACAGATCGTGGAAACGATGAAAGCCAATCCAGGACGCCCCATCGTGATTGGCCATGACCCGAGTCGCGTTCAACCGGCTCTTGGCGGTTGGACAACGATCACGAACAATACTATTCAACCTGGTCATATTGTCGCCCTTCGCCTTGAAGAGAAACTCCGTCCCGATGTGTTGGCTCAACTTGGTTCGCTGGGTGAAATCGATCAACTTGTGTTGGTCGTTTCACTGAGTTCGCCGCTGCATATTTCTGAGCGGGAGTTCGCCAAACAGCTCGCTTCCTACGCCACAACAATCAAGGTGGTTGTCGTCGCCGTTCCAGGACACGAGCCAACAGTTGACGACTTGGCCGAAGTCAACGCGGTTGCTGTCGCGGCAATGAACCAAGCGGGTTTCGATTCCGGACGCTGCCTTGCTACTGGCATATGGTTCGCATCGGGTTCACCACTCGCCGGCAGCATCGCAAACATCGGCGAGTTTATCCTTAATGTGGGCCAAATTACGGACTCATATCGAGATAGCCTTGGTAGAAGCGCCGCCGTTGGACTGTTTTCCGATATGAAACAGCTCGTCGAAAAAGCTCCAACCGAGAAGATCGTGCCAGTCTCAGTTGAAGACCAAGATCGCTTGACCAAAGAGTTGTCCAGTTACCTCGCTGACCTTGGCAGGACCCTCACTCGCCAGTTAGCTGCAAAACCCGATACGACAACAGCGGAGTCCCTCCGCCGAAACACTTTGGATAACCTACATGGTTGGAGTGCTTATCTGGGAGTGGAAGGGCACTGGATGAAGTACGTGGACCGTCTTCGTTCTGGTGCTCAAATCAAGCTGCAGGCAGAAGCGGAGAAGGCCATTTCCGAATTAAGCATCGATCCAGGTCGAGCGGCTTCGCAAGAAACTCCCCTGCCACCCGGTGCGGACCGTGTGATGCTCGAGACCAAACGGGTGGCTCTTGGGCTGGGATTAGGTTTGGTCTGCTTCTTTAGCATCGGGCAGGTCTTGAAACAAGCACCTGTGCCTCTCCCCGATTTGGCCAATACGATTATTTCGATTGTTGTGTTGGTGGTGCTCAGTGTGTTGGGCTACTCACTTGGAAGTCGCTTCTTTCGTGCTGGCCCTAGAATTCAACCGATTGAACGCGAGCATGGTCGGCCCGCCTCACTCATTGGTTGGCAACATGTTCAACAACGGCTTACTACGTGGTTCCGCGAGTTCATTTCTGCTCAACCGCCCTTGCCAGCCGACGAGTTGCGGAATTTAGCTCAACGTCTCGGCATCACGGAGAAACTATAATGACATTTGAACAGTATCGCCGGAACGCTACCCAGGTTGCTCAGGAACTGGAACAACTTGCAGACGTTGTGGTCCAAAAGCTTGAACTGGCCGAACTTGCGAAAACGCTCCAACAAGAGGCACAGACTACACGTGACGAGCGTTTCCGAGTTCTAGTTATTGGCGAGTTTAGCCGTGGCAAATCAACGCTCTTGAACGCGATAATGGGTGGTTCGGTGCTTCCACAAAAAGTATCAGAAGCTACCTGTGTAATTACACACATCGTTTATGGAGAGAATCCGCATGTAAAGGTGCTGTTTGATGAGAAAACCAAACGGGTTTCGGAAGAGATGACTCTGCAGGAGTTTCGCAAGAAATACGAGCTGGAAGTTAAAGATACCGTTGACCAAAAAGAAGAAGCTCAAGATCGATTCAACGAAGTCGATCATGCCGAAGTCTACTACCCGCTCGAACTATGTAAGCATGGTGTTGAACTCGTCGATTAACCGGGTTTGGGTGCCAATCCTAACCGACGCAAACGCACGATCAAGAACTTGGGCAAGGCCCACGCCGTCGTTATGGTCCTCGATGCGACCCAGCTCTTGAAAGAAGATGAAATCAACTTCTTGACGGATATCCTGTTGCCACGAGGGCTTAGAAACATCTTCTTCGTCATCAACAAATGGAACATGATCGAAGATCATGTTGTAGACCCAGCTGAGGCGGAGCAACAGAAGGCCGAGCTGAACGATACGATACGGCTTCGGCTGAATCCGCATTGTGTTGTGAATGGTCAAGATCGCTCTGGGGATCGGATCTTCCGGGTAAATGCACTAGGGGCCTTGAAGGCACGCTTGAAAAAGTCAGTTGATCAAGCCTCCTTGGAGGAGTCCAACATACCAGCCTTCGAGCGGTCACTCCAACGCTTTCTCCTCGAAGATCGTGGCAAAGCCATCTCCGACGCCTTGCATGGCAAGCTGAAACTCACGCAAGAAAAGATCACAGAGTTTATTCATACACAACTTGCCATGGCCGAAAAGCCAATCTCTGAGCTCCTGAAAGATATGGAATCGTTGCAGCCGAAGTTGGATCGCCTCCGCAGCATCCGCAAGTATATTCTGAACTACCTTTTGACTCAATCAGCTTTGCTTCAAGATCGTCTGATTAACTCGCTCTACGAACATATTCGCAAGTTAGACGAAAAGATTCCCGAAAAAGTCGATGAATTTGACCTTTCGCCTATTACGAGTCAGTCACTTATTTGGGCCAAGTTGACCGACTGGACACGCAGTGATGAAAACAAACTCAAATCGCAAATTCAGCGATGCATCGAACCGCAAGTGCAACGGTTGCTAGAACGGCACTTCGGCGCGTGGCAATCCTCGGTCGTTGCAAATGAAATGAAAGCGGTCGCCATCGATGTGGAAAAGCACCTTCAAGAAGAAGCTGCTGAATATCAGAGGGTAATGGTTGAAATTGAAAAACAAATCGAGCATTACAGCAGTCCCATTCAGATCAAGGAACTTGTTCAACGCTGGCTTGGGACTAGCTCTTTAGGTGGCACGGGACCAATTAATATTCTGATCAACCCGATATCCGGAGACGTCATCGGCGTGCTACTTGCGGGGATTATCACGGAGTTGATCACGGAGCTTGTGGTTCATACTGTCACAACCATCTTTACGTTTGGTCTCCCCCTGATCTATAGCCTCATCCGGATGGGGATGCGAGAGAATGAGATGCGAACGAAACTGAATGAGTCGATCGTGAAATCATTACGTGACGCGCTCAAAGACATCGGCATGAAGCATGGCAGCAAAATTCGCGAGAGCATCGTTGAAGGCTTCGTAGGTTTAGAAGAAACAGTTGGAGGCAACATTGCTTTGGAGATCAACATGATTGAAGCGAGCTTACAAAAAATCATTGATCAAAAATCGGATGCAGAGTATTCTGCCCGAGCCTTACATGAAAAGCTGCAGCAAGCTCAGTCTGATATCGATAGCTCTATTCGGCGAATGGTTTCGATTCTTAACGGTTAGCAGTTGATTAAAAGAAGAGCTATTTAGCGGCCTTGCAATTGTTCATGCACTGATAGAATTCGTGGCTATTTGACTGTAATAATCTGAACTGACCCCGATTTTTTGGAGTCGGGTTTAAGGTTGTCGCTATTGTGCGAGTATTGCTAGGTATTGGTATTTGGTCCTCAAGAGTGATTTTTTGATTCCTGGTTTGGTTTCGGTGTTTTTGGATTTCATCCTGGCCATTTCGTACTCCTCAGGAATCATGGTCCCGAGTAATGAACCGAATCGCTTGCGGTTATAGTCGATCTCGATGAACTGGAAGATTTCCATCTCAACCTGCTCCCGGATCACGCATATCCGGAGATCAAACTCCCTCTTGAACGATGAGTAGAACGATTCCATCGGCGCATTTTCGTGACAGTTGGCCCTGTGAGACGTGCTGCAGCGGATTCCGTGGCGGCTTAGCTCCCCTTGGTATAACCTGCTCCTGAACTGGCCCCCCTGGTCGGAATGGGCCAAGAGCCTGATCGGCACACCCCGGGTCGAAAGGCCCTTCCTCAAGGCGCGCAGCGGAAGTTCTGCCGTCATCCGGTTGGCCGTCACCTGCCCAATGATCTTGCGGCTGCCGATGTCCTCCACGGTGGCCATGTACAACTTACCGTCAGGCATTCGCACCTCGGTCATGTCCGCCAGCCAAGCCCGGTCCGGTTCTCCCGGGATGTGCTTCCTGTTCAGCCGGTTCGGTGCCGCTGGGCCCCGGGTGAATCCACCGGGCTTTTTCGCCATTTCCGGTGATACCACGGCCGGATGTTTTCGCACCGCATGAAACGGGCAGCGGCGTTTCTGCCAATCGCCAGACCCTTCCTGACAAGTGCTTGGTAAATCCGGCGGTAGCTATAACGGCGGCTTGCCTGCTCATGGGCTTCACGGATTAGAGCCAACTTCAAATAACTGACCTGCTCAAAACCCCGGCACCCGCCATCATTCCGTTAGCCCTTTCATGTCCCTGAAGCGTCGAACGGCGCGAGTGACCTATGAACTGGCGCTAGGTTGTTGAATGTCCGCGAGGGCCCCTCACTTCGTTCAGGGCTCCTAGAGCCAACTTCAAATAACTGACCTGCTCAAGACCCCGGCACCCGCCATCATTCTGTTTGCCCTTTCATGTCCCTGAAGCGTCGAACGGCGCGAGTGACCTCTGAACTGGCGCTAGGTTGTTGAATGTCCGCGAGGGCCCCTCACTTCGCTGGGGGCTCCTAAGCATCATCAGCCTTTGTTTGGCCTTCATATTAAGATCCGTTTATCGCTTTAGAGCCCTGAACGAAGTGAGGGGCGAGTCGATCAAGGAACAACACCAGAACCCATAGCGGAAACAAATGAGCCTTAGTAGAGCCGAAGTAAATGGGGCGAATTAAAATAGACTAGGTTTGCATTTTTATAGGGACTATCAATCCAGTTCATCTATTTAAAGCTCGATCTAAGCCCGCGGCCGATCGGGGCCCTGGCGCTTTGCGAATGACATACCTGTCGCCGTTGTGGCATTGATACGACCACCTGAGTCATGAAGCCAATGGCTTGGGCTTTGGTTTGTTGCGAGGTTAGACCCGAACTGGTTTTTGTGAACCACGCCAAGCCGCAATCATGAATTGGCGATTGATCGATATTGCTGGCAAAACCTTGAAATCACATTGAATCAATCCCCAAAGAGCCAGCAGCGCGGGCGAGTAGCACCGGAGTGACCGGGTGAATTTCCATTCGACCCCACTCACTCCGCCTTCGGCCGCATTCGGGCCTCTTGCGGGTTTCTGGTCCGGTGCTGACAGTGAAACGGGGTGGAAAATGCCATGGCCGGGCTGACACCCGGCGCTCACCAACCCGCCCCTCCACCCAACACCAATACACCATCCAACCGAAGCAGATTCCCGTTCACTTCCCACTCACTTGCGCCAAATTGGCAGCCGATTGGCGCTCCCGTTTTTGGCTAGGCCGTGTTATGCCAAAATGGCAGAAATTGTTTTGATCACCCCGGCTTTTCCGCTGAAAAGCGGCGTTCCAAGCCATGGCACGGCATATGCTTATGGTGCCTTCATGGGATTGGAATCATGACGCTGTGGGAGTCATTTCATGGACCTTTCGAAATACACCGAGAAGGCGCAAGAAGCGGTCGTCGGGTCGCAAAAGCTGGCCCAAAGGCTTGGCAACGGGCAAGTGGAACCCGAGCACCTGCTGGCCGTGCTGCTCGACCAGGACCCCGGCCTGGCCGTTTCCATCATCAAGAAAACCGGCGTGGCGCTTGACGGCCTCAAGCGCAAGGCCACCTCGCTGGTGGAAAACCTGCCCAAAGTCTCGGGCAGCGGCGCGGGCATGCCCGGCATCACCCGCAGGTTGGGTGACATCTGCCTCAAGGCCGAAGACGAGGCCGGCAACTTCAAGGACGACTATGTCTCGGTCGAACACCTGCTGCTGGCGCTGTTGTCCGATGGCGGCGCCGCCGGCAAGGCGCTCAAGGAATTCGGGCTGAGCCGGGACCGGCTCATGCAGGCGCTGCAGGAGGTGCGCGGCAGCCAGCGGGTGACCTCGCAGAACCCAGAGGCCACCTACGAGGCCCTTGAAAAGTATGGCCGCGACCTCACCAAGATGGCCGAGCAGGGCAAGCTCGACCCGGTGATCGGCCGGGACGAGGAGATTCGGCGGGTGGTGCAGGTGCTTTCCCGGCGCACCAAGAACAACCCGGTGCTGATCGGCGAACCGGGCGTGGGCAAGACCGCCATCGCCGAGGGTTTGGCCATGCGCATCGTGCGCGGCGACATACCCGAGGGGCTCAAGGACAAGCGGATCGTCTCGCTCGACATGGGCGCGCTGATCGCCGGGGCCAAGTACCGCGGGGAGTTCGAGGAGCGGCTCAAGGCGGTGCTCAAGGAGGTGGCCGACAGCCAGGGCGTGGTGATCCTGTTCATCGATGAGCTTCACACGGTGGTGGGCGCGGGCAAGGCCGAGGGCGCCATGGACGCGGGCAACCTGCTCAAGCCGATGCTGGCGCGCGGCGAGCTTCATTGCATCGGCGCCACCACGCTGGATGAATACCGCAAGCACATCGAGAAGGATCCGGCACTGGAGCGGCGGTTCCAGCCGGTGGTGGTGGACCAGCCGTCGGTGGAGGACACGATTTCCATCCTGCGGGGCCTGCGCGAGCGGTACGAGCAGCACCACGGGGTGCGGATCAAGGACTCGGCCATGGTCGCCGCGGCGGTGCTTTCCAACCGCTACATCGCGGACCGGTTTTTGCCCGACAAGGCGATCGACCTTGTGGATGAATCAGCCGCGAAGCTGCGCACGGAAATCGATTCCATGCCCGCGGCGCTGGACGAATGCCTGCGGCGGCGCCGGCAACTGGAAATCGAACAGGTGGCGCTGAAAAAGGAGAAGGACAGCGCCAGCAAGGAGCGGCTTGCCAAGCTGGAGAAGGAGTTGGCCGAGCTGAGGGAGCAGTCCGACACGCTGCAGGCCCAGTGGCAGGCCGAAAAGGGCCGGGTGCAGAAGTTGCGCGACCTGCGCGAGCAGATCGACACCACGAAAACGGCGATCGAGCGCGCCGAGCGCGAGTACGACCTCAACCGCGCGGCGGAGCTGAAGTACGGCAAGCTGAACGAGCTGGACAGGGCGCTGGCCGAGGCGGAGAAAGACCTCTCGGGCACGCAGGGCGGCGGCAGGCTCATCAAGGAGGAGGTCGACGAGGAGGACATCGCCGCGGTGGTGAGCCGTTGGACCGGGGTGCCGGTCACGCGGCTCTTGGAGGGCGAGAAGCAAAAGCTTTTGCACCTGGGCGATGAACTTCACAGGCGGGTGATCGGGCAGGACGAGGCGGTGACGGCGGTGGCCGAGGCGGTGCTGCGGGCCCGCTCGGGGCTGAAGGATCCTCAGCGGCCGGTGGGCTCGTTCATTTTCCTGGGGCCCACGGGCGTGGGCAAAACCGAGCTGGCGCGGGCACTCGCCGAGTGCCTGTTCGACGACGAGCGGGCGCTTATCCGCATCGACATGTCGGAATACCAGGAGAAGCACACGGTGGCGCGGCTCATCGGGGCGCCCCCGGGCTATGTGGGCCATGAGGAAGGGGGCCAACTCACCGAGGCGGTGCGCCGCCGGCCCTACGCCGTGCTGCTGTTCGACGAGATCGAGAAGGCGCACAACGATGTCTTCAATGTGCTGCTTCAAGTGCTCGACGATGGCCGGCTCACCGACGGGCAGGGCCGGGTGGTCGACTTCAAGAACACCCTGGTGATCCTGACGAGCAACATCGGCAGCCATAAGATTTTGCAGTACAAGGGATCGTTCGTGGGCGAGGTGTACGAGCGCATGAAGGACACGGTGCTCGACGAACTGCGCAAGCACTTCAGGCCGGAGTTCCTCAACCGCATCGACGACACCATCGTGTTCCACGCGCTCGATGAGCGGCATTTGGGGCGGATCGTGGACATCCAGCTTGGCAGGCTCCGCAAGCGCCTCGAGGAGCGGCAGATCATTCTCGATCTCAAGCCCGCGGCGCGCGACCACCTCGTGCGGGAAGGGTATGATCCGGCCTATGGCGCCCGCCCGCTCAAGCGGGTGATCCAGCGCGAGCTGGAAACGGCCCTGGCGAGGAAGATCCTCGAGGGCACCATCCGCGACGGGCAGACGGTGACGGTGGATGCCGGAACGGACGGATCGCTGTCATTCACGGCGCGCTGAGGGAGGAATCGGGGCATGTCCGGCGGAAACTGGAATCCATCATCGGGCGGGCAAGACTCCCGGCGGCGCGGCATGCCTTGGACGGTGTTCGCGCTGGGCATCCTCGCCGGGGTGGCCCTGCTGTCGCTGCGCGACCGGCTTCTGCCGGGCCCGTCGGCGCCCATGGGCGAGCCGAGGCTGGTGGCCCCCCGTGGCGAACTGGCCGGCGACGAGCAGTCGACCATCGCGCTGTACGAGACGGCCCGCAAGGGGGTGGTTCACATCACCACGCTCGTGGAGCGCAACTCGCGCGGATTCTTGGGCGGCCGGGAGGTGAAAAGCGGCACCGGATCGGGCTTCCTTTGGGATGCCGCGGGGCATGTGGTGACGAATTTCCATGTGATCCAGCAGGCCGACGCCGCCGAAGTGACGCTGCACGACCGCTCGGCATTCCGGGCGCGGGTGGTGGGCGTGTTTCCCGAGGCCGACCTGGCGGTGCTGCGCATTGACGCCGGTCCGGGCAAGCTCGAGCCCTTGCCCATCGGCAGTTCGCACGACCTCAAGGTGGGCCAGAAGGTGTTCGCGATCGGCAACCCGTTCGGGCTCGACCAGACCCTAACCACGGGAATCATTTCGGCCTTGGGGAGGGAAATCGACGGCGAGCAGGGCCAGCGCATCCGCAACGCCATCCAAACCGATGCCGCGATCAACCCCGGCAACTCGGGCGGCCCCCTGCTCGACTCCGCCGGCAGGCTCATCGGGGTCAACACGATGATCTTCAGCCCCTCGGGCGCCTCGGCGGGCATCGGGTTCGCCATTCCCGTGGATGATGTGAACCGGATCGTTCCGCAGCTTATCTCCGACGGGAAAATCGAACGGCCGGCGCTGGGCATCTCGCTGCTTCCCGAGGCCACGGCGCGTTCGCTGGGCCTGGAAGGACTGGTCATCAGCGAGGTGGTGCCGGGCGGCGCGGCCCACAAGGCCGGCCTGCGGGGACTTTCCGCCGACCGGTTCGGCCGCACCCGCCTGGGCGACATTCTCAAGAAAATCGAGGGTGATTCCCTCACCTCCCTGCGCGACCTTCAAAACCAACTGGCTCGCCGCAAAGTGGGGGAGGAAGTCACCGTGACGGTTCTCCGCGACGGTGAAAACCTCGAGCTCAAGGCCATTCTGGCGCCGCAACCCGGGCTCTGGCGCTGACTTAAGCCAACCCTTGATTTTAACTCAAGTTTTGCGCTATCTGCGCCGCACTGAGGAACCGTGTCCGTGCCGGGAGTGCGTCCATGCGCAGGATCAAGTCGTGGTTGACCAGCGGCGCCGCTTTGGGAATCGCCTTCATTTCAGGGCCTTCCCGGCAGGCCCATGGCGCTCCACCCGATGCCGTGGAGGCGTTCCGCCTGGAATTGAGGGCCAACCCGGCGGATCCGGCGGAATGGGAGGCCCGGTTGCGCCGCCGCGCCATGGAACTGGTTTCGCTCAAGGAAGTGCGGGAAGCACTGCAACTGGCCGAATGGCGAACCGTTCCCGGCGACACGAAGGCGCAGGGGGTGGAACACCGACTCCGGGCCGAACTGATGAACCGGCTTGTGGAAGGCTACAGGCAAACCCTGAAATCCGCCGACAGCAAGTCGGCCGCCCAGCTTCTGGAACGGCTCGATGAGGTGACCCGGGGCCAGAACACGGGGATATCGATCCTTGAGGCGTGCGCGGAACTGCTGCCCGAGCTGGAAAGGCAGGTGAGGCAGGGTGAGCCCGAGGCCCGCCTGAGCGGCCTTCGGGTGATCGGGCGGATTCCCACGAAGCAGGAAACGGTGCTGGGCGTGCTCAAGGAACTGGCGGGGCCGCAGCAACCCGCTGAAACACGGTTCCTCGCCGCCGAGGCGATTGAATCGCAGGTGAGGCTGAAAACAAGGGCGGGCGAGAAGTCGAAGGCCGCCTATGAGGCGGCGGGCCCGTTCGCCGTGGCCGCGGGCCCGGTGATCCGGATGCTGTGCGCCGACAGCCAGCCGAAGGTTCGGCAGATGGCGATGAACTCCTCGCACCTGGTGGCGGTGGCGCTCAACGGCTCGCTTGCCGAGCCGATCATCGCGCCCGCGGGAACGGACCCGGCGGCTTACGCGCTGCATTCCCCGGTGCGCGCCGACCAGTTAGCCCTGCTTTCGGCCGTGCGCGACTTGATGCCCGCCGCTGGCGTGGCCCTGCGCGACCCCGACGCCTCAGTGAGGGTTCAGGCCCAAAAGTTCTTCGACGAGACGGCGCGGGCCAGGCTTTCGTGGAACGCCCTGTCGGGCGGTTCCGGCCAGGATCCGCTGCGGGAAGGGCTCAAGACGATCCTGCAGACGCTTGTCGAGGCGACCCGCGATCCCGATGCCCGGGTGCGCCGGGCGACGATCGATGTGCTCGAGTCGATGGGTTCCGACGCCGGCCCCGCCGGCCCGGCCCTTGCGGAGGCGCTGGGCGATTCGGACGCCTTCGTGCGCTGGGCCGCCGTGCGGGCCATCTCCGCGCTTGGAGGCGAGGCGACCAAGGCCGCGTTGCCGCGCCTGAAGACCCTCTCGGCCGACCCCGACACCGATGTTCGCGAGGCCGCCGCCGCGGCGGTGAGGCGCCTCGAACCCCGCCGATAACCTTCCCGGCCTGTTTGCCACCACGGGCCAGCCGTGCTAGCGTGAAACATAATTCAAGCTTGGTTTCCGCCGGCATGGAGGCGCCCGGATGCTGCATGTGGTCATCCGTCCCAAGGACGGGCCCGAAATGGTGGTGGACCACCCGGTCGGCACATTGACGCTCGGCAGGTTCATCGTGGGCGGACCCCGTTCGAGCGATCCATGCCGCATTGAATGGAACGACCCGTTCGTCTCGGGCAAGCATGTGGAACTGAGCGCCGGTTGGGGCAACATCCTGAAGTTCAGGAATGTGAGCGCCCGCAATCCCGCCCGCCTCGAGAACGGGACCATCATCCCGCCCAATTCCGAACGCGACATCCCCATGGGGCCTTCGCTGCCATTGATCTTCACGATCGGCGAGACCCATGTTCAGGTCCACCTCGTGGATGATCCCATGGCCTCGGTTCCGATGGCGTCGCTGGCGGGATCCGACGCCAGCCTGCGCCTGGAGGATGTCGAGGTGTCGACCGACCAGGCGGCCGAGCGGCTCGCCGGGTGGCTCAACACGGTGATCGACCTTCAGCGCAGCGCCGCCAGCAGCAAGGCGTTCTTCCAGCAAACCTCCAAGGCCCTGGTCAACCTGATCGGACTCGACAGGGGCCTGGTGCTCCTGAAGCGCAAGAACCGCTGGATGGTGGAGGCGCGCCACCCCGAGGGTGATCACGACGGCCCGGGGCGCGAGTTTTCCACCTCGGTGCTGACGAAGGTTGAGGAGGACCGCAAGACCTACTTCAGCGACGGGGCGAACCTCGGCTCATCCGAAAGCCTCGCCTCGGTGAAGGCCGTGGTGGCCAGCCCCATCCTGGACCACAAGGGAGAGGTTAAAGGCGCCGTCTACGGCATCCGCGACAAGGCCTCGAGCAGCCGGCTGGGCCAGATCACGATCGGGAACCTCGAGGCCCAGATGGTGCGACTGCTGGCGTCCACCGTGGCCGTCGGCATGGCGCGGCTGGAGACAGCGGCGAACTTCGAGGCGTTCTTCGGATCGGAACTGGCGCTGGAACTCGAGAACAACCCGGCGCTGCTGACCGGCCGGGAACGCGAGATTTCAGTGCTTTTCGCCGATATCCGCGGGTTCTCCCGTTTCTCGCAGGCGCTCGGCCCGTCGGAAACATGCAAGCTTGTGGGCGAGGTGATGGAAAAGCTGAGCCAATGCGTCCGCGACCAGAAGGGAGTGATCGTCTCCTACATGGGCGACGGCATCCTCGCGATGTGGAACGCCCCGCAGGAGCAACCCGACCACGCCATGCGCGCCGTGCGCGCCGGACAGGCCATGATCCACTGCCTCGGGGAAGCCAACCAGACCTGGAGCGGCAAGACCGGTGGACTGAAGGTGGGCGTGGGCATCAACAGCGGCCCCGCCTCCTGCGGGAACACGGGAAGCTCGTTCAAGTTCCAGTACGGCCCGCTGGGCAACACGGTCAATGTGGCGAGCCGGGTGGAGGGCGCCACCAAGCACTTCGGCGTGAGCATGCTGGTGACGGCGTCGACGCGCTCGCTTCTGGATGAGAAGGTTGCCGTGCGCCGTGTGCGTAAGGTCATGCTCAAGGGGATTCCCGAGGCGGTGGACCTGTTCGAGGTGCCCGAAGCAAGCGGCGGGGCGGAACCGGGCGATTTCATCAAGCGTTACGAACAGGCGCTGAAGCACTACGAGGAGGGCAGGCACCTCGAGGCCGTCAAGGGCCTGCAGAGCCTGCTGGCCAACGCGGCGGAACCCGACGGCCCGACGCTGGCGTTGCTCATGAGGGCGGTGGCGGCCCTGGGCCAGATCGAGCAGGGCTCGCCCGTCGAGGAAATGCAAGGCAAGTGAGGGATCCGCTCATGAAGGATCTGGATCGTCGCCAATGCCTCGCGGCCCTGGGCTCCGCCGCGGCCTTGGCCGCGAGGGCCGATGAGCTCCCCCCGGACCTTTCCACCCGGCCCGGCGAGGACTGGCCCACCCTGCTCGGCCCGCGGGGCGACAGCGTCTCCACCGCCCCGCCGCCGGGGCCCTGGCCGCAGGCGGGGCCCAAGGTGGTCTTTTCGCTTGAAATGGGCGAGGGCTACGCCATGCCGTCGGTGGCGCGCGGGCGGCTCTTCGCGTTCGACCGCGCCGGCGACAAGGCCCGTGTGCGCTGCGTTCACGCCGAAACCGGCAAGCCGATCTGGGAGTTCAGCTACCTGACGGCCTACGAGGACAGGTACGGCTACGACGGCGGTCCGCGAACCAGCCCCGTGGTGGATGGCGCGCGCGTGTATGCCTACGGCCCCGAGGGAATGCTCCACGCGCTTGACGCCGCCACCGGCAAGGTGTTGTGGAAGCGGGACACCGTCGCCGAGTTCGGAGTGGTGCAGAACTTCTTCGGCGTCGGCAGCACGCCGGTGATCCACGACCGGTGGATATTGGCCCAGGTGGGAGGCAGCACGCGTGACTCCGATCCGGCCGACTTCGGCAACCTGAAGCCCGCGGGCACGGCACTCGTCGCCTTCGACAAGCTCACCGGCGCGACGGCCTGGAAGTCGGGTGACGACCTCGCCAGCTATGCGAGTCCCGTGCTCGCGACCCTGGCGGGGCGGCCGGCCTGCCTGCTGTTCGCCCGCGCCGGCCTGTGGGCCTTCGACCTGCCCGATGGCAAGGCGCGGCTCCTGGCACCCTGGCGGGCCGGCATCCTCGAAAGCGTCAACGCCGCGAATCCGATTCCCCTCGATGATGGCCATGTGCTCATCTCGGAGACCTACGGGCCGGGCGCGGCCCTCGTGAAGGCCGATGCCCGGGCCGCGGAAATCGTCTGGAGCGACCGCGACAAGCGGTTCGGCAAGAGCCTCCAGGCGCATTGGTGCACGCCCGTGCGGATGGATGATGTCGTCTTCTGCTCCTCGGGCCGGCATGAGGGAAACGCCGAACTGAGGTGCGTGCGCTGGCGGGACGGCAAGGTCCTCTGGAGCGAGCCGGACCTCGGCCGCTGCTCGGTTTTGCGCGCGGGCGACACCCTCGTGGTGCAGGCGGAAAGGGGCGAGGTGCTTTTGGTGGCCGCCAGCCGGGAAAAATACAACGAGAAGTCGCGCCACCGCCTCGCGGATCCGCTGGGAAGGCCGCTCCTGCGCTACCCGTGCTGGGCCGCGCCGATGATGGCCCGGGGGCTGCTCTACCTGCGCGGCGCCGGCCGCCTTGTCTGCGTCGAGGCCCGGGGCTGATCGCCCAGCGGCTCAGGCTAAGATATCCTCGATCAACTCGCCGTGAACATCGGTGAGCCGGCGGCGGGCGCCGTTGCTGTAGTAGGTCACTTTCTCGTGGTCGAGACCCATGAGATGAAGGACCGTGGCGTGGAAATCATAAAGCGTCGCCTTGCCCTCGACCGGAGCGAATCCCAGGTCGTCGGTTCGGCCGTGGTGGAAGCCCGGCTTCAGGCCGGCGCCCGCCATCCACATGGTGAAGCCGAGGGGATGGTGGTCGCGTCCCTTGGCGCCAATGCCCTCGGTGATGGGCGTGCGACCAAACTCCGTGGTCCAAAGGACCAGGGTGTCATCCATCATTCCGCGCGCCCTGAGGTCGGCCAGGAGGGCGGCCGCGGGCTGGTCGACAAGCCCGGCTTGCTCGCGGTGGTTGACGATGATGTCCTCATGGGCGTCCCAGTTGATGCGGGGAGAGCCGAAGGCCCCGCCATGGATGACCTGCACGAATCGGACGCCCCTCTCCACCAGCCTGCGCGCCAGGAGGAAATTGCGGGCCGTCGGCCCGACGCGGGGATCATCCACGCCGTAGAGCCTGCGCGTGGCGGCGCCTTCGGCGTCGAGGTTGGCGGCCTCGGGAATGCTGGACTGCAGCCGCCCGGCCATTTCGTAGGCCTCCATCCGGGCCCGAACCGACGGGTCAGCGGCCGCGAGGCCTGAATCGAGGTCGCGAACCAGGGCCAGCGACCGGGCACGGCTCTCAGCCGAAACACCCGCCGGTCGGTCGAGGTCGTCGACCAGGGCGCCCCGCGGGCGGAACGACACCCCTTGGTGCTCGGCGGGAAGGAAGCCGTTGCTCCAGTTCACCGAGCCTCCCGCCGGAAGGCCCCGGGGATCGGGCAGGACCACGAAGGTCGGAAGGTTATCGGTGGCCCGGCCCAGGGCGTAGCTCACCCAGGAACCAAGGCAGGGAAAACCCTCCTGAATGAATCCGGTGTTGAGCTGGAAGGCGGCCGGGGTGTGGTTGGGGCTCTTGGCCACCATGCCGTGAAGGAAGGTGATGTGATCAACCTGCCGGGCCAGGTTGGGGAACAGGTCGCTGACCCAAGCCCCGGTTTCACCATGGCGCGCGAACTTGAACGGCGAGCCCATCAAGCGGCCCGGCCTGCCGAAGAAGGTGTCGACCTTGTGGCCTTGGGCATCCTCCCCCGTGCGCCTCAGCAACTCCGGCTTGTGGTCAAAGGTGTCGACATGGCTGATGCCGCCGGGATTGAAGATTTGGATCACCCGGCGGGCCCTGGCGGGACGATGCGGGGGCGCGGCTCCCAAGGCGAGCCCGTCACGGGCCAAAAGCCAGGCGGTGGCCATGGCTCCCAGGTCGGCGGCGCCCCCCAGCCAACTTCTTCGGTCGGGCATCATCGCATGGCTCCTAGTCGACACGGGTGAAGGAACCGCTGTTGAGGACCGCCCAGGCGACCGCCTCAAGCCCGTCGGATTCCGCCAAGCGCCGGGCCCGCGCCATGGCCGGGCCGTCGGGTTCGCGGCCCAGGGCGATCAGCCACAACCGCGCCAGGCGGTCGTCGGGCCGAGCGGCTTCCGCCGAGGCCCGCGATGCCAGCGCCCGGGCGCAGCGGGCGCTAAGGTAGCCATTCATCAGCGCCAGCGCCTGCGCCGGGGTGGTGGTGACGGCGCGGGTTGGCGTGCGCACGCTGGGGTCGGGGCAATCGAAGGCGTCGAGCAGGCCGCTGCGAGCCGAGCGGACCTGCATCCTGTACACGGTGCGCCTCCACAATTCGGGATGATCCTCGGGCCTCTCATGGTAGAAGGTGGAATTGAAGGTGGATATCAGGAACGGACGGTAAGATGGTCCGCCCATCCGACGGTCGAGAAGGCCGGCCACATGCAGGAGATTGTCACGCACGGCCTCGGCGTCCATGCGGCCGGGAGGAAAACGCCACAGGAGGCGCGAACGCGCGTCGACTTCCATGGCCCGAGCGACTCCGGCCGACGACTGCCTGTACGCCCTCGACGACATGATGTGCCTGTGCAGCGCCTTGAGGCGCCCGCCCCCGTCGCGGAAGAACGCGGCCAGGTGATCGAGCAAGGCGGGGTTTTCCGGCTTCTC
>Ga0172372_10004649_pt1 | contig 19431 bp, 14 predicted proteins | sample LakKiv5m_2_FD_114544 | JGI IMG/M metagenome (GOLD analysis project Ga0172372, IMG submission 114544) | Freshwater microbial communities from Kabuno Bay, South-Kivu, Congo - kab_092012_9.5m | ecosystem: Environmental > Aquatic > Freshwater > Lake | place: Democratic Republic of the Congo...
ACCCTGCTCCGTGACGATTGGCTGCAATTCTCCGGACACAGGCGAAGGTGCGATGGTGAGTGCCACCAGCTGTGAGGCTACAGCGGTGCGATGCAGTGGCCGCGTTCGCTGTCGGCGTTCACCCGGCTCCCGGGGTACACCGGCAGGTTCCGCGGTACCGGCTGCCGGTCGAGCTTCAACGCACAGCGGCCACGTTCGAGGCTCGGCCTCAGGCCAGGCTCGCAGCACACATTCAACCTCTGTCTCCGCAGCCGGGATCAGTACTTTCTGAGGCCCGTCGACCCACGGGGGCAGAAATGGAAACGTGATCTCAATTGCTCCGGCAAAGCCTGCATCGCGCTGCGCGGTGACTTTTAGAGCGAGTGTACCGTCAGGAGCCAGCGATGTGCGCGGCTGCCGCAGTTCCACTCGCCACGGGACAGATTCGGTGACCGCCACCGCCAGCCGATCCACCTCCGCAGACTGAAACAGCTGATCCGCGGAGGCGGCCACCAGATCCACAACCTGCCGGAAGTCACCGACTACCGGACCAGCATCTGACTGCCCCGTGACGGCCAGATCGATCAGGCCGCCACCAACTTGCGAATGGGCACTGGACTCCAGCACCAGCGGAACCCAGAACCTGTCGGCAGGCACAATGACCGACCCCAGTTCAACGCCGGCAGGCAGCCCGCTGGCATCCAGCCGCACGGCACCGCTAAAACCGTCGCGGCGGACACCCAGAAATACGACAGCACGATTGCCGCGAGGTACCTGCAGAGTCTGGCGTTCCTGTGACAGTCGATTTGGGCGCGGCACAAAGGCTGTGACGGCAGGTCGCCAGGGGGCTGCTTCAATCCGATAAAAGTGCCGTGAACTTCCGTTGCCGCGTTTGTCGCGGATGATGGCCTGATATTCGCCAGCGGCTGCGAAAGTCACACTGATTGCACTGTCATGGCTGTCCTCGTCATCGGCAGCTGCTACCAGCGAGCCGTCTGCGGTTCGGATCTCAAGCAGTGCATCCAGCGGACTGCCAATGCGGGCGGCGAACACCTGAAAGCGAAATTTGCCCGGTGTTGCCACAAGGAATTTCCAGACGTCCGACTGGGCAGGTTCCGCGAGTATACCGTTGAACGCGAGGGGCAGAGACTGACGCGGACCTGACTGCCCTTCCGAAGACTCGATCAATGATGGAAAAGGTGAAACACGGAACGGGACTCCCAGTGGTGCCCGCGTCCCGGAGTTCTCCGGGAACACACGGATTGTCACGCTCTCAGAGACGGCCGGCAGCACAACCGTCTGCTGCCAGGTGTCAGCGGATTCACCGCGAAACTCAACCTGCAGCTGCTGATCGGCAGAAGCTCCGGGCGGCCAGGCCATGGCCGGCCTGGGAAAATCACCGATATGCAGCGCATATCGATTTGCCTCACCACCTTCAAAGCTGGTTTCGTGGATCTGAATGACGTAGTCGCCGGCGATGGCTGCCGTCATCGACAGCCACGGGTCCTGCTGCGTGGCAAAGGTGTCATCGACAGTTCGCAGCCAGGTACCATCAGGGCTAAACACGTTGACCACGGCATCGAACATCGCGCCGCCGGCACGAATGGCTTCAGCCTCCACTGACAGCCGCTGGCCTTGCTGCAGTGTGACTCGAAAGCAATCGGCATCACCGTCTTCAATCGTGCCCACCACTGTGGTATTCAGGGAGATTGTCTGAGCTGTCTCGGGACTGTTGTTGTCTTCCCGTTCAGCTGCCGTCGGAAATGCAGTCAGTGAGACGACCAGCAGTTCTGACAGGCCTTCGGGGGACTGCACCCGAAACGATCGCGGACCCGGCTGAGCGCCCGCATCGGACTGCAGTGTCAGCTGCAGTTCGTTGTCTGACACAGCAGAGATCTTTGTGCAGCGGACAGATGTGTCGTAGAACAATGCCTGCGAAACTCGTTCCAGTCCGGACCCTGTGACACTGACCACGAACTCCGTGCCGGACTGTCCGGCCGCCGGAATCAGTCGTTCCATGGAAGGGGGGGCAGCCAGGGCTGGCAGTCCGGCCAGCAGGCAACAAAACAATCCAAACGTACGTGGCATGTCTTCACCTGGCGAACAGAGAACGGAAGGCGGAATCGAGAGCTTCAGGCCAGCAGCCCGGAAGCCAGCTGTCCATCTGTGACGATCCGCTGCGGTCGATCCCCGGGGGACATGAGGCTGCTAGCGGCGTCAATGCCCAGCAGGTGATAGATCGTGTGAGCGTAGTCTTCGACACTGAGCGGAGTATCTGCGGGCTCTGCTGCCAGTGAATCAGAAGCGCCATAAGCTCGGCCTCGGGCGACGCCGCCTCCCGCCATGACCACACTGAAAACTCGCGGCCAGTGATCTCTGCCACCGCCCGCGTTGATTCGGGGTGTTCGGCCGAACTCGCTGGTGATCAGCACCAGGGTGTTCTGCAACAGCCCGCGCTGGTCAAGATCTGTAATCAGTCCGGCGAAGGCGCGATCCAGATCGGGCATCTGAGTTTCGATGCCGCGGTAGTGGTAGGAATGGGTGTCCCAGGCTCCGTAGGTCACTGTCACAAATCGCACGCCGGCTTCGATCAGACGACGAGCGATCAGGAAGCGAGCACCTGCAGAAGGCCGGATGATCGGGCCCCACGGTTTCATGCCATAAAGCTCTTTGGTGGCTTCGGTTTCTCCGTTCAGACTGAACGCGGCTTTGGATTCCGGGGAATCGAGCAGTGCATAGGCTTTCTGGTAGAACGAGTCCATTGTGGCAACGGCATCGTCCTGGCCAATATTGCGGAAGTGATCATCAACCAGTGATTTCCAGTCCCGACGAGCGGCGAAGCGGCTGTTGTCGATGCCGGTCGGGTGATTCAGGTCGCGGACCGTGAATCCGCTGCGTGCCGGGTCAGCGCCCAGTGCAAACGGGCCGAAGGCGTTGCTGAGGTAACCGCTGCCGAGGTACTGGCTGCCGGCGGTTGGCACGACCACATACGGTGGCATGGCACCGCGAGGCCCGTACTGCTGCGATACCACGCTGCCCATGCTGGGATAGACCAGAGCCGGGCTGGGGCGATATCCGGTGAACATGCTGTGTTCACCCCGCTGATGGTCGACTTCTGTATGTGTCATGCTGCGAACAACAGTCAGTCGATCAGCGACTTTGGCCGTCTCACGCATGTGAGAACTGAACTGGATTCCAGGCACGCTGGTGGCGATCGGATCAAGGATGCCGCGATATTCGAGGGGAGCATCGGGTTTGGGGTCAAAACTGTCCATGTGGGCGAAGCCGCCCTGCAGGTAGATATGGATCACAGACTTTGCTTTGGCAGTACTTGCAGGGACCTCTGCCGTCCGATCTTCAGCGGCTTCCAGCTTCAGCATCTGTCCCAGTGTCAGGCCGGCTCCTGCCAGCCAGCCGGCATACAGAAAATCCCGGCGTCCACCACGTGGTCCTGCACAAATCCGTCGTTCAATCGTCATGACTGCTGTTCCCGAAATGCTGGAGTCAGTTGAAAGGTGCTGAAAAGTTTACTAACTAATGTTAGTTAAATGTTGAATGAATTGGTTATTAAAAGTAGTTGTAGCAAAGCTTATTTCTATGGACGCTTAAGTCAATTTATTTGCTCTTCTGCCGCTGCGGGTGCTGGTTTTTTTCTGGTCTGTGGAAGGCTGTATTCAACGACCAGTTTTGGTCGTTGTTTTACATCATCGAATTCAGATGAATAAAAGTCCCAGCCGTTGCCTCCTGTGTTAAGAAACACCCAGCCGTGACTGGCGTTTCCGTTTACCCAGATCTGAACCGTGTCGGTGACGTCAAAAATGATCTCCGAAGAGTTGGCAGCGATTTTTCCGAAGGTGAAAGCGTCTTTGTGACGGCTGGCTTCAAGTCCGTCTGCAGAGACTCCTGACACCAGACTGCTCCAGGTTGCTGCCCGGTCGAAAGGCACCAGCATGCGATGCAGATTGACCGTGCTGCCCTGATCGAAGGCACTGACCAGCAGCCGTGCTGAGTGGATGGCAGCGTGAGGCGGGATCTGGCCGGGCGCATCACCGATGATGCCGTCAAACCGCATCAAACACTGGCTCTCCCCACCGTCGTTGTCGGCGTCCGTTGAGGAGTTGGGGTTGCTTTCGAGTATGGTGTGCGGCGCCAAAGCCCAGATTTCTGTGTCTATGGTGCCTTGATATCCATTGACGCCCTGCTGGAAGGACACGGTGCTGCGACTGGCAGCAGAAGCGGGCAGCCCGTCGTCAGTTGTCAGACCTGAGATGTTCAGCAGGACTGGGCTGGCGATGACCAGGTTCAGCAGCAGGGCTTTCATCATGATAAACTCGATTCAGGACGGGTGATTGCTGGATGTAACGGGATGTCATGCGGTGGAACAGGAAGGGCAGGAGCGACCAGGTTCAGGCTGCAGTGCTATCGCTGGTCCGCTCCTGCCGGGATGCCGGGTTACTTCAGGACGTCAGACGCCTTCTTTGCTGGCTCGGCTGCAACCGGGGGACGCAGGCGTTCCGGGGTATCAGGGATCTGCTCCAGCAGCGTATTGGGTCCGGCGGGCTGCTTCGTGAGTGTGAAGGCGTCGTACAGTTCACCGGTGGCGGTGAATGCCTCAAAGCTAAGTTTGTCGCCATTCACGTGAATAATCTGGTACAGCTGGGTGCCTTCGGCCTGTCGGGGCATGAAGGGATGTCGCTGCAGGTTGTACATCTTGGGGCCACTGACGGAGACCACATAGACGGTGCCGGTGAAGGTATCACGAGTGTTTGCACCGGTGGCAGCATTGGCAGCGGCCGCGGGTGTTTCAAGGCCGGTGCGTCCGTAGGTGTGGTCGTGGCCCTGGAGCACCAGATCAACCCGGTGTTTGTCAAGGATCGGCTTCCACTGAGCTCGCAGCTCTTTATTGTCGCGATCCTTGCCGGTCGAGAACATGGGGTGGTGGAATGTGCAGACGACCCACTTTTCCTTGTTTTTGCTCAGCACATCATCCAGCCATGCAGCCTGTTCGGCCTGTTTTTCGTTGCTGTTCAGGCCGATGATGCGGACTCCCTGGTAAACCAGAGTAAAGCAGCTTTCTTCGAGCCCTGCGGGGCCATTTTTCGGCAGTGTGAATGATGGGCGCCAGTGGTGGGACAGCTGTCGCTCGGTACCTCGGCGAGCCATCTCATGATTTCCCGGCACCGGAATACTGGGTAGCATCGCATTCAGCCACGAGCCGGCTCCAAACCACTCACCCCACTCCTGATCTGTTTCCGCAGTATTGATCAGGTCACCGGCGTGAACCATGAAGGCGGCTTTGGGAGCATCCTGCCATGCACTCCGGATGACGCGTGACCACATTGAACGGATATCGTTCTGGGCATCACCGAAGTAGATGAACGAGAATGGCTGTGGAGTGTCAGCCGCTGTGCGGAACTGAAACCATTCGGTCCACAACTGCCCGTCTCCTACGCGATAGGCATACAGTGTACCGGGTTTCAGTCCGGTGAAGGTCGCGGAATGGTAGTGTGCGGGCCCAAGGTTTGTGGTGAGTGGTTCTGAGGTGGCAGCGACAGTTTCGGCAGTTCTTTCCAGATCCGGGCCGGGGTCAGCGACGGTGATCTGGGCTGCTGCCGCAGTGACGTCCGGTGAGGTTCGCCAGGTGACTGACTGGGTCGTGGCCGGGTCGTCGCTCCAGGTCAGCACAATGCGATCCGGAACCTGAGTGGGCTGCCAGATGGCATCCGGTACACTCACTGGCTTGCGGTTGTCCTGCGCCGGGGCGGCAGTGCAGCTAAGCAGCAGAGTCAGCCCGAGAACGCGGGCAGCAGCAGAAGTCAAGGAAAATCGAGACCGAATCATGAGTAATGCATCCTTGGGATCTGGAACAGAGAATCAATCCGAAGTTTGTTTAACAGTTGTGACTGCAGGCCCATGTGAATGGCCAGTACGATGGAACGCTTTTTGCCAGCGGTCGGGCAGCGGAACTCGAGTGATCCAGTCACCGGGCGGGTATCGCCAAAGTTGTTCTGAGGCTGGCGGTTTAGGCAGGATCCATGATCTTTGAACTGCGAATTCGGGTTCGGCTGCCAGGTCGACATCGGGGTCGATCAGCAGAGCCGGCGGTCTGCCGTTCAGCGACGCCAGCGCCAGTGCTCGCACTTCAATCTGCTCGCCAGTTCTTTCCCGATGCAGTCTGGCGATGGTTGCGGCCACCTGGCGAATCATCTCGGGATCGATACTGAACCTTGCCTGTTGTTCGTGGTGCAGCAGGCGGGAATGGTCTGCCAGCCAGGTGAAACCGTCGGTCGGCCTTGTTGCCAGGAAATGCACTTCACCGGTTTTGCCGCGGAGCATCATTCGCCAGGCAAAGAAGTGGCCCTGCTCAGTCCAGGAAGCATCGCCAGGGATAGCCAGATGCCTGAGTGGCAGCAGCAGCTGCAGCAGACACCAGCAGCCGAGGGTTAAAAGCAACAGATCGTTTGGCCGGGGCGGTTTCGGCAATTCTGCCGTGGCCACGGCGTCGCCGGGCTCAAATTGCGTGTGTCTTCGTGCGGTGAGTTTCGCGAGGATGCTTGCCGGCCAGTCAGGAGCGAGGAAAACAGTGGAGGCACCGATCATGAACCACGGAAAGATGTGGATTGGAAACAGGCAGGCATTTGTTATGTGAAACAACATCAGTGCAAGGAACGCGACTTGCCGCGAAAGCCTCCAATGCAGCAGTGGAACGATCGTGAGGTCAAAGATGAGCCCTCCCCAGGTCAAAACAAGAGATACTGCTTCGCTGACAGGGGTAGCTGGCTGAAGGCCAAAGCGATCGCAAAGCAGCAGCAGCATTGGCCTGCCGGACAACCATTCGCCATCCAGTTTTGAGATGCCCCCAAAGATATAGGGCAATGCCACATGAAAACGCAGCAGCAGCAATACCCACAGGGGGATTAAGGCCGTCTGTCGTGAGGAATCGGCATCCACAGACATTGTTCTGCTTAGCGGCAGCATGCTGGAAACAGCTGTCAACAGCAGCAGCAAATAGTAGTGGTTCTGGTAGCTGGTCTGGTCCGTCAGGAAGAACCATGCGAGCCCTGCGAAGATGACCGCAGACGCCGCCTGAGCTGCAGCGCCGACCAGCAACAGAAACCCGGCCACAAACAGAATTCCGAAAAGCAAAGTCGTTCCGGCGGTGCCGGGAGCCGGCACCCAGCCAAAGCCCGGCCACAGCAAGTGCATCACAGAGCCACTGCAGAGTGCATGAGCGCGGCCTGAGAGCAGGTAGTGGGCCGACCAGAAGCACACCGCAGCCCCCAACACCATTCGAAAAATCGCGGCGCTGTCTGCTGCAACCGAGGGCCCGATGAGGGACCCTGGCTGGCAGCGGAATGCATCATTGGCAGGCAAATCTGCCGGACACGCGGTAGTGACAGACACTGTCAGAAGTCCTGCTTACTCGGGATCCGAGAATGAGTCGGCAGCGGGCTGCTGACCTTTTTGTTTCAGCGGAACAACGACTTCAAAGGAGTTTTCCTGACCTTCCTTAACCTCGACCTCCATCAGCGGAGTGATGTCGTCCGAATGGCAGTTGCACGGATGTCCCGGGTCCGGTACAGCCGTAACGATGTGTTTTCCAACCACGGCTCCGTCACCGTCACTATAAGTCGTCAGCACAAACTTACCGTCCTGGTCGGCAAAGGCGAATCCTGGCTTTCCAACCACCGCGGACTTGCTGCCTTCCTTTTTAACCGGATTGAACTGCACTTTGGCAAATGGGACGGGCTTTCCTTCGCAGAGAACCACCCCGGACGTTTCCGCGACAGGAAACTCCTTAAGTCCACTGCCACAACCGACCGCACCAAGCACCAAAAATATCGAAAATCTCTTCATCGCTGTTCCTCACAGTATCGAGGGCACCTCAACGGCAGAGGACAGGCGTGTGCACCCCACGGTGCACACGCCGTCACTCCGCCAATCGTCCGCACGCACTCAGTAGTCACCGATAATCTGGCCATCGCGCTTGTCATGCAGATAGTCATATGTCCGCACATCGATGTTTTCAGTGATGAATCGAACGGAGCCGTCGCCAAGGCAGAACTGAGCCCCGCCTGAGTGGTAGCTGAAGGCATTGTCGTCATTGACTGCGAGGGCCATTTTCTGGTAGCCGACTCGCGCGTTGATCGGACTGCCCCAGCGTCCGTTGGTGCGGACAGTTTCGTCCTGTCCATTCCCGTGTGAGCCCATCCAGATTGGCCAGTCAATCAGAAAATGGGTACCGGCCACCAGTGGTGTCACAGCCCGCTGACTGGCGGATACGGTGGAACTGACATAACTTGACTCAACCACCATGAGCGTATTGCTCAAGCCGTCAGTGACATCTCGAAACTTCACGCCCCCACCTTCCCAGTTCTTGTGCATCATGCCGTAATCACCGGAGTTTGATCCTCCGGCAGTCTTGTAGCTGCTGCTTGCATAGCCGGCGCGTTCCGGGTTGCGGTGCGTCAGTGCCTGACTGCCGGCTGGTGCGCCAGGGATCAGGAAGGTGGCCGGGGCAATTACCGGCATGGCCGAGGAAGGACAAACGTAAGCCGGAATGACGGTTTCGCCCCCGGGAATCACGAGGACGCCCGCCCCATAGTACTGCTCACGAATCGCCTGCCGGCCCATGACTCCAGGCTGGCCCTGCGGATTGATGCGGCGGTACAGGTTGTCCTGTTCAATATACGGCAGAATTGAAACCATCCAGCCAAAACCGTCGTCCTGGAGATTGCTGGCTTGCGGTCTCACCGAACCCCACAGAGCGTGCGGCAGAATACCATAGGTGCCTTCATAATTGTGCAGTGCCAGGCCCATCTGCTTCAGGTTGTTTTTGCACTGCGTGCGGCGAGCCGCTTCACGAGCCTGCTGCACGGCCGGCAGCAGCAGCGAAACCAGAATGGCAATGATGGCAATCACCACCAGCAGCTCAATCAGCGTAAAGCCTCGTTTCCTTACCACGCTCTTCATCCCCGTAACCTCCAGAAAAAACCACGATTTTGAACATCGAACGACTGCTGCCTGGCACACGCAGGCAGATGAATTCGGCGTTACTCGCAGGGACAAATCTAGTTGGGTGAGTTGAAGAAACGGTTGGCGTATGTTGTTTCTTTGGTAAAAAAACGATTAGGGGAATATGATGTGTTTGTGTTTGATATGTGATGGGATTGTTGTTTATGTGTGAATGTAAACGGTCATGCTGTTCAGCGTTTTTTGCTCACAGCAACCGTGGTTTCCAGTTTCGCCCGCGACAGCAAAGACACTCCATGGTGAAAAGCATCTGGCTGCAAGGGGGGGCGGTGGCCGGGGCGCCGAAGTGTAGGCCGCTGCTGGTGTCACTGATTACGACTGCGTCTCGGGCACGCAGTCACCGACAAGAAAGTAGTGCAGCAGGATCGGCAGCTCGAACACCGCCAGCATGATCACCAGTTTTGCTCCTTTGGGATAACCGGCTGCAAAGCGGGACATGTCGCGATGTGTGGTGTACCAGCGATGGCTGAGCTGCTGCAGGATGTGCCATGCCGGCAGCAGCGGAATTGCCAGCCAGAGTGGCAATGGCAGCAGGGCCGCAGCAAGGCTCAGCAACGCCGCTGACAGCACCGACAGCAGCAATGCACCCATGCGAACATTCCACAGCAGCACGGCCAGCCATGGCACGGACAGTCCAAACAGCATGACGGTCAGTTCCGGCTGAGAAAGCTGCGGGAGCCCCGCGATGACTGCGAATCGCGCGACTGAAAAGATACAGAAATAGACACCATAAACGGCAATCAGGTGCAGCACGTTGATGCCGAACTGACTGTGCCGTCCAAGGTGTCGCTGGTAGACCTCGTCGAAGTTGATGTTCAGAATTCGCAGCGGGCCGGCAGCCGTCTGGTGTTGCGTAAGGTTCTGGGCGGACATCAGTCTGTCTCCGGATTGATTCAAACAGTGGTGGTTTTGGTTACCTGCGTGAGCGAAGCAGGGACTGCAGTCCGCATCCCAGCAGTCGCGTCTGCGACACCGAGAGTGCGTCCGCAATCGATTTGACGGAATCTCTGACCTCATCAGGTGTCACCGTCAGTGGCGGAGTGAACTTCAGAATGTGGGGTTCGTACTGGCAGTACCCCATCAGCAGAGGAAAGTCCCGGTGCTGCATCATTTGCAGCAGATACAGCTGGGCGGGTTTCAGGCCCAGTCGAGCGGTGAGTGTGTGCCGCAGGTTCAGCTCAATCCCGATCAGCAGCCCGAAGACGCGTACCTCACGGACTCGCGGATGCGTTTTCAGCCGCTGCCGCAGTTGTTCGGCATACTGCATGCCGGCCGCTTCCACCTGAGTCTGTACGGGCTGCTGTTCCCAGCGACGCAGTGTATTGAGAACCGCTCGGTATCCGGTTTCGTATCCGTACTGTTCCCGCATTCGTTCGGGCAGCCGGCTGCCGAGCTGTTGCAGCTTTTCATGGACTCGGCCCGACCAGAGGGTCAGGGCGAACGGAAACAGCATGTCGCTGGTGCCTTTTCCCAGCACCAGGAAGTCTGGTTTGAGTGGTGTCTGGCTGGTGCGAATGAAGGGGCCGGTGCGGTGCATGCCGGTCTGAATTTCATCGACAATGACGCTGATCCCTTCTGTTTCAGCGGCGGAAGCAACGGCCTGCAGGACTTCAGCGGGGATGGCGCGTACACCGCCGACCCCCTGAATCAGTTCAAGCTGAATGGCGGCGACGGGGCAGCTTTGCAGTGCCTGCTGCAACTGCTGGCAGGCATCCGCAGCGAAGGGATCGATGCAGATGCGGTGCGGGTACAATGGTCCCAGTCCCTCGCGGTATTTACCGCGTTCTGTACCTGTGAGTGCCAGCAGAGTTTTTCCGGCGTAGCCACCGCGCATGATGATGACGTGAGTGCGGGGAAACTGCACGGTCAGGGCCATTTTGAGTGCGGCTTCGACAGCACCGGCACCGCTGACAGCCGGGGCGTACTGCGGCAGTCCGGTCAGGGCCAGCAGCCTTCGCGCCAGTTCACTGCGAACCCCGCCCTCCGGCAAAGCTCGCAGTTCTGAGGGCCATGTTTCCGGGTTGTGTCCCCGCAGGCTGCAGGCGACTCCGCCAATGCCGTCAAACAGCCGTCGCGGTCCGGCCTTGACATAATGGCCGTGCACGGTGACATCGTGTTCGGCGAACCCGGCCGCACAGATCACCCGCAGCAGTGACGGACTGAACAGTTCGGCAAATGCTTTTGACAGCGTCTGGTGATCCTTGAGCAGCAGATCCAGTTCCGGCTGCACCCGGCGACTGAGACCTGGCACCAGGTCCGGCAGACAGCGGAGCAGATGGCAGGTTGAGATGGTGTTGGGCTGGAAGGTTGTGCTGTGAAAGGTGCTGAGTTTGGCCTTCATCCAGGGTGCGTACAGATCGGGACGGGCCGTAAAGGCGCCGAAGGGCACCTGGCGGGCGGTCAGCGAGTCATCGAAGATGAGCACATCTGGAACCAGTCTTTGCGTATCGTCAGCTTCCAGGACCAGATCTTCCGCTCGCAGCCGCACAAGGACCAGCCCGCCGCGCAGCTGGTAGAGCTGCAGCCTGCGTGTGAGCGGACTGTCGGACCAGGTTTCGGGCGCCGACAGCACGACGGCGGCCGGCAGGAACGTGTTTTTTTCGAGCAACTGCACCGCTGTGTGTTCGGTGCAGCAACGCACGTGGGGAATCAGGCCGCTGGTTCCGGAGTCATCGCCCGTGCTGTGGGTTTCCAGGTCCGCGAACCCGACCGGTACGTCATCGCCGATAAACAGGACGGCCGAATCCGGTGTGAGAGTTCGTCCCTGCGGAGTCTGGAGGCGATGAAACCTCGCCAGCTTAATGGCTCCGCTGAGTGCCTCCTCGCCAGAATTGGCAAGGAAAGACGGATATCGGCCGCCCGATGAGGCGGGGAACTTCCAGCGCACTGCAGCTGCGAGGACAGTACAGGTTTGTACTACCCACGGGTTGAGGTAAAGTCGGAGCAGATTCGGGATTCGCAGGCGAATTAGTTCTTCGCAAGTCTGCAGCACAGCTTCCAGTTCCGCTTCCCGCTCCTCAAAGGCTCTGCTTTCCCGGGTTTGTCCGGACTGTGGGCAGATGCTCAGTGATGAACTCAGTGAAGACATGACGTTTTCCTCGCAGCATGAACAGATCAGCACAGATGCAGTCAAAGTCGCAGCACGCTGAATTCTCAATTCCATCCCGGAGCATGCGGCGCAGCTGAATTTTGGCCAGCGGCAGCCGGGAATGATGTTGCCAAAAGACGCGGAACTCGTCGGGCGACATCAGCAGTTCGACGTGGAAAGCGAACGAGCGTACAAACCAGTGGAACAGCCGGCCGGCCAGCGGAGTTTCTTCGATGCGATCCCAGAGGCTTCCCAGACGATCGCGAGGCAGCTCAGCGGAACCTGTGACGGCAGGCTCAGCATCAAATCGTCGCACGATGACTTCGCGATCGACAGCTCGTGCCTTCCGCACTTCAACGTTGGCGGCCTCGGGATCGGCAAATGCCAGCAGCAGTTGTTCGGCCGCTGGATTCTGCAGTGATTCTTCGCGGACGGAGTATTTCAGCGGCTGCTGAGTTTGCAGCGTCATTCGCAGCAGCAGCAGCGGACGACTGCGATCATACATCATTCGCCGAAATTCGCTGGTGTCTCGATGCAGCCGCAGCAGTCGATTTTCGGATGCATCATAGACGAGGGCTCGTACCACCGCCTGCCCCAGCGTTGAAATGCGGCAGCCGGAACCATGCACGGGGACGAAAAAAGCTGTGCCCATGCTGATCCACGAGAAGTTTGGCACGACCGGCAGACTGCGTCCTGCCGCCTGCAGGGCCAGCAGCACCTGTTTCAGCGGCAAACCGCCATCGACTGTCACGGTTTCCCTGCCAATCCGGAGGCACCGTCCGCTGGCAGCGGTGGACACGACCGTACGACCGGGAAACTTCCAGCCGAAATGTACGACGCCATTATTCCAGCCGGCAAGCTGCAGGTCCGGCCAGCTCCAGCGATTGTAAATTTCCAGCAGTTCGCGTGCTGATCGGGGCTTTAGAATTTGGGGCAGCAGTCGCGCCCATGACCAGCCGAGCCGGCAGAGTATCAGCAGCAGCAGGTCTGCCAGCAAGCGGGCTCCACAGCGAGCTGCCAGCGTGGTGAGTGCCGCTGCTGTGTTCGACAGCCAGGACGAGGCTTGTTCTCGGTTCAGCAGTTGTTGCAGCGCAAAACGCCGACCGGGAATCGTCAGGCGACGCACTTGTCCGGTCGGCTGACGTGGCTCTGCTGGAAGCTCGCCTTGCAGCACCGCCACCAGCCGCTCAGCCGTCAGACATGGCAGAGTGGCTGAACGTGGCAGCAGCGGGGCCAGCCAGGCTGGCAGTCTGAGCTGTTCCGGTATCTGCGAGTCATCGACCGTCAACAGACCGCAATTCAGCAGCAGTATTTCGCCTGCCCCGGCGGCGGCGAATTCTGCGTGCAGCTGTCTTAATGCTTCGCTGTGCTGGTCGAGCGGCAGAAAGGCCCCGCCGGCCAGAATAATGCAGACTGAAATTCGGCTGCTGCCAGATTTTTGCAGCAGTTCCTGCACCTGCTGCGATCCTGATAATCGCTGGTCATCGGTAATCCAGATGACTTGCAGGGCCGTGCCCGGTGCACGTCGACTGGCACCGGTCGCCGACAGCTGTGTGACGACGATTTCCCCGGATGATTCCAGCAGCTCAGCAATTCGACGTGAGACGAGGGGCAGATGCGTGGTTCCGAGCAGCAGCGTCACGGTGCTGCGGCCGGTGCCGGCGGGCGGATCAAGGCTGAGCAGCTGACTCATGAGAGCGACTCCCCGCTGTGCACCTCAGAAGTCAGTTCGAAGAGTGGCTGGCGGATGCGAGTGCAGGTATCACGAGGGCAAAGCATACTATCGGTGCGTCCGCGTTCAGCCAGCACAATGACAGTTGACCCCAGTTCGAATGTGGCCATCCACTCGCCTCGACGCAGCGTTTTTGCCGGGGTTAAATCGCACACGGAAGTGGAGTTGCGGCGAATCGGGACTGGCAGCGGAAACGGGTGCGTAAGACAGCCAACGCCCCAGCCCGCCACCAGAATTACCAGTACCCGTCCGTGTTCCGTCTGCAGTTCCATGACGAGGCGTTCATTGAGTGAGAAGACGGGATAGCGAGCCGTCTGGTACGGGGGATGCACGAGCAGTCGGCTTCCCGGTACGTGCACGACGCGAGTCAGCAGGCAGTCTGCCGGCGAATACACCCGGTGGCAGTCTCGCGGCGACAGGAACAGGATGGCAAACCGGCCGTTATTGAATGCAGCTGTGTCAGTTTCCGGACAAAGTGAACCGAGCACGTAAGGAATCTGCTTGACCGTAAGCACGGTGTCCTGCTGAATCAGACCTTCATCCTGCACAGTGCCGTCAACCGGGGACAGCAGCACGTCGGTGCGTTCGCTGAGCGGCCGGAGTTCGTCCCGAACGCCGCGAGTGAAGAGGGCGTTCAGGGAGCGATATTCGGTGAGCGGCTGTTCCAGCTCAGATTCGTCGAGAGCTCCGTACTTGCCACCATACATCATCGAAAATACGCGTTTTCGGAGGGCTTTGCCAGGTATTGGCAGTCTGCTGAGATGCACACCTGCGGCGGCTGTCAGCATCCCGGCGAGGCCACCGTGGATCTTTCGAGCCTGTCGAAACTGTTCCAGTCTGACTCCCATCAGTCAAGCGCCTTCTGCCGACGGAATAAGCATGTCAAAGTTCGCTGCACAGAATATCTCCTACACGCAGAGCATTGGCGATGACTGTTAAGGCCGGACCAACTCCAAGTGAAGTTGGCATGAAGGAGGCGTCGGCAATAAACAGCTCGGGATGGGACCAGGAGCGGCACTGCGGATCGAGCACGGCGTGCTGCCTCTGATGGCCGAAACGAGCGGTGCCGCACTGGTGTCCGACATGTTCGGCGGGCGGCATTTTTCCGGCGATTGTGATGGCAGCTCCGGCGGTCTTCAGGAGTCTTTGGATGCTTCTGGTCAGCGACTGAGCGCGTTGAAGGTCGAACTCGGAGAACCGGTGCTGCAGTCGGATCTGGCCACTGGCAGACAGCTCAACTCTGTTTTCCGGACTGGGCAGGTCTTCCACGATGCCGACCATCGGCAGCATGTGGTTTCGCAGTCGTTGTCTTAACGGCGGGGGCAGCAGTCGCAGCCCGTTTTTGGCCAGCAGCAGTGGTCCGGGCGCAGGCAGGGACTGCACGATACCCATTTTTTCGGGGAAATCGGAAGTTCCGCAGTAGAAGTCGGAGAGTCCCAGCTGTTTGATGAAGGTGCGACGTCCGCCGGTGGCTTTGAGAAACAGCCCGACAACGACAGGCGAGCAGTGATACATGTAGTTTCTGCCCAGTTGCGGATGCTCGATTCCCGAACCCAGCATCAGTGCGGCTGTGCCGAGGGCTCCGGCTGCGAGGACATAGCGGCGAGCCCGGATGAGATACTGCTGACCGGAATCACGCTGACGGACCTCGAGCCCTTCGATATGTCCGGCCGCATGTCGCAGGCGCACAGCGTCCGTGCGTGTTTGCAGTTTTAGCTGGTGGTTAGCCTGCCAGGCAGACTGGAGTGTGTGCAGGGCTGACCAGCGAGCTCCGGTGGGGCAGGGTATGCCGGCGCACTGATCGCAGCGCAGGCAAGTGGCGGCATCAATTGCCAGTGGCAGTCGCCAGACGCTGTGGCCGGTGTGCTGCAGTTTTGTGAGGACACGCTGATTGACGGGTGCCAGCGGCAGCAGTGCGGGCGGTTTGTTGCGAGCAGTTTCGACGGGTTGGAATCCGCGCCCCAGTGCTCCTGCGACCTGGCAGTGAGCTTCTGCTTTTTCCAGCCATGGTTCAAAGTCATCGAAGCGGATGGGCCAGCGCTGCAGTTCGAGGGGCAGACGTTTTCCGTAGGCTGAGCCGGGTTCGAAGTCAACGGGCTGCGGTCGCAGCAGTGCGGCCCCGTAGATGCCGCTGCTGCCGCCGGCTCGTCCGCCGATGTACAATTGCCGGGGCAGATCATTGCACCAGACCGTGCGATCGTCACAGGGGCGACGTTCGATCAGGCTGAGGTGTTCGCTGTGATCGGCGGCAGCGGCGGGAGTACCTGCGGCTGGTGGCAGTTCACCTCGTTCAACGACGATCACTGACAGACCCCGGGCCGCACATGTGGCGGCGACAGCAGCGCCTGCGGGGCCGCTGCCGACGACGAGCACGTCCGATTCCTGAATCTGTTCTGCGTGCACAGTTTCCATCCCTGCCTGTGAATCCGTCGCTCTGTCTTAGCGGCGCGGACTGAGGTTTGGAAGTACTTTCCTGTTGCAGTAAAAAGATTTTGTTAACCGTTTGTGAAAGTCTGGAGAAGCGAGTCGCGAACCAGTTTTACTCACTGTTTATTAAGAATTAATTCCACTGTCCTGAATGGTAAGTACGCAGAGCCTTAACGGCGGCTTTGCAGAATTGTCACAGCGTTAATGAGGCGGCGCGTTGTATCGCGTTTGCGTATTTTGGGGCAGAGCAGCGGGAAGGGCAGGAGGCGTCGGATGCAGGCGGCAGTGATTCAGCGACAGTATGACGATGTGATTTCTTCGCAGTATGATCGTGACCCTCAGAATACCACGGGGCGGACACTGGATCGGGCGATTGGTCATCTTCAGGAGGAGGGATTATTTGCCGGGATGTTGCCACCGTTGCGGGTGCTGGACGTGGGAATGGGCACGGGGATGTTTCTGCAGAAGCTGCGAGGCCTTTCGGCTCGGTCGCTGGAGCCATCTGGTCTGGACATTTCGGCGCAGATGGCTTCGATTGCGCGTCAGAAACTGCCCGATCTGTCGGTAGCAATTGACGACGGGGCGAATTTGCACAGGCATTTTTGCGGCGAGCAGTTTGATCTGCTGGCGACGCATTTTGTCACGGGCTTTGTGCCTATGAAGGAGCTGGCACCGAAGATCATGGAGAAACTGGTTCCGGGCGGGTGCTGGTCCTTTGTGGGCGGCACTTCGAAGGGGTATCCGGCTTTGCAGCGTCGGGCGCAGCATCCTTTGCTGAAGCTGCTTTACGGCGGTCATGGGCCGTCTTTGGGCGGCATGATTTGTCCGGCGGATCAGGGGGAGGTGGCCGGTGTGCTGACGGATGCGGGGTTTGAGATTTCGCGTCTTGAGACATTTGAACCGCGTCTGGTCTTTCCGGACTTTGATTCATTCATTGAATACGGTTATCACGGAGGCTGGCTGACCCCGTTTATTGAGGAGGCTGGTCTGCACCGTGCGAAGCGCTGGCAGCGTTCTTTGCTGAACCGTCTGGTATTTCCGGTGACGGACCATCACAGCATCGTGCTGGCGGTGGCTCGTCGTCCTCGCTGAACAGGCAACAGGGAAGGGAGTCTGGAGCATGCGAATCGTACTGATTTGTGAGGTATTTCTGCCGAAGGTGGACGGCGTTGTGGGCCGCACTTTGAATCTGATTCGCGAGCTGCAGGCGGCGGGTGATGAGGTGCTGGTGTGCTGTCCGGCGGTTCCCGAGAGTCGGGAATCGCCGGTTCCGCTGGCGGAGTGTCGTTCGTTTCCGTGTGTCAGTTATCCGGACTATCACATTGGTGTTCCGGGGCCAGACTTACTGCATCGACTGCGTGAATTTGCACCGGACGTTGTGCATTTCATCAACCCGCTGGCATTTGGATTTGCGGTTTGTCTGCAGCTGAGGCGGGCGGCTTTTAGTGCGCCCGTCGTTTTCTCATTTCACACTCAATATGGTGAGTTTGTTCGCACGTATCCGGGTCTGTCGTGGCTGTCGGGGATCCTGTGGCATTTAATGCGCGCGTTTCATAACACAGCCGATGTTAATCTGACAGTGTCGCAGACGATGCTGGAAGAATTGCAGTTGCGCGGGTTTCAGCGGCTGCAGCTGTGGCCGCCGGCCGTGGACAGTCAGCGATTTACGCCCGCACTGCGGGAATCAGCGATGCGGCTGAGGTTGTCGGGTCATCGGCCGGCGCAGTCACTGCTGCTGACGGTCAGTCGACTGGCGGCGGAGAAGAACGTTGGATTTCTGACGGAGGTCCTTGATCGAGTGCCGGACGGTCAGCTGGCTGTTGTGGGTGACGGTCCGGAGCGGGAATCACTGGAGCGTCGATTTGCTGGTCGGACGGCGATTTTTCCAGGTTGTCTGACTGGTCTTCAGTTGTCTCAGGCTTACGCTTCGGCTGATGTTTTCGTGTATGCTTCGGAAACTGAGACGATGGGCAACGTGGTGCTGGAGGCGATGGCTGCTGGCCTGCCGGTTGTGGCAGCCGCGGCGGGTGGTGTCTGCAGTCTGGTTCAGCATGGTCGGACGGGCTTCCTGTTTTCGCCGGGGCGTGCCGATGAGGCGGCTGGTTATGTGCGGCAGCTGGTTGAGAATGAGAATTTGCGGGAGCGGATGTCACGAGCTGCTCTCGAGGATGCTCGCAGTCGCAACTGGGCCAGTGCTGTTGCGGCGGTGCGAAGCAGTTATCGGCGGGCCTGTGAGATCCATGCTCAGCAGCCGGCGCAGAGGTCGCTTTCGTGGCTGGCTGCAATGATGTCGCGTCTGCTGATTTTTGGATTTAGCCTGTGCACGCTGCGACGCACGGGGGTGCTGGCAGCGACTGCGGCGCGACAGGCAGAGACCGGGGACAAACGGTCTGCAGGGCGGGCGGTGGTTCGACCGTCTGAGGTGACGCAGGCCGCAGTCGGAGCTGGCGAGCACTGTACTGTGTGAAGTTTTATCAACGGGATTTTCATCGGAAATCCTCGAAAAATACAGTGCACTCTTAACCTTGCCTCACCAGACTTCTTAACGCTTCAGGACGATAGTTCTCGGCAGGGCTGCCGAACCGTCGGAAGCTGATTGCTGTATGCGGCAGGGAGCTGGAATTGAAGACCACCTTCAGGCACGAGGTAGTACGCCGGATGCTGTACTGGGATCAGCTGTTGACACTGCAGCTGAACAGGACATTGCAGTGGCGGAGTCTGCACAGATTTTTCAGCATGGTGAGTGTGCTGGGAAACGGAAGACTTTGGTATGGTCTGATGTTGCTGCTGGCACTGCTGCACGGCAGTTATGGTGTGCGAGCGGCCTTGCACATGGGGCTGACTGGTCTGACGACTCTGCTGATATATCGGCTGGTGAAGGGGGCAGCTCAGAGGCCGCGTCCGGGGGCCGTGCACGAATCGATTCAGCTTGGGTGTGCTGTGCTTGACGAGTACAGCTTTCCGTCTGGCCATACGATGCATGCTGCAGCATTTACGCTGGTGGCAGTTGCCTGGTTTCCGGCCCTGCTGCTGGTACTGGGTGTGTTCACACTGCTGACCGGGCTGGCCCGTGTGGTGCTGGGGCTGCATTATCCGACCGACGTGGCGCTAGGTGCATTATTTGGTTGCCTGCTGGGTCATGGCAGCGTTCTGCTGGCTGGATTCTGATGGA
>Ga0172372_10004650_pt1 | contig 19431 bp, 23 predicted proteins | sample LakKiv5m_2_FD_114544 | JGI IMG/M metagenome (GOLD analysis project Ga0172372, IMG submission 114544) | Freshwater microbial communities from Kabuno Bay, South-Kivu, Congo - kab_092012_9.5m | ecosystem: Environmental > Aquatic > Freshwater > Lake | place: Democratic Republic of the Congo...
ATCCTCCAGCTCCACGCGAATCCGCCGCTGCACATCACGGGCGGCTCCGTGGTCTACGGCGGCAGCGACCTCGTGAAGAAGTCGAAGAAGGAGATGCGCGGTATCCGGGGCAGCGAGATCGCGATGATCTTCCAGGATCCGATGAGCGCCCTGGACCCGATGTTCACCGTCGGTTCCGTCCTCGTGTCGGCGGTCCGCGCACACCAGGATGTCTCGAAGGACGTCGCTGAGAAGATTGCGCTCGAGGCCCTCGCCGATGCGGGCATCGAGGACCCGCGCCGCAGGTTCGCCGAGTACCCGTTCCAGCTCTCCGGTGGCGTCTCGCAGAGGGCGATGATCGCGTTGGCACTCGTCAACAGCCCGAAGCTCATCATCGCCGACGAACCAACGACGGCCCTCGACGTGACGGTGCAGGCCCAGATCCTCGACCGCCTCCGCGCGCTGAAGAACGAGCGGGGCATGAGCATCATGCTGATCACCCACAACCTCGGCGTCGTCGCGTCGGTGGCCGACCGCATGGCGGTGATGTACGCCGGCGAGGTCGTCGAGATGGGAGCCGTGTCGGACGTCTTTGCGAAGCCCCAGCACCCCTATACGACGGGCCTGCTCGGCGCCGTGCCGAGGCTCGGAGCTGGGGCATCCGATCTCGTGTCGATTCCCGGGCGCGTCCCGCAGCCCGACGAATTGCCCGTCGGGTGCAGCTTCGCCGACCGCTGTTCCCGCGTCGTCGATTCCTGCCGGGTGACGCGGCCCGGCATCACCGTGAGGGGCCGCGCCGAGGTCCGTTGCTTCAATCCGGTCTCGTGACGATCCGCTCGCCGTTTGAGGTCCTGATCGCCCCGGAGCGCACGGTGCGGGGCGTGCGCACGACGCCCGACCAACCGAAGGGCACGATCCTGTTCGTGCACGGGCTCGGTGCCGACCTCGACGAGTTCGGGCAGATTCCCAATGTCCTGTCGCGCCATGGCTTTGACACGGTGTGCATCGATCTGCCCGGCCACGGACTGTCCGATGGCGAGGAGCCCGAGCCCGGTTCGCTGCGGCGCGACGTGATGGGCGTGTTCGGCGCGCTCGCGGGCGCCGGAAGGCCCCTCGGCTTGGTCGTCTCGGGGGTCGCGGCGAACCTGTCGACCACCATCGGGCGTCCCGACGGGGTGGTGGCGCACGTGGTGGTCAACCCCGTGGTCGACGACGGGATCCTCGCCCAGGGAACGCGCGTCCACGCGACGAGGATGGTCCTGCACGGGGACGGGGAGAACCTCGTCGGCACCCCGGTGCAGAAGTTCTTCCAGATGCAGCTGGGCGAGAAGATGCTGGTCCACAATCCCGTGATGAAGCGCGGCACGATGGGCATCGTCGAGGAGCATGCGCTCCTCGTCCACGTGCAGACGTTCTTCAAGCGGTATCTCAAGTAACGGCGACGAAGGGGGACGTGGCGTGACGAAGGTGGTCGACGGGCACCTGCACCTGTTTCGGGGCGAGAGCGCGCGGTACCCGCGCACGGTGTACCCCGTCATGGCGGAGGCCGACAGGGAGGAACTGGCGGAGAAGCTGCTGGCGCAGATGGCCGGGGCGGGCGTCGACCATGCGATCGTCGTGCCGCTGTCGCGCCACGACGACTACCTGCGCGACGTCCTCCGGGACCATCCGTCGCGCTTCGCCGGCGTGGGGGTCTACGACCTCGACGCACCCGACGGCGTGGACGGCGTGAAGCACCGGCTCGACGCGTGCGACCTGCAGGGTCTTCGGTTCTTCGGAATCGGGGCGAAGCCGGGGTCGCAGCCCGAGGATCTCGCCGTGCTTCCGGTGCTCGAGTTGATGGCCGATCGCGGCCTCGTCATGTGGTTCTACGGCGACGAAGTGCAGGTCGCCGCCCTCGATCTGGTGCTGCGGAGACTTCCCAGGCTCCGGGTCGTGATGAACCACCTCGGTTTCCTCCCCGACATCCACGCGGAGATGCAGGTCGACGAATTCGTGCGTCCGCACTTTGACGTGGACCTCCCGCCGGCGGGCCTGCCGATCGTCGAGCGTCTTGCGGCCGAGCACGAGCACGTCTGCGTCCACTTCTCGGGTCACTATGCGTTCACGAAGCGCCCGTATCCGTACGACGACCTCGCGGAGGTCGGGGCCCGGCTGCTCGCCGCATTCGGCGCCCACCGGATGATCATGGCCTCCGACTGGCCGTGGATCGAGGTGGAGCCGGGCTACCGCCGCGTGCTCGAGGTGGTGGATCGGCACCTGCCGAATCTCACCGTCGAGGAACGATCGATGATCCGGGGCGGAACGGCGCTCCGGCTCTTCCGCTTCTAGGTCAGTTGCCCCAGGAGTTGAGCGCCTCGGCGAGGCGGGTCACGCCGGCATTCAGGTCGTCTTCGTGCGACGCGAGCGAGACGCGCACGAAGGCACCCGAGCCGGGGCCGAACGCGGAGCCCGGCACCACCGAGACGCGCTTCTCCGAGATCATCCGCGAGACGAAGTCGACGTCGGACATCCCGGACCGCGTGATGTCCACCATCGTGTAGAAGGCACCGGAGGGCCGGGCATAGGGGATGCCGTGGCGGTCGAGGATGCCGGTGACGAGCCCGGCCCGCGAGGCGTACGCCGCCCGCATCTCCGCGACGCAACTCTGGTCGCCGGTGAGCGCGGCGACCGCCGCCTTCTGAGCGACGGAATTGACGCAGGACGTGACCGGTTCCTGGATCCGCAGGATGTGGCTCACGAGCTCGCGCGGGCCGACCAGGTAGCCCACCCGCCAGCCCGTCATGGCGTAGGTCTTCGAGAAGCTGAAGACCGTCACAGTCCGACCGTCGGTGTCGAGCGCCTGGGTGGAGACGGGGGGCTCGCAGAAGTAGATCTCGTCGTAGACCTCGTCCGAGATGACCCAGAGGTCGTGCCGTCGCGCGACATCGAGGATCTCGCGGAGCCGTTGAGCGGGGATCGACGATCCCGTGGGATTGCCGGGGGAATTGAGGAGCAGGACCTTGGTGCGCGGGGTGATGCGCGACTCGATGTCCTCCACCGTGGGGACGAGGTCGTGCTCGAGCCGCAGCGGGTAGTAGACGGCTTGGACGCCCAGCAGGATCGTCATCTGCAGGTAGTTGGGCCAGCTGGGGTCGGAGATCAGCACCTCGTCGCCGGGGTTGACCATCGCACTCAGGGTCGTGAACACCGCCTCGACGCCGCCGTTGGTGACGACCACGTCGTCGGTGGTCACATTGATGCCGTTCCTGCGGGCGACCTTGTCCACGATGGCCTCGCGGAGGTCGAGGATGCCGGCGTTCGGCGTATACCGGGTGAAATTCGTCGACATCGCCTCCCGCGCCGCCGCCTTCACGTGCTCCGGCGTGGGGAAGCTCGGCTCGCCGACCTCGAGGCGGATGCAGTCCGGGTACTTCGATGCTTCGTCGAAGACCCGGCGGATGCCGGAGCGCGGAAGCCGCGCCATCGACTCGGCGGGACGCGGAGTGCTCACGTGGCCGACCCCGTCGGGAAGTGGCAGGCGGCGAGCTGGCCCGCGCGGACCTCGGCGAGCACCGGCGACTCGGTGGCGCAGCGGTCCTTCCCCTCGCCGATCGGGCAGCGGGGATGGAATTGGCACCCTGCGGTTCCCGAGGCTGCGGAGGTGATGTCGCCGCGGAGGACGATCCGGGTCCGTTGGCGCTCGGCTGCTACGTCGGGGATCGGGCTCGCGGAGAGCAGCGCCTGCGTGTAGGGGTGGGCAGGGTTGCGGAAGATCGAGTCGGTCTTCCCGTGCTCGACGATCCGCCCGAGGTACATCACCGCCACCTCGTCGGCCACGTGCTCGATGACCGCAAGGTCATGGGAGACGAACAGGTACGTGAGATCGAGCTTCTTCTGCAGGCCGATGATCAGATTGAGGATCTGGGCCTGCACCGACACGTCGAGAGCCGACACGGGCTCGTCGAGGATCAGCACGGACGGCTCGAAGGCAAGCGCTCGGGCGATGCCGACACGCTGCCGCTGGCCGCCGGAGAATTCGTGGGGATACCGGTTGGCCATCTTGGGGTCGAGTCCGACGAGCTCGAGCAGGTCGCGCACGCGGTCCTTGCACGCGGATTCGTCCATGTGTAGGTGCACGCGCAGTGGTTCGGAGACGGTCTGGAACACGGTCATGCGGGGATTGAGCGAGCCGTACGGATCCTGGAAGACGACCTGCAGCCTGCGGCGCACCCGCGTCATCTCGGACTTCGGGAGTGCGAGCACGTCTTCCTGGCCGGAGTCCGTGCCGAGGAGGATCTGGCCGGAAGTCGGCTCGATCAGCCGGAGGATCGACTTGACGAGCGTCGTCTTCCCGCAGCCGGACTCACCGACGAGACCGAGGGTGGAGCCCTGCGGAACGTCGAGCGAAATCCCCTTGAGGACGTCGGTCCGCTTGGCCTTCCCGACGCTCAACACGGAGCGTTGCGAGTAGGAGTGGTGGATGTCGCGAATCGACAGTGCTGGCGTGGCGACGGCTGACGCCGTCCGTGTAGTCCCCATGCGGGGAATGTTATAACCTTCCTGACACGCGAGGGAATCCCACAAGGAGGGGCGATGAGCGAGGAATACCGCGGTGCAATGGGTGGTCTCGAGCAGACCGAGCTGGACACGTTTCTCGCAGGTGATGCGCTGGCCCGCGTGGCCTGTCTCCGTGAGGATGGATGGCCGTACGTCGTGCCGATCTGGTATCAGTGGGACGGTCGCAGCCTGTGGTTCGTCGGCCGCGAGCGCTCGGAGTGGTGCAGGTACATCCAGAACGACGGCCGGATTGCGGTCGTGATCGACAAGGAGCACGGCAGGCCCGACAACTCGAGCGGCGAGATGGCCCAGATCCCCAAGGTCATGACGTCCGGTCGCGCCGAGGTCGTCGAGACGCCCAACATCGGCGGTCAGTGGGTCGACATCGCAGCGAAGATGGCGGTCCGCTACCTCGGACCAAACGGACCCTCGTACCTCGAGTCGACGCTGAAGCAGCCGCGGTGGCTGATTCGCCTGACCCCCGACGAAATGAAGACGTGGAAGGGCGTCGGTTGGGCGAAGCGCTACTGGGTCGAGTCCAGCGGTGGCCCCTCGTTCGAGGAGGCCCACGGGCTCAAGAAGTAATGGCCGCCCGGTAGGTGCCGTAGCCCGCGGCGAGCGTGCCGCGGTCGGTGGTTGCGAAGAACGTGACGCCGCGACTCCGGTAGTCGGCCACGAGCGTCGTGTCGGCGAGGGGAATGCCAACGGCGGTTCCGTGGCGCCGTGCTGCGGCGATGACGGCGTCGAGGGCGGCCTCGACGGCGGGGTGGCGGAACTGCCCCGGGACGCCGAGGTCGACGCTCAGGTCGGAGAGCCCCACGAACAGGCAGTCGATGCCCGGCACCGCGGCGATCGCTTCGACGTCGGCGACCGACGCCCGCGTCTCGACCTGCACCACGCAGACGACGCTTGCATTTGCACCTGCGACATATCCGGCGAGGTCGCGGCCGATTCCCCATCCGGCGTTGCGTCCCATCGCCGCACCCCGGTTGCCGAGCGGGGGATAGCGGCAGGCCCGCGAGGCCTCGTGAGCCTGCGCCGCGTCCTCGATCTGGGCGAACATCACACCGCGGGCACCGATATCGAGTGCGCGTGTCACGACGTCCCGGGCGGTCGTGGCGATCCTCACGAGCGGGAACGTGCCGGCGTAGGTGGCCGACAGGCACATCGAGGACAGCTCCTCCCAGCCGGTTGCCGTGTGCTCGGTGTCGAGGATCACGAAGTCGAGCCCCGTGGCGCCACCGATCTCGACGACCTCCGGCCCGCCCACCATGATGAACGACCCTGCGACGGGCGAGCCTGCGGCGAGCGAGGACTTGAAGCGGTTGTCAGTAGTGACGTCGGGAAGTGGCACGGGAGGAGGGTAGCAATCAGGCGAGGAAGTCGAGGATTGCGCGCACCGATTCCTCGGTCTGTTCGCCGTAGTGGCCGTGACCGGAGCCCTCGAAGATCTTCAGCGTCGCTCCGGGAATCATCTTCGCGACGTCGCGGGCGCCGACTCCCCCGGGGCCGGCGTCGAGCGGCGTCAAGACGTCGTCCGATCCCACCATCACGAGCGTCGGTGCGGCGAGGTGCGGGAGCTGGCCACGGACGTCGGCGTCGATCATGACCTGGCAGGCGTCGATGAACACGTGGGTGCTCGCATTGCGCGACGCGGTGTCGACCATGGCATCCGTCAGGGCGTCGAGACCCATCTCGTCGATGTAGCGGCGCGAGAAGGCCTTGTTGACCAGTTCCTCCCCGACCTCGCGCGACCCGACTCCGTAGGCGCGGGCCAGGTACTGCCAGACCCGGAAGTGGGAGACGCCCATGCCGTCGCACTTCGCGACGGCTCCCGCTCCGAGCAGCAGCTTGTCGACCCGCTCCGGGTACTTCAGCGCGAAGGCGATCGCGACGAAGCTGCCCATCGAGCCGCCGTGGACGTGCACCCTGCCGCGTCCGACGTGGTCGAGCAGCGCGACGAGGTCGTCGCACCACACGTCGATCGTGTAGCGCTGCTCCGGGCGGTCGCTGTTGCCGTACCCGCGGTGGTCGTAGTTCAGCACCTCGTAGTGGCGCGAGAGGTCCGGGGTGACCGGGTCGTAGCCCTCGTGGGCGCTGACGGCGCCACCGATCTGGACGACTGTCTCGCCACTGCCGACCACGTCGAACCAGATCCGTGTTCCGTTGATTGCCGCGATCTCCGCCATGCCGTGCTCCCTCGTTGTCGTGGTCAGTGCGCCGTCCAGCCGCCGTCGACGGGGATGATCGCCCCCGTGACGTAGCTGGATGCATTGGACGCGAGCAGGAGCAGCGGTCCGACGATCTCGTGGAGCTCCGCCCAGCGGCGCAGGAGGATCTCCTGTCCGATGACGCGGACGGCGTGCTCCGAGTGCTGGTGCGGCACGTTCATGTCGGTCAGGAACGGCCCCGGGGCAAGAGCATTGACGTTGATCGGGATGCCCGCCCATTCGACCGCGAGCGCCCGGGTGATCTGGTGCACTGCGCCCTTGGCCGCCGTGTACGAGGTGCGGTTGGCTGCGGCGATGGTGCCGAACGAGGAGCCCATGTTCACGACCCGTGCAGCCGGCGACCGTTCGAGCAGTCGCTTTGCGGTCCTGCACATCAGCCACGTCCCGGTGACGTTCACCGCAAGCGAGCGCTCGAAGTCGGCGAGCGGAAGTTCGTCGACGGCACCGCGCAGGTTCACCCCGGCGTTGTTGACGAGGATGTCGAGGCGGCCGAACTCCGCCTCTGTTCCATCGATGATCCCCGCGCAGTCGTCCTCGACCGACACGTCGCCGGCGAGTCCGACGACCCTCCGGCCGGTCGCCGCTGCGATCCGTGCCGCCGACGCTTCGATTTCGTCGCGCCGGGTGCTGGTGACGACGACGTCCGCTCCGGCCCCTGCGAGTGCAGTGGCGATCGTCACGCCGAGCCCGCGGGAGCCGCCGGTGACGAGCGCAACGCGCCCGGAGAGGTCAAAGGGAAACGGGTTCACGCGTGGGTCAGGACTTCTGGATCCCGTGCGCTTCCTCGTAGGACTTGGTCTTGTCGTTCTCCACCCAGTACTTCTTCGCCCAGGCGGTGCCCTCCCACGTCTTCATCTCGGTGGGGGTGATGCGGAACAGCCAGCGGGGCTGGTGGATGTTCGCGCTGATGTACTCGGGACCGTGCGGTCCGAGGTAGCGGACGGCCATCTTCTTGGCGATCTCGACCCATTGGCCGCCCGTGTTGGGCTCCTCAACGACCTCGACGTCGCCCTTGGCGAAGACCTTCGGCATCTCGAAGAACCGGTTCGCCGCCTCGTCCTTCACGGAGCCCTCGTCGATGACGAATCCGATCCGAGGGCGCTTCTTCATGAGGAGCGCGAGCTCGGAGCGCTCGCGGAGCACGAACCAGAAGCTGGTGCCGTCCCAGTGGTACCAGGCGGGGATGACGTGGGGGTACCCGTCGTCGTCGAGCGCCGCGATGCGGACGATTGCCCCTCCCTCGAGGTAGAAGTCCCGACGGGCGGGATCCATCGCCCCGATCTTGCCTCTCCAACTCTCAGCCATGTCCGTTCCTTTCGGTTGTGTCGTGCGATTGTGGATCGGGTCAGGCCGTCCGTCCACCCTGGCGGGTGTCGGGCGGCGGAACGATGATGTGCTGCTTCGCGACCCAGAACGTGCCGGTCGTCTTCGCGTAGTTGGCGACGTCCGCCCATGCGGCCTGGCCAGCCGGCGAAGCCGTCGCCGTCGCCAGGGCTTCCTCGTCGTCGAACCACTGCTCGACGAACGCGTCCACCTCGAGCTCCCCCGCGATCTTCCTCACGACCTCGCTGACCACGTACCCCCGGATGCCGGGAGCCTCCCTGCTGATCGGTGCGTGGACATTGAGCCAGTAGTCGAAGAAGTCCTCGCGCGAGAAGTCCTCGCGCCGGTACGCCGTTCCGATGGTCTTGATCATGGGTGCCTCCGTCGCCGGACTACTTATTGGGTACGTCGTAGGCCTGCGCCGTGAGCGCACCGTCGACGATCAGGTTGATGCCGGACACGTACCGGGCCTCGTCGGAGGCGAGGTACAGGAACGCATGGGCGATGTCGTCGGTGGACGCGAGGCGGTTCAACGGGACGACCGGGAACCCCTCCTTGCGCCACTTGGCCATGAGTTCCTCGCTCGTGATGTCGACGGACTGCTGCGTATCGCCAGGGCCGGGGCTCACGCAGTTCGCCCTGATTCCGTACTGCGCGCACTCGACGGCGATCGCCTTGACGAGCGAGATGAGCGCAGTCTTTGCCACCGCATACGACGTCCACCCGCGGCCATGGCCGAGCGAGCTGATGGACGAGGTGAACAGGATCGACCCGCCGCCGGTGTCCTTCATGGCGCGCGCGGCCCTGTTGGCGAGCATGAAGTACGCGTCGAGGTCCACGGACATGACGCGCCTCCAGGAGGCCTCGGTCATGTCGAGAAAGTGCTCGTTCGCCCACGCCGCCGCGTTGCTGATCATCACGTCGAGCTTCGGGTCGTGGCTGAGCGCGGTTTCGATCGCCCCGGTGCAGTTGGCCATCACGCCGAGATCGCAGCAGATCGGCACCGGATGTCCGCCGGCTGCAACGACGAGCGACGCCGTCTTGTCCAGGCGCTCCGCGAGCCGATCGACGATGTAGACGTTCTTCGCGCCTTCCTGCGCGAAGAGCTCCGCGATCCGCTGGCCGAAGCCGCTGCCGGCTCCAGTGATGAAGACGTTCTTCCCGTCGAGTCTCCCCATGACCCTCGCCCCCTTTGCCGGTCGAACCGGCTGTCCCCAGTGCGAAGGTTATAATCGCTCCGCCGACGGGGCAATTCGCCATCCCCAACGGCAGGGGGCGTGACGTGTTCGAAGGACTCGAATCCAAGCTGCAGACCGATGCCGAGCGCCGAGTGGCGCGGTTCATCGCGGAGCGCGCCGACGAGATCCTGGACTTCACCTGCGACCTCATCCGCACGCCGTCCGTGAACCCGCCGGGGAACGAGGTTGCGGTGAGTCGGGTGATCATGGATCGGCTCGCCCGACTCGGCGTCCAGGATGCACGGGTGCTGGCGGTCAAGGAGGACCGGCCGAACGTGGTGGCGACCGTCGAGGGCTCCCGTCCGGGGCGGACCCTGATGCTGTCGGGCCACATCGACACGAAGCCAGCCGGGAACATGGACGAATGGAAGACCGATCCGTGGGAGCCCACACTCAAGGACGGGAAGTTGATCGGCCTCGGATCGGGTGACATGAAGGCGGCGATCGCGGCGATGACGTATGCCGCCGCGGCGCTCCGCGAACTGGGCGAATTCCCGGGGCGTCTCTCGCTGGCCCTCACCGCGGACGAAGAGAACGGCTCGGTCTACGGCTCGAAGTGGCTCGCGGCGGAGGGGCACCTCCAGGCGGACGTTTGCGTGATCGGAGAACCGGCGGGAGTGGCCGACGAGTGGGAGTCGATCCACCTCGTGTCCCGTGGGTGCGCGCTGTTCAAGGTCGTGGTGCTCGGGACGCAGATGCATTCGTCGATCTCCGACCAGTTGCCGGCCGTGAATGCGACGCTGAAGATGGCCGCGCTCGCCATCAAGATGCAGCGCGAGCTGAGGGACTACCTCACCTTCGATCGGCACGAGTACTGCAGGATGGGTCCGACCGTGAACGTCGGCGTCATGGCACAGGCCGGCGTCACGTACGGCGTGTATCCGGGCAGGGCGGAGTTCGCGTCGGACATCCGCACGGTGCCCGGAATGACGGAGGAACAGGTGAAGGCCGACATCCAGCGGTTCCTCGACGACGCGATGAAGGAGGACCCCGAGCTCGACGCTGCGCTCGAGTGGAACCTCATGGTCGGCGCGACCGAGATCGACGGCGGGGACCCGGTGGTGCGGCACCTCAGCGACGCCGCCTTCGCGGTGCTCGACAAGCGGCCGAGGCTGGACGCCTTCCCGGGCGCCACGGACGCCGCGTTCATCCAGACAGCGGCCGGCATCCCGTGCATCGCGTCGTTCGGCCCTGGGATGCTGCCCCGGGCGCACAGTCCGAACGAGGCGATGAACAGCAGCGGGGCGGCCGAGGCCGCGATGATCTACGCGATCTCCGCGCTGCGGTACCTCTCCGAGGGCGCCTAGCGGGCCTTGTCCTTCATCCACCCGAGGGTGGCTGCGTTCCATTCGTCGGCCATCTCGTGGAAGGCGATGTGGCTCGATTGCGGGCCGGTGAACATGTGGAACTCCGCGCCCGGAATGCGGGCGTGCACCTCCCGTCCGTAGCGGGCGGGCACCTGCCAGTCGACCTCGCCCGACGTGATGAGCGTGGGCACGGAGACCTGCCCGAGGCGGTCGAGTGCGTCGTGCGTCTTGTCGGCATGGAAGTGCCCGAGGATCCCCTCCCGGGAGGCGGGATGGGGATTGTCGAGGAGGAACCCGCGTTCGAACGCCTCGACGTCGGCCTGCCGCTCGTTGACGAAGTGCGGACTGGAGACCCACATCATCGCGAGGCGGATGTACATGCGCATGTCGCCTGCGGCGACCGGCACCTCCATCGTGTCGATCATGCGGCAGAACCACTCGTCCGAGCTGCCCCACGTGCAGTGGAGCTGCAGGGTCGAGACGAGGTCGGGGTGCCGCAGCACGAGTTCCTGTGCCGTCGCCGATCCGAGGGAGAGCCCCGAGACGTGCACGGGCCCCAATCCGAGGTGGCGCACCAAGGCTGCCGCATCGTCGGCCAGCGACGCCATCGTGTACTCGGTCGGGTCGGACGTGTGGGTCGACTGGCCGGTGCCGCGCGCGTCGTATGTGATGACCGTGAAATCCCCGCGATAGGCGGCGACCTGGCCCGCCCACGTCTCGTGGCCCGATGCAGTGCCCATGATCAGCAGGAGCGGAGGACCCGAACCCTCGACTTCGAAGTACATGTCCATTCCGGTGGGCAGTGTGGTGCGTGGCATGCACGTCCTCCTTTAGTCGCGTGATTGGAAGTACAGGTCGAACTCGAGGGTCCCGCGGTCTTTCGTGAAGATCAGCGCCGCGGGAATGGAGGGGTTCGGTATGCCCCACTCGGAGAAGACGATCTCGATCGAACCAGTGAGTCGCAACCGGCCCTGATCGAGCGACGCGAGGATCGGTGCGTCGACCCGCTTCGTGGTGCCGCGGATGGTCAGCTCGCCCGATGCGAGGAATGGCGCCATCGTGGCGGTGTCCGTCGAGTCCGGAATCGGAATGGGTCGGGAGAGGACGAAGACTGCAACCGGGTAGGTGGCGACGTCGAGGATCCGCGTCCTCACCTGCTGGTCCCGCTGCGAGCGGTCGCTTGCGAGGGTGGCGAGCTGCACCTCGAATGATGCGTCGACGAGCACGCCATCGACGACCGTGAACGTCCCCGTGACGTCGCTGGTGCGTCCCACCGACTCGGTCTTGGTGAGGCCGATCTGCTCGGCAACCCTGTAGCCGACGAGCGATCCCTCCGCGACGGTCCACCCGCCGTCGAGGTCGGCTGCACGGATTGCCGTCCCGTCGCCCAGTTGGCGGCCGTCGAGTCGATCCGGTGCGCGGTTGAGCGCGGCATAGATGGCGGGTCCGACGAGCACGAGGAGCGCGAGTCCCCCCAGCACGGCCGCGACGACCTTCGTGCGCCGCGTCATGGGGCTCCGCCACCGGACACGAGGCTCCGCCAGGGTGCCGATGCATCCCGTGCACGGACGGCATTGATGGCGCGAACCATGTCTAACCAGTCGAGGTAGGAGCCGTCGTCCTCGAGGTGGACGTCCTCGATCAGGAATCCGATGCATCCGGTCACGGACCACACGTCCGCAAGGAGCGCGTCATCAATGAGGTCACCCCGACGGAAGACGTCGATGGTGAGGCAGTACGCGCCGGTCGCCCCCGCATCGGCGAGGGCGCCGATGACGTCCCTGTCAAGGCCATGGTTCTGGCGGGCGGTCACGACGTGGTGGGAGAGCGACCCGCCCCAAGACGCGCTGGCGCGGGCGAGCGCGCGGGCTTGCTCGTCGATCGTCGGCGCGCGCCTGACCCCCGGCTCGGGATTGACGGTCGAGGCGTACTCCAAGACAATGCCGAGGTAGAGCCGTCCGCTCACGCCTCGTCCTGTTGGAACCGCATGCCGAGCCGGGTGAGGGGCGTGGTGTGCAGGATCGTGAAGTAGCGGAACGGGTCCTTCATGCCCAGCGGGGCGAACAGGTTCTTGTACCGCGTGTTCAACGACAGCCGCGTCTCGGGTTCGTCGTTGACCACCGAACCGTGGAACAGGGCCGACCAGAAGAGCAGCGCGCTGCCGTATGGCACCGACATTTGGATCGAACGTTCCTCGAGCAGGGACTGGAAGCCCGTGCGGTCGTCGGGGTTGCGGCGGTACGTCTGGAGGGCGTCTGCAGTGGCGGACCGATCGAGCACGTACATGCTCTTGGTCCCGAAGCAGTCGACCATCGGGAGCCACACGACGACCTCGTAGGGGGAGTTTGCCGGCGCGTCGCGGTGCAGCTCGGTCGGGTGCGGATCGCCCGGCGGCTGGAAGACGACGTTGGGGACCCGCTGGGAGAGTACGTCCGTGCCGACGAGCCGGGAGAGATGGTCGCCGAATGCGTCGAAGACCGCGGCACCCACGTCGAAACCGTCGGTGATCGCCTTGGTCAGTGCGAGCCGGAAGCGCGTCGCGTCGTCGCCACCGTGGACGTGGCGGTGCAACCCATTCAGGTCGGCATCGGCCTCGGTGGCGGGGGCGCCGATCAGTCGCATCGCGGTGGTCCAGATGTGCGAGCGGAGGCCGTCGAGCGACTCGGGACGGGACGCCGGCACCACGCAGAAACCGCGCGACTCGAACTCGTCGAACGGGTAGGCGTTCTCGCCCATGGTCCTACCGGACGTGCGCGACGGCGAATCGCTCGTCGGCAGCGACGGCCCGCCCCGAGTAGTCCCGGACGATGAGGTCGATCGTGGTCCGGAGGTGCTCGCCGAGGAGATCCCCTGCGCGGTCGTGGTCCCCGAGCCGAAGGGCCGCGAGGATGTCGCGGTGCTCCTGGTCGCCCGCGTCGTCCCGCTGCTCGACCGACAGCGTCTGGTAGCGCTGGGAATGGAGCCACAGGTGCTCGATCACTTTGATGCGCCGCGGCGATCGCGACTTGCGGTAGAGCGAGAAGTGGAACTCGCGGTTCAACTCGACGACGCGCCTGGTATCGCCGGCGACGAGCGCCCCGCGGAGATCGTCGAGGAGTGCGTCCAGTGCGTCGAGTTCTGCGGCCGAGAACGGCTCCGACATCCGGACCACCTGCGATTCGATTTCGATGCGGGTGGAGTACAGGTCGTTGGCATCCTCGAGCGAGAGCGGCGTCACCCAGGTGCCCCGATTGTTGATGAAGGTCACGAACCCCTCGGACTCGAGGATCCGGAGCGCCTCGCGCACGGGAATGAAGCTGGTTCCGTGCTCCTTGGCGATGGCCTTCGGGAAGATCTGGGAGTCCGGCGGGTAGCGGCCAGTGATGATGTCGTGGCGCACGCGCCGGAGCGCTTCGTCGACGGTGAAGCCCCGCTCGGCGGCCTGCTTCTTCACCATGTTCCGTCAGCGTTCACGCGGATTCCCCCGACCTCACTGAGTGTAGAGGGCGGGCGGTGGCACCGATCCGAGGGTGGCCGCCTCGAACGCCGCCGCCATCCGAAGGACGAGGGCGTCCTCCCCCGCGCGCGCGGAGAGTTGCAGTCCGATCGGCAGCCCGCTGCGGTCGGTGCCGCACGGGACGCTGATCGCCGGCTGTCCGGACAGATTGAAGGGTGCGGTGGTTCGGACGAATGACACGGAAATGTGCTCGGTGACGTCGCCGTACACGAGGTCCTGGTCGACCTTCGTTGACGCGGTCGCGGGCAATGCCGGACTCACGAGCCCGTCCAGCCGCGCCTCATCCATGGCGGAGATGATCGCCCGTGCAATCATGGAGCGGGCCTTGCAGGCGCGACGGAAGATCGATTCCGGGATGACGGCTCCTGCGATGAGCAGCGTTCGGATGGAGGGGTCGATGAGCTCGGGCCGCTCCCGCAGCGACTGTGCGTGGTAGCGGTAGGCCTCCAACGGGATGATCCCGAACTCTGCCGCAAGCGTGTGGTCGAGCTCGCGGATGCGGAGCGGCACGCAGGTGGCACCGAGGCGCTCGAGCACCGAGACCGCCGCATGGAACGACTGCTCGACATCGGGCTGCATCGGGGCGAATGGCGGGTCGGCGAGGACGCCGAGGCGCAGCCCCTCGATGCCCGTGCCGATGCCCGACGTGAATCGGTCGCCGCCGCCGGTGAGGGCATCGAGCGCGTGCGCACAGTCCCGCACGGTGGTGCCCAGCGGGCCGAGGTGGTCGAGGGACGTCGACAGGGGTTCGACACCGCGGACCGGGACGAGCCCGTAGGTCGGCTTCAGTCCGACGATGCCGCAGAGGGCTGCGGGAATACGGATCGACCCGCCGGTGTCCGATCCGAGGGCGACGGGCACGAGGCCGGCCGACACGGCGGCGGCCGAACCGCCGCTTGAACCTCCCGGGACCCGATCCGGGTCGTACGGGTTCGAGGCGGGGGCGCTGACGACGCCGCATGCGAGCTCGTGCGTGGTGGTCTTCCCCGCGACGACGGCGCCCGCGCGTCGGAGCAACGTGACGACGTCAGCATCGGTGGCGACGGGCGATGGCGGATAGAGCCCCGAGCCACAGCGGGTGGGGTAGCCGGCGACGTCCACGATGTCCTTGACGCCCACGGGTATGCCGTGCAGCGCGCCGAGGTCGGTTCCCGCGGCGAGCAGTTCGTCGGCTCGGTCCGCCTCGGCGATTACGCGCCCGTGGTCGATCGTGACGAAGCTGCCGAGCACTGCGTCGACGGATTCACGGCGGGCGAGGAATCGCCCGACGATCTCGCGCGACGTCGTCTCGCCCGAGCGAAGCGCCGCGCCGAGCGCGTCGATGGAGCGGGTCACGACGGATTCCGGGGATCGAACGGCGGCTGCTCCGGCACGTCCCCCGCGCCGATCAGTGGATCGAGCGAGGCATCGAGCTCGTCCCTCATTGCTGCGTCTGCGGCAATCGCGCCGGAGTCGAAGACCTGCGAGACCAATCCCGCTGCGGCGAGGCGTCCGGCGCAGTCGCTATCCACGGGCGACCGCTGCGATCACGTCGACCTCCATCATCAGCCCCTGGAGTCCCAGTGCGCCGGCCTGCACCGCGGTGACGGCGGGGAAGCGACCCTCCGGGAAGAGACGCTTCCGGATCTCGATCTCGGCGGGCAGTTCGCGGATGTCGCGCAGAAAGTAGGTCACCTTGAGGATGTCGCCGATGCCGGAGCCGCACCGGTGGAGCACGGCCGCGATGTTCCGCCAGATCTGTTCGCCCTGCTCGGAGAGCGTCGTGCCGACGATCTGCATCTGTTCGTCGAGCGCGACCTGGCCGGCGAGGTAGATGGTGTCGCCGTGCCGGACCGCGTAAGAATAGGGCTCGGGCGGCGGACACAGTCCGGGGACGTCGGAAATGAAGTCGGGCACGCACTGATCATACGGAGCCGGCCCGGACCGCGGTCGGGGGGATCGCGGTCGAGTGGTGCAGCGCTCAGGAACCGTCGAGGTCGCGCGCGGCGATGAACGCCGCGATGCACGCGTCGATGTCGTCCGTCGAGTGGTTGGCGCACACCTGCACGCGGATGCGTGCCCTGCCCATTGGCACGACGGGATACGAGAACGCCACGACGTAGATGCCGAGGTCGAACAGGGCTGCCGCCATGCGCACGGCTTCGTGCTCGTCGGCGAACATCACCGGCACGATGGGGTGCTCGCCCGGCAGCAGCGTGAAGCCGGCCGCGGCCATGCCGTCGCGGAACAGCTTCGCGTTCCCGCGCAAGGTTGCACGTTCCGGGGCGCCGCGCGAGACGAGGTCGAGCGCGACCAACGATCCGGCGACGACCGTCGGCGGAATCGAGTTGGAGAACAGGTAGGGCCGCGCGCGCTGCCGGAGCAGGTCGACGATCTCGCGGTGGCCGCTGATGTACCCGCCGGACGCGCCGCCGAGCGCCTTGCCGAGCGTGCCCGACACGACGTCGACCCGGTCGCGCACGCCGAACAGCTCGGGCGTGCCGGCGCCGGTGTCGCCGACGAATCCGATCGCGTGCGAGTCGTCCACCATCACCATCGCGCCGTACCGGTCGGCCAGGTCGCAGATCTCGCGTAATGGGGCGAACGAGCCGTCCATCGAGAACACGCCATCGGTGACGACGAGCGTGCGCCGTGCGCCGACCGCGGCCTGCAGCTGCGCCTCGAGGTCGGCCATGTCGCGGTTCTTGTAGCGGTAGCGGGCGGCCTTGCAGAGCCGGATGCCATCGATGATCGAGGCGTGGTTGAGCTCGTCGGAGATGACGGCGTCGCCCTCTCCCAGCAGCACCTCGAACACGCCGCCGTTGGCGTCGAAGCACGAGGGGAAGAGAATCGTCGCGTCGGTGCCGAGCAGAGCCGACAGCCGCGACTCCAGCAGGTCGTGCTGCGTCTGGGTGCCGCAGATGAACCGGACGCTCGCCATGCCGAAGCCGTTGTCGTCGAGCGATCGGTGCGCCGCGGCGACGACGTCGGGATGGTCGGCGAGACCGAGGTAGTTGTTCGAGCAAAAGTTCAGCAGTTCGCGACCGCTGCTCTGGACGTGCGCCGCCTGCGGCGAGTCGAGCAGCCGCTCGCGCTTGTACAGCCCCGCCGTCTGGATCTCGTCGAGGGTTGCCTTCAGTTCGTCGCGAACGCGTCCGTACACGTCAACTCCAGTCCATGACGACCTTGCCCGCGTTCGACGAACGGGCGGCGGCGAACGCCGACTGCCAGTCGGTGGCGGGGAAGCGGTCGGTGATGACGTCGCGGATGTCGAGCCCGGTCTGGATGAGCGCATTCATGGCGTACCATGTTTCGTACATCTCGCGGCCGTAGATGCCCTTGATGGTGATCATGTGGGTCACGAGCTTCGCCCAGTTGATCGAGATCTCCTTGCTCGGCAGGCCGAGCACCGCGATGCGCCCACCGTGCGCGAGGTTGTCGAGGATGTCCGGCAGCGCGGTCGGCGCGCCGCTCATCTCGAACGCGACGTCAAACCCCTCCTTCATGCCCAGCGTCTGCTGCACCTCGGCGATCGACGACGTGACGGGGTTGACCGCGACGTCGACGCCCATCCTGCGGGCGAGCGCCAGGCGCGTTTCGTTGATGTCGCTGATGACGACGTACCGGGCGCCGACGTGGCGGGCAACCTTCGCCGCCATGAGGCCGATGGGCCCCGCGCCCGTGATCAGCACGTCCTCGCCGGCCAGCGGAAACTGGAGCGCCGTGTGCACGGCGTTGCCGAACGGATCGAAGATCGCACCGAGCTCGGCGTCGACGGCGTCGGAGTGCACCCACACGTTGCTCGCGGGGATGACGACGTAGTCGGCGAAGGCGCCGTTGCGGTTGACGCCCACGCTGGAGGTGTTCTTGCACATGTGGCGGCGCCCGGCCCGTCAGTTGCGGCAGGTGCCGCAGATGACGTGCCCCTCGCCCGACACCAGTGCGCCGACCTCGAGCGACGTCACGCCTTCGCCGAGTTCGACGATGCGCCCCGAGAACTCGTGGCCGATGACCAACGGAGCGTCCACCGCCGACGCAGCCCACGCGTCCCACGACTCGATGTGGAGGTCGGTGCCACAGATGCCGGTGCGCTCGACGCGGATCTTCACCTCACCGGAACCGGCGACCGGCTCGGGACACTCGATCAGCGCGAGTCCGGGCGCCGCGGACGGCTTGAACAGGGCTCGCAACGGGTGCTCCTCGCGTCGGTTCGGCGGCTGGACGGCGGTCATCGTAATGATGGGCAGCGGTAGCGTGCGCCCGGACGTGGACACCGTGCTTCGCCCCGCCACGTTGGCCGACTTGCCTGCGCTTGTCGAGCTCGTGAACCGCGTGAACCACGCGTCGGGGACGATGATCCAGGTGCAGCCCGACGAACTGGCCGAGGAGCTGCAGTCGTCGCTCACCGTGATGGATCGCGATAGCAGGCTCGCGGTGGACGGTGACGGCCGCATCGTCGGCTTCGTGTGGACGATCCACCTGCCGAGCGACGACGCGGACGAACGCTGCTACGTGAACGGCGGTGTAGATCCGCTGCTCACCGGGCGCGGCATCGGACGGGTGCTGGCCGAGTGGGGCGTCGCGCACGCGCGCAGGCTGCACGATGCACGTCCGGGACCGCAGGCGCAGGTCATCCGCGTGAGCCACCAGGCCGACGACGCGCGCTCGATCGAGCTCTTCGCAACGCTGGGGTTCGAGCCGGTGCGCTGGTTCGACGACCTCGTCCGGTCGCTCGACTCGCTCCCGCCCCGCCGTGGGGTGGAGGGGGCGGTGATCGAGCCATGGCCGCTCGACGACCCGTTGCACGACGGCATCCGTCGTGCGAAGAACGACGCCTTTGCCGACCACTGGGGTTCCTCGCCGACGACACCCGAGGGATGGCACGAACTGGTGCACGGCTTCGGCGGACGCCCCGACCTGTCCTTCGTCGCGCGCGACGCGGCGGATGGCCGCATCGTGGCGATGCTCCTGTCGCACCGGTTCCCCGCCGACGACGCACTCGTCGGGCGGACCCAGGCGTGGATCGACAAACTCGGCACCGTCCGCGGGTGGCGTGGCAGGGGACTGGCGACCGCGCTGATCATCGAGGCAATGCACCGCTACGCGGCCGATGGCATGACCCACGCGATGATCGACGTCGACACCGACAGCCCGACGGGTGCGTCACGTCTCTACCGGTCGCTCGGATTCGACACGGTGCAGCGGTACGTCACCACCGAGCTGGTGCACCGTCCGGCCCGCACGGGATCGCCGGGAGTCGCGCCATGAACTACGGCCGCCACCTCCTCGCCGAGTGGCTGCTCGATCCGTCGGTCGCCTACCTCAACCACGGCACGGTG
>Ga0172372_10004651_pt1 | contig 19427 bp, 21 predicted proteins | sample LakKiv5m_2_FD_114544 | JGI IMG/M metagenome (GOLD analysis project Ga0172372, IMG submission 114544) | Freshwater microbial communities from Kabuno Bay, South-Kivu, Congo - kab_092012_9.5m | ecosystem: Environmental > Aquatic > Freshwater > Lake | place: Democratic Republic of the Congo...
GCGGCGACCTTGGCCTGCTCGCCGGCGCTCGACACCGACTCGAGCCGAATTCGTCGGCCGTAGCGGGCGATGTCTTGGCTGGCGCAGTCGCCGGCAGCCACGATATTGGGGTCGCTGGTGCGTGCGTGCGAGTCGATCAGGATGCCGTTGTCCACGACGAGGCCCGCTGCTGCAGCCAGCTCGACGTTCGGTTCGACGCCGATGCCGATGATGACGATGTCGGCGGAGATGTTCTCACCGGATGTGAGGACCACCTCGCGAACCTGGGCGTCGCCGGTGAGTGCTTGGACGAGGGCACCGGTCCGGACGACGACCCCCTCCTCCCGGTGGATCCGATCGAAGAACGCCGAGACCTCAGGTGCAGTGACGCGTTCAAGGACCCGTTCGGTCGCCTCCAGGACGGTCACGTCCAGGCCTAGCGCCCGAAGCGAGGCGGCCGTCTCGAGTCCGATGTAGCCGCCACCGACGATCACGGCGCGACGCGCGGTGGCGGCGGCTTCGCGGATGAGTTCGACGTCGGCCGCCGTGCGCAGGTAGAACACTCCGGCCAGGTCGGCTCCTGGTGCCGGAAGTCGACGGGCGCGAGCGCCCAGGCACAGCGCGAGCTTGTCGTAGCGCAGGGACTCTCCATTGCTCAACGCGAGCTGCCCCGCCGGGCGGTCGATCGCGTCGACCGTGGCGTCCTGGAGCTGGATGTCCTGCTTGGCGTAGAACTCGGCGCTGCGGATTGCCAAGTCCTCGAGTGTGTTCTTGCCCGCGAGGTAGGCCTTCGAAAGAGGAGGCCGTTGGTAGGGCAGCGCTGACTCGTTGCCGATGAGGATGATCTCCCCGTCCCACTTCTCCTGACGCAGGCTGGCCGCGAGCTGTGCTCCAGCGTGGCTCGCTCCGACGATCACAGCTCGCGACTTGGTCATGCGTTGGTCTTCGGCGTGAGCTGCACCATCAGCTTGCTGATGCCCCGCACGAAGTTCGACTGGACGTACTCCGGTTCGCCGACGACCTCGATGTTCTCGAATCGCGGCAGCAGCTCCTCCCAGAGGATCTTCAGCTGCAGCTCGGCCAGCCGGTTACCCATGCACCGGTGGACGCCGAAACCGAACGAGATGTGGTTGCGCGCATTTGCCCGGTCGATGATCAGGTCATCGGCGCGGTCGAACAGCGCCTCGTCGCGGTTGCCGGAGGCGTACCACATGACGACCTTGTCGCCCTTGCGGATGAACTGGCCGTTGAGCACGACATCCTTCTTGGCGACACGGCGCATGTAGGCGAGCGGGGTCTGCCAGCGAATGATCTCCGAGACCATGTTGGGAATCAGGTCGGGATTGGCCTTCAGCTTCTCGAACTGGTCGGGGAAGCGGTTCAGGGCCAGCACGCCGCCGCTCATCGAATTCCGGGTCGTGTCGTTTCCGCCGACGATCAGCAGCGTCAAATTGCCGATGAACTCCATGGGCCGATCGATCAGGTCCTTGGTGTCCTCGTTGCTCTGCAGCATGGTGATCAGGTCGAAGCCGGGCGCCTCGCCGGCGGCAGTCCTTGCGGCTTTGTCGCGCCAGAGGGCGCTCAGACCGAGCGCCGCATCGCGCATGCCGCGGAACACCTTGTCATTGTCGGAGGGGCCACCGTTGGCCTGCTCCATCGAGGACGCCAGGTCCGACCACTCGACCAGCTTGTGGCGTTGCTCGTACGGAAAGTCCAGCAGCGTGGCGAGCATCCGCGCGGTGAGCTCCACCGAGACGTTGCTGACCCAGTCGAACGGCTTGTCCACGGGTAGGTCGTCGAGGACCTCTTGGACGCGTGAACGGATGAGTCCTTCCATCTCACGCAGGTTCTTGGGAGCGACGACGCCTTGGACAGCGGCTCGCTGGAGGTCGTGTCGCGGCGGGTCCATCGCGATGAACATCTCGACGTCGAGGAATCGCGGCGGAGTGCCGATGATGATGAACGGCTCGGCGGAGAAGGCCTCGTGGTTCTTGTCGACGGCCACGATGTCGGCGTGGCGCGTGACGGACCAGAACGGTCCGAATGGGCTGTTCGCCTGGTAGTGGACCGGGGCTTCCCTCCGCAGACGCTCGAAGTAGGAGAGCCAGCGACCCTGGCGGTACATGAACGGGTTGCTGACGTCGATGTCGGTCAGCTCCACGTCCTCTACGGGGGGGATCGGCTCCTCGACGAACATCTTCTGACCGTTGGTTCCCGTTACCCAGCGGCGGGTCTTGTCGTAGAGGTGCGCACCCTGGATCTGCCGGTCGACCGGGATGGTCGACTGGACCTTGGTGGTGATGGCTTCTGAGATCTTCATGGCGTGGCTTCCGTCTCTCTCGTCGTCACAGCTGGAATTCGGGAAGTTCGACGGTCAAGCCGTCCCACGAGGCGCAGACCGCCATCTGGCACGCGAGCCGCGAGGTCGGCTGCCGCTCGGGGTTCATCGCGAGCATCTCTTCCTCTTCCGCTCCGGACAGGCCGACCTGCTCGGACCACTGCGGGTCGACGACCACGTGGCAAGTCCCGCAGGCAGCCTCGCCACCGCAGTCCCCGTCGATACCGGGGATCGCCTCGTTGACCGCGACCTGCATCAACGACCGTCCCTCCTCAAGGGGGGCTTCGTACTTCTCGCCGTCGTGCGACACGAAGGTGACAACTGCCATGTGGGTCTCCTGAAGAACTGTCCCGCGCGTGATGAACTTCATACGAGTGTTGCCGGGTTGGGTAGCGGGGGCTATGGTCACCGGAGTCAATTACTTGTGATTTCGGCTCACGGAGAGGGGGCTTGATGATCATGGTCGAGCCTTGCGTTCCGCCGCTCGCCTTTGTGCAGCTGCTCGCGAGCCAGGCGCTCGAGCCGGACGCCGTCGCGCGGTTCCGTCGTGTCATGATTCGCGAGGGAGTCAGCGAGTCGACCATGGTCGAGCGTGACGTCCAGGCACCTCTGCGCTGGTTCAGGGAGGTGTACCCGGCGTTGGACTCCGCTCAGGCGACTCATCTCGGGCGGGCGTGCGCAGCGCAGGCGCAGCTGACCACCTTCGGGCCACTGAGCCTGCCGCTGGTCAGTGCCGGCTCGGTCGCGGAGATCGTGGAGCTGCTGACCTACTTGCCGTTGATCTCGACCGCGCTCAGTCCTCAGCTGCATCACTCCGATCAGGGTCTGACGGTCGGTTTCACCGGCCACACGGGTGATCCGGACCTGGATCGGTTGGTGATCACCTACTGCGGATCGGCACTCGTGCGTCTGCTGAAGCTGCTCGTGGGTGACATGTCGACCGTCACCCTGCATCTGGCATGGTCGGCGCCCCCCGGCCTGGCCGATGATTCGGATGTGGTGAGCGGTCAGTTGGCCTTCGATGCCCCGATTTCATTCCTCCGGGTACCTGCTGAGACCCTCAGCGAGGTGTGTCGGTTCTCGGATCCGATCGCCTATCGGCACGCGATCGCCGAGCTGGAGAAGGCTCTCGAGCGCCGCAATGGGCCGCTGTCGTTCTCGCGAACCGTGAGGCTTCTGGTGGATGAAGGCGACGTCCTGAGAAGCAGCCAATCGGTCGCCGATGAGCTGTCGATGTCGGCCAGCACTCTCAAGCGACGACTCGCTGATGAGGGCACCACATTCCGTGAGCTGCGCGAGACTTCGTTGCGAGAGCGCGCGGTGCTGCGTCTGCTCGAACGAACGGCGACGGTGAGCGAGATTGCCAGCGACCTTGGTTACAGCGATCTCACGAACTTCTCACACGCGTTCAAGCGATGGACCGGACAGTCTCCGAGCCAGTTCCAACGCGAGCAGGGAGTGCGGTGACGCGAGCGCCCTTCCAGGTGCGCCGAATCAGCGGGCGGTGACGGCGGGGTCGACTCCCCGGGCCCCGTCGGCGGTCTCGGATCGACGCAGTCCGAGGTACCGAAGTGCCACCTCGGAGATCTGCTGGCCGGTGGCCTCGGCATCTGCCCCCGGAAGGGCTAGGTGGCTGACGGCGAGTCGGACAAGGGCGTCCGTCGCGTTCTGGACGTCGGTGACGTCCAGATGAGGGAACTGCTGGTGCATCCACGCCGCCAGGGCCTCGCTCGCGACGTCGAGCAGACGTCCCGAGGTCGTGATGAGAGGAAGCATGCCCTTGCGGGCGTCGAGGACGTCGGTCTCCAGTGCCGGATCGCGGTGCGAGACGAGGACTGCACGCAACAAGGGGCTTCTCTCCGCCTCGGCCAAGGTGTAATGCACCGCTGCTTGAATCCCGCCCGCGGCGTCGGTTGAGTACTGGGCCAGTACGTCCTTGATGCCGGCTAAGAAGCGGTCGGCCTCGTGGAGGACCAGGGCTTCGCCAAGGGCCTGTTTGTCACCGAACTCCTTGTAGAGCATGGCGCGCGGGGCGCCGATCAGGATCGCGATGTGACCCACCCGGACCTTGTCCCAGCCCTTCTCGACCGTCTCGGCGTAAGCCGCCTCCAACACACGCCTCCGCAGGTGAGCTTTGTAGGACTCCCGGAGCGGCGTGGCCATGGACAAATTCTAGGTGATTGTCGCGACGGTGACAGTGACTCGGGCGGAGCCAGCCGTCCCTGGGCGCCGACGTCGCCCGGGCGACAGTCGCGCCCGGCCACCCCAGTGAGACGATCGTCCAACCTCGCGAACTCCAGGATCGATGTATGTGCGCACTGGTGGGGTCTCGGCCTCGGCGGCTCAGCGGCAGTTAGCCGGTTCGGTTGCTCTGCGGGAGGAGGCGGCAAATGCGACGATCCCCGTGGTGGGCCCACGGTTCGCCGGAAGGGGCTGCAATGTCGAATCACATGGCCACGCTTGCCAGACACGAGCGCACCAGTCTTGTCGAACTTCTGCAGAACCTGACGCGGGACGAGTGGGACCGTCCGTCCCTCTGTGCGTCGTGGTCGGTGCGTGAGGTGGCCATTCACGTCGTGAGCTACGACGACCTGGGCTGGCCCGGGCTCCCGATGGCCTTCATCCGCGGCGGCCTTCGGGTCGACTCCGTCAACGCGCATACCCTCGCCCTGCACGCCGACCTGTCGAACGAGGAGGTGATCGAGCTCGTGCGAAGGTGCGAGAAGCCACGCGGTCTGACGTCGGCCTTGAATGGAGCCATCGCCCTGACGGACGGACTGATCCATCAACAGGACATCCGGCGTGCATTGGACCGCCCGAGGGAAATCCCGGCGGAGCGATTGCTTCCGGCCCTGGACTTCGCATTGAAGGCCCCCACGTTGCCGGCGAAGCAGAACGCTCGCAGCCTGCGACAGGTGGCGACCGATTGCGACTGGCCGGGTGGGACCGGCGACGAGGTCGCCGGTCTGGCCGAGTCCCTCGTGATGGCGATCGCCGGCAGGCCCGTCACGCTGGACGAGATGTCCGGACCGGGCTCGTCACATTGGCCGAGCGCGGCGACTGTCCCGGGGCACGACTTCGCCGTCGAGCTGGTCGATTGCAACGATAACCGGCTTGTTGCTGTTGGCCCGAAGGTCCGGCTCCGCAACGTCTCCAAGCAACTCGGTTGTGCGACCTGACCGCTCACTTGGCAGGACGTCGTGCTCAGCAGTGGCCAGAATGTCGATGCTGGTCACTCGGAAGGGGCGGCAGAGAGTCAAGGCTGCCGCCAAGAATGCCTGCGCTTGCTGCCCCCGGAGCCACCGGGTCCCAAAGGACGCTTGGATCGCCGCATGCTCGATGTCGGCGACGGCAAGCTGGAACTCATCCGGGTCCTGAGCGCTGACCGCGAGGAGTCCCGTGGTGCGGAGGACGCCGTGGCCGGCGGTCAGGTCGGCTTCCTGCTGGAGGACGGCGGTGAACTCAGCGCCCTGCCCCAAGAAGGGCCGCGACAGCCTTCGGCTCTGGATGGCCCTAGCCGGGTCAGTTGCCGACCTCGATGTTCTGTCGGCCGGTGGCCTCGGACGGCTGGTTGAGCATGTTCAGGAGCTTGTCGCCCTCGATGTCGAGGTCGGGCAGCAGTCGGTCGAGCCAGCGGGGCAGCCACCATGCTCGCTCGTCGAAGACGGCCATGAGGGCGGGGACGAGGGTCAGCCGGACGATGAAGGCGTCAATGAGGATGCCGGCGGCAAGGGCGAAGCCGATCTGCTTGATCATAATGTCGTGGCTGAAGATGAAGCCGGAGAAGACCGCGACCATGATGATCGCGGCGGCGACGACGACGCGGCTGGCCTGATCGAAGCCATGCACGGTGCTTTGTCGGGCTCGCTGACCGTGGATGTGTGCCTCGCGCATGGAGGACACTAGGAAGACCTCGTAGTCCATGGCTAGCCCGTAGAGGATGCCGGTCACGATGATCGGCATGAAGCTCATCAGCGGGCCCCCGGTATCGAACCCGAAGAGGCTGCTGAGCCAGCCCCACTGGAAGACGGCGGTAGTGGCGCCGAAGGTGGCCAGGATGCTGAGCAGGAAGCCGGCGGTGGCCTTGAGGGGGACGATGATCGAGCGGAAGACCAGCATCAGGATCAGGACGGAGAGCACGATGATTATGCCGAGGTAGAGCGGCAAGACGTCGGCGAGCTTGTCGGACGTGTCGATGCCGACGGCTGTGAACCCGGTGACGCCGAGCTGCACCTGGTTGGCCTGGGCGATGTCGTTGTCCGGTTCGCGCAGCGACGTTACGAGGTCGCTGGTGGCCTCGTCGCCGGGACCGGAGGTGGGGACGATGCTGAACACGGCCAAGTCGCCGGCCTCGTTGACACCGACGGGGGCGGCCAGCACGATGTCGTCTCTGCCCTGGAACTCGGCGAGGAGTTTCGCGGTCAGCTCGGGCGTGACGCGATCTGTGGAGCCGGACGGCTCTGCGGTGACCAGGAGCGGGCCGTTGAATCCCTCACCGAAGCCCTGGGAGACGGCCTCGTAGCTCTGCCGGGCGGCGGTGTCCTGGTTCGCGGTCTCGCCGGTTGGAATCCCCAGGTTCATGCTGGCCGCGGGGATCGCCACCACACCCAGGATCGCAACCACTCCCGCGATGACGGGCCACCGGAACCTGATCACGCCCCTGACCCAGTGGTCGGCGACGCTGTGGGACTTCGCCTTCACCCTGGCGTGGCCTCGAGCTCGGGCTTTGCCGGAGCAGATCCGCTCCCCGACCAGCCCCAACAACGCGGGTAGCAGGGTCAAGGCGATGAGCACGGCCAGGGCGACCGTGGACGCCGCGACCAGTGCCATCGTGGACAGCATGGCGATGCCGATCACGGTCAGCGCGGTCAGCGCGATAATGACGGTCAGGCCGGCGAAGAACACAGCACTGCCCGCCGTGCCGACCGCGCGGCCCGCTGCCTCCCGCGCGCTGAGTCCCCGATCGAGAATCAACCGTCGCTGCCGGTTCACGACGAACAGTGCATAGTCGATGCCGACGGCCAGTCCGACCATGAGACCGAGGACGGGGGTGGCGGAGTTCATCTCGACGACCGTGGAGAGCCCATACGCGCCACCCACGCCGATGCCGACACCGACCAGCGCGGTGACCAGGGGCAGACCGGCCGCGATCAGCGAACCCAGGGTAAGCGCCAGCACGAGAGCGGCGACGGCGAGACCGATCACCTCACCGATGCCGACCGGGATCTCGATGGCCTTGAGCGAGTCGCTCGGGAGCACGGTGATCTCGGTTCCCTGCTCGGCTCGCTCCGCCACGTTGATCACCGAGGTGACGTCGTCATCGGTCAATGAGGTCGAGGCAACTGTGAACTGAAACTGGAACAGCGCGACCTGCCCGTCTGAAGACACCAGCACGCCGGGCACCGGGGTCCCGTCCACCATCAGCGGCCGGTAAGGAGGCGCCTGCCCCTGGTCCGTCCCGGCCGGGAGATCGGCCGGCGCATCCTCCTGAGGAGTGCCCGATCCGCCCTGCTTTCCACTACTGAGAGCGGCGTCTAGGGGGTTGACGACCTTCTCGAGGGCGTAGACGTCGCTGACGGTGTCGCTGATCACCGCAAGACGCTCCGGAGTGTCGAGGCGCTCACCGCCCGACACGGTGAAGACGACGCTGGCTTGGCCTCCCGACGCCGCGGGGAGCTCTTCGGCTACGCGGTCGAGCACGGTCTGGGCCTCGGTGCCCTCGATCTTCATCTCAGAGCTGACGTTCACCCCGTTGATGACCACGGCGCCGACGACCGCGGCGAGAACCGCCAACCAACCGGCGATAAAAAGCCACGGCCTGCCGAACGCGGTTTGTCCGAGCCGGTACAAGAAAGTGGACATGGGTCTGGCGCTCCTGGTGGGCGAGACGGGGCGGCTAGAGGCCGTGGCGCAAGTATTCGAAGGTGATGTCGAGGAACGAGCTGTAATCCATCGACGCGGGGTTGGCGTCTCTCGCGCCGTCCAAGTGCACGTCGAGGGTTCCCTCCAGGGCGGCCATCACGGCGCCGTACACGGCGCCGAACAGCAGGGGTACGTAGATGGCGGGGTACCGGTCCCCGGCTACCGACCCCAAGAGCTCCTGGGCGGCCTGGCGCATTCGTTGCTGAACCCCGAGTACGTAAGGTTCCAGGGTCGGGTACTGCCGCGCCATTGCCATCAGCTCGCGCATCTTCACCAACGTGTCTGCGGTGAACTGATCCCGCATCACGGCCAATAGGGCATCGAGCAGGGGCAGGTCTGCGGGTAGGGCGGTCAGGACAGCGGTAGCGTCGTCGACACCACCGAACGCCACCGAGGCGACCGCCTCCTCCTTGCAGGAAAAGTAGTTCGCGAAGGTGCGGCGCGAATACCCTGCCCGATCGACCACGTCTGCGGTGACGAACCGCGACAACCCGCGCTCACGGGCCAACTCGAAGGCCGCTTCGGCCAGCGCCTGCGCCGTGGCTTCCCGCTTGAGGTCCCGCAAGCCACGATCCATCCCCTCAGTATGCCCCTTCCTGCCCAATGAGCAACATTGCCCACTGAGCACGGGGATTTGTCTGGCGATTCCGGCGTCCGCCGATTGCGCGACACTCGGCCAGGGAGTCGGCTATCCCGCGGTTGGGGAAGCGACGTCGATGGTTGGGCGCTCAAAGTTCGTCGGTAGCGTCCGGTGACTCAGTCAGTACGCGGCGGCCGACTCCGCGTGGCCGCCGGTCTGTGCTCGTGGCCGCATCCAGGCCTGCAACGATGGGTATGCCGGCCAGGGCGACGACCCGCTCGAAGTTGAAGCCGGTTACCCGCAGCGTGACCGTCCCGGACGGGTCGGCGCGCAGGCTGAGGTCCCGAGCGATCTTGTCGAGGTCGCTGACGGCGAGGTAGCCGTCGATGTTGCTGTCGACGGCGTCGGTGAGGCCGAGTGCACGCGTGTTGGTGAGGGCGACGACCTCGCGAAGCCGGAGGGAGTGCTGCGCGGTGTGCCTCAAAGGTACGAATCTGAGCGCGGTCGCGGGTCCGGGTCAGGAGATCGTCGACCTCGGTGAGCTCACGAAGGCTCTGTCGAAGGCCGAGGCCTGAGTCGCGCCCAGCCAGTCGGCATCGTGGCCGGCGAGCATCGCCACGGCACCCCAGGCGGTGTGCTCAGCCCAGGCCCGGGTGCGGCCCATGCGCTTCGACTGGAGGTAGCGATCGACCGACCCTTGGTCGATCAGTCCTCGCGCGATACGGCTGAAGGCGCCAGTGTCCGCGAGTCGCCGGGCGTGGCGGGTCGACATGCCATGGCGTTCACTGTCCCCCTCGAGCGTGAGGAACGTCTGGGCGGCCACCGAGCTCGGACCGCGTTTGGTGCGGCGGTCTCAACTGCCTGTTGCAAGCAGGGCGCTGCGCGGGATCTTGACCTGCAGCTGTGAGGTGCGCGTCTAGGAGAGGTTGGCGTCGAAGTTCTGGACTGCGGAGCGGGCCTGGTCGGCGGTGAGGTGGTCGATCATGAGCAGGGATCCGAGGCCGTGGACGAGTGACATGGCCTGAGCGGCGAGCTCCGCGGCTCGGCTCGGAGACACGGCGGGGTCCGCCCTGAGGCACTGGTCGACGATCAGGTTCTGGATTCGCGTCAGGTGTAAGCGGTAGGCCGTGGCCGCGGCTGGGTGCCCGGTGATGGCCAGGACCTCCCTGGAGACGCCGACGCGGTGCAGTGCGCGGCTCGCGTCGTCGGTGGGGAGCGCGGCCAGCATGAAGCTGACCAGGCATTCTCGTACCGAGTCCGGCGTGGCTTCGCCGGTCCAGGCGTCGACGCTTCGGCTGCTGAGTCGCTCGAGGGCTGCGCTGAGCAGGTCGTCCTTGCTGGACCCGTAGTACTGGACGAGGCGCAGGGAGACGCCGGCTTCTGCGGCGACGGCGCGCATGGTGACCGCGCTGATCCCTCCGCGTCCGAGGAGACGTTCAACGGCGTCGAGGATCTGGTCCGTTCGCTCTTCGACGCTCATGGGCTGCTTCCTTCGCCGACTGTTGATACGTTCGTATCATTGATACAAGCGTATCAATGGGGAGGGTCATGAAGAGGCAGACGACTCTGTGGGTGGCGTGCGTGGCGCAGCTCATCGTGGTGCTCGACGTGTCGGTGATGAACGTTGCCCTGCCGTCGATCAGGCAGGACCTCGACCTCGGCCTGGAAGCGGCGTCGTGGGTCGTGCTCGGTTACGGGGTCGCGTTCGCTGGCGCGCTGCTGGCCGCTGCCCGCCTCGCGGACGCCTTCGGCGCGGCCCGAGTCCTGTGGTGGAGCGTCGGAGCCTTCACTCTCGCGAGCGTCGCCGGCGGGCTCGCTCACGACGGCGGCTACTTGATCGCGGCGCGCATCGCGCAGGGTCTGGCGGCAGCGGCGGTGTCACCGGCCACCTTCACCATCCTGACCATCGGCTTCACCGAGGGGCCGGCCCGCACCCGTGCCATCGCCATCTGGACAGCGGTGAGCCTGGCAGGGGGAGGCGCCGGCAACCTCCTCGGTGGCGCGTTGACCGAATGGGTGTCGTGGCGGGCCGTGCTCCTGATCAACCTCCCCATCGGACTCGCCGTGCTGGTGGGTGCCTCCCGGGTGCCCGGACGCGGCGGCGAGCGTGCTCGCGTGCCGATCGGGTGGGGAGCAGGAGCGGTCTCGGTGGTGGCGTTCGCCAGCGCGACCTACGGCCTCACCGTTCTGGGCGAGACCGACCCGGCCGTCCCGGCGGGCGTGGCGGCTCTCGCCCTGAGCGCGGCGATGTTCGCCGTGTTCACCCGGATCGAGCGCCGAAGCGTCAGACCGCTGGTGCCCTTGGGTGTGTGGCGCAGCGGGTCCGTCCGGCGCGGAACGACCGCGACGTTACTGGTGGGGATGTGCTTCCAGACCGCCATCTGGTTCTTCCTGACCTTCCGCCTGCAGGACGACGCTGGCTACACCCCGATCCAGACGGGTCTGGCATTCCTGCCACTCACCGGCGCGATGCTCCTGACGAACCTGACCCTCGTGCCGCCGTTGCTGGAGCGACTGGCACCTCGGGTGCTCATCGGGGTCGGGATCGTGATTGCCGGGGCTGGGACCCTGTGGTTCGCCGCGGTCGGGATGGGCGACCTCTGGGCAGGCTTCGTGGTCCCGTCGCTGTTGGTCGGCGTCGGCGGCGGACTCGTCAACACGCCGCTGGCGACGATCATCACCGCCGGCGTCGCCGACGACGATGCCGGTGCCGTGTCGGGGCTGATGAACACGGCCAAGCAGTTCGGCGGAGCGGTAGGCGTCGCCATCTGCGCCGGGGCCGCCTCCATCACCGGCACGGCCTCAGCGCCGTTCCTCGTGATGACCGGGGCCCTCGCCCTCGCTGCGGCGTCCGTCATCGGGGCAGGTCGGCGACGGGACCGCGATGCCACCCCCGCCAGGGGTTGAGGGACGCCGCCTCTTGATCAGTGGCTGGGAAGCTGTCCGCTGAGTCGGCCGTGGCGTTCGGCGCTGGCGTCGTTGAGGCCGATGATCGTGACGGTCTTGCCCTTGCGCTCGTACTTGGTGGTGATGGCGTCGAGCGAGGCAACGGTTGAGGCGTCCCAGACGTGGGAGTCCGACAGGTCGATCACGACCCGGTCGGGATCGCCCGCGTAGTCGAACTGGGTGTAGAGGTCGTTGCTGGAGGCGAAGAACAGCTCGCCCGTGACCCGGTAGGTCGCGACCTCGCGTCCGTCGGCGTCGGTGGTGAGGTGCCGGTTCGTCTCGGTGAGGTGCGCGACCCGGCGCGCGAAGAGCGTCATGGCGACCAACACACCGACGCCCACGCCGATGGCGAGGTTGTGCGTCAGCACCGTCACGATGACGGTCGAGACCATGACGGTGGTCTCGCTCTTGGGCATGCGGCGCAGGGTCGAGGGCTGGATGGAGTGCCAGTCGAAGGTGCCGACCGAGACCATGATCATCACCGCGACCAGAGCGGCCATGGGGATGATCGCGACGAGGTCGCCGAACCCGACGACGAGGACGAGCAGGAAGACGCCGGCGAGGAAGGTCGACAGTCGGGTGCGGGCGCCGGAGGCCTTCACGTTGATCATCGTCTGGCCGATCATGGCGCAGCCACCCATGCCGCCGAAGAAGCCGGTGATGACGTTGGCGGCGCCCTGGCCCCAGGCCTCACGTGTCTTGTCGGAGCCGGTGTCGGTGATGTCGTCGACGAGCTTGGCGGTCAGCAGTGACTCGAGGATGCCGACCAGGGCCATGGCCAGCGCGTATGGGGCGATGATCTGCAGTGTGTCGAGGTTGAAGGGCACGTCGGGGATGAACCAGGCCGGGAGGCTGTCGGGCAGGTCGCCCTCGTCGCCGACGTTCGGCACGTTGATCGCGGCGGCAACGGTGAAGGCCGTCAGCGCGACGATCGCGACGAGCGGGGCCGGGATGATCCGGTTGACGCGCGGGAAGCCCACCATGACGGCGATGCCGACGGCGATCATCACGTAGACCGTCCACGGCACGTCGACCATGTGGTCGATCTGGGCCTCGAAGATCAAGATCGCCAGAGCGTTGACGAATCCGACCATGACCGAGCGGGGGATGAACCGCATCAGCTTGGCGACGCCCGCGAGGGCGAACACGATCTGGATCACGCCGCCGAGCAGGACGGTGGCGATCAGGTAGTCGTAGCCGTGCTCGCGCATGACCGGGGCGATGACCAGGGCGATGGCGCCGGTGGCGGCCGAAATCATGGCGGGCCGCCCGCCGAGGAACGAGATCGCCACGGCCATCGTGAAGGAGGCGAACAGTCCGACCTGGGGGTCGACGCCGGCGATGATCGAGAACGAGATCGCCTCCGGGATCAGCGCGAGGGCGACGACGAGGCCGGCGAGGACCTCGGTGCGCAGCAGCTTCGGCGATCGGAGGGCGGCCCGGACGGTGGGCTCCGGTCCGGTGGTGGCAGGGGTGGATGTGCTCATGGCTGGGTCTTTCGTTCGGGGCCCGGGCCAAGCGCGCAGGCGCGGCCGTGGAGGCCGTGCCCTTCGGGCTGGGAGGATGGGCAGTAGGTGGCGCGACGGGCGCGCTGCCGGCACGGATGCCGGCGGAAGTCTGATCGGAACTCTACCCTCACGTGAGGGTAGAGTTGAAGTCGGTCGACAGTGAGAGGGGTCACCATGGCGAGCGAGGTCGAGGCGACCACCGCTGCGGCGACGATGCACATCGGTGAGGTCGCGACCCGTACCGACCTGTCGCTGCGAAGCCTGCGCCACTGGGAAGAGGTCGGACTCCTGACCCCGTCGGGCCGCACCGACGGCGGCTTCCGCCTCTACACCGAGGACGACGTCGAGAAGATCCTCGTCATCCGCCGCATGAAGCCTCTCGGGTTCTCCCTCGAAGAGATGAAGGCCGTCATGGCCGATCTGGCTGTCTTGCGCTCGGCCGACACGACCCCGACCGAGCGGGCCGCAGCACGTGAGCATCTCGCTCAGATCCACGCGGATGCGCACGAGCGTCGAGGGAAGCTGGTGCGTCAGCTCGACATGGCAGACGAGTTCATCGGTCTGCTGAGTGACGAGACGACGAACGCCGCCGAGGTGAGCGGGGCGTAGTCGCCAGTGGTCTCAGACTGACCATGACGAGCCCTGCATGCGCGAAGTCGCATCGGTACGGTCGCCGACCGACTAATCGCGGGTTTGGGCGAGCACGTCGAGCGTTAGTTGTGCCTGCGTGCGGTGCTCCTCGGGTAGTGCCCGCCATGCTGGGTGAGTCTCATCGAGGTGCGTGGCGAGTGCGTTGAGTCGGCGGCGGTCGGATCCGGCGAACTCGGTGCGCTCGGCGAACGGGTCGTCGATGCAGGCGAGGAGCGCGGCGGCATCGAAGAGGTGACGTTCATGATCGCGTGAGTCGGCGGTGTAGGCGGCGGCCTTGAGGATGAGCGCGCCGAACGGGCGCGGTACGGAGATCGTCGTGGTGATCCCGGGCGCGATCTCCAGCTTCGCGTTGACGGTGCGCCGTAGCGCTTGGGTGCCGCCGTCGATGCGGATCATGTCGTGGCCGCGCAGCTTCTCGATCACGCGTGGTGCCGGGTGGTCCGCGATCAGGACGTCGACCTGGTCATCGCCGGTGACGAGATCGACGGTGGTGGTGCCGCGCACGAATCGGTGAGCGGTGTTGGTGCGGGGATCGATGCTCGGCTGTAATTCGTAGCCGAGTGCCTCGAGCGCGGTGGCGACCTTGCTGGCGGTGCCGCGCATGCTCTCGATGTGAAGCACGATGTCGACGTCGTTGGTGGGGCGCACGACGCCGATGCCGTGGTGGATCGTGTGGAGCTGTGCCATCAGTCCGCCGACGAGCGTCCAGCTCCCGGCCGGGAGGGTGTCTGCCAGTTCCGCGACGCTCGGCCACGGAGTCGGCCATCCCCCGGGTGGGGAGGCGACCTCGATGGTCGGGCGGGCGGCGCTCATCGGTACGCCTCGAGAGATTCGGCCAGCGCACGGCGACCGACACCGCGTAGCCGCGGGTCCGTGCTCGTGGCCGCATCCAGGGCCGCAACGACGGAGGTGTCGACCAGGGCGCGGACCCGCTCGAAGTCGAAGCCGGTCACCCGCAGCGTGACCGTCCCGGTCGGGTCGGCGCGCAGGCTGAGGTCCCGAGAGATCTTGTCGAGGTCGCTGGCGGCGACATAGCCGTCCATGCTGGCGTCGACGGCGTCGGTGAGGCCGAGTGCCCGCGTGTTGGAGACGGCGACGACCTCGCGAAGCCGGGGGAGTGCCGCGCGGTGTGCCTCGAAGGTCCGAACCCGAGCACGGTCCCGCGTCCGGGTCAGGAGATCGTCGACGTCGGTGAGCTCGCGCAGGCTCTGTCGGAGGCGCGAGGCCTGAGTCATACCGAGCCAGTCGGCGTCCTGGCCGGCGAGCGTCGCGACGGCACCCCAGGCAGTGTGCTCGGCCCAGGCTCGGGTGCGGCCCATGCGCTGCGACTGGAGGTAGCGATCGACCGACCCGCGGTCGATCAGCCCTCGCGCGATGCGGGAGATGGCGCCAGTGTCCGCGAGCCGGCGGGCGTGACGACTCGACACCCCGAGGGTGTTCGCTGTCTCCTCGATGGTGAGGAACTCCCGACTAGTCACAACAGATAATGTCCCATAGCGGACTCAATATGTAAACACCGTGCTGTCGGGAGGCGGCGGGCCGTGCCTCCGGGCGGTCGCGATCAGGCCAGGGCGAGGAAGAGCTTCCCGAGTTTCTGGGTGTCGACGCTGTCGGGGCCTTCCTCAACGAGGCACTGGTGCAGGCCAGTCGCGACGAGGGCGTAGCCGCCGCGGTTGATGGCCTTGTTGACGGCGGCGAGCTGGGTGAGGGCGTCCTCGCACTCGGCGCCCTCCTCGAGCATGCGGATGACCGAGGCGAGGTGGCCGTGGGCGCGCTTGAGGCGGGTCGTGACTGCCTTGACGTCGTCAGCGTCGAGCTGCATGGGGGTCCTCCGAGGTGGCGTCGAGTGCGGCCAGCATGCCAGCGAGGAGGTCGCGGGCCTCGGCCGCCACGGTCGCGAGCTCGGGGGCGTCGCTGAATGACGTCATCACGGCAGGGTCGAACACGTCGACCCTCGTGGTGCCGTCGGGCTGTGCTGCGACGACGACGTTGCACGGCAGCATCGCGGCCAGCCGTGGGTCGGCCTCCAGGGCGCGGTGCGCCAGCTGCGGGCGGCACGCGCCGAGGATCACCTGCGGCTCCACCTCCACGCCGAGCTTGGCGCGCAGGGTCGCCTGGAGGTCGATCTCGGTCAGGATCCCGAACCCCGCCTCGGGCAGCAGGTCCCGCACGCGTTGCACGGTCTCGTCGTACGTGGCCTCGAGCGTCGTAGTCATCGTGAACGTGGTCATGGTCTCTCCTGGTCCGTGTGTCTCTCGTAACCCCCCTGGGGGATATGTTAGCGTATCGACAGATCCCCCCGGGGGGATACCTTGAGACCGAAGGAATGCCGATGAACCCGCCCACCGCAACGGCGCCCGACCGGGTGTCCACGACCACGACGGCGCCGAGCAGGCCCGGCCCCCTCGGCCGCCTGGGTGTGACGGTGACCCGCCACGGTCGGGGAGTCGCCCTGATCTGGGTGGTCCTGGTCGTCGGCCTGGGGGTGTTCGCCCCCTTCGTCGAGCACCGGCTCTCCGGAGCCGGTTGGCAGGCCGACGGCTCGGAGTCCGTGCAGGTCCGTGACCTGGCGCAGGAGAGCTTCGGCGGCAACGCGAGTCACGCGATCCAGGTCGTCGTCCACAGCCCCGACGCGCCGCTCACGGAGGGTGAGGGTCCCGAGGTCCTCGCCGAGGTGACGCGGGTGCTCGAGACCGACGACCGCCTGGCCGAGGTGGTGTCGCCGATGCCCGGCGCGAGCCTGTCCGCCGACGGCCGCACCGCCGTCGTCCTGGCCGGAGCAGGGGTCGACACCAACGAGATGGTCCGCGTGGCGTCCGACCTCAAGGGTGAGCTCGAGGCACTCTCGACCGACGGTGTCGAGGTCAATCCGACGGGCTCGTCCCTGCTGTGGTCGGACTTCAACGAGGCCAACCTCGAGGCGATGTTGAAGTCGGAGATGATCTCCTGGCCGGTGACCCTTGCGATCCTCGTGCTGGCCTTCGGCGCCCTCGTGGCCGCCGGGCTGCCGCTGCTGTTGACTCTCGCGGGTCTCGTCGCGTCCGCCGGATCGTTGGTGTTGATCAACGAGCTGGTGCCGGTCTCCATCTGGGCCATGAACTTCGCGATGATGTTCTCCCTGGCCCTCGGGATCGACTACGCCCTGCTGATCGTGGCCCGCTACCGCGCCGCACGGGCTCGCGCGGGCAGCACCCGTGCAAGTGCCATTGCCGAGACGATGGACACCGCGGGCAAGGCCGTCCTGTTGTCCGGGGTCACGGTACTGGTCTCGCTGTCCGCGGTCATGCTCGTGCCGTCGCCCTCGTTCCGGTCCATGGCCGGCGGCATCATGCTGTCGGTCGTCTTCGTGCTCGCTGCCACGCTCACGCTGCTGCCCCTCGTGCTGCACCGTCTGGACGACCGCATCAACCGTTTCGCCCTGCCCTGGGCCCGCTCAGGTGACCACCGCTCGAACCGGTTCGAGCGATGGGGACAGCGGCTGTGGGACCAGCCGTTGCGCTGGGGAGCGGGTGCCCTCGTGGTGCTGATTGCCCTCGCGCTGCCGATCGTTGGACTGCAGACGGCCATGCCGTCGATCAAGGTCCTGCCCGAGGACGCGAGTGCCCGCGTCGGCTACGACGCCGTCCAGGCCGCCTTCGGCGACGGAGCCCCCGGCACGATCCAGGTCGTGGTTCCCGAGGCCGACGTGGACTCGTCGACGTCGGTGCTCGCGGCCGACCCGGGCGTCGCCGGCGTCATGCCGGCCGTCACCGTCACCGACGACAGCGGGCTGGCCATGATCCAGGCCGTCCCGACCGTCGACCCGTCCGACCCCGCCCTGACTGACACCGTTGAGCGCCTGCGGGCAGATCTCCCAGCAGACGCGCTCTTGGGGGGCGCCGCCATCGAGAACCTCGACTTGAAGCAGCAGCTCGACACCTCCACTCCGTTGGTGATCGGCATTGTCTTGTTGCTCGGGTTCCTCCTGCTGCTGATCGCCCTCCAGGCCCCCTTGATCTCGCTGCTGGGGACCGTCGTGAGCCTGCTGTCGACCGCAGCTGCGTTTGGCGTCGCACGACTGGTCTTCCAGGAGGGGTACGGGGCAGACCTCATCGGGTTCGAGCCGCAAGGGTTCCTCGACGCGTGGGCGCCGGTGTTCTTCTTCGCGATGATCTTCGCTATCGCAATGGACTACACGGTGTTCCTGCTGGCCTCGGCGAAGGAGCACTGGGAGCGGACCGGTGACGCGAAGGACGCGATGGTTGGCGCGGTCGCGCACTCCGGACGCATCATCTTCGCCGCCGGCGGCGTCATGGTCGCGGTGTTCTTCACCTTCGCCCTGGCCGGGCCGCTTCCGCCCAAGGAGATGGGCGTGATCCTCGGCCTCGCCGTCCTCCTCGACGCGTTCCTCGTCCGCCTCGTGCTGCTGCCCGTGATGCTCCGGCTCGCCGGACCTGCGGCCTGGGCAAGCCCGGCCTGGTTGCGACGGGTCCTGCCGAACATCTCCTTCGCCCACAACTGAACCTGCCCGACCATCCCCGCACGACCACGCCATCAACGAAAGGCACGCCTCATGACCACGACCGACTCCGGCGCCCAGGTGCTGAACGATCTGCGCCCCCTTCACCGCGACCTCCGCCACGCGATCCCCGACGTCTACCAGGGCTTCGGCGAGCTCAGCAAGGCCGCCTTCGCCGACGGTGCCCTGGATCGCAAGACCAAGGAGCTGATCGCCTTCGCGATCGGCGTCGTCGAGGGCTGCGACGGATGCATCGCGTCGCACGGGCAGGCCGCCGTCAAGGCCGGCGCCACGACCCAGGAGGCCGCCGAAGCCATCGGGGTCACCTTCCTCATGCACGGCGGACCCGCCACGATCCACGGAGCACGTGCCTACGAGGTCTTTCGCGAGTTCGCCGGCGAGGCCCCTGCCGCCACCGAGGAGGGCTGAGCCCCATGTGCCGACCCGTGCGATGCAAGCAGTGCGACAAGATCACCTGGGCCGGCTGCGGTCAGCACGTCGCCGCGGTCCGTGCGATGGTGCCCGACGACAACTGGTGCCCGGGACACGATGGCCAGAAGCCGCCAAGGAAACCGGGTCACCTGTTCCGCAGGAGATCGAGGTCGGCGGAGTCGTCGTAGCCTCGAGCGAAGCGTGTCGCCTCACGATGCCATCTCGCCTCGGTCGACGCTACGACGACCTGGGACGCCGATCGCCTGCCGCGTGACGCTCACTGATGCGACGATTCTCGGGCGAGTCCCGTGGCTCGCTGAGAGGGGCGGGAATGACCGACAGCATGCCAGCATTGGCCAGACGTGAGCGAGCCAGCTTGGTCGAGCTCCTGGAGGAGCTGACCGATGGCGAGTGGGCCCGTCCGTCGCTGTGCGACGACTGGTCGGTGCGCGAGGTCGCCATTCACGTCGTGAGCTACGACGACCTGGGCTGGCCCGGGCTCCCGATGGCCTTCATCCGCGGCGGCCTTCGGGTCGACTCCGTCAACGCGCATACCCTCGCCCTGCACGCCGA
>Ga0172372_10004654_pt1 | contig 19416 bp, 20 predicted proteins | sample LakKiv5m_2_FD_114544 | JGI IMG/M metagenome (GOLD analysis project Ga0172372, IMG submission 114544) | Freshwater microbial communities from Kabuno Bay, South-Kivu, Congo - kab_092012_9.5m | ecosystem: Environmental > Aquatic > Freshwater > Lake | place: Democratic Republic of the Congo...
GGAACAGAACTGCTTTTTCTGCCCTCTCGGAAAGAAACTCGAGTCGCGCCAAAAGTACACTGATAAACGAAGATCCGGCCTTGTGGTCACGGGAACTCGTTATGAATCCAAGGCCGTCGACTGTGCTGACTGCCCGCTGAAGGCTCTTTGCCATGGTGGAAGCAAAGTCGCGAAAACTCGTCTGATCCGCCGTGAGGATGAAGACAAACGGAGGCAGGAACACGCGAAGAAAATGGCGACGCCAGAGGCGCAAACGCAGTACAAAAAGCGTCGTGAGACGGTGGAGCGAACATTTGCGGTGATCAAGCAGTGCTTCGGCGTCCGTCAGTTCCGAACCCGTGGCATCAAGAACGTGCGCTCCGAATGGCTCTGGCTCGGGATGGCCTTCAACCTGCAGTTGATGATGAGAAGTCTTGACCAAAGCGGACCACCAAAACAACCCGGAAGTACGTCACCCCATCCACCATGAACAACCCCCGACACTACTACCTTCCCGTGTTGCACGAGTCCAAAAACGTGCGCGCGGGGGGCAGGGGGGAATGCGCTGTCTGTGTCAAAATCAGACACTAAATCGACAGCCTCGTCAGGGAGTGGTGAAAATTCCGCCAATACCCCCGGTGATCGGCGAGAAAAAACGATCTGTGTCGTGCGGGACTTCCGGACGATTTACGGAACCCGCCTTTGTTTTGTTCCGGTTGCGGGTTCGGGAGCGTGTGCTCGCACTGTTACCGGGTGATTGACATCGCCTTCGACGTTCTACGGTGATTCTTTCCGACTGCGGTACCATTCCACGACTACGGGCAGAAGGGACACAACGACAATGCCGAGGATTACGAATTCAAAGTTGCGTTTGACTGCCGGAATGTTGCCGAAGAAGTAACCGGCAAGGAGGAAGCCGACGACCCAGCAGATGCCTCCGGAGATATTAAAGAACCAGAAGCGTACGAGGTTCATACGTCCGATTCCGGCAACGAAGGGTGCGAAGGTTCGCAGGAGCGGGGCGAAGCGCGCGAGGAAGATGGCTTTGCCTCCATGTCGTCGGTAGAAGGCTTCTGCTTTGAGCAGGTGTTTTTTGTTCAGCAGCCACGAGTCTTCCTTCGAGAACACTCGCGGGCCGATGGCGCGGCCTATGAAGTAGTTTGTGGCATCGCCGACGATCGCGGCGAAGAGGAGCAGAGCGGTCATCAGTGGCAGGCTGAGGCCGGAGCCTTCCACGGCCACGATGGCGCCCACGGCAAAGAGCAGTGAGTCACCTGGCAGGAATGGAAAGATCACCAGCCCGGTTTCAGCGAAGACAATCGCGAAGAGCAGAGTGTAGAGCCAGCCACCCATCTGGGCAGAAAGCCTGGCGAGGTGTTCGTCGAGGTGACGGACGACTTCGAGGAGTTGCAGGAGGGTATCCATGAGGCGGCTTGTCTGCTCCGTTGGGAGTTTCTGGTTCAGTTGGCGGTGAAGATCGCCGGATCATCGATGATGAACGGGGTCGACCATGTTTTTCCATCGTTTTGATTGCAGACGTTGTAGAAATGCGTGGCGAAGTATTCGGCGCTGTAGCTGTAGGGGTTTCCTGAGTGCAGCAGGTTAGCGGGTGTGAGATTCTCGACTCCGGGTCGAGCGTAGTAGTGCACGCGTCCATCACCGCTCACGGACATGCCGAGAGTCCACCAGCCCGGGGTGAGTTGGATGCTGCGGATTTCCTGACCGAGGTGGTTGCCGCGGATGATGAGCCAGGCTTCGTCCTTCGGAAAGCGGCCGTCGTGGGCGCTGTGGAATTCAATAAAGAATCCCGGCCAGTAGTCCTCCTGCTTTTTGACGTTCTTTGTGAACAGCAGAATTTTTTCCTTTTCGGAGATGGTGGTTTTGAGGTCGATGCGGTAGCCGAAGTGGCTGCCGGAGCGGTCTTCCCACTGATCGAAGGAGGGGAGCCAGATGCGAGTGACGCAGTTGGGGCCGCGGGCAGCGGAGATCATGCCGACCCGGGACGAGCAGGACATGATCAGGTCATCCTGTTCCATCTGCATGGAATTGAGTCCGGGAACACCGGAGTTCAGGGTTTGAATTTTGAGAGCACCGCGGCTTCCTGTGAGTCCCCCTGCGGGTGTCTCGACGCGGATGATGTGGTCAGGCTGGCCGCGTTTGGGACTTTCGAACCAGCGACGGTTAGTGGAGGCGCCCATCGGAGGACGAGTTTGTTCATCCTGTTCACGACTGGATTTGGGGCCGTTGTGGTTCCATTTCCACGCTTCGTCTTCAAAGTCATCGCCGACCTGCGTGAGTTTTCTGCCGGTGCCGGGAACGATCTGGGCATCGGTGGTCGCGGGCAGGAGTTGTGCGGCGAGGGCCAGGCACAGGAACTGGACTGGAACGAGGGCCGGTGACCGCATAACTCGGTGCTCCCGGGAGTTCGGACGTGTGTTACAGAGATTCATGGGTAGACGACGGAATCTCTGAGCACGTCTCCTGCAGAACTCCCTGTCTGCCGGAAGACGGCGGCGCTGGTGGCTCTTACATGCCTGAAATCGCGCGATGAAGTGAGCGCACCACTGCCGGAAAGGATATCGGCAGAACTGGCGAGGGATACACAGGCAAAATTGGACGCTGTGTGGTGATGTGCGGTGGGAAACTGCGCAAAGATTTCCGTCGTTGACTACTTTTCGAGCCGCGACCATCAGGGGTGGGGACCGGCAGTTCGCCCTGTTCGCAAGCATGCTGCAGCTTGCAGGGCGGCAGGCTGGGCTGGGTGCTTGAACAGCTCAGCCGGTGTAGCCTTTCAGGAGTTCCTTGTATTGTGAATCGGTATTTGTGAAGCGTTTGTAGAGTGTGGCGAAGCCGACGAGGCGTCCATCGATGCTGTTGAAGTCGAAGGGCTGACCGCCGTCGATATCAGCGACACCGTGGCGGATTCGTCCGTCGTAGATGACAACATCGCCGGACTGGCAGCCGTCTTCGTAGAAGAAGCGATCTTCACCGCGTCGGATGAAGGCACCTCCGGAGTGAAAGTCGCGGCCTTTTTGGGAGATGATGAGGATGACCTGAGCGAAGCGGTCGAATCCGGCTTCCGCGGCGGCGACGGCAGTACCAAAGTCGGTATGTTCGGCCATGAAGCCGCCACCGCGGACGTAGTGATGGATGCGTGAGGCGGTCCAGAGACCTTTTTCATCGCTATCGACGGCGAAGTTTTCCGGTTCACCGCAGAGCAGATTGCGGAATCGGGCGAGTCGTTTGAAGATTTCGTGGGAGCCGAAGAGGTCGGGGCCATTGAGTGGGAGGAAGAAAGTGCGAATGAGTCGAGCGCAGCTGTTGATGCCGGTGATACCCCCGACGACTACTTTTTGGAGTGGGTTGCGGAGTGCTTCAGCATCTTTTGCGTCGTGTTTGCGGTCGAGTTGTGGATTGAAACGGGAGCGTACGCGGTCAAGGAGATCTCGGATTTCCTGAGTGGAGTAGAGTCCGCTGACGCGGGCGAAGCCGAATTCATCCATGCAGCTGCGAATGGCGTTGAAGTCGACGTCTGCGGGTGATGGGGCTGAGAGGGAGGCTTTTTCGAGGACGTCGGGGAGATCAGATGCGGCGATGTCAGCCATCTTGTTGTTCCTTGTGCGCGGGTGCTGGCAATTGGGCGGGGATTCACCGGGATTGATGTTCAGACAGTTTGCATGGAGCAGAAGCGGAGTGGTCCGAGACTGAGCAGCATGGAGCTCCATGTGAGTCCGGACCCGAAGCCGGCGAAACAGACATGGAGTGGCTGTGTGAGGAGTTGTTGTGCGAGGTTCATGGTGATGTTGACGGGTATGGAAGCACCGCTGGAGTTGCCAAAATTTTCCACGACATTTGCGGGCATGCGGGCGGGGTTGACTTTCATTTTCGCTGCGAGTTTTTCCAGCATGAAGCGGTTGGGCTGATGAAACAGGTAGTAGTCGATGGCGTGTTCCGGGGTGTTGGCGAAGCGGAGGAGATCTTCGATCATTGGGGGGACTTCGCGTTGCACGAAGTTGAAGACGGCAGTGCCATCCATTTGAAGTTGGTCGAGGCTGCGGAGGTTGGAGTCTCCGGCGTCATGTTCGATGGCTGTTTCAGGGGTCGAGGGCATACGGAAGCCGCCGGCAGGAATCATCAGTGCACTGGCTCGGGAACCATCCATGCGGAGGTTGGCATGGATCGGGCTGGCGTCGGGCGATTTTTCGACCAGTGCAATTCCGATGGCGTCACCGATGAGCGGAAAGCTGTTGCGATCCCGAGGGGAAACTTTGCGGCTGATGACATCGCCTGTGATGAGCACCACTTTATTGATGGCGGGCTGTTCGAGCAGAAGGCAGGCCTGGATGAGTCCCACAAGCCAGGCAGCGCAGCCCTGGTTGAGATCGAGGCAGAGCATATCGGATTTCAGGTTGAGCTGCCCCTGAATGATGTTGGAGGTTGGGGGAATGAAATGATCGGGAGACTGTGTGAGCACGAGCATTGCGTCGAATTCGTCAGGCTGCAGCAGTTGCTGATGGAACAGGAGCTGGAGGCCCTCGATGGCGAGATCAGAGACGCACACGCCCGGTTCCACGATGCGATGTTTGTCATAGCCCATGACTTCCTGGAGTCGTCGGGAGCGTTCGGGTGAGAAGCCGAAGGCGGCCATGTCGTCGACAAACCGGAGTTCCCGGGCAGGCATGACAACGTGAATGCCTGCGATGCGTTTCCCTGAAAACGTGAAGTTCACAGAGATGCTCCGTTCTTCGCAAGGAGCTTTCGGATGTCGTCGAGTGTGGCGAAGTTCTCCGGGACGAAGTCCAGTCCATCGATGGTAATGGAGTATGTTTTTTCGAGTTCGGACGTGAGCATCACCATGTCGAAGGAGTCGAGAAGTCCATCTTCGACGAAGTTGGATGAATTGCGATAGTCGGCATCACTGCGGATGCGAGCGAGGATCTGGAGAAGTGGGTCGTGCATGAGAAGTACCTGGTCATTGAAGCCAGAGGGTGATGCTGGTGTCTGGTCGATGAATAACGTGAGACCTGCAGTCGGGCGTTTGTGGACGTGGTGGGGGAGTATGTGAGTTGTGGAGGAAGTAGCGGTTAATGACGGGGCAGGCGTCGGGGTCAGGCTGACTGAGGAGCAGTCGCGGTTTGGGGAGAACGTCGAGTGGCCCGTAGTCGAGGGAGCGAAGGAATCTGCTGAGTTTGGGGAACGGCCATGTGGGATCGAGGAGTCCCTCAGCTGGTGAGGCATGGCTGGAGTGATATTCGGTGAGGCGATCTTTGGGGCGTGCGTTGGGGAGGTTCCAGCTGAGGATGCGTGGGAGGAGTTGGCGGAAGAGATCTGAGGCGGCCTGCATGCACTGGGCGACGAGTTGCAGGGCTGTGGTCTGCGGGGTAATGGGGACGGTTTTCTGAGCGATGATGGGGCCGGTGTCGATGCCCGTATCAATCTGGTGCCAGGTAGCTCCGGTAAACGGATCCCCCGAAAAGATGGCCCAGGTGGGAGCATTTCGTCCGCGGTGTCTGGGGAGCAGAGAGTTGTGATAGTTGATGAATCGGAGGGCGGGGTTATCGAGGACTTTTGGGGGGATGATCCAGGCGTTGTTGGCACTGACAACAAGTGTGGGTTGCTGGATGCTGAGGAAGTGGTTGGTCAGCGATTGCTGTTCGTTGAGCATTTGCCAGGAGCAGCGAGGACGATTGGCGGTGTGTTGCAGGAGGGAGAAGGGTGAAGGATCATTTTGGATGGCGTGTACCGGGAGTCCGGTGTCGGCGAGTGATTTGAGGCAATCGCAGGCGATTCGTCCTCCACCGAGGACGATTGCCTGACTGAAGGGGCTTTGCGGCGACGGGGATAACGTGTCGAGTCGCTGAGAAGCGCCGGGGGTGACGGTTGACTCAGGCATGATTTCCGAGTGCCTCCTGATGGAGCTTCAGGCGGTCGATCTTTCCGTTGGGATTCCGCGGGAGTTCGGGGAGATGCCGGAAGACGGCGGGGAGCATATAGCGGGGGAGTCGTTCCGCCAGTTTGCTGCGGAGTGTACCTGGTTCGATTGGTTGTTGGCTGGAGTAGAAGAGGATGATTTCCTGGCGATCTGCTGCGTAGACGGCACAAACCTGCTGAAGAAGTCCGGTCCCTGAGGCTGCGTTTTCGATTTCACCGAGTTCGATGCGGTAGCCGGAGTGTTTGATCTGGTAGTCTTTTCTGCCGTGGAAGAGGATTTCGCCGTGTGGATTGACGGAGGCGAGATCTCCGGTGCGGTAGATGAATTCCGGGTAGTGATTCTGCAGAGGATTTTGTGTGAAGACTTTGGCGGTGCGTTCCGGGTCATTCCAGTAGCCCATGGCGAGTGATGAGCCTTTCACGCAGAGTTCTCCCTGCTGACCGACGGCTGCGGGCTGGTTGTTGTCGGTCAGGATGAGTATTTCAGTGTTGCGGCGGGGGAAGCCGATGGGGAGCGGTTCATCGTCGGTGAATTCGCGTTCAATTCGGTACCAGGTGCAGTCGACGGTGATTTCTATGGGACCGTAGAGGTTGACGAATTCGGTATTTGGGAGTGCCTTTCGCCAGATGTTGAACTGTCGTGTGGGAAAGACTTCGCCGGCAAAGAAGACGCGGCGGAGCATTGGCAGGGAGAATTGCTGGAGCAGTCCGAGGTTGGCGATGGCAACCATCACGGAGGGCACCCAAAAAAGGAACGTGATATTTTGCTGTTGGAGGCATTCGGTAAGTTTTGCGGGGAAGCCAGTCCATGCGTCGGGGATCAGGCAGAGACGGGCTCCGGTGGCCAGTGAGCAGTAGAGTTCAAGGGTGTAGATATCGAAATAAAGAGGCGAGAGGCAGGCGAAGCGATCGGTGGGGCCGAAGGGGAATTCGTCGAGCGTCCAGTCGATGAAGTCGATGATGTTGCGGTGATTCATCACCACACTTTTGGGGATGCCTGTGGACCCGGAAGTGTTGATGATGCAGGCCGGGTCAACGTCCAGCGATTGGGTGCGTCGGCGATGGATTTCGGCGAGTTCTGTGGGGGTGGGAACGGTGGTGATGCAGTCATCCACCAGCAGCAGTTGAGTGTTGGGATTCGCGATGGTGCGAAGAGTTGGCTCGAGTTCCTTTGATGTGATGATGAGGTTTGGGGCGAGGTTGTTGATGATTGCGGCGGTTCTGGGGAGCGGTGAGCGGACATCGAGGTTGCTGTAGCAGTTTCTGGAGCCGAGGGTGCCGAGATTGGCGGCGACTGTTTCGATGCCTCGGGGAAGGTAGACGCAGACGGGGGAATTGACCGCCGAGGAACTTCGGCAAATGGCGGCGGCGAAGTGAATCGCCAGCTGGTGCAACTGAGCAAAGGAAAGCGACTGGTCGCGAAAATCGATGGCGACAGCATCCGGACAGTGCGTGAGCGATCCCTGTTCAAGGTATTCGAGGACGTGAGTTTTCATGTCAGTTCCCCGGTTGGAGGACTGGGGTAGCATTTGCGAAGAATGAGGCTGGCGGACTGGTATCGAAACCCGAAATGGGTGACTTCAAGGTCGAACACAGGTTTGTTGGTCATGCTGATGCGGGTATTGGCGCGGCGGATTCCAGCTGCTGCCATTTGGTTAAAGCAGAAGTGTGTGGAGATCGCGCCCAGACCTTCGCCGTGGAGTTCTTTGCGGACGCCTCCGAGGAGCAGCTGCACTTCACCTTTGCCCACGTGACGGTGACTGCGAAATGTGAGCAGCCTTCCGGTACCGGGGTCACAGACGGACCAGATTTCGTCTGAATCGGCCGCGAATGACTGACGAAGGTAGGCCAGATATCGCTGGGTGGCGAAGCCGGATGGCACAGCGGGGTCACGGGAAAAGCGGTCGTTGAAGTCGAGCTGGGCTGCGATGCTGAGCACTTCGTCGAGCTGTGTTTGAGTCACCACCTGATGGTAGCTAAGCCCGTAGGCGGAGGTGTCGAACTGGCGACGGAAGGACGTCTTCAGCAGGAGCTGGCAGTCGACGGGCGAGAATCCGGCATGGCTGAGATATTCGATGCGTGGAACATCAGAAAGTTCGACTGAGGAGTAAACGTAGGCGGGTGCATGAAGGGCGATGTAGTCAGCTTCAGATCTGTGGAAGTCATCCGCCGTGTTAAACGAGAGGATGCAGAGGACGCTGCGGCCCCAGATCTGACTGTCGATTTCGATGCGTTCGGTTTGCATGGCTGTTTACATGGCAACCATGGGAAGAGTGTGCTCGAAGTTTGCTGGGATGGTCAACGGACGTGCGAACGGGGAGGTGATAAAGAAGTTGGGATCGCGGTGGTAGAGCTGCAGCCAAAGGGCTTTGGCCGTGGATTCCGGGACGCAGTGGATGAAGTTGTCTCCGAATGGATGAGTGAGCATGATCTGGTTGTCGGCCATTTGCCTTTCGTACTGGGCGTTGCCTGGGCCTGGATAAACACCGGGATAGCGAACAAAGAGCGTCGCGGTTGATGCTGTGGACTGGTTGCCGGACTGAATCATGCCGTGGAAATCACGGTTGTGGCGGTAGGGAGCCTGCACGTGCCATTCGAGATAGTGCATGTAGGTGAAACAGTCCTGTGGGCGGACACCCAAAAACAGGAACCGAACACCGTCGGTGCGACTGAGCATGTCGAAGGTGGAGTCCTGTCCGCAGGATTGAGTACCGATTGCGAGGGCAAGATCGGAACGTCTTCCTGAGACGGCAACGGACATGAGCGGATCAGCGGATCGCAATGTGTCAGGCAGTCGCCGGAAATATTCGCTGAGCACTCCCATGCGACTGGGGGTGTTCTGCTGATCGAAGACTTCGTGATTGACGAAGCTGAATGTGAACGCCGGGAAGCAGATAGTGGCCGGGCCGAGCTGCAGCAGGGTGTCGGTCATGGCCTGCAGCAATTCAGTGCGACGAGATCTTGGGGCACCGAAGTTGATGCCGGCGTGTACGAATAAGACGCTGCAGTCGTGAGCACCGCAGTTTTGCAGTGCCTCCCGCAGCATCAGTGGCGTTGTACTGCGGCCGGTTGTGGACTGATAGAGATCGCCGACCATGGGGATGCGGTGGGGAATGGGGGAAGGGAACGGACGAAGTTGGATGCTGTTCGGATCACGCTTCGCGGGAAGCCTGCGGCACGGGACCGCGGGAATTGAGCAGATTCAGCAGCTGGCCGGCGGTTTGCAGGCACTGCAGGTCAGAAACATGCAGGGGAAAATCACAGGCTTCATCGACAAAAGACACAATCGCGAGGACGGAAAGCGAATCCCAGACCAGCGATGACCGAAGCACGTAGTCCGCGTCAAGGTGGTCCTCGTCGAGGATATGTGCGAGTCTTGCGTAGAATGCCTCTGGGTCCATGGTGAACGTGATTTCCGAAAAGATGCAGAGTCGTGATGTTCCCCCAAATTGGGTTGTGGGGGATTTTGTTTCTTTGGGGATTTTGCGTGTTTTCGGTGTTTTGTGGTGGCAAGTCAAGTGAGTGCTGGCGATTTGCGGGGGGCGATCATGAAGTTGCATCGGTATTTCGTGTGTTCAGGATCGGTTTTCTCGATGCGGCGCGAATTGCTGGTCTGTTGTCAGGCGAGAACAGGCTGAGGGCTATCCTCCAGTTGCAGGTAGAGGGCGGTGACAACAGCTTCGAGTTCGGTGGAGGTCATTTCGTGGAAGAAGGGGAGTCGAATAAGGCGGGCGCTGAGATCTTCGGTGTGGCGAAGAGTGAGCGGGCCGATGAGCTGCTGTCCGAAGGGTGAGTTGTGGAGGGGGACGTAGTGGAAGACAGCGCGGATGCTGCTGTCGCGGAACGCATTGAGTACGCGGTCGCGCAGTCTGGCAGTGGGCAGAACTACATGGAAGAGGTGATGATTGCTGATGCAGTCTTCCGGTATGACAGGAAGCGTGAGGAGTCCCCTGGATTCGAGTGGTTGAAGGGCGCGGTGATAGTGTTGATAGATCTGTTTGCGACGATCGAAGATTCGATCGATTTCTTCCAGTTGTGCGTAGAGAAATGCGCTGCAGATTTCGCTGGGGACGTACGAGGAGCCAAGATCGACCCACGTGTATTTGTCGACTTCACCGCGGAAGAATCTCTGTCGGTTCGTTCCCTTGTCACGAAGGATCTCGGCACGTTCGACAAGTTCAGGGTCATTGATGCACAGAGCACCGCCTTCCCCGCAGGTGACGTTTTTGGTTTCGTGAAAGCTGTAGCAGCCGAGGTCACCGATGGAGCCGAGGGCACGGCCGTTGTACCAGGAATTAACACCTTGAGCAGCATCTTCCACGACGCGGATGCCATACGCTTTGGCGATGGTCATGATCCGATCCATCTCGCAACTGACGCCGGCGTAATGCACCACGCAAATCGCGCGTGTTTTGGGGGTGATGGCGTCCTCGATGAGTGTTTCGTCGATGTTGAGGGTGTCGGGGCGAATATCGACGAAGACCGGCCTGGCGCCCAGCCGCACGAAAGCGGACGCTGTGGAAACGAAGGTCCAGGATGGCATGATCACTTCGTCGCCGGGGCCGACATTGCAGAGCTGTGCGGCAATTTCAAGGGCTGCAGTGCAGGATGGCGTGAGCAGGACTTTGGGGATGGAGAAACGTTGCTGCAGGAGTTGGGAGCAGCGTTGGGTGAAATTGCCGTCTCCACCCAGATTACCCGAGGTCACGGCCTGGGCGATGTAGTGGAGCTCTTTACCCGCAATAAATGGTTTGTTGAAGGGGATACGCATTCTGCGGCAAGTCGTTGCCAGGAGGCAAGGAATGGAATGTGGGGGTCACAGCGGATATTGTGATTGTGGCGAGTTTGAGAGGTTTGAGCAAGCTGAAAAGTTGTGGGGTTTCGTGGAATTTGCTTGACAGGGCTTTTCATGGGTGTTTTTAGGTTGCTCGGATCTGCTGGGATGTTGCGTTTTTCAGCGGCAACGGTCACGTGGCTGTAGCGTGGGGCATGGCGCGGGAGCCCTGGTGCGGCGGATTTTGGGCGCTGACGGCGGAGCGGCGGAGCGGATTTTCGGGCCGCTATTCAGCGTTTGCGTCGGGATCGCTGTTTTCCGGAGGTATCGCTGCTGCGGCGACTTTTTCCGCCGGGGCGAGCGAAGCCAGGTGAGTCTTCGCTGGAAACTCCGGGAACTGGTTGTCCGAGTTTTTGTTTCAGCTGGTGGATGCGGTCGCGCAGCTGTGCGGCCCGTTCGAACTGCAGCTGCTCGGCTGCAGCGAGCATTTCGGCTTCGAGTTCGCGGAGAAACTCCTGATCGACGAAGCGATCTTCTGATTTTGCTCCGGAGGATTCGCGTTCGACTCGTCGCGCTTCGATTTCTTCTTCGATGCCGCGACGAATGGCTTTGCGGATGGTTTCGGGGGTGATGCCGTGGGCGGCGTTGTATTCCATCTGCAGCTTGCGACGGCGCAGAGTTTCATCGATGGCTCGCTGCATGCTTTCGGTGACGGTATCGGCATAGAGGATCACGCGGGCATTGACGTTACGGGCAGAGCGACCGATGGTCTGGATCAGGCTGGTCTCGCTGCGGAGGAAGCCTTCCTTGTCGGCGTCCATGATGGCGACGAGTGAGACTTCGGGCAGGTCGAGTCCTTCGCGGAGGAGGTTGACGCCGATGACGGCTTCGTGATGTCCTTCGCGAAGTTCGCGGAGGACTTCCACGCGTTCCACGGCATTGAGTTCTGAGTGCAGCCACTGACAGCGGATACCTTCTTCCCTGAGGTAGGCAGCGAGGTCTTCTGCGAGTCGTTTGGTGAGGGTGGTGATGAGCACACGTTCGCCGACTGCGGACCTTTCGCGGATTTGTTCCAGCAGGTGCGGGACCTGGCCACGGGCTGGAGCGACGACGATTTCGGGATCGACCAGTCCAGTGGGGCGGATGACCTGTTCGACGACCTCACCACCGGTCTGGTCGAGTTCCCAGTTGGCAGGAGTTGCGGAGACCATGACTCGCCACGCTGGTCTGGCATTCCATTCATCAAACTTCAGGGGTCGGTTGTCCTTTGCCATGGGGAGCCGGAAGCCGTGATCGACGAGGGTGGTTTTGCGAGCGTGGTCACCGGCGTACATGGCGCGGATCTGCGGGATGGTGACGTGCGACTCGTCGATGAACATCAGGAAGTCATCGGGGAAGAAGTCATAGAGCGTATAGGGGGCTTCACCGGGCTTGCGTCCCGCGAGTGCTCGACTGTAGTTTTCGATACCGGGACAGAAGCCGGTTTCCTTCATGAGTTCGAGGTCATGTCGAGTGCGGGCGGCCAGTCGCTGGGCTTCGAGCAGTTTGCCGTCCTTCTGGAAGTTCTGGAGAGACGAGTCAAGTTCACTGCGGATTTCTTCGAGTGCATTATCGATGCGACTCTGGGGCAGGACGAAGTGCTTGGCGGGGTAGATATAGATTTCTCGAAGCGACTGAGATTCGCGACCGGTGACGGGGTCGATCATGCTGAGTTTTTCGATTTCGTCTCCCCAGAGTTCGATGCGACAGGAGAATTCTTCGTAGGCAGGCCAGCATTCGATGACGTCGCCGCGAACGCGGAATTTGCTGCGAGCGGGATCAAAGTCGTTGCGATCGTACTGGATTTCAATGAGCTTGAGCAGGAGCTGATCGCGGTCAATCTGCTGGCCGACGTGCAGAGGAATCATCATGCCGAGGTAGTCTTTGGGAGATCCGAGGCCGTAGATGCAGCTGACTGTGGCGACGACTATGACATCCTGGCGACTGACGAGGGCGCTGGTGGCGAGCAGTCTGAGGCGATCAATTTCCTGATTGATGGACGCATCTTTTTCGATGTAGATATCGCGCTGCGGGATGTAGGCTTCAGGCTGGTAGTAGTCGTAGTAACTGACGAAGTACGTCACGGCGTTGCCGGGAAAGAACTCGCGAAATTCCGCGTACAGCTGTGCGGCGAGAGTTTTGTTGTGAGAGAGCACGAGGGTGGGTTTCTGGAGCTTCTGAATCACGTTGGCCATGGTGAATGTTTTGCCGGACCCGGTCACACCCAGCAGCACCTGGGTGCGTCGGCCTTCCTCGACGCCGCGACTGAGTGCCTCAATAGCGCGGGGCTGATCCCCGGCGGGGGCGAATTCACTGACGAGCTGAAAAGGCTGCTGGAGACGGTACATGACGAGCGATCGTGCAAAGGCAGTGAGACAGAAGAGCGCAGTGACCATTGGGCAGCAGGGAGAAAGAAATCCACTGCAATGCCTTCGGTGTGCCCATGAGTGTACCGTTGGAGCCCGATCAAAGCTGCCTGTGGGGAAAAAAAACAGATGTGTGCTGAGACAGTGGCGAATCAGGGAAGTTGATTTGAATGTTGGGGATTTCCGGGCTTCGAAGATTGGCGTGGGGGATCCGGATGGTGAAACGGTGGGTGACAGTAAGTGTCCAGGAATCCATTCCGGCGTCCGTCCGCCGCAGGCGATGGTCAGTGAGTGCGATCGCGTTGGAAGAGGGGGCCCGCGGGCGGTGCGAAGGTTGTCCTCGCGTTTTCGTATGCTGTAACTGCCAAGTCGCGACGGTTACTGCCAGCAAAAGATGGTCCAAACATCGGGACCGATGTCCTGAGGTATCTCTTTGGATGTCTTATCAGCTGTGTGGGGCGGGTCGCTTAAGATTGCCTGCAGAGTGATGTGTGAAACCGAGTTGCGTGCAGTGAAGAGTGAGACTCAATTCCAAAGTCTGCCGCTGACTGCCGGTAGTGTACTGTTCAGACGGGAATCAGAGTTTGGCCTGTGGAGAGATATTGAAAAACGGAGGACGATTTTGGGGTCGCTGTTTGGAGGGAAGCTGGGGGCCAGCCCCCAGACGCTCGGGAAGCCATCAAACGGTTTGCTGCTCGCGTAGTCTGTTGGTTGGCGTGGCGTTGATTGAAACAGGAGTGGCTGCCGAAGGCAGCGGCGGTGCCGGGCGAATGTCGGCACTGTTCGGTGTCAGTCGTCGAGAGCCTTCGAGCGGATGATCCTATTGGAAGTCGACTCAGGGGACTCCAATGGCCTTTTTTGCTGTACATCCTCCTGCAGCAGCTCAGCGGTGACCTCGTTTTGCTGAACACGGTCTGCCTCGAGAGCTTCGACTTTCTTCTGTGTACCCGCGTGCCGCTTCCGGAAAACCTCGGACACTGGCGACAACCGTTCTGTCATCGCCTGGCACTGGTACACTTTCCGGCTCGTGCGACGAAAATCAGCAAAACACCATGCTGCAAGCAGTCAAGCCGGTGGAATTGCGGGTCTTGCGAACGCTGTTCCCAGAACAGTTCCGAGGTCACGGGTTGTCTGTCGCAGCGGTTGCTTTGGCGGTGGCCCAGTTGAGTGCCTGCTGGAGTTGTGGGTCAGCGGTGAGGAGTGTGGTGAGGTTGGTGGCAGTGCCGGAGGGATCTGCGGCGGCGGTGAAGGCTTTCTGCCAGTCAGAGAATTGTTCTGTGCTCAGTTTCAGAAGTTGGTCGGTGGCTGGGGAGACGCCCCAGACGTCTTCGGTTTTGAATTCGGGATAGCGATGAATATTGATGCCGCTGGGTCTGAGGTAGCCGGCGGTGGTGAGTTTCATGGCGGACTGTCCGCGTTCCATTCTGACGACGGACTGGACCGTGCCTTTTCCGAAGCTGCGTTCACCGAAGATGGTGGCCCGCTGATTGTCCTGGAGAGCAGCCGCGACAACTTCGCTGGCGGAGGCGGACTGGCGATTGACGAGTACGGCGAGAGGGACTGATGGGGAAATGGCGGTGCCGGCGGCGGCATCCCATGCGCGTTCCTTCACTGCCCTGCCCTGCATGGAGACGATGCGTCCCGATTCGAGAAACATGTCACAGATGTCGATGGCCGCATCCATGAGTCCACCGGGATTGGAGCGGAGATCGAGCAGGAGAGCTTTGGGATTGAGTGCGGAGATTGTTTCGAGAGTTTTACTGAGGTCTTCGATGGTGGAGCGGCTGAAGTGAGTAATGCGAACGCAGGCGATGCGTTGTTGTTGATCGACGAGCCAGAGTGGGGAGCCATCTGGATTACGTACAACGGGAATGACGGTGGGGAGCTGGATGCGTTCGCGGATGATTTCCAGTTTGAGGGGACTGTCTTCCCCGGTGCGTCGGAGTGTGATGGAGACGGGGCGACCTTCGGGGCCGGTCATGAGTCGATTGATTTCGGGTGGGGAGAGTCCGGCGACAGGTTTGGAATCGACTTCAACAATGACATCGCCGCTGCGGACACCTGCTCGAGCGGCCGGTGACTGGGGCAGGACATTCTGAATTTCGGCACGAGTGGCATTGGGGGTCATCTGGAGGCCGATGCCGATGAATTCCTGATCAATGTATTGCTCGAACTTTGCGAGTTCGGCTGGTGGAATCCAGGAGGACCAGGGATCGAGTCCGGTGAGCATTCCGCGGATTGCATTATCGATGAGTTTGCGTCGATCGACGTCCCGCACGTACTGGAGGTCAACCTGTCCGTAAGCTTCGGCGAAGAGTTTCATGAGTTCGAACTCTTCGCGGACTCGAGCGGCAGCGGCGGCTTTTTCGTCACGGGCGCTGAGGCTTCGAGCAGTGAGGAAGCCGAGTGTGGCCGCAGCGAAGCAGAGGAGAAGCAGTGATCCGCGTTTCACGACTGTAATCCGGCATCGTGGGGAATGGAGAAGGTCAGGGAACGGGCCGGGAGGAGATTCATTGAGGAATCAGTGAAGAGCATCGTGAGCGGCTCAGGCGGCACGGGCGAGTGCGGGTGCGGCGGGTGCGGTCTGTGAGGGCGTGATCATGCGGGCTGTTTCCATTTCAAGGACTTCATCGGCCATGGCGATGTAGTCATGTGCGCCGTGGGATTCGGGGGCGTAATCGAGGACAGACTGTCCGAATCCGGGGGCTTCGGCAAGTTTGATATTGCGACGGATGCGGGAGCGGAAGATGCGGGCCTGCGACCATGGAGTTTCGCGATCGCTCGACTTGAGGAAGTGCTGCAGGTCATCCACCACGTCCGCAGCGAGTCGGGTGCCGGACTCGTAGAGGCAGAGCATGATTCCCGTGGCGCGGAGTTCGCGGTTGAGTCTGCGAGTTACGAGGGCTGTGGTTTCGAAGAGTTTGGAGAGTCCCTGGAGAGCGAAGAAGTGTGGCTGAAGCGGGATAAAGACTTCGCTGGCGGCGGTGAGAGCGTTGACAGTGAGGATTCCGAGCGATGGTGGGCAGTCCATGATGACGTAATCGAAACGCTGCTGATCCCGCCACGGCTGCATGGCTCGGCGAAGCAGAAATTCGCGTCCCTGAACACCGGAGAGTTCGATCTCGGTGGCGGCAAGGTCGATGTTTGCGGGAACGAGTGAGAGATTGTCGCTGATGAGCTGCCGAGTGTCATCGAGCGAATTCTGTTGCGTGAAGACGCCATAGACGGAGGCGGCTTCGGGGCCTGCTTCGACCCCGAGGTGCAGCGAGGCGTGGCCCTGGGGATCGAGGTCCATCAGGCAGACTTTGCGACCGCTGCGTGCGAGCGCTGCTGCGAGGTTGACACTGGAAGTCGTCTTGCCGACTCCACCCTTTTGATTCATGACGGCGATAATGCGCATCCTGCTGATCCTGCACTCGGCATTTGCTCGAATTGAAGACGGTGACTGTCCGGGAATCGAGTGTCGAGTGTAGTGGGAGTGGCGATGCGGCGACAGACGCAAGTTTCTTCAATCTGCTGGGAGAGTCTGGCGTCGGGGTGCGATTCGGCAGAAGCTGCGGTCGCTCAGGGATGTCGCGGCGAAAACTGCCGAGGCATGGTCCGGGATGGCGAAACGGTGTGAAGCCGGGCAAATTGCGATGTTTTCAGTTCTGCCTGCCCGCTGACAGCGCTCGCCGCGATCCGTCGCTGCAAGGACTGTTCGTCTCTCGCAAAGGCGCAAAGGAAGGACAGAAGGTTCTGATTTCCAACATTTCCAGCATTGCGCATTATCGCCTTTGCGTCAGGTAAGCGTCGGTACAGCAGGATGCTCGGTGGCGCGTCTGCATGAAATCCGACAGACGACCTCAAGCATCCTTACCGCCGTTTCGTCATCCCAGTTCGGGGGTGTTTTGGGGTTGAGCGGGGAGAGATTGTAATTTGAGGTTATCGGGGGTGAGGGGCGTGGGGTTCGTTTCGCGGAGCGAAGCGCGACTATGGGCAGCGTTCGCCGCCTGCGATGCAGGTCTTGCGGTGGATTATTGACGGCGAGATCGTCTTCAGAGGCCTTTGAGGAAGGCGGCAAGTTCGGGGCCCGGATCATCGTCTTCGGCACTGGCGGCCTGGATGGCATCGGGGTCACTGTCGGAACTTAATTCCGGTTCGAGGGCGTCGCATTCGAGGGCGTCTTCGAGTTCGGGGAAATCGTGAATGCCGTTCTGAGCATTGAGGGGCAGTGTCGGCGGCAGAGTTGGTTCATCGGACAGGCCGGGTTCGAGAGCGGCTTCTCTGGACCACATCGGGCGGTCTGGCGGGAACTGGCCGGCGAGGACGGCGGGGTCAAGTACATCGACGCCATCGAGAGCGGCCATGCCGCGGATATCAATATCGTGAGCGGTTGTGGCGTTTTCGATGCGATCGAAGAGCGGTGGGCTGGGGGCAGCAGGGGGCGGGATGACAACAGCGTCCTGAGGCGAGGAGTCGCCTGACAGCTGGAGTCCGAGTGCGACGATTTCGAGGCGACTGTCGGCAGCGTGGGAAGAATCAGGGGAAAGCGAGCGGAGGGCGTGCACGGAGGATGTGCGAGGTTCGGGATTGCGGTGTTGAAGGGCGGCATCACGACCACTGAAAGTGGTGGCATCGGGTGATCCGGCGGCTTCGGTAATCACTTCGTTCAGTGAGCCCCCGGGAAGAACGCTTCCGGGAACGGCTTCGGGGCGAACGTGGACGAGGAACCGGACGGGGCCGAGGCTGATCTGTGAGCCATCTGTGAGATCCTGGCGGACGCTTGAAGGGAGGCGGTTGCCGTTGACCCACGTCCCGTTGCTGCTTTCGAGATCGGTGATGGAGACACCATCGCGGCTGACGCGGAGGAAGCAGTGCCTGCGGCTGACCTGGGGGGCGGAAAGGCGGAGATTACAGTCTGAACCGCGACCGATGACGATATCGTGACGCACGGTGATCTTGCGAACACTGGAGGATTGATCGAGCAACTCGAGAACGATCTTCATAGGAATGCCTGGGAGGCAACGGGCGTGGATAGTTGTGAATAAATCGGCGACTCCTTCCTGAATTTTGGAAAGGATTTCAGAAGTTCTGGGTTTTCGCAAGGAGAAAGGGCGAATTTGGGAAAATTCGGCCGGTATTTTGGGTGGAAGAGAGGATATGCGTGCGGGTTTTTGGTGGTCCTGTGATGGGTGTGCGGGTGCGGGGGCAGAAATGGCAGTCGAGGAGTTGCAGTGCGGGGACTGGAAAGTGTCGATGATTCAGTGGCGTGGTTGGGCACTGCAGGCTGTCGCTGTGGGGCGAATGCCGGGTGGGGTGATTTGAGGGAGCAGTGATTGATGTTGATTGATGCGCATCAGCATTTCTGGAAGCTGGATTTGCCGTTTGATTACGGTTGGTTGTACGCGGAGCGTCACCGAGCGATCTGCCGGGACTACATGCCGTCTGACCTTGAGCTTCATCTGAGGGGTGCTGGGGTGGAGCGGACGGTATTTGTGCAGACGCAGCACAATGCGGAGGAGACACGTTGGGCGCTGCGACTGGCAGAGGAGTACGGGTTTATCGCGGGAGTTGTGGGTTGGGTGGATCTGGCGTCGGAGCGGTGTGAGAGTCAGCTGGAGGAGTTTCTGTCGCATCCGCGATTTTGTGGAGTTCGTCATATTGTGCAGGACGAGCCTGACGAGAACTTCATTGTGAGGCCGGACGTATTTCGGGGGCTTGGGGTGCTGGAGCGTCATCGCGTGCCGTACGACCTGTTGTTTTATCACCAGCATCTGCGGCATGCGGTGACGGTCGCGCGAGCATTTCCGGGGTTACGGCTGGTAATTGACCATCTGTCGAAGCCGCGGATACGCGAGGGTGTACTGGAACCGTGGCGGAGTGAGTTGCGAGCTGCTGCGGCGTATCCGAATGTGTACTGCAAGCTCAGTGGCATGGTGACGGAGGCTGACTGGTCGAGCTGGACGGTGGCGGATCTGCGTCCATACATTCTGACGGCGGTTGAGGCATTTGGGCCGAATCGCTGCATGTACGGGAGTGACTGGCCGGTATGTGCTCTGGCAGCGGAGTATGGTGAAGTATGGCGGTCGCTGCGAGAGGTGCTGAGTGAGTTGAGTTCCACTGAGTCTGCTCAGATATTCGGGGGAACGGCAGCAGAGTTTTACGGTTTGAAGCTGGAGGGGCAGGTGTTGTCGGGGACGTGACGATGAGTGTGTCGGGGGGGGGGGGGCACTGTTCGAAGAGGGCCTTTCGGTCCTCCGCCGGAAACACTTTCTGTGCGTTGTACCGGCAGGTTTTTCGTCACCGAGTCACTTTACTCCGCCCGGCGACGCCACCCATGAAACC
>Ga0172372_10004656_pt1 | contig 19411 bp, 15 predicted proteins | sample LakKiv5m_2_FD_114544 | JGI IMG/M metagenome (GOLD analysis project Ga0172372, IMG submission 114544) | Freshwater microbial communities from Kabuno Bay, South-Kivu, Congo - kab_092012_9.5m | ecosystem: Environmental > Aquatic > Freshwater > Lake | place: Democratic Republic of the Congo...
CTCGGAGAACAGATGGCGCACCAGCAGATCGCTGTGCAGCTCGGCCACGCCATTGACCTGATGGCTGCCCACCACCGCCAGATGGGCCATGCGCACCTTGCGATGGCTCCCCTCCTGGATCAGCGACAGCTGCTCGAGCAGCTCGGGCCGGCCTGGATAGCGCAGCCGCACCATGCGCAAAAAACGAGCATTGATCTCGTAGATGATCTCCAGCTGCCGCGGCAGCAAGGCCTGGAACATCTCCAGACCCCAGCATTCCAGGGCCTCGGGGAGCAGGGTGTGGTTGGTGTAGCTGATCGAGGCGGTGGTGATCGCCCAGGCCGTATCCCAGTCGATGCCGTGACGATCGATCAGCAGCCGCATCAGTTCCGCCACCGCGATGGCCGGATGGGTGTCGTTGAGCTGCAGGGCGAACTTGCGGTGGAAGTCGGTCACCGGCAGGCCCTGACCCTGCAGGATGCGGAACATGTCCTGCAGCGAGCAGCTCACGAAGAAGATCTGCTGGCTGAGGCGCAGCCGCTTGCCCTGCTCGAGTTCATCGTTGGGATAGAGCACCTTGGAGAGGGTCTCCGACTGCACCTTCTGCAGCACCGCCCGGGTGTAGTCGCCGGCATTGAAGGAGGCGAAGTCGAAGGCATCGGGTGCCTGGGCCGACCAGAGGCGCAGGGTGTTGGCCGTATGCACGCCATAGCCGAGGATCGGGGTGTCGTGGGCGACGCCGATCACGGTGTGGCCACCGATCTCCACCGGGTAGCGCCACTCGGGCCGGATCAGCTCCCAGGGGTTGCCCTGGGACAGCCAGGGATCGGTGCTCTCCATCTGGCCGTGGGCGCCGATCTGCTGGCGGAAGATGCCGAACTCGTAGCGGATCCCGTAGCCGATGGCCGGCAGCTCCAGCGTGGCCATCGACTCCTGGAAGCAGGCCGCCAGGCGGCCGAGGCCGCCGTTGCCCAGGCCCGGTTCCGGCTCCTGGGCCAGCAGCTCCTCAAGCGACAGGCCCAGCTCGGTGCAGGCCGCCTCCGCCTCCTCGCGCAGCCCCAGGCTGACGAGGTTGTTCTCCAGGTGAGGGCCGAGCAGGTATTCCGCCGACAGATACACCGCGGTGCGCACATGCTCCCGGGTGTAGACCTCAGCGGTATCGACCCAGCTGGTGAGCAGCCGGTCGCGCACCGCCAGGGCCAGGCAGAGGTAATGGTCGTGAGGGGTGGCCAGGGACGGGGATTTGGCCTGGCTGGAAAAGAGGTGGCGCCGCATCGAGTCGGCCAGACCCGACCCGAAGGCCGTCGCAGTAGCGGTCGCGGTCATCGCAGGAACAAAGCTGTTGGTGCCGGTCTGCTCGGAGTGAAGGGGTCGTTGCTGCACCAACCGCTACCGGCCGGCCAGGCTTAACGGGCGCTTCAGGGGAGACCGGTCGGCGCTGCCAGTGTGGCCGATGCCGCGCTGCCGGCCTGATCGTGGCGCGATGCGGCTGTCGGCGCTGTCGGCGCCGCCGGTGCGGCCGAATCGGCCGGATCGGCCGGTGCGGCGGTTGGATCGGCGTCGGACAGCTGGGCCTCGATGCTCCAGCTCAGCTCGCTCTCCACCCGTTCACTGCCGGAGAAGCTGCCATTGACGGCGGCGGTGAGCAGCGGCCGGGCGGAGGTGGCCAGGGTGATGTAGCGGTCGTCGATCGCCCCTCGGCCGCTGGGATCGAAGCCGCGCCAGCCGGCGCCGGGCAGATAGACCTCGGCCCAGGCGTGCAGGTCGTAGCGCTGCGGCCGGGGCTCCACCAGGTGGTATCCGCTGACGAAGCGGGCCGGCAGGCCGACGCAGCGGCAGGCTTCGATCATCAGCATCGCCAGATCGCGGCAGGATCCCACCCGTTCCTTGAGGGTGCGGCCGGCGGGCCAGGCGGGACCGACATGGCGCTGGGTGTATTTAACCCGATCCTGAATGATCGTCACCAGCTGCTCCAGAAACATCAGCACCCGCTGATCGCTGCCCATCAGGGCCTCCTGGGCCAGATCCACGGCGGCCGGATCGTGCTGGCCATTGGGCAGCCAGCCCAGCAGCGCACCGCTGAGCTCGCCGTTGAGCTGCCCCACCGGATAGGGCAGGTTCGGCTCATTGTCCTCCAGGCAGAGCGTCAGCGCCGGGGCGGTCTGGGTCTCCACCAGGCTGCTGGCCTGCACCTGGAAATAATCGGTGCCCCCGGAGAAGCGAGCCCGCAGGATCTCGTCGCCGCTGGCTGCCACCAGCGGGTAGAGCAGGGCCGGCTCCGGTGTGATCGTGAGCTGGAAATCCAGCAACCGCTGAAAGCCGTGGCCGCGAGGCTTGAGGCAGAAGCGATGCGGTCCCAGCAGCACCGGTGCGCTGTAGCGATAGGTGAGAGTGTGTTGAACGCGGGCGCGCATGGGCTAGGGGGGTGGGGTCTGACTGCTGGGCACGATGAAGTATCGGGCTTCGATCAGATCATGAAGACGATTGAAATCCTGCTGCAGGTTGTCGATGGCCTCGTGCAGGCCGGCGGCGATCAATTCTTCAATGCGGGTGTAGCTCCAACGGGCCAGCACCAGGCCGATCAGGCACTCCAGGTCATCGGGACGGCCGGGCACCGAGCTGCCGCGGATGATCCGCAGCGTATCGCTGATCCGCCCGAGGCAGTAGCGCACCGAGCGCGGGAAGATCGGATCGAGCAGCAGGAACGACGCCACCGCCTCCGGCGCGATCGCCTTCTGTTGTGACTGGCGGAACATCTGATAGGCGCCGGCGGTGCGCAGCAATGCGATCCACTGCAGCTCGTCGAGCACGCCACCGACCTGCTCATTGGTGGGCAGCAGCAGGAAGTATTTAACATCAAGAATGCGGGTGGTTTTGTCGGCCCGCTCCAGCAGCCGACCCAGACGGCTGAACTGCCAGGAGAGATCGCGGCTGAGGGTGGCATCGGTGATGCCATAGAACAGCTGGCAGGAGCGGCGGATCTCGCGCAGCTGCTCCTGGGGTGGCTGCTCCCAGAAACTCCCCTCCTGCAGATTCCAGTAAACGCCATTGATCTGCTCCCACATTTCTGTGGTGATCACATCACGAATCTGGCGGGCGTTCTCGCGGGCGATGTCAATGCAGTTGACCACACTGCTGGGATTGCGTTGATCGCGCACCAGAAAATGCACCACGTCATCGGCCGTGCCGGTGGGGTGGAGCTGATCGAACAACTCGCGATCGCCGCTGGCATCGATCAGCGGCAGCCAGGGCTCGGAGCTGCCCGGCGGGCAGTCGAGCGCCATGGCTTCACTGACTTCCACAAAGCGAGAGATGTTTTCTGCCCGCTCCAGGTAGCGGTTGATCCAGTAGAGCGAATCGGCGACGCGGCTCAGCATCACGCCACCTCCGCATCGAGCTGGCCCTGGCTGCTCACCTGTGCCTGCATGCCGGCCGCCGCCGCGGCGGGGGTGGCGGCGGGGGCGGTGGCGGCGCTGCTTTCATCGATGATCCAGGTGTCCTTGCAGCCGCCTCCCTGGGAGGAATTGACCACCAGCGAGCCGCGCCGCAGCGCCACCCTGGTCAGGCCACCGGGGGTCACCCAGGCCTGGCGTCCGCGTAGCACATAGGGCCGTAGATCCACATGACAGGGATAGATCTCTCCCTCGCTGAGCGAGGGCACCGTGGAGAGCTCAAGCGTGGGCTGGGCGATGTAATTGCGTGGATCGGCTTCGATCTTGGCCGCAAACTCGCTGATCTGCTCTCGACTGGCATGGGGGCCGATCAACATGCCATAACCACCGGCCTCGGCCACGGCCTTGACCACCAGCTGCGGCAGATGCTCCAGCACATAGGCCCGATCGGCTGGACGGGCACACAGATAGGTGGGTACATTTTCGATGATCGGCTCCTCATCAAGGTAGTAGCGGATCATCTCCGGTACATAGGCATAGATCAGCTTGTCGTCGGCCACGCCGGTGCCCGGTGCATTGGCGATCGCCACCCGACCGGCGCGCAGGCAGGAGATCAGGCCCGACACGCCCAGCAGCGAGTCGCGGCGGAACACCGAGGGGTCGAGGAAGTCGTCATCGATGCGGCGATAGATCACATCCACGGGCTCAAGGCCACTGGTGCTGCGCATCCAGACCCGATCTCCCTCGCAGATCAGATCACGACCCTCCACCAGCTGGATACCCATCTGCTGGGCCAGATAGCTGTGCTCAAAATAGGCACTGTTGAACACCCCCGGCGTCAGCAGCACCACCTTGGGAGTATCCGTCCAGGTGGCCAGTTCACGCAGGGTCTGCAGCAGCTGGGAGGCGTAGTTGTCGATCGGTGCCACGGTGCGACCGGCGAACAGGCTGGGGAAGATGCGCTTCATCACCCGCCGGTTTTCGAGGAAGTAGGCAACCCCGGATGGACAGCGCAGGTTGTCCTCCAGCACCCGCCAGGTGCCCTGGCCATCGCGCACCAGATCGAGGCCGGAGATGTGGCACCAGCGTCCCAGGGGCGGCAGCAGTCCCTGCATCTGGGGGCGCCAGCCCTGGGAACTCTCCACATCCTCGCGGGGTACAACCCCATCGGCGAGGATCCTGCCCGGGCCATAGACATCGGCCAGGAAGCGATCGATCGCCTCCAGCCGTTGGATCAATCCCCGCTCCAGCCGCTGCCACTCGCCCAACCCGATCAGGCGCGGCAGGGGATCAAACGGGAGGATGCGCTCCACCCCCTCGCTGCCGGAGTTGTTGAGCCGGAACGTCGCCCCGAGCCGCCGCAGCAGCATGGCGGCCGCCGCATGGTTGTGGTTGAGCTGATCGAGGCCCATCTGGCCGAGGGAGGAGAGCAGCGGCTTGAGCGAGGCCCGGGGCTGATCGGCGGCGCTGAAGTATTCGTCGTAGCCGTGGCGGGGACGGTAAGCCGTGAACATGCTCCTACTGCCGATGGCGCGATCCTGCAGCGCAGCGCTGTCGCGTCCGGTGATCCTTGATACCACTGCCCGGGATGAACGCGGTGCGGCAGGGTCTGAACGGCCCAGGTCAGCAGCGCTGATCCGGGCCAGAATGAAACCGGTGCGGCACCCCCGGGCCTGACCCCGGGCCACGGCCCATCGCTTGCGGCCCCTCCACCACGCCCCTGCAGCGCCTCCCTGCAGCGAGGCTCTCGCAGCGGGGCCGCCCGACCACACCCGCTCCCGCCCAAGGCCCCTTCCGCCCACGACCCTCCGCCCACGGCCTCTCCGCCCAGCGCCGCAGCTCAGACCAGCAAACCCTCAGACCCAACCAACCCTCAGAGCGCCGATCCGCTCACCACCGCACCGCCCATGGCCAACCTGCCGATGATCGACCTGGAGGCCCTCGCCGCCCCGCAACCCGGTGACGGCAACTGTGTGGTGCTGAGCGCACCGCTCGGTGATGGCTGGCTGGGCCCGGAACAGCGGCGGCAGCAGCGGTTCGCGGTCCAGGCCAGCCGGCCGGTCGGGTTGCGGCTGCTCGATGGCTGCGGCCAGCCTCAGGGGGCCTGGAGCCTGGCCGACATCCTCGACATCAGCCGCGGTGGCCTGTGCCTGATGCTCTGCGGCGCGCCGCAGTTGCACAGCGGCCAGGCCCTGGAGCTGGATCTGCACGTCCATCCCGACTTCCCCCGCTCTCGCCTGCGGGCGGAGCTGCGCTGGTGCCGCAGCATCGCCGGCTTCACCACCCTGGGGGTGGCGTGGGCCGAACCCCTCGGCCGCCTGCCGCGCCTGGAGCTGGAACGGCGCACCATGCCCCGCGATCCCAGCGCTGAGCACTGGGCCCAGTGCTGAGCTGAGGCCAGCAGCACCCCGCTGACGCCCCGCTCAGCCCGTCTACAACCGGGCCCCGCTGCCCGCTCCCGGGTTGAAGTGTTCAGATCCGGCTGGGTACGGGGTTCAGAGCAGGAAATAACGCTGCGCCATCGGCAGCACCTCGGCCGGTTCGCAGCTGAGCAGCTCGCCGTCGGCGAACACCTCGTAGGTCTGTGGATCCACCTCCATCTGCGGCACGGCGGTGTTGTTCTTCATCGCTGCCTTGCCGATGCCACCGCGGGTGTTCACCACCGGCACGCAGGGGCGGCTCAGCCCCAGCCGGCGCGGCAGGTCGTCGTCGAGGGCCGCCTGGCTCAGGAAGGTGAGGCAGCTGGGGGCCAGGGCCTTGCCGAAGGCGGCGAACATCGGCCGGCCATGCACCGGGCCGGGGGTGGGAATCGAGGCATTGGCATCGCCCATCTGGGCCCACACGATCGAGCCGCCCTTGAGCACCAGCTCCGGCTTCACCCCGAAGAAGCCCGGCTTCCACAGCACCAGATCGGCCAGTTTGCCCACCTCCACCGAGCCCACCTGGCTGTCGATACCATGCACGATTGCCGGGTTGATGGTCACCTTGGCGATATAGCGCTTGATCCGGGTGTTGTCGTTGTGGCTGCTGTCTCCCGCCAGGGCACCGCGCTGCACCTTCATCTTGTGGGCGGTCTGGAAGGTGCGGATGATCACCTCCCCCACCCGCCCCATCGCCTGGGAGTCGCTGGCGATCAGCGAGAAGGCGCCGATGTCGTGCAGGATGTCCTCGGCGGCGATCGTCTCGCGGCGGATGCGCGATTCGGCGAAGGCCACATCCTCCGGAATGCGGGGATCCAGGTGGTGGCACACCATCAGCATGTCGAGGTGTTCCTCGAGTGTGTTGCGGGTGTAGGGCCGGGTGGGGTTGGTGCTGCTCGGCAGCACATTGGCCTCGCCGCAGATGCGGATGATGTCGGGGGCGTGGCCGCCGCCGGCGCCCTCGGTGTGGAAGGTGTGGATGGTGCGACCGCCGATGGCGCGGATGGTGTCCTCCACGAAGCCGGCCTCGTTGAGGGTGTCGGTGTGGATCGCCACCTGGATGTCGAAGCGGTCGGCCACGCTGAGGCAGCAGTCGATCGCGGCCGGGGTGGTGCCCCAGTCCTCATGCAGCTTGAGCGTGATCGCCCCGGCCCGGATCTGCTCCTCCAGGCCCTCGGGGGTGCTGGCGTTGCCCTTGCCGAAGAAGCCCAGGTTCACCGGCAGGCCCTCGGCCGCCTGCAGCATGCGGGCCATGTGGAAGGCACCCGGGGTGCAGGTGGTGGCGTTGCTGCCCGTGGCCGGACCGGTGCCGCCCCCGAGCAGGGTGGTGATGCCGCTGGCCAGGGCGGTCTCCACCTGCTGCGGACAGATGAAATGCACATGGGTGTCGATGCCGCCGGCGGTGAGGATGTGCCCCTCGCCGGCGATCGCCTCGGTGCCGGGTCCCACCACGATCGTGACCCCCTCCTGGATGTCGGGGTTGCCGGCCTTGCCGATCGCCACGATGCGGCCGTCCCTGAGGCCGATGTCGGCCTTGACGATCCCCCACCAGTCGAGGATCAGAGCATTGGTGATCACCGTGTCCACCGCACCGCCGGCGCGGGTGGTCTGGGCCTGGCCCATGCCGTCGCGGATCACCTTGCCACCGCCGAACTTGACCTCATCGCCGTAGACGGTGTAGTCCTTCTCCACCTCCAGGATCAGTTCGGTATCGGCGAGTCGCAGCCGATCGCCTGTGGTGGGGCCATAGGTCTCGGCGTAGGCGCGGCGGGAGATGCGGTAGGGCATGGCGGTGGGGAGCGGGACGTGCGGGTTGGATCTCAGTCGAGCGGGCCGTTCACCAGGCCGTTGAAGCCGAACACGCGCCGCTCACCGCCATAGGGCACCAGGTGCACCTCACGGCTGTCGCCGGGCTCAAAGCGGATCGCGGTGCCGGCGGGGATGTCGAGCCGCAGGCCGCGGGCGGCCTCCCGATCGAAATGCAGCGCGCCGTTGGCTTCATGGAAATGGAAATGGGAGCCCACCTGGATGGGCCGATCGCCGCGGTTGGCCACCAGCAGGGTGGTGACCGGCCGGCCGGCATTGAGCTCGATCTCGCCCGGTTCGGGCAGCAGTTCACCGGGGATCAGAGAGGACATGGCAGGGGCAGGGCTGGGCAGGGCTGGGCAGGGCTGGAGCCGGGGCAGGGGCGAGGCGGGCGGGACAGGGGCCGGGGGGCTGGACCGCGCCCGGCACGGCCCTCAGCGGATCGGATCGTGCAGGGTGACCAGCTTGGTGCCATCGGGGAACACCGCCTCGATCTGCACCTCGCCGATCAGCTCCGGCACCCCCTCCATCACCTGGTCGCGGTTGAGCCAGGTGCTGCCTTCGCTCATCAGCTCGGCGACGCTGCGGCCATCGCGGGCTCCCTCCAGCACCAGGAAGCTGAGCCAGGCCACCGCTTCGGGGTGGTTGAGCCTGAGGCCTCGGTTGAGGCGCCGCTCCGCCAGCAGGGCGGCGGTGACGATCAGGAGCTTGTCTTTTTCCTGAGGGGTCAGGTGCATGGGTGATCCTGGGGGTCAGCGGCAGAGGGGCTGGGCCCGGGAGGACGACGGCCGCTGCGCCGTGGCGTCACTCTGACAGCGCCTGTGGTTTCTGCCCGTTCGCGCAGAGCCATTCAGCAACGTCTCAGCCCATGGTTCAGCCCATGGTTCAGCCGCTGGTTCAGCCGCTGGATGCAGCCGGGATCCGCGGCGGGGTTGCGCGGCGGGGATCGGCGACGGGCTGCGCTGGGATCGATTCAGGGGGCGATCCGACTGCTTTCCAGCGGTTGCACGGACGCTGGCAGCGGCAAGGGCGCCTCCTGGAACGGCCAGCAGCGCGGCAACTCGGGGGCCGGTAGAGCACGGCAGGCGCGGATCGCGCCCCAGAGGCGGGTGAACCAGGCGCGGGCCGCTGAGGTGGAGGGGCCTCGGTAGCGCGCCAGCAATCCCTGGTCGAGGGGGCCGCAGGCCATCTCTCCGACCAGATCGGCGCGGGCTTGACGCGCCGCCTGCAGCAGGGTCGCCAGCGCCTGGGCCGCAAGCGGCTGCGGCGCCGCCCAGACCAGCGAACCGAACACAGGCTGGCCGGCCATGCCGTGCTGCCCCAGCGACGCCTCAGCCCCCAGCTCCAACCGATCGACCAGTTCCCAGCGCGGTCCATCCGGCTGCTGGCGCACCACTTCCAGGCTGGAGCGCCAGCGACCTCGCGCCAGACCCTCCCCGGCCGCGGTGCGACCAAGGCGGACCACCTCGGCCCCCAGCCAGCTGGCGCCGGGCTCCAGCTCGATCCGCTGCCGCTGGACATAAAGGCCGTCGGCATAGAGAACCAGCTCCTGGGGCAGCCACTCCAGATCGGCATTGGCCGCCAGTCGCACGGTCAGCTGCTGCTCGGCCCAGCGACCTGCGGGCGCCAGCCGGGAGCGACCCACCGAGCCGTACACCTTCTGAGCCGCCACGCTGGTGAGCAGCACCTGTGCAGCGGAGTCCAGCCTCACATCCAGGCTGAGGCGATCCCCCCCCACCAAGCCGCCAGCGGTGTGCAGGATCGGCAACTCACAACGGCCGCCCGCGAGTGCACGGCCCCGTTGCAGCCGCAGCGGGGCCACCGCGCCTCCCTGGTACAGCGTGCGGCCCTGGCGGCACTGAAAGTGCAGCCGGGCATGGGCGTGCCAACCTGGGACCGACGGGTCTGCCGTCTGCTGATCCAGACGCCCGAGGTGCATTGCACGGATGCGTTCCACACCCTCTCCCTGATGATGTCCCACGATGCTGGTTGGTCACCGGAAGCGGAGGATCTGCCCCTGATCCTCTGCCGGCGACAGAAGACGGCGGTGGCTCCCGCGGCCGAGGTGTTGCAGCTGCGTCTCAGCGCCGATGAACGCACCCGACTGCGGGGCGGCCGTCGCAGTGTCTGCGGCCGCGCTCTGCTGCTGCAGCTGCCCCGTGAGCAACCGCTGGAGCCCGGCGAATGGCTGCTGAGCGATGACCCCAACGCGGCCGTCGTGCGCGTCGAGGCCGCCAGCGAAGCGATTCTGGTGGTGCGAGCGGCTGAACCCCTGGCCTTGCTGCAGGCCGCTTATCACCTGGGCAACCGGCACGTGGCCCTGGAGCTGCAGAGCGAACAACTGATGCTTCTGGATGATCCGGTGCTGGCCGACCTGCTGCAGCACCGCGGCCTGCAGGTGGAGCGACGCCTGGCGCCCTTTCTGCCGGAGGGCGGCGCCTATGGGCATAGCCATAGCTGAATCCATCGGTGCTAATCAGGCTGCTCCAGTCCCGACAGGGGCGGGGCGGCCGACTGGCTGGCCTCCAGCCAGCCCACCAATTCGTAGATGGACAGCTGCGATTGCTTGCCCCGCACCGTGATCGCCCCCAGCGGCCGGAACTGGAAGTGAGGCCCCCCTGGGATGCGGTTGAGTTCGGCCACAACAGCATCGCTGACGATGATCAAGGTTCCATGGTCTTTATTGATCTTTTCCAGGCGGCTTGCCGTATTCACAGAATCGCCAACAATGGTGTAATTGAACCGCTCCTGACAACCGACATTGCCGACGATCGCCGGGCCGTAGTGGATGCCGATCCTGGTGTGGAATTCCAGGCCGGTGCTGGCCTGGACCCAGTGCGGTCGCAACGCTTCGCTCACCGCGCGGATCGCGAGAGCGGCCCGGCAAGCATGAAGGCAGGGGTTCTCGATCGGTAGTGGAGCACCCCAGAAGACCATCACCGCGTCACCGATGTATTTATCGATTGTCCCTTGAGTGGGGAGGATCTCATTGGTTACGGCATCGAGATATTCATTGAGGAGCTTGATCACCGGGTCACTGCCCAATTGCTCGGTAAAGCTGGTGAAGTTGGCCAGGTCGGTAAACATGATCGCCAGCTCCATAGTGCGGCCTCCCAGGGTGGCCATCTGATTGGAGTTGAGCAGGTTGCGCACCACCTCTTTGGGCAGATAGCGGCTGAAAGAATCCATGGCCAGCTTCAATCGCTGCGTCGCTCGTGAGACCTGGCCGATCTCAAGAATCCAGTTTTGCAACAGATTTTTCGGCATCTGGATGCCCAGATTCAGCACACTCAGATCTTGTATGCGCGCCACTACGGTGCGAAGAGGCTGCGACAGTTGGCGGCATATCAGATAGGCTGCCAACACCATGACCAACAAAGTTACCGCCTGCAGATTGAGCAACCGCGCCAGATTTAAATGCAGCGGCGCGTAGACAGTATTCTCGTCTACTACGCTCACCGCCAGCCAGCTGTTGCTGATTCGTTTGGCATTCACTAAATAGGGAATATCATCGATCACCACCCGAAGGGTCTGGATGGAATCGCCACCGCCAGATGCCGGCATGGCCAGCAGCTGCCGCGCTCCCGTCACCACCTTCCACCAGGGTGTGCGCAGCAGCCGCCTGGGGGTCATCAGTGAGATGTGGTCGAAACGCGTGTCATGCACGGTCGGAAACACGAGGTTACCCGTTGGTGAAACCAGAAAGAATGAGTGCCCAGAGATAATACCTCGATGCAATTCGAGATAGGGGATCGTATCGCTGGAAGCCTCGGGGCGCTGGCCCGTTGTCGCCTCGCGCTGCAACATGATTCTATCGACACCCTTGAGACCGGAATCGATCCCAACCTTGGAGAAAGGCAAGCAGAACTCCACCACTCCGACCACTCCGACCACTCCGATCAGTCCAGAGCGCTCGTCAGCAGCGGCGGGTCGCAGCGCCGCCGCTGGCTCTGCGGCCCGGATCGGCGCACTGATCTCGAGGCAGCCCTCCAGTCGGGCCTGGGCGAGAATGAAGTTGGTGTCGTAGCTGGTCTGACCGCGCAGGGCCCGTTGAAACGAGGGCCGTTTCAGCACCCTGGCCTCGACCAGGCGACGGTTGGACACCTCGCCGCTGGAGGTCAGCAGCTGGCCGGAAGCATCCCACACCCGCCAGCGCCGCTGCGAGGTGATCCGGAAGATCGGCGCCAGCACGATGTCGAGGGTGTTCGGGTCGAGGGTGCGGACGCCGGGATTGGACGCGATGGACTGCACCTGATCCTCGATCTGCAGCAACCAGTCATTCATCAACTGGCTCAGATAGAGCAGTGTCATTTCATTGCGCTGCTCACTGTTGCGAATCAGACGCTCAGATGTCTGCTGAATCAAGATGGCGTTCCCGATCGTGAACGACAGGATGATTGTCAGGCTGACTTGAAAGGCAAAGGTGAACTGGAGCCGCCGCACCAGCCCCGAACTCTGCGACCACAGAGCCGCTGCCAGCCTGGCGGCGGCGCGACGCGGGTCAGGTGGTCCCATGGTCCCCATCCCTGCGGGCGCTCAGGGCTTGCAGCAGCACAGGCAGGGTGCAGAGCAGCAGGCCCAGGACAAGGATCCTCACCAACCGCTCCCGCGCCTGCCGAAACAGTTGCCGCTGCGACTGCTCCACCAGGATGGCCAGATTGAGCTGGCCGGCCGGGGCATAGGCACCCACAACCGGAACACCGCTGCCGTCGAGATAGAGCCCGCCACCGCTGCTGCCATCGAGGGCCTGGCTGATGCCCCGACTCTCCAGGTTGGGGAGTTCTCTCAATCCCGGCGTCTGCGGATGGATGCCGGTGGTGCGATTGAGGGCCGTGCGCGCCACGGCGTAGGCACGGGAGCGCTCCGAATCCACCCTGGTTTTCTGATCCTTGATCTCGGCCTGACTGACCAGCTGGGAGAGAGCGGCCAGATCGAGATCGACGATGTAGTAGCCGCCCGGACCGCCCGGACCAACACCGAGCGGATAGGCGACCGAAACCGTCGGCATGCCGGTTTCGGGGTTGGTGAAGAAGTTGAGGCGGGTGAGCTCCGGATGCTGGGGATCGATGGCCGTGGTGGTGTTCTGCAGCGGTTGGTACCAACCGATGCGATCCGGATTGGTCGAACTGGCGGTGATGCCACCGCTGGTGAGCAAGGCGAACTCCCGCGCAGCGAGATTGCGTTGAAACAGCCTGGCGAGCACCGCCTCTCCGGCTGGCTTGGAACCCCGCCGCGCCAGTCGCCTCGAACGGAGCACGGCCGTGGCTTCGCGTCGAAACACCGGATCGCTCACATGGGCCTCGATCAGACGGGACTGGCGATTCCACCAGAGCTGCACCTGCTGGCGGCGCTGGTTGAGCAGGATGCGCTGAACGGCCAGGGAGCGTTCGGCGGCGGCGCCCGTGACCAGGGTGTAATCGAGCATCGCCACGCTGCAGGTGGCACAGACTCCGGCGACCAGGGCCTGGCTGGAGAACAGGCGAGAGCTGAGCATGGCCTCTACTTCCAGCTCCGATCGATCGCCTCGATCGCCCTGATGGCCTCATCGGCAGCCTGTTCTGGGGTGATCTCACCCCCGGCCAGCCGCTGTACGGCCAACGACCAGACGTTGCCACTGACCACTTCGCTGTAGGCCGGATTCAGCAGGAACAGCGGCAGGCGAGGATTACGCAACATCTGCCTGGCGATCTGGATGTGGGGATCTTCGCGATTCTGCCAGAACGGCATGGCATCAATCTGGCGAACAACGGGTAGGAAGCGACCGAGAGAGCCCTCGACAAACTGGGCCAGATTACTGGGTTGCAGCAGAAATCTGACGAACAATTTGGCTACATCAACTTTCCCACGATCAAATAGGACGAGCTGCTTGACATACAGGCTGCTGGGCAGGGGAGAACCATCGGGCTTGCGGGGCCAGGGCAGGGAGCCAAGCCTCTCTTTGTAGGCGATGTCATCAGCGATCTGCGACCCTGGAATAGACATAGTCGGATTGATCGTCATCAGCGATTGGCTGCTGAGAAAATTGATATTGTTGTCGGCATCGGCCCAGTTGCGACTCGACGGCGGCACAGCCTTGCGACGATAGTGAGACGTGTAATCTTTGAGAGCCTTGATGATGCGATCGCGATACTGACGAACCACCAGCTTGCCGCTCGGATCATATATTTTAACGTTGAAGGCCTCAAGAAAACACTCAAATATGTAGGTGGTATCACGCGCCTCGCTGGACATCGGTAAACCGAGTCCGTAGATGTCTCCAAACCCCAGATCCTGCAGACGGCGCTGCTGCTGCTCCCAGTAGCTCCAGAAGCTCTGCCAGTCGGTGGGGATCGCCTCACCCTTGGCGAGACCAGAACCCTGCGCCTCTGCAGGAATCTGCTCATGGAGAAGATCTCGCCAAAAGTGGATGTAGACGGAGTGCCGTGAGATGGGCACGGCGTAGGGTTTGCGACTGCCAGTCTGTCTGTTTAGATAGACGATGCTTTCATGGATTCCTGGCAGCAGATCCTTGCGAAGCGGTGCAATCAGATCTTCCACGGCCACCAGCTTGCCCAGATAGGCCAAGCGGGGCACCGAGGTGTCATTGATCCCATAGCCATAGAGAATATCAGGGGCTGGACCGCCAGGGATAATCGCGTCGGCCTTGGCGAGAATCTCATTTTCGCTGAACAGCGTCAGCTTCACGGACTGCCCGGATTTACGCCGCCATTCCTGAACGATCGATTCGATCGCATCCGTTTCTTCCGGGTAATACCCCTGCGACCACCAGATTTCGAGGGGGCGCTTGCGGTTGGCGGGGGTATCCCAGGAACCATTCGGTGACCGGCAGGCGCCGATGCCGAACAGCAGGGCGATCAGGCCCAACAGAGCGCGACGACGGATGGGCCTGGGCAGTGGCATCGACGGGAATCGTGGTGGCGCTGGAAAGCGCAGGTGCTGCCGACAGGGCCGCGTCCCTTCGTGTGATCTAAACCCGAGGCCCGAATGCCCTGGTCAGAGGCTGAACAGAGGGCAATGACGGGCAATGACGAACTGTCATTGCGGACTGTCATTGCGGAGCTGCTTGCCGGAGGTGGCGGTACACCTCTGGCCGTCAGGATGAATCAGGACCAATGGGTTGTCAAGTCTTTGCTCCGATCCACGCATCCACCGGCTGGAGACGCCACCCTGGCCGGGCCAACCGCTGGGCCGGCCGCCGCAGCTGCGCCCCCCAACCCCGCTACGGGGGAGCGGGCCTGCCGCGGGATTCACACCACTCCAGGGGACACCAGCTGCCGGCAGATTGTCTCCAGCGTGATCGCCCTGAGTGAACTCTTCTGGGTGGATCTGTATGCTGCGCGCAGGGCCTCACCATCACCATCACCATCACCAGGTGGTCAGCAACAGGCACCAGAGAGCCAGCATCGGTACAGCTGCCACCAAGCCAATCAATAGGGTGGTGACGGCCAGTTGATGATCGAGTTGATAGGTCTCGGTGAGCACCAGGGCGGCAAAGGCGCTGGGCATCGAGGCCTGCAGCACCAACACCAGCCGCTGAGGACCGTCGATGCCGATCGCGGTCAGCAGCGTTGCCAGGACCAGCGGCACCACCAGCAGCTTGATCGTCACCGCACGGGAGGACCAGCGGATCTGGCCGCCGCCCGTGAGCTGCTCCAGACGCATCCCCATCACCAGCAGAGCCACCGCGATCGAACTCCACGCCACCACGGCCATCGCTGTCGTGAGCCACTCGGGCAGGGCTACCGGTTTGAGCGCCACCCCGATCAGGAAGGCCAGCAGGGTGGGGTTCAACAACAGCCTGGGAAGCTCTGCCAGGCCTCGAAACGGGGTGGTGACGCCCTCGGCCTCGCTGCTGAAGCCACGGCTGATCCAGGGACCCAAGCCATAGGCACCCAGAATGGTACCGAAGATGTCGTACATCACGGCGATGCCAAAAAAACGCTCCCCCAGTTGTGGTAACAACAGGATGATCGGAAAGCCGAGATAGCTGGTGTTGCCCAGATAGCTGCACAGCATGAACGCCTTTCTGCTGGCCAGCGGTAATGGTGTTTCACCCGGACGACGGAACACGATCAGGCAGGAGGCCAGAGCGATCAGCGTCGCCAACCAGGCCGCAGCGGGAGCGATCCAGGTGGTCGGGGTGATCTCGGCGGCCCGCACGAAATTGATGATTGCCAGCGGGATCGCGATCTGATACAGCAGCCGAGACAGCACCAGGGGTGCGCCATGGGCGAAGCTGGCCCCACGCCTGCCGCCGAGCCGCCGCAACAGGCCGCTGAGCAGCGCACCCAGCAGGGTCGCCCCGAGCACGGGCGCCAACACCGTGATCAGCGCATCAACAAGATTCATTGCATCGCTCCGGATCGGCTGGCTGGGTTCGATCCTGCCTGTCGCAGCCGCGGCAGCACCGGATCGCGGAGCAGCGCCGCGCCGGGATCCCGGCCCACGAACAGGGCCCGATGGCTGGTCCACTCCCGCTCCAGCCTTGCGGAGATCGGCTCCTGTCTGAGATCGGCGCCTCGCAGACCGAGCAGCCGGCCCGCGGGCGCAGCCGCCAGGGATAGGGATTCCAGCGGCGGATCGAGGCTGTCCACAAAGTCCAGAACGGCAGGATTGTTGGTGATGACCAGCAGCTCATCGAACTGGCGCAGCAGGCACAACAATCGCAATGCTCTTTGCCCGCCTTCACCGAGCCCCTGAAACAGCCAGCTGGCGATGGACTGCCGCAGCCAGAGCACCGCTGGCTCAACGCCAGCGACCAGCCGCTGGTACGCCTGCTCCAATAAACGTCGCCGGCCACCCCAGCTGTGATCGATGGCCTCCTGCAGCAGCCTGCGGGCCCGCTCGGCTGCGTCGCCATCGGCCTGTTCGGCCCGCAGCGGTTCGAGCTGGGCGAGCAGATCCTCCATGACCGCCTCATCCTCGCCGGATTGGCGCAGGTAGTCCTCCCAACGGCCCAGCAGCCGTGCCCGGCTGTGCCGCCATGCGATCGCGGCAGCCCGGTCGGAGGTGGGCCAGGCGCCTAGCAGTCGCCGTTGCTCCTCCAGACGGAATGCCCGCAGGGCTTCGAGGTGATCGACGGTGCCGCGATTGCCGATCCCCGCCTGGTTGGCCGTCTCATGGCAGGGATTGAGCAGGATCGCGATGCGGCGGGGAGCCGTACCATCCAGCAGGGGATTGGCCTCGCTGTGGGCCATGCACAGTAGATGCAGATTGCGGGCGCCGGCCAGCAGGTCTGTGGCCTTGTTGCGTTCGGGATCGGCGATCACGAAGCTGACCGGCCGCTCCAGGCTTACCGTCTGACGCCGCTCCACCAGCGCGCTCAGCTGAACGCGGTCCCGCTCCCGATCGGACAGCCAGCTGGCCAACGGCTGCCCCTGCCGGTTGACCACCAGGGAGAAGCCCAGCGGCGGGCAGGCCAAGCGGCAGCCGGGATCCCGCAGAAGAGCCGCCACGATCCCCTCTGCCACCGTGTCGATCAGGGCCACAAAGCGATTGCTGGCTCCAGCCAGCGGGGCCGAGGCCGGCGGATCGAGCAGCACGGCGGCGGTGTGGCTGCGCCGGATGACCAGCGGCGCTCCAATCCCAATCGCCAGCATCTTGTGAATCCCGCCGCTGCCGCCCCGTCGTTCGTAGGGGTGCAGCTCGGTATTCCCGGCCACCAGGATCAGGTCACAGGCCCAGAGCGACTCGGGCATCGGCAGGCTCCAGGCGTCCTCATCGCCGCCGGCACCGAGGTCGAAGCGGGCGGGAGTGGGAGTGGGAGCGGGGATGCGCAGCTCCCGGCTGGGCAGAGGGGCCAGGGTTGTCTGCTGGCGCAGCGACCCGGCGCGATGGCGCAGGCGTTGCAGGCGCTCCCCCCCCAGCAGCTGGTTCAGATCGGCCGTGGTCATCAGCGGGTGGGTGCCCAGCCCGAAGATCACATCGAACTGCAGTCCCGGGTGACGATCCTGCAGTTCGAACAGCGCATCAATCGCCAGATGGGAGGCCTGGGCCCGGCGCGTCTTGTCAGGGAGCAGCAACAACACCGAGCAGGCGCCGATGGCTCTGCCGGCCCGGCCCAGGCGCTCTTCCAGCTCCTGCTGCAGCGAGCGGCGCAGCTGTTGGGGATCCAGGGGGGGATCGTCATCGGAGTCCCCGGCCAGCACCTGGCAACCGTGGGGCAGCCGCAGCTGTTCGACGGGAAAACTATGCAGCTGAATCGGCGCGGAAGGCTCAAGGGCCGCAGGTGGCACAGCCAAAACCAAACTTCGCCGCCGGCGCCACAGAATAGACAGACCCTGCGGGCCTCAGGCCACCGGCCGCTGTGGCCCTGGCCGCCCGCGATGGGCGTTTCAGCACAGGGATGATCCCGCCAGGCGCTGAGCCAGAGCCGGAGAGATCGGCTCTGCGTCCTCGCCCGAGCGACCTGGCTGTCGCGGCGGATGCCGATCAGGCCCGGTCAGAGTGTTGCGATCGCATCTTGAGCCATGGCTGAGTCGCGTCTGCGCCTCTATCAACTGGTGAGTCCGGCCCTGCCAGTGGGGGCGTTCAGTTATTCCGAGGGGCTGGAAGTGCTGGTGCAGAGCGGCCGGCTCAGCTCTGCCAGCGCCGTTCAGGCCTGGCTGGAAGCGGAACTGAGGCTCGGGGCGCTGCGGCTCGAGGCCGCGGCGCTACCGGCGCTGATGGAGCTGCTGCAGGTGTGGCAGCAACAGGCAGGCCGCGAGCCAGAGGCGGCGACGACGCGGCAGCGGCTGCTCGAGCGCGACAACTGGCTGCTCTCGATGCGGGAGGCGGCTGAGCTGCGGGCCCAGCAACGTCAGATGGGTGGCTCGCTGTTGCAGCTGCTGGCCGATCTGGGCTGGCCTTTGCCAGAGCGGCTGCCCCTGGCCTGGCCTGCCGCCTTCGCCTGGGCCGGCCACTGCCTGGCCGTTCCTGGTCTGGAGTTGGTGGAGGCGTACCTTTACGGCTGGGTGGCCAATCAGCTGAGCGCCGCCGTGCGGCTGGTCCCCCTGGGCCCGACGCAGGCCCAGCGCCTGCAGCTGCAGCTGGCGTCGACCATCGCCGCTGAGGCCATCCTGCTGGCGGATGCGGACCCGGACGATCTGTGGAGCGGTGGCGTCGGCGCCGGGCTGGCCCAGCTCGGTCACGGGGAGCTCTACTCGCGATTGTTCCGCAGCTGAACAGCGGATGATCCTGTCCGGCGACCCGGCCAGCGGATCGGTGGCAACCACTGCGCACACAGATGCATCTGAACTGAAGATCTGCCCCGCAGCGGTGGGTCGGGGCCTGGCGGGCGCAGCGGCCCTGATGGCAGGTGGATCCCAGGCCCGCCAACGCCTCCTGGCTCAATCACAGCCGGAGCGCTGGTCTGGGATCATCACCCAGAAGACGATCCGGCGGGGCGGCTGCTCCAGGCTCAGAGATCTGACATCCTCCCCGGCCTGAAGGCCCGGGATTCCCAGTCAGAGCAGGCATAGTGCGCTGTCCCGCATGTTTGGGCCTGATGCAGGACCTGCCGATGGGGATGAGGGGATGAGAAGCATCGCCCTGCTCGATGCCCAGGGGCCGGCATGATCCCTCCGTTCCACTGCGTAGTTCTGTTGGGCTGGCATCGGCTGGCAGCGGTGGCGGCAACGTGCCTGCATACCAACGGCATACCCACAAGTGGACCGGACGGACTGGCGCAAGGTGCGTCTTACTGCAGAGGAACTGGCGAAGCTCAACCCATACGCCACCTCGAAAGGGTGGAACAGGGGTCAAGCTGTCAGGGAGTGGATCCGCAGACGGCCTGGCCCTCGCGGGTGAGCGGCTCCGCCGCTGGCGCTATCCCTC
>Ga0172372_10004657_pt1 | contig 19407 bp, 21 predicted proteins | sample LakKiv5m_2_FD_114544 | JGI IMG/M metagenome (GOLD analysis project Ga0172372, IMG submission 114544) | Freshwater microbial communities from Kabuno Bay, South-Kivu, Congo - kab_092012_9.5m | ecosystem: Environmental > Aquatic > Freshwater > Lake | place: Democratic Republic of the Congo...
CGGTTTAGGAAACCGCTGCTCTATCCAGCTGAGCTACGGGGACGTGGGCGCTTCTTAACCGATCGCCCATTTTGTTGCCAGTCCGGGGTGGCGCGTACTACCGTCGCCCGCGTCATCGAAAACACAGGGCGGCTGAATGATCCGGTGCGTGCGGATTTGGACAGGCGAAGACCAGAATTCGCACTTCGAGGAAGGCTGGATCGACCTCCGGTCGGGCGTGCACGGCGACCTGCTGAGCGGCAGGATCGACGTGGCCAACGCCTCGTTTCAGGAGACCAGGCCCGGCGGCACGCTGGCCTGGCACACCGCGCCGGTGCGCCAGCTCGTCGTCACCCTGAGCGGCACACTGGAATTCCTGACGCGCGGCGGACAGCATTTCGTGCTCGCCCCCGGTGACGTCCTGCTGGCCGAGGATACGGCGGGCGGCGGCCATACCTGGCGGCTGGTCGATGACCAGCCCTGGCGCCGCCTCTACGTCGTGCTCGGCAAGGACGCGACGGTCCCCTTCAAGCGCGCGGGAGCATCATGACGGACAATCAGCCCCAAGATGCCGACGTCGTTCTGGTGGGCGCCGGCATCATGAGCATGACGCTGGCCACGTTCCTGAAGGAGCTGCAGCCGCATCTCAGGATCGAGATCATCGAACGCCTGCCGGGCGAGGCGCAGGAAAGCTCCGGCGCCTGGAACAATGCCGGCACCGGCCACGCCGCCAACTGCGAGCTGAACTATACGCCGCAGCGGCCCGACGGCAGCGTCGACATCGCCAAGGCGCTCGAGGTCAACGTCGAGTTCGACATGTCGCGCCAGTTCTGGTCGTACCTGATCAGGAAGGGCGCGATCGACCGCCCCGACTCGTTCATCCATCCCGTGCCGCACATGAGCTTCGTGATCGGCGCCGACCGCGCGGCCTTCCTGAAGAAGCGCCATGCCGCCATGAGCGCCCATCATTGCTATCGCGGCATGGAGTATTCGGAGGATCACCGGCAGATCGCCGAATGGGCGCCCCTGATCATGGAAGGCCGCGACCCCGGCCAGCAGATCGCGGCCACGCGCATGGTGACCGGGGCCGACGTGAACTACGGCGCGCTGACCGGCAACCTCCTGAAGTACCTGCAACGACAGGATCGCTTCGCCATCCATTTCTCGCAGGCCGTGACCGGCCTGCAGCGGCGACCGGGCGGCGGCTGGCGCCTCGACGTCAAGGACGAGAAGACGAGCGCTCGGAAGTCGATCGGCGCCAGGTACGTCTTCCTGGGCGCGGGCGGCGCGGCGCTCACGCTCCTGCAGAAGTCGGGCATTCCCGAGGCCAAGGGCTTCGCCGGCTTCCCGGTAAGCGGCATCTGGCTGCGCTGCGGCAAGGCCGAGATCGCCGAGCGGCATCTCGCCAAGGTCTACGGCATGGCGGCGACCGGCTCGCCGCCGATGTCGGTGCCTCACCTCGACACGCGCTACGTCGACGGCAAGCGCTGGGTCCTGTTCGGGCCCTATGCCGGCTTCTCGACCAAGTTCCTGAAGCACGGCTCGCTGCTCGACCTGCCGCTGTCGGTGCGGCCGGACAACATCCTGCCGCTGCTGGCCGTCGGCCGGGACAATTTCCCGCTCGAGGAATATCTCGTCGGCCAGGTGCTGCAGAGCAACCGCCATCGCTTCAAGGCGCTGCGCGAATTCTACCCGGCCATGGACGAGCAGGACTGGGAGTTCGACGTCGCCGGCCAGCGCGTCCAGATCATCCGCAAGGACAAGCTGCATACCGGCAAGCTCGAGTTCGGCACCGAGATCGTGCACTCGGCCGACTCCTCCATCGTGGCCCTGCTCGGCGCCTCGCCCGGCGCCTCGACCGCCGTCTGGATCATGGTCCACATGCTGGAGAACTGCTTCCACGAGCAGCTCGTCGGCCACTGGGTGCCGAAGCTCAAGGAGATGATCCCCTCCTACGGCCAGGACCTGAAGACCGATGGCGCGCTCGTCGAGCGAATCCGCCGGGACACAGCCGAGGTGCTGGGGCTGCGCACGGTGTGATGGGCTCGCGCGCCGACCTCGACCGCGCACTCGATGTCCTGCTGCGCTTCGGCGCGGCCATGATGCATTCCGGCGATGCCGCCTTCCGGGTGCGCGATGCCATGCGTCGCCTCGCCCATGCACTCGGCATCGAGCGGATCGAGGTCGAGTTGTCGACCGGCGGCCTGACCGCGACGGCATGGGCCGGAGATGAGGCCGCCACGCTGGCACGCGAGATCGCCCCGCCCGGCGTCGATGCCTCGAAGATCGCCGCGCTGGAATCGTTGTCGCGCGGTGCTGCACCCGGCCTCGACACGGCGACGCTGGAAGCCGAGCTCGACCGGATCGAGAAGGCGCCGCCGTTGCACGGGCTGCTGCCGGTCGCGCTGTCGATGGCGGTGGCCTCGGCGGCCTTCTCCTACCTCAACGGCGGCGACCTGCTGGCGACCGGTGCGGCGGCGGCCAGCGGCGGTATCGGCCAGGCAGCCCGGACCCTGCTGTCGCGCCGGGGCTTCAACCAGTTCGCCATGACCGCGCTGTGCGCCGCGCTGGCGTCCGGTCTCTACTGTCTGATCGTGATTGGCTTCGGCGTGCATACCTTCGCCTTTGCCCACGCCATCGGCTTCATCTCGTCGGTGCTGTTCCTGGTGCCGGGTTTCCCCTTGGTCGCCGCGCTGCTCGACCTGACGCAGCACCAGACCGCAGCCGGCATCACGCGGCTGTTCTACGGCGTGCTGCTGACGCTCAGCGCCGCCTGCGGCATGTCTGTGGTGGCGATGCTGGCCGGCCTCGAACCGGCGCCGGCCGCGCCGCCGCCCGGCGCGATCGAGCCGGTTGCCGTGCTGGGACGGGCGCTCGCCTGCTTCGCCGGCGGCTACGGCTACGGCATCCTGTTCAACAACCCGCGCCGCACGGTCCTCGCGGTGGCGCTGCTGTCGATGGTCGGCAACGAGGTGCGGCTCGGTCTGCACGATCTCGGCCTCGCCCTGCCGCAGGCGACGTTCTTCGGCGCACTGGCGGTCGGACTGGGCGCCTCGCTGGTGCGCAGCCGCCTGCACGCGCCGCGCATCGCACTGACGGTGCCCAGCATCATCATGATGACGCCCGGCCTGTTCGCCTTCCAGACGATCGTGTTCCTGAACCAGGGCAAGGCGCTGTCGGCGATCGAGGCCGCCGCGACCTGCGGCTTCGCGGTCGGCGGCATGGCGATGGGCCTGGTCGCAGCCCGCTTCCTCACCGAGCGGCGCTGGCTCGTCGAACGTTGACGCCCTACTCGGTCGCGACGTAGGGCCGGACCATCTTCGAGGGATCGACGACCTTGTCGAACTCGGCCTCGCTCACGAAGCCCAGCTTCAGCGCGGCGGCCTTGAGCGTCAGATCGTTGTCCATCGCATAGTGGGCGATCTTCGAGGCCTTGTCGTAGCCGATCACCGGCGCCAGCGCCGTCACCAGCATCAGGGAGCGATCAACGTACTCCTTGATCTTCTTCAGGTTGGGCTTGGTGCCCTCGACCAGGAACTTGCGGAAGTTGGTGCAGCCGTCGGTCATCAAGGTGATCGAATGCGTGATGTTGAAGATCATCAGCGGCTTGTAGACGTTCATCTCGAGATAGCCGCCGGCGCCGCCCATGCCGACGGCGACGTCGTTGGCCATCACCTGCACCGCCAGCATGGTGAGTGCCTCGCACTGCGTCGGATTGACCTTGCCCGGCATGATCGAGGAGCCGGGTTCGTTCTCTGGGATTTCCAGCTCGGCGAAGCCGGCGCGCGGGCCGCACGACATCAGGCGGATGTCGTTGGCGATCTTGTAGAGCGAAACGGCGAGTGTGCGCAGCGTGCCCGAGAGCTGGACCAGCGCGTCGTGCGCGCCCTGGACGGTGAACTTGTTGGGCGCCGTGATGAACGGCAGCTTGGTCAGCTTGGCGATCTCCGCCGCCGACGCCTCGGCAAAGCCTGGTGCCGCATTGATGCCCGTGCCGACTGCAGTCCCACCGAGCGCGAGATGGTAGACGCCCTTCAGCGCGTCCCGCAGGCGGTCGAGGTCATCCGACAACATGCCGGCATAGCCCGACCATTCCTGTCCGAGCGTAATCGGCGTGGCATCCTGCATGTGGGTGCGGCCGATCTTGACGATGTCGTCCCATTCCTTGGCTTTGGCGGCGATGGCGTCACGCAGCGCCGTCACCGACGGCACCAGGCGGCCCGTCACGTTCACCGCCGCGGCGATGTACATCGCCGCCGGAAAGGAATCGTTGGACGACTGGCTCATGTTGACGTGGTCGTTGGGATGAACCGGCTTCTTGCTGCCGAGCGGCGTGCCTGCGATCTGGCAGCAGCGGTTCGACATCACCTCGTTCACGTTCATGTTGAACTGCGTGCCGCTGCCGGTCATCCAGACGTGCAGCGGGAACATGTCGTGGTGCTGGCCGGCCAGGATCTCGTCGCACACCTGGACGATCAATTTGTGCGCCGTGTCGTCGAGGCGCTTGCCGTCATGATTGGCGTTGGCCGCGGCCTTCTTCAGGATCGCATAGGCCGTGATCATCTCGCGCGGGATCAGGTCCTTGCCGATGCTGAAATGCTCGAGCGAGCGCTGGGTCTGGGCGCCCCACAGTCTGTCAGCCGGAACGCTCACCTCGCCCAGGCTGTCGGTTTCCTTGCGAACGTCTGCCACGCGATACCTCTTCCGTTTCCGGCGGGACAGTAGCATGCTGCTAGTCGTCTGCCCGCTTCCTTCGCAGGGACTTGATCGCGCCGTGGCGTTTCTTGTCGTCGACACGGCGGCGCTTGGCGGCCTTGCTGACCTTCGTCTTCTTGCGCGGCGTCGGCGGGCGGGCGGCCTCGCGGATCAGCTCGACCAGGCGGCCGAGCGCCTCCTCGCGGTTGCGCAGCTGGCTGCGCTGGCCCTGCGCCACCAGCACCAGCACGCCGTCGCGCGTCAGCCGCCGGCCCGCCAGCCGCTCCAGCCGCTGGCGGACGTCCTGTGGCAGGGACGGCGAATGGCGCACGTCGAAGCGGAGCTGCACCGCCGTCGAGGTGGTGTTGACGTGCTGGCCGCCCGGGCCGGCGGCGCGCACGAAGCTCTCCTCGATCTCGGCCGGGTCGATCGCCAGCGAGCCGGTGATCCGGATCGGCGCCGCCGCGGCGGAAATCATTCCTTGCCGCCGGCCTGGCGCAGCATCACTTCGACCGACGTGCGATTGGCCTGCCTGGCGTAGGCAAGCGCGGTGCGCCCGGTGAAGTCGCGCACGTTGGGATCGGCCTTCCTGGCGAGCAGCAGCTTGACGATCTCGGCGTTGCCGCGTCCCGCGGCGATCATCAGCGCGGTCTGGCCCTGACGGCCCTGGGCGCGCGGGCTGGCGTTGCGCCTGAGCAGGATCTCGACGATGTCGACGTCGTTCTTCTCGGCGGCGCGCATCAGGGCGGTGTAGCCCTCGCGGTCGACCGTATCGACCGTCGCGCCACCCTTCAGCAGAGTCTCGACCACCGGCAGATGGCCCGACTGCACCGCCACGATCAGGAGCGGCGTGCCGTTGTTGGCGGTCTGGTTGGGGCTCTCGCCCTTGAGCAGCGCCTGGCGCACCTTCTCGTCGTCGCCTTCGAGCACCGACTTCACGATCTGCTTCTGGCCGAACAGGTCCGAGCCCTGGGCGAGCGCGGCGCCGGCCGGAAGGGCGAACGACAGGGCCAGAAGCGTGCGGCGGATCATGTCTTCTTTCCTCGGGTTTCCTGGTAGCGCACCTCGATGCGGTCCCAGATCTGGGCCTCGAGCGAGACGCCGTCGAAGCGGTTGATCTGCTGCAGGCCGGTCGGCGAGGTGACGTTGATCTCGGTGAGATAGTCGCCGATCACGTCGATGCCGACGAAGAGCAGCCCCAGCCGGGCGAGTTCCGGGCCGATGATCTCGCAGAGCTCGATGTCGCGCTTGGTAAGGGCGGCCTTCACCGCCTTGCCGCCGACATGCATGTTGGAGCGCGCCTCACCCTCGGCCGGCACGCGGTCGATGGCGCCGACCGCCTTGCCGTCGATCAGGATGATGCGCTTGTCGCCCTTGCGCACCTCGGGAAGGTAGCGCTGGGCGATCACCGGCTCGCGGCTGCGCTGCGAGAACATCTCGAGCAGCGAGGCGAAATTCTCGTCGTCGGGACGCACGCGGAACACGCCGGCGCCGCCGTTGCCGAACAGCGGCTTCAGGATGATGTCCTTGTGCTCGTCGCGGAACGCGCGGATCGCCGCCACGTCGGCCGTGATCAGGGTCGGCGGCATCACGTTGTCGAAATGCGTGACGAACAGCTTCTCCGGCGCGTTGCGCACGCTCGCCGGATCGTTGACCACCAGCGTCCTGGGATGGATGTGCTCCAGCAGATGCGTCGTGGTGATGTACGACATGTCGAACGGCGGGTCCTGGCGCAGCAGCACGACGTCGACCTTCGAGAGGTCGAGCATCTCGGGCGCGCCCAGGGTGAAATGGTTGCCCTTCTCGCGGCGCAGCTTCATCGGCTGCGCCCGCGCCAGCACCTTGCGGTCGCGGAACACCAGGTCGGGTGGCGTGTAGTGCCAGACCTCGTAGCCGCGGCGCTCGGCCTCGAGGCCCAGCACGAAGGTCGAATCGCCGTCGATGTCGATGGTCGACACGTGGTCCATCTGGATGGCGACGCTGAGCTTCATGGCGGATCCCGGGGGCTGAATGATCGTGGTTTGGGCTTCAGTTAAGCCCGCGACGCAGTTCCTGCAACAGGGCCGATGCCCGCGCGCGAAGCTCGGGCTCGACGTCGAGGCCGAGCAGGCGCTCGTAGGCGGCGATGGCGGCCCGCCGCTTGTCGAGGCGGGCGTTGAGCTCGCCGGCGTCGAACAGCAGCTCGGCGCGATCCGGCGCGATCGCCAGCATGCGGTCGAGCGAGCGCGCCGCCGCCGGCCAGTCCTCGCGCTTGGCCAGCCGCAGGCGGACGTTGTTCTCCAGCCGCAGCAGGACGTCGCGGTCGGGCACCGGCTCGAAATGCGCCGGCTGCAGCTCGGCGTCGGGGCCCAGCACCTGCTGCAGCAGGCGGCGCAGGTCGGCGGCTTCGAGCACGGCGCCTTCGTGGAAGGGATCGACGACGTGGCGGCCGCCATCGAAGCCGACGCGGATCAGGAAGTGGCCCGGGAAGGCGAGACCCTCGGCCTCCCAGCCTTGCGCGCGCGCGACGTGCAGGTAGAGGATCGACAGCGCCACCGGCAGGCCCTTGCGGCGCTCGATGACCCGCACGAGGTCGGCGTTCTGCAGGTCGTCGTAGGTCTCGTTGTCGCCGCGATAGGCGTAGGCGCTGGCGATCACCTCGGCGAGCGAGTCCGGCGAGGCGCCGCGCCGGCGCACCAGGTCGGCCAGGTCGGCGGCCATCGCCGTCACGTGCTGGCGGAATGGCACGAGGTCGATCGCCTCCTCACTGGCGAGCGCGCTCAGGAGAAATCCCGCCTCGAGCAGGTCGAGGCGCTTGCCGTCGCCGGCGCAGAGATCGCGCAGGCGCCCGAGCTTCAGCTGTTCGTCGGACTCGCTCAGGGACACACACTACTCCGGCGGTTGCCAGACGCCCGGCAGATGCCTGGGCCATATGCCACCGACCAGCACCGCGTCGAAGCGCACCGAGCAGGCGGCATAGCGCGGATGGTTGGCGATGAACAGGCTGGCGGCGCGCGCCACCCGCCCGAACTGCCGCCCGCCCAGCGCCTCGGCCGCCGCCTGGTAGCTGCCGCGGCCCTTCACTTCGACAAAGGCCAGCACGTTGCCGCGCCGCGCCACGATGTCGATCTCGCCCAATCGCGTCTTGTAGCGGCGCATCAGGATCGAATAGCCCGCGAGCCGCAGCCGCCAGACCGCGCGCCATTCGGCGGCATGGCCCAGGCGGTAGGCTTTCTGGCGGGCCTCGATGCTCATGTTGCCCTCATGAGGCAGCACCCCGCTTCAGCTCGAGCGCGCGGGCATAGACGTCGCGACGCTTCAGGCCGTAGCGCGCCGCCACCTCGGCCGCGGCGTCCTTGACCGAAGCCGCAGCCATGGCGACGCGCAGGGCCTCGTCGACGGCGTCGGCGCTGCGTTCGGTCTCGGCCGAGGGCGGGCCGATCACGATCACGATCTCGCCCTTCACCTCGGGATGGGCGGCGTAGTGCCGGGCCAGCGCGCCCAGCGTCGCGCGGCGCACCTCCTCGAACAGCTTGGTGAGCTCGCGCGCCACCGCGGCCGGCCGGTCGCCCAGCAGCTCGGCGAGATCGGCCAGCGACTCGGGCAGACGATGCGGCGCCTCGAAGAACACCAGCGTCGACGGCACCGCGGCCGCCTCGCCGATGGCGCGCCGGCGCTCGGTCGGCTTGGCGGGCAAGAAGCCCGCGAAGAAGAAGCGGTCGGTCGGCAGGCCCGACAGCGCCAGCGCCATCGGCACCGCCGACGCGCCGGGCGCGGCGGTCACGGCATGGCCACCCGCGAGTGCTGCCCGCACCAGGCGATAGCCGGGATCGGAGATCAGCGGCATGCCGGCATCGGACACCAGCGCGACCCGCTTGCCCGCCGCCAGCGCCTTGACGAGGCGCGGCTCGGCGGCGTCCTGGGTGGCGTCGCTGTAGGCCACGGTGGGCGCCGTGATGCCGTAGTGGCTCGCGAGCTTGGCGAACACGCGGGTGTCCTCGCAGGCGATGAGGTCCGCTGCCTGCAGGGTGTCGAGCGCACGCAGCGTGATGTCCCGCATATTGCCGATCGGTGTGGCAACAATGTGCAGCCCCGGCGCCAGCGGCGCCTTGGGCGCCTGAGGCGCCTGGGGCGGTTTACGCTGGGCCTGCCCCCCGGTAGCTTGTACTCGTTCGTCCACGTCCAACTGTCCCGACCGCCGGAGTTCCGCGCCGATGCGCCTTTTTTCCCTCGTGCTCGCTGCCGCCGCCCTGCTGCTGGGGGCGTGCACCGATCCGTCGCAGACTAGCACGCCGTCGGCGCAGTCGGTGACGGTGGCGGCGAAGGCCGGCTCGCCCATGACGCCCTCGGGCAAGGTCCGCATCGCGCTGCTGCTGCCGCTCTCCGGCCGCGCCGCGCCGATCGGCCAGGCCATGCAGCAGGCGGCCGAAATGGCGCTGTTCGACACCGGCGCCAAGGAGCTCGCCCTCTCGGCCTACGACGGCGGCGAGACCGCCGACAGCGCGGTCGAGGCCTACCGCAAGGCCCGCCTCGACGGCGCGGCGCTGGTGCTGGGCCCGCTCTACGGCACATCGGCCACCGCGCTGGTGCCGCTGGTCAACCAGGGCGGCATGAACGTCGTCGCCTTCTCCAACGACGAGCAGGCGGCGGCGCGCGGCGTGTGGATCATGGGCATCGCCGCCCCGCCGCAGGTCCGCCGCGTCGTCGACTACGCGATCGAGACCGGCATCAAGCGCTTCGCCGCCTTCGCACCGCAGACCAGCTACGGCCAGCAGATGGCCCAGACCCTGCAGACCTACGCGACGCAGCGCGGCGCGCAGGTGGTGGGCGTCGAGTTCTTTGACCCGGGCAGCAACGAGCTCTCCGGCCCGGCCCGCCGCCTTGCCGAGACCGCGAAGGGCGACGGCAAGATCGCCGTCCTCGTCCCGGTGGCGCCGCCCCGCCTCTCGACCGCGCTCGCGGCCCTCGCCACCGTCGGCCTCGACGGCCGCACGGTGCAGCTCATCGGCACCGGCGTGTGGGACTTCCCCGGCGTCGGCAGCGAGACCCTGCTGCGCGGCGCCTGGTATGCCGCGCCCGATCCCGTCCGCCGCGCCGACTTCGAGCGCCGCTTCACCGCGACCTACGGCCGCCCGCCGCATCGCCTCGCCACCCTCGCCTACGACGGCGTGGCGCTGGCCGGCCACCTCGCGCGGCTCAAGCCCGGCGGCGACTTCTCGGCCGAGGCGATCACCAACCCGCAGGGCTGGTCGGGCATCGACGGCATCTTCCGTTTCCTGCCCGACGGACGGTCGGAGCGGGCGCTGGCGGTCATCGGCATCCAGGGCGACCGCGGCACGGTGGTGAGCCCCGCCCCCACGACGTTCGCAGGCCAGCCGACGAATTGACTCCGACCAACTGATGCCCGTCCCCCTTCCGAAGGCGATCCTGTTCGACCTCGACGACACGCTGATCCGCGCCTACGCCCAGCCCGAGGAGGCGTGGACGCGCCTGCTGCATGTCTTCGCGGCCCACCTCGATGCCCACGAGCCCGCCGCCATCGAACAGGTCCGCGTGGCCATCATGGAAGAGGCCCGCGCCTTCTGGAACGACCGCGCCCAGGCCGCCAAGTGGCGGCTCGACATCCCGGCCGCCCGCCGGCTCTCGGTGCGACGCGGGCTCGCGAGACTGGGCCGCGACGACGAGGCGCTGGCCGACCGCATCGCCGACGCCTTCACCGAGCTGCGCCGGGCCGAATACCGGCTCTATCCCGACGCCCACGCCACGGTCGACCGCCTGCGTGCGGCCGGCGTGCGGCTCGCGCTGGTGACCAACGGCGCGGGCGAGACGCAGCGCGCCAAGATCGAGCGCTTCGACCTCGCCCACCGCTTCGACCACATCCAGATCGAGGGCGAGTTCGGCCAGGGCAAGCCCGAGCTCGCCGTCTACCGCCACGCGCTGGAGCGGCTGGACGCGGCGCCCGAGGACGCCTGGATGGTGGGCGACAACTACGAATGGGAAGTCGTCGCCCCGCAGGCGCTGGGCATGGGCGGCATCTGGTACGACCCGTTCGAGGCGGGCGTGCCCGCCCACGCCACCCAGAAACCTGCGCGCGTCATCCGGCGGCTGGCCGAACTGGTCGAATAGGCAGGTCAACTGGACGCCTGACTGTCCATTTGGGCGTGTCCATTCGACTGTCCATTTGCCAGGTGCCTGGGATCATTGGCTTTCTCCGAGCCAACTGGACAGCGACTGTCCAGAATCGACCGACCTGTCCAGAACTGTCCATTTGACCTCTCCACGGATTTACAAAGCCTCTGTCGTCCTGAGCGAAGCGAAGGACCTCATCGCCGGTCGATGAGATCCTTCGGCTTCGCCTCAGGATGACGGGGTGCGGCCTTTTTTTGTTGTTTCAGATGCGACACCCGGAAGTACCGTTCTGCAGCACTTGTCGCCTGTCGCACTTCGGGCCGGTGCTGGTTCACCGGTCTTTTTTGACTTTCATTCGACGAGGGAGCGGCGCCCGCTCCGGGGACGCCTCCAATCCATTCGGAGAAGAGGCTCATGCGGTCGGTTGGGTCCGCCGTCCTGGTGATTGGCGCCGGCAGTCGGGACTGCGGCCATGATAGTCCTTTTCCTAGCATATTCCTGCTGAACCTGCAACTCGCGGCGTGCATGGCTGACCGTCGTTTTCGACCAGGATGCCAGCAGTGCTGGCACCGGGACGCGGCGGGAGTACCCTCGGGCGCGTGACGACGATCGACGCCTTCAGACAGAGCCTCGCCGCTGCAGAGCCGCCGGCCGGCGCGACGCCCGCCCTGCAGGCCCTGTGGTGGGCGGCACGCGGCGACTGGCGCCGCGCGCACGAATGCGTGCAGGCGCCCCCTGTTGGTGATCCTCAGGGCGAGCGCGACTGCGACCGCGTGCACGCGCATCTGCACCGCCAGGAGGGCGACCTCGCCAACGCCGGCTACTGGTACCGCCGCGCCGGCGCCGCCGTGCCCGGGCAGTCGCTCGACGAGGAATGGGTGGCACTGGTCGGGGAGATGCTGGGGCGGGGGTAGGCGGGTGTGGCACGTGACACCCGGCGCAACCTCACCTAGTTTGCCGTTCTGGCAACCTGAATTGCCATTTCGGCAACCCGGAGCCGGCCATCATGGCTGAAACCTCGATCGAATGGACCGATGCGACGTGGAATCCGGTGGCCGGGTGCTCGATCATCTCGCCGGGTTGCACGAACTGCTACGCCATGCGGATGGCGGCGCGGCTCGAAGCGATGGGCGCCGAGAAGTATTTCGGCCTGACGCGAAAGTCCGGCAATCGGCATGTCTGGACCGGCGGCGTATCGCTGGATCGTCGGGCGTTGGATATGCCGCAGCGCTGGCGGAAGCCTCGCATGATCTTCGTGAATTCCATGTCCGATCTGTTTCAGGACGCCGTGCCGGCCGAATTCATCGGCGAGGTCTGGACCCGGATGGCGACGGCCCGGCAGCACACGTTCCAGGTCCTGACGAAGCGCGCGGAACGGATGGCCGAAATCACGCAGATACTTCCGGTGCTTCCGAATGTCTGGCTCGGGGTCAGCGTCGAGAACGGCGATCACGTCTCTCGACTCGACGCGCTGCGCCGAGCAGAGGCGGCCATCCGCTTCGTTTCCTTCGAGCCCCTGTTGGGCTCGGTGGCCGGCGCCGACCTGTCGGGCGTCGATTGGGCAATCGTCGGTGGCGAATCCGGACCCAGGGCGCGACCGATGAAGCAGGCGTGGGTGCGGGAGATACGTTCCCTCTGCCGCCGCCATGAAACGGCGTTCTTCTTCAAGCAGTGGGGCGGGACCAACAAGGCGCGCACCGGCCGCGTACTCGACGGCAAGGTATGGGACGAATTTCCCGTCAGAGGCTTGCCAGCAGGTGCTTCGCTATAGGCACCGCGACGGCCTGGGCCTGGGGTGACTGGTTCGCCATGGCGAAGAACAGGCTGTAGAGCGGCGCCTTCGTCGGGCCCAGAAGGCGCTTCGGCGGAAGCACCAACGGAAATATCGTCTGCAACCGCTCGAGCACGAACGCCTCGATGGCGTCGACATCCGCCGTGCGCCTGTTTCCATTTGCGGACATCGCCCCCGGCTCCTCGAGCGCACTCAGGAGGTCGGGGGGACGAGCAAGCGGCTCATAGAACTTGGTCTCCCATTCAGATGTGCCCAGGATGCGCGTGACTGCCGCCTGCTTGTCGGGTGTCAGGTCGTTTCGGTCGACTGGCGCGTTCCGGTACACTCCGGAAAGCGGGAACAGATACCAGACGTCGAGCTTGGTCTTGCCGATCTCGACAATCGTCGACCATTCGACCGAGTTGCCGAACGGATCGAGGAAGATCACGCCGCGCGTGTCACGCCAATCGATCGACTTGCAGAGCTTCCTGACCTCGACATTCGCATCGCCGCGCAGGATTTCGACGTATGCCTTCGGAAACTGCAACGCGACCTTGCTCAATGCGGCAATGTTCTTCGCAGCATTCTCGACGAATATAATCCTGTCGAATGGCGGTTCGGTGGCGAGCGCCCTCCGCGCCGAGCCGGCATGCGTCTCGACCACCTCGGCTTCATCGAACAGCGGGCTCGCATCGTGCGGCTTGTATTGGAAGTCGCCGCTGCCGGCGAACGCGTCTATGCAGACCCTCTTGAAGCCATGCTTCTTCAGGGCGGTATTGAACGCACTGTAGTAGCGCGCGACAGTATCGACCTTGATGAGCGACCAGGGACCGCCGAACTTTTGCGGCGTCGTTGCCATCGCCATGCCTCCGGGGACTCTTGTGCCGATCCGATGCGTCGACCATCGGAGTACACGACGGGATTTGAATGACTACAGAATAGCACAACTCGTATTACGTGCTACTAAATTAGTGATACAATCTTCGATTGTTCTCCGGTTGCAAATCATTCGACACCTCGTGCCGTCACGACCGCTTCTTGCCGTCGCGATGCTGCGGCATCGGCACGCGCGCGCTGAACAGCCACGTATCACCCAGCTCGACCTTCTTTCCGACCGGGTCCGGCGCCTGATGGGGCTTGCCCTTGTGACCTCGCACCGGTGGCAGCGGGCGTTCCACGACCGGCCTGCGCCGATAGTCTGTCCGCGGCAGAGCAATGCGGCTCGCCCCTCGCACCAACGTGAGTTCGGCCGACGTCACCATGAGACCGAGTCCGTCATCGGGCAGATATTTCCCGGCGAGGACGCGAAGACGTTCACCGTCCACTTGCACCCGGCCCACCCACACGCCCTCGGCGGGAATACCGTGCCGCCGCACGCCGTGACGAGGTTCGGAAACCGTGAGTTCGCGTCGCGCCGGCTCGTAGTCGAGCGACACCACGACCGCCCGCTTGAGCGGCACGCGGCGGCGCTTCGCCCCCACCACGACCGTCAATGCTTCGAGCAGGTCGCCGGCGCGCACGTGCACAAGTCCGTCCATCTCGCGATCTTCCTCGGAACGTCCGCTTCACGCGGTGGCAGTCGCACCGCCATGCGCTACTATCGCGCGAGGAGGCCGCGATGACCAGAACCGCTCTGCAAGGATTGGCCGAAGTCGGCGACATCGAGTCCTTTCGACCGGCCTGGTGGTTCGAGCCGTTCGATGTCGATCTTTCGCAGTTGCTGCGGTCGGAAGGCTTTCAGACCTTGCTGAAGTACGTCCGACCGCCCGTCAGCTGCTCCTGGGTAGCCAGCAACAAGCCATTTCCGCTTGCCGCCGACGAGCCTGCAGGAGACATGCTGGTCACGCCGATGGCCCGCTCCGGGCTGGCGATCCTGACGAAACGGAAAGACGGCAACGCGTCGATCCAGTCTATGTGGCCGTTCACCACCGACGGCATTCAGCACGAAGTCGAGATTGAGCGGATCGTCATTGCCCCGAACCGGCTCGAGGCCATGATCGTCGGCACACTGCCGTGCGGGCTCGAGGTGACGTGGCACGACGTTCTGTTCGCCGCAGATCGCGCCTTCTACGCCGTGGGCTCGGTACATGAAATTCTTCTCGCCGGGTTCGCCCATGAACTGAGGCCGGCGCCCGACGCCCCCATCGTCGTACCGGCGGTCACCGAACAATGGGCCAGCGTTCGTGCGAGTTTCCCCGAAAGTTTTGATTCCGACGGCAACCTGACGATCCAAACCAAAGGCATGTCCGCCCTCCTGCCCTGCGACCGAATCTCGCCGGAGTTCTGCGAAGTGCGCGGACCGGTGAAGAAGATCGAGCGCTACGCAGGGGAGCTGTTCGGCAGGACAACCGATGTCGTCACCGTCGCCGTTCACCAAGGCAACGGCCCTGACGTCGACCTCGCCGTCTTTGTCACCGACCACGTGCGTGGTGAGGCGTCCCTGCCAGGGATCGGTGACGATTTCGCCGCCCTCGTGCGGCTCGTGGGCCGCCTATGGCAACCCAACGTGCGACGGACAGCCGGATGACTATCGCCCGGCCCTCGCCCGCTCCTGATTGAGGTCGAACAGCCGCTTCAGAATTTCCTCTTCGGCCGCCTTGCGGTCGGCGGCGTCAGGATTCTCGGGCTGCGCGCGGTCGGCCAGCTCTTCCGGCCAGCCATAGGCCGCCGCCACGGCGCGATCGAGGTCGCGATGGGCATGCGCCAGCCACGTCGGCCGCTCATTGTAGAGATTGGTCAGTGTGCGCTTCTTGAGTTGTTCGGCTGCCGCGTGATTCCTTGGCAAGATGCGGTCAGGATAGCCAGGCACGACTTCGGGCTCGCGTTTCACGAGGTCGGGCGGTTCGAGCCAATTGCTCCGCAATTCACTAAGCTTCATCGCTGCACTAGCGATCCGCTTTGACTTAGCATCGTCAGCCGATTTCCGCGCCAGCCGATCTGGAGTCAGTCGTTCAGGAAAAGGGAAGGTTTCGAACGTAGTGGATGGTGTGTACCGTGGATCATTGCCAACTCCCAGCCATGTCCCAAGTCTCAAAGACCAGATCTCATGCAAGCAAGAGTGAAGAATCCCGAAGATGCAATCGTCGTCTCTAGCAACAACAATTGTTGCACTATCCGCCAGAACTCCAGTTGGCCGCCATACAAAGAGTCGATGCTTTGACACACGCGGCGTCACGATCTGGCGCCGCACTTGTGCCAATGCAGCAATCATTCCCTGTCGTGGCTCGACGTGCCGCCACCAATAGTCCGCATATAACTTCCGATTGTTCCTGATACGCTCAGGCTTGACGTTCTTCACGACGTATTCGAATGGCGCCTGATATGCAGACGCTTCAGCCTCAGTCATCGTCCAGCCGAAATCGATAGTCCACTTTCCCTGAGGGCGCCGCGTGACGTCGCTGCCGTTAATCCAAGGTTTCAGGACATCGGCGTTACTGCGGCCATTGGGATTGAGCGGCAGGGCAAGCCATTGCCTTGCGAGATGGCCATCGACGTCGAATGCCCCACCTTTGGTATCACCCATAAAGGCAACGCCGGAGTTCTCCGTGAGGCCTTTCGCTTGCGTCAGGTCGAAGCTGCTGCTTGTAAGATCAGCATTGATCCGCTCGACGTCTCGCCCGTCAAGCCGCGCTCCTTTCGCGCCTTTCGAGAGATCGAAAGCCACAAGCGAGACGCGTACGGCTGCACCATCAAGCACCCACGGCTCGTCGGCCCATGCCTCGAATACACGTCCGTGAGCATCCAGACGATCGAAGATCGCACGATTCGCTCCCCCGCGAACCGAGTTGGTCGTGACGAAGCCCACGCGCTCCGTTTGGCCGGACATGAGCTGATCCAGTCCTTTGCCCAACCAGTAGCAAACCAGATCCGCCTCCGGAGGAATCCGCTCACCGTAGATCGCAAACATTGCATCGACGGTATTGTCGCCGAGGCTGCGCCGCAGAAGTTTTCCGCCAAGGAAAGGAGGGTTTCCAACAATGGCCTGGGCCGCCGGCCACTTTGCTTCCTTGCCCTTCTCGGTTAGCAGTGCATCCCGATTCTCGATCCCGTCGAGCGCTCCCAGAATCGGCCGCCGCGTCACCCCGTACCCATTCGCCATCTGCCATTGCAGCTCGCCGATCCATACCGTCACGCGGGCCAGCTCGGCGGCGTAGGGATTGATCTCGATGCCCAGCACAGTCCTGGGCGTGATGCGCTGGCCCTTGGGATCGGCGGTGACGCCGAGCGCCTTGCCGTCTTCTTCAACCTTCTTGTCGAAATCCTTGAGGTGGCGCAGCGCGAGATAGAGGAAGTTGCCCGAGCCGCAGGCGGGATCGAGCACGCGAAAGGCGCCAAGCCGTTCGCGGAAGGCGAGATAGAGATCGTCCTTCTTCTTGGTCCCCTTCGCCTTGTCGATGGCGGCCTTGACCGTCTCCCATTCGGCCGCGAGCGGACGCAGCACGACCGGCTCGACGATCTTCATGATCGTCGCGGTGTCGGTGTAGTGGATGCCGACGCCCTTGCCGAGGGAACGTTGCGCGGCGGTGGCGCCGCCCTTGAGCGGCAGTGCCGGCGGCGGCGCGGCCTCCGCCTTCTTCCGGCGGCCCTTGCCGGCCTTCGCGTCGGCGGCGGCGTCGAACAGGCCGGCCATCTCCTTGCGTCGCGCCGGGTCGAGGCCGCGCTCGAACAGGGTGCCGAAGATCACCGGCTCGATGCTCGCCCAATCGAGCTTCATCGCCTCGCCGAGCGTCTGGACCTCGGGGAACAGCAGCTCCAGCACGTCGTCGTCGTCGAACAGGCCGCCGTTGAACCACGGAATCTTGACGGTGCCGAAATAGCCCTTGCCGGTCCGCATCTTGTCGAACAGGTCGGCCAGCAGAGGCGAGAGGTTCGACTTGTCGCGCAGCGCCTCCTCGACGATGGCGCTGAAGACGTTGCCGGGCAGCAGGCCGGAATCCTCGGCGAACAGGCAGAAGACGATCTTGTTCAGGAAGTGAGCGACGCGGCGGGCGTCGTGCGGCCGACCGAGACGGTCGCGGCGCTCGCGCAGACCCTGCGCCAGGGTGGCGAACCGGCGCGCAGCCTCCTCGGTGACGTGCTGCGGCGTGAGGTCGGGGCGCAGCGAGGCCGGATCGGTGAAGCAGCGGCGCAGGAGCTGGCGCTTGGCGGCGTCGTTGAGGTCACCCAGCCGGATCGTATGGGTGACCGAAACGCTGCCGGTGAACAGCGTGCGGATCTGGATCTCGTCGATGTCGCAGGCGATGGCGAGCGGCGGATTCTCGAGCTGGGCGGCGTAGTCGCGCGCCTGGGCGATGGCCGCCGCCAGCGTGTTGTAGGTCTTCTTGCGCTTGTACTCCCAGACGAAGCAGCCCTTGCGCCAGACGTCGGCGAAGCCCGAGCCGCCGCCCTTGCCGGCCTTGGGCACGGCCTTCTCGAAGGTGAACCACTCGCCCTTGGGGTCCTCGTCGGTCGGCTTGCCGAGTTCGAGAAGCTCGCACAGCTCGTTGAAATGGTCGTGCGACGCCGCCACTTCCGGCAGCTCGACACCGCGCCATTTGGCGATGAACTCCTCGGGCGTCATCGGCGCTCGGCGCCCGCCCGTCGCACTCCCCGATTCATGACTGCCACTATAGCGTGTCGTGCGCGGTCAGGGTCGGAAAAGGTAGCGGCGGGCGGCAGGACCTACAGGCCATGCCTGAGGTACATCGCGGTCACCTCGGCGTCGCTCGCGAACTCGCCGCGACGGGCCGCGGCCAGGTCGGCCTCCAGCTCCGCGCGCTCCTCCGGCGAGAGCTTCGTCGGCGGCCGGGCGAGGAGCCGGGCATGCTCCATCAGCTCCGCCGCGAGAAGGTCCTGGTGCTCGGGCGACAGGTCACGCACCGCGTTCAGCGCGCACTGCATGCAATTCGAGAGCTTGCCCATGTCGCACCCGCTTCTTCCGGAAAAGGTGGCGGATGGTGGGGCCTGCAGATCCCCCCACAAAAACAGTCAAGGCGTCGCCGCCCAGCCGGCCGGTGTGCAGGAATCATCGCCGGCATCGCATCCGCCGTAGCGGAAACTAGGGGCAGAATGCGGACGGCTCAATCTCGCCGTTGGCCCCTCCTCCTGAAAGGCGAGGCGTCCGAGGAGTGGAGAGCCCGCTAGGATTCGAGCATTGGCCGGGCGATAATGCGCCTTTCCGAGGAGTGTTCATCATGCTCTTGACGGCCGTCCTCACGCCGGCGCCGGAAGGCGGGTACACCGCCACCAATCCGGAGACCGGCACGACCTCGCAGGGAGACACGATCGAGGAGGCCCTTGCCAATCTGCGCGAGGCCACCGTGCTCTACCTCGAGGAGTTTCCCCTGCCCGCCAGCGGCGGCCGGTCGTTCATCACGACGTTCGAAGTCGCCGTGAATGCCTAGCCTGCCGCGCCTGTCGGGGCGCGAGGCGATCCGTGCCCTCGAAAGGCTCGGCTTCGTGGTCAAGCGGCAGCGCGGCAGTCATGTCGTCCTGCGGCGGGGACCGGTCGGCTGTGTCGTCCCGGACCACAAGGAACTGAAGACCGGCACCCTCGCCGGCGTCCTGAAACAGGCCGGCGTTTCCGTCGAGGAGTTTCTGGCCGCGTTGAAGTAGGCGTTCGTTCGCCCCCTCACCCCGCCTCTCCCCCGCTACGCGGGGGCGAGGAGTCTGAAGGGGGCTATTGTCGTCCCGAGCGGAGCCGTCCGCAGGACGGCGCAGTCGAGGGACCTTCGTTCCTCACGAACGTCATGTGGGTGGACACAAGGTCCCTCCGCTGCGCGCCTTCGGCGCTTCGGTCGGGACGACGGGTTAGCGACTACTTCGCCCGATCCGCCGGCAGCTTGTCCGTGGTCTTGAGCATCAGGCGCTCGACG
>Ga0172372_10004658_pt1 | contig 19405 bp, 15 predicted proteins | sample LakKiv5m_2_FD_114544 | JGI IMG/M metagenome (GOLD analysis project Ga0172372, IMG submission 114544) | Freshwater microbial communities from Kabuno Bay, South-Kivu, Congo - kab_092012_9.5m | ecosystem: Environmental > Aquatic > Freshwater > Lake | place: Democratic Republic of the Congo...
CAGGGGCGGCCGGGCGACGCGGCGGGGCCACCGGCGTCAGTCCACGCCCGGCGGGGCAGCACCCGCGAGCGCCGCGCCGCCGAGGTACTGCGCCACCGGGCCGAGCTGCTCCTCGATCCGCAGGAGCTGGTTGTACTTCGCGACCCGGTCGCTCCGGGCCGGCGCCCCGGTCTTGATCATCCCGCAGTTGGTCGCGACCGCGAGGTCGGCGATGGTGGCATCCTCGGTCTCGCCGCTGCGGTGCGACATCACCGAGGTGAGCCCGTGGCGACGGCCGAGCTCGACCGTGTCGAGGGTCTCGGTGAGCGAGCCGATCTGATTGACCTTCACGAGGATCGACGACGCGACCTTCCGCTGGATCCCGAGCGCGACCCGCTCCGGGTTGGTGACGAAGAGGTCGTCGCCGACGAGCTGGACGCGGTCGCCGATGCGGGCCGTGAGCTCGCGCCAGCCGTCCCAGTCGTCTTCGCTCATGCCGTCCTCGATCGACACGATCGGGTACCGGTCGCACAGCCCGGCGAGGAAGTCGGCGAACGCCGTCCCCGGGAACGAGGTGCCCTCACCGTCGAGCACGTAGGTGCCGTCGCGGTAGAGCTCGGTCGCGGCGACGTCGAGCGCGAGGGCGATCTCGGTGCCCGGTTCGTAGCCGGCCCGCTCGATCGCGGCGACGAGCAGCACCAGCGCGTCCTCGTTGCGCGGGAGGTTCGGCGCGAACCCACCCTCGTCGCCGAGCGCGGTGGCGAGGCCCCGCTCGTGCAGGATGGCCCGGAGGGCGTGGTAGGTCTCGGTCCCCCACCGCAGCGCCTCGCCGAACGTCGCGGCGCCGACCGGTGCGAGCATGAACTCCTGGATGTCGACGTTGCTGTCGGCGTGGGCCCCGCCGTTGCACACGTTCATCAGCGGCATGGGGAGCACCGCCGCGTTGGTGCCACCGACGTAGCGGAACAGCGGCAGCCCGGCGTCGGCCGCGGCGGCGTGGGCCACCGCGAGCGACACCCCGAGGATCGCGTTGGCCCCGAGGCGCCCCTTGCCGGGTGTGCCGTCGAGGCGGCAGAGCTCGTCGTCGAGGCCGCGCTGGTCGGTCGCCTCGAGGCCGAGCACGGCGTCGGCGATCTCGGTGTTGACGTGGCCGACCGCGGTCCGGACCCCCTTGCCCCCGTAGCGGGGCCCCCCGTCGCGCAGCTCGACCGCCTCGTGGGCACCGGTGCTCGCGCCGCTCGGGACCGCGGCCCGGCCCCGGGCGCCGCTGCCGAGCACCACCTCCACCTCGACGGTGGGGTTGCCCCGGGAGTCGAGGATCTCCCGGCCGACGACTTCGACGATCTCGCTCACGCGGTGCTCCCTGCGACGGACCCGGCCCCGGCCGGTTCCCACCTCCGGCCCGGCCGGTGTGGTTGCTGTGGCCGATGATGCGGGTGTGAAAGGTTACCCCGGACCGGGCCGGACCGGATGGGCATCGAACGGGCCGACCGTAGACTCCGGGCCGTGGGGACCGTCGACCCGGAGCGACCCGGCCCCCCCGGGCTCGGGCTCGACCCCTTCGCCCCCGGCTTCTTCGCCGACCCCTACGCCCAGTACGGCGCCCTGCGCCGGGACGATCCCGTGCACCACAGCGCCCTCGGCCCCTGGCTGTGCACCCGCTACGAGGACTGCGTCCGGCTCCTGCGCACCCCGGGCCTCTCGGTGGAGGACCGCCACGCCGGCTTCGACCGGCGGGCCCGGCGCTACGCCCCCGACGACCCCCGCCGGGAGCGGGGGACCCGGGCCATCTTGAACCTCGACCCCCCCGACCACACCCGGCTGCGCCGCCTCGTGGCCCGGGCGTTCACCCCCCGGCGGGTCGAGGCGCTCGGGCCCCGGATCGACGCGCTCGTGGACCGGGCCCTCGACGCCGGCGCCGGGGCGGGCGGCTTCGACGTGATCGCCGACCTCGCCTTCCCGTTGCCCTTCACCGTCATCTCGGAGATGCTCGGCGTCCCCGATCACGACGGGCAGTACCTGCGCGACGTGTCCCACACCCTGGTGCGCGCGCTCGAGCCCCTCGTCACCGAGGACGACGACGCGGTCCGGGCGGCGTCGGACGCGATGCACGACGCGGTGGAGGCGATGATCGCCGAGAAGCGGGCCGCGCCCGGCGACGACCTGCTCACCGCGCTGATCGAGGTGCGTGACGGCGGCGACGCACTCAGCCACGCCGAGCTCCACGACCAGGTGACCCTGCTCTACATCGCCGGCCACGAGACGACCGTCAACCTGATCGGCAACGGCGTCTGGTCGCTGCTGCGTCATCCCGACCAGCTCGCCCGGTTGCGCGCCGATCCCGGACTCGTGGGCAACGCGGTCGAGGAGCTCCTGCGCTACGACGCACCGGTCCAGTTCTCGCGCCGGATCACCCGAACCGACGTCACCATCGGCGACACCACCGTCCCTTCCGGCAGCTTCGTGTTCACGGTGCTCGGCGCGGCCAACCGCGACCCCGCGCACTTCGGCCCCGACGCGGACCGGCTCGACCTCGGTCGGCCCCTCGCACCGCAGCACCTGGCCTTCGGCGGTGGGATCCACCACTGCCTCGGCGCCGTGCTGGCCCGGGCCGAGGCCCGCGCTGCGATCGGTGGCCTCGTGCAGCGCTTCCCCCGCCTCGCGCCCACCGACACGGCACCCGACTGGAACGGGCGCCTCGTCCTGCGCGGCCTCGAGTCGCTCCCCGTCACCGTCTGAGCCGCCGCCGTCTGAGCCGCCGCCGGCTCAGTCCCCCGGGTCGCGGACGGCCGGAGCGGCGGCCGCCCAGAGCGCCGCCACGTCGGCGTCGGGCGCCGACGCGAGGTCGACCCCGCGCGCGTCGGCGAGCGCCTCCATGCGCCGGAACCGGTCGCGGTAGCGCGCCAGCCAGGCCCGCAGGGCCGATTCGGCGTCGACGCCGCCGGCCCGGGCCAACTGCACGGCCGCAGCGAGGGCGTCGCCGACCACGGCCTCGGGCCCACCGGGGGCGGCGTCACCGAGCGCCGCCGCGGCCGCGGCCACCGCGAGCTGCTGCGCGGCGTCCCAGCCGTCGCCGGAATCGAGCCCCACCGACGCGGCCTTGCGGAACAGCTTGTGCGCCTGGAGGAGCGCAGGCAGGCCCGACGGGATCCCGTCGACCAGGGAGGTCGCACCCCGCTCGCCCTTCTTGATCTGCTCCCAGTTGCGCACGACGGCGTCGGCGGTGTCGGCCTCGACGTCACCGAAGACGTGGGGGTGGCGACGGACGAGCTTGTCGTGGATGCCCCGGGCCACGTCGGCGGTGGTGAACGCTCCCGACTCCTCGGCGAGCACGCCGTGGAACACCACCTGGAAGAGCAGGTCGCCCAGCTCGTCGGCCAGGGCGGCGTCCGCTTCGGCTGCGGCGTCGGCGGCGGCGTCGGGAACGGCGGCATCGGTCGGGCCCTCGGGGAGCGCCGCGATCGCGTCGGCGACCTCGTAGGCCTCCTCGATCAGGTACCGGGTGAGCGACCGGTGGGTCTGCTCGGCGTCCCACGGGCACCCGCCCGGGCCCCGCAGGCGGCGGGCCAGCGCGACCAGCGCACCGAAGCGGTCGGCGACGCCGGGAGGCAGCTCGACGAACACCGCGGTGAGGTGGTCGGGCGGCGCGACGCGGTCGAGGTCGGCGAGGGGGACGGTCGTGACGGCCTCGTCCGGACGCCCCAGCCGCGCCAGGACCGTCACCGGCGCGTCCGGGTCGAGCCGCTCGAGCAGCGCGAGCTTGACGTCGGACGCGACGAGGGCGTCGTCGACCTGGGCGATGAGCACCGGGCCGGCCACTTCGAGCGCGACCGGGTCGAGCCGATGGCCGTCGAGCACACGGGCCCCCCGCATCGGGTCGACCCCGACCCGGGCCCAGGCCAGATCGGCGAACGACAGACCGGGGACGACGGTGCAGGCGATCGTCCCCGCCGCCACGGCCTCGGCGAGCAGCTCCACCGTGCGCTCCGCCACCACCGGACTGCCCGGCACGGCGTAGCACACCTCCCCGTGGGTGCGCGCGGCGTCGACGAGCGTCGCGACGATCTCCGGGTACACGTCGGCGATCGCCGCGGCGGCGTCGTAGACGGCGTCGAACGGCGTGAACGTCACCCCGACGCCCGCGAGGTCGGTGACGGCCGGGTGCAGCGCCGTGCGGGCGAAGCGCACCGGGATCCGGTCGATCTCGGCCCGGGCGGTCGGCAGCACCAGGTCGGCCCCGGCCGGCCCCAGCCCGACCACCACCACCCGGGGCGCGGACGGCACGGGTGCGGCTACCGGACGGGGGGCGGGACGACCGGCACCACCGCCACCTGGACCGGCGACCAGCGCCCGTAGACGGGCGCGACCTCGACCCCGGACCGGCGGGCCTCCCGCCGCAGGACCCGCAGCGCGGCCGCGCCCTCGTCGTCGGTGCCCACCAGGCGGCCGAGCGCGGCGAACGCCGCCTGCTGCTCGACGTAGCGGGTTCGGAACGACGCGGGCTGGTCGGCGAACCCGGGGATCTGCCCGGCGGCGGCGCGGGCCAGCCGGCGGTCCTCGGCGACGACCGTCTCGCCCACCCGGCCGAGCAACCGCTCGATCAGCAGCTCGTAGACCGCGAAGGTGGCCACGGTGGCGCCGGCATCGGCCGCCACCGCCCCGGCGGTGGTCCGGATCCCGGCCGCCTCGAGGTCGGCCCACTCGGCCAGCTGACCGTCGAGGGCCGACTTCGACACGGTCCGGTCACCGACGCAGATCGCCGCGGCCCCCGGGGTCCCGAGACCCACGGCGACCGCGACCACGGCGGCCACCACGAGGACCGCGACGGCGACGACGACGGAACGGAGGCGGGCGTCCATGACGGGCGGGAGCCTACTCAGCCCGACCCGCTCGCCCCGGCCGACCCGGCCGACCCGGTCGCGTCGGCCACCTCCCGGGGCACGAGCGCCTCGAGCGCATCGGCCAGCTCGGCCGCAGCCCGGTCGGGTGCGCCCGGCCACGGGAGCATGACCTCCTCCGCACCCACCTTCGCCCCGGGGGCCAGGCGCTGGAGCCGCACGGTCTGCGATGCCTTGAGCACCAGCCCGCGGATGCGCACCGCCCGCTGGGCCAGCGTGACGCTGCGGATGCCCAGGCGCACGCACTCGACCCGCAGGCGCGCGATGGCGAGCAGCGCCTCGGCCGGCGCGGGCAGCGGCCCGTAGCGGTCCTCCCACTCGGCCCGCAGGTCAGCCACGTCGGTGGGCTCGGTGACGGCGGCGAGGCGCCGGTACGCCTCCATGCGCACGTCGTCGCGCGCCACGTACCCGACCGGGAGGTGCGCGGCGACGGGGATCTCGATCGTCACCTCGGCCGGGGGCTCCGGGGTCAGGCCCTCGAGCTCGGCCACCGCCTCGGTCACGAGCTGGCAGTAGAGGTCGAAGCCCACGGCGGCGACGTGCCCCGACTGCTCGCCCCCGAGCAGGTTCCCGGCACCGCGGATCTCGAGGTCGCGCATCGCGATCCGGAACCCCGAGCCGAGCTCGGTGAACTCGCCGATCGTCCGGAGCCGCTCGTGCGCCTCCTCCGACAGGACGCGCTCGGGCGGGTGCAGGAGGTACGCGTAGGCCCGCTGGCCCCGGCGACCCACCCGGCCCCGCAGCTGGTAGAGCTGCGCGAGCCCGAGCCGGTCGGCCTGGTCCACCACCAACGTGTTGACCATGGGCATGTCGAGGCCGCTCTCCACGATCGTCGTGCACACGAGCACGTCGTAGCGCTGCTCCCAGAAGTCGAGCACCACCTGCTCGAGGCGGCCCTCGTCCATCTGCCCGTGCGCGACCGCGACCCGGGCCTCGGGCACCAGCTCCCCCACCTGCTCGGCGACGAACTCGATGTCCTGGACCCGGTTGTGCACGTAGAACACCTGCCCCTCGCGCAGCAGCTCACGACGGATGGCCTCGCCCACCACGCGGTCGTCGTACTCGCCGACGTAGGTGAGGATGGGCTGGCGGTCCTCGGGCGGCGTGCTCACCAGGCTGAGGTCGCGGATGCCGGTGACCGAGAGCTCGAGGGTCCGGGGGATCGGCGTCGCCGAGAGCGTGAGGACGTCGACGTTCGCCCGCATCGCCTTGACGCGCTCCTTGTGCTGGACCCCGAAGCGCTGCTCCTCGTCGACCACGAGGAGCCCCAGGTCGCGGTAGGCGATGTCTTCGGACAGCAGGCGGTGGGTCCCGATGACGACGTCGACGTCACCCGCGGCGAGACCGGCCACCACCCGCTTCTGCTCGGCCGGGGTGAGGAAGCGCGACAGCACCTCCACCCGCACCGGGTAGTTCGCGAACCGGTCGCGGAAGGTCTGGCCGTGCTGGTCGGCGAGCAGGGTGGTCGGCACCAGCACCGCGACCTGCTTGCCGTCCTGCACCGCCTTGAACGTGGCCCGCACCGCGACCTCGGTCTTGCCGAACCCGACGTCGCCGCACACCAGCCGGTCCATCGGGACGGGCCGCTCCATGTCGGCCTTCACCGCGTCGATCGCCGCCTGCTGGTCGGGTGTCTCCTCGAACGCGAAGGCGTCCTCCATCTCGCGCTGCCACGGGGTGTCGGGTGCGAACGCCACCCCCGGGGTGGCCAGCCGGCGCCGGTAGAGGACCACGAGCTCCTGGGCGATCTCCCGGGTCGCGGCCCGGACGCGGGCCTTGGCCTTCTCGAAGTCGGCACCCCCCATGCGGTGCAGGGTCGGGACGTCCCCGCCGGTGTACTTGCGCACCACGCCGACCTGGTCGGTCGGCACGTAGAGCTTGTCGTTGCCCTTGTAGGCGAGGAGGAGGTAGTCGCGCTCGGACCCGCCGATCGCCCGGGTCACCATTCCCTCGTAACGGGCCACGCCGTGGGTCTGGTGCACGACGTGGTCGCCGGGCGCCAGGTCCTCGTAGAGGTCCACCGAGCGCCGTGCCCCGCGCGCGCGCCGGTGCACACGACGCCGGCCGGTCAGATCGGCCTCGGCGACGAGCGCGATGCGGGAACCGCCGAGCACGGTGCCGCGCTCGAGCGGCGCCACCACGACCCCGACCACGCCCGGCGCGATCCGGTCGGCGGTGCTGTCGACGCCCTCGGCGTGCAGCGCGTCGGCGAGCCGGCGGGCGCTCCCGGCGCCGTCGGCCGCCACCACGACGCAGTAGCCGTCGGCCCGCAGATGGGCGAGGCGGTGCCCGAACCCGGCGGTGGTCCCGACCACCGGGTCGACGCCGGTGGCCGCTAGCGCGGGGGTGCCCGGCGCGTCGGGAGACGACAGCACGCTGGTGGCCCCGGTGGGCGAGTGGGCGAGCAGCCGGTCGAACGGGAGCGACAGCCGGGGAGCGGTCTCCCCCACCGCCCCCCAGGTGGCCGCGAGCGTGGTCGCGAGGGCGGCCTCGTCCTCGAGCAGCTCCTGGGCCCGGTCCCGCAGCCGCCGCGGATCACAGGCGAGGACGACGGTCTCGGGCGGGCAGAGATCCGGGAGCAGGTGCTCCTCGGCGCAGAGCCAGGGCAGCCAGGACTCCATCCCGTCGAACCAGGCGCCCTCGGCGAGCCGCTCCCAGTGCGCGGCGCCCCACGGCTGCTCGCGCACCAGGGCGGCGGCCCGGGCCCGCACCTCGGGGGTGGCGAGCAGCTCGCGGGCCGGGAAGATCGTGACCCCCGGGAGGTCGCGGGTCGAGCGCTGGTCGGCGACCGCGAACGCGGCGCAGCGCTCGACCTCGTCGCCCCAGAGGTCGATGCGGACCGGGTGGTCGAAGGTCGAGGGGTACACGTCGACGATCGAGCCCCGCACGGCGACCTCGCCCCGGGCCTCGACCTGGTACTCGCGCCGGTACCCCATCGCGACCAGCGCGTGCACGAGCTCGTCGCGGTCGACGGTGTCGCCGACCTCGACCCGGCGGGGCTCCACGTCCTCGACGTGGGGGCCGAGGCGCTGCACCAGGGCCCGGACCGGGGCGACCACCACCGCAGGCGGATCACCCGACCGCAGGCGCCAGACGGTGCGGAGCCGACGGCCCATCGTCTCGACCGACGGCGACACCCGCTCGAACGGCAGGGTCTCCCACGCCGGGAACTCCTCGACCGCCTCCGGAGGCAGGAACTGGGCCAGGTCGTGCACCAGGCGCTCGGCCTCGGTGCGGGTCGGCACCGCCACCAGGATCGGGCGTCGGGTCGTGGCGTGGGCCAGGCCGGCGACGAAGCAGGCCCGGGCCGGGTCGGGCACCGCGACCACCGGGTCGCGGTCGATCACGGCCCGGATCGCCACCTCCTGGGCGAGGAGCGGGGCGAGCGGGGCGAGGGGCGGCGACGGGGCGGTCAATGGAACCGCTGCATCGCGGCGTCGATGCCGTCGGCGAGGATCGCCTCCACCGCGTCGGCGGCCCGCTCGAGGGTGACGTCGATCGACCGCCGCTCGGCGGCGGAGAACCGGGTCAGGACGTGATCGGCGCCCTGCTCCTTCGAACGGGGCTTGCCCACCCCGATCCGGACCCGCAGGAAGTCGTCACGGTGCAGATGGGCCTTGATCGAGCGCAGGCCGTTGTGCCCGGCCAGGCCGCCGTCCGCCTTGAGCCGCAGCTCGGCGACCGGGAGGTCGAGCTCGTCGTGGACGACGACGATCGCCGGGGCGTCCACGCCGTACCGCCGGGCGAGCGCGCCCACGGCCAGGCCCGAGTCGTTCATGTAGGTCGTGGGCACCGCGAGGGCGAGCCGCTTCCCCCCGACGCGCACCTCGTCGGCCGTCGCTCGCTCCTTGCCCGTCCGCAGGCGCGCCCCGTGACGCCGGGCGAGGATCTCCACCACGTCGGCCCCGACGTTGTGGCGGGTGCGGGCGTACTCGGCGCCCGGGTTCCCGAGGCCCACCACCAGCAGGTCGGCCGGCGTGCCCGTCCGCGGGCCGCCGCGACGCAGCCCCACCCCGGGGACTCGCTAGCCCTCGGCGCCGTCGGCCTCGCCGGCCTCGTTCCCGCCGGCCCTGGTACCGCCGCCGGACTCGCCGCCGTCACCCTCACCCTCACCCTCGGCCATCTGCGCCGCCAGGCCCCGAGGCACGGTGACCATCGCGAGGAGGGCGTCGGGCTCGAGCGTGCAGGTGACGCCCGCCGGGAGGTCGAGGTCGCCGACCCGCAGCTGGCCGCCGAGGTCGAGGTGGGCGACGTCGACCTCGATCGACGCCGGGATGTCCTGGGGCTTGGCCGACACCGGCACGGTGAACACCTGCTGCTCGAGCAGGCCACCCCGCCGGACGCCCTCGGGCTCACCCGAGCACACGAGGGCCACGTCGGCGGCGATGGCGACGTCGACGTCGACCCGCACGAAGTCGACGTGGACCAGGTCGCCCCGCACCGGGTGGCGCTGGACCTGGCGGGCCAGGGCGAGCTGGTCGGCCCCGTCGAGCCGCAGGGTGATGAGCGAGTTCGCGCCCCGGGCCAGGATGAGGTCCAGGTCGTGGGCCGGCACGGTCACCGCGGTGGCCTCGCCCCCGAGGCCGTAGACCACGGCGGGCAGGCGCCCGGCCCGGCGGAGCCGGCCGGCCGGTCCGGAGCCCCGCTCGGTGCGGGGCTCGGCGATCACAACGACGTCGTCGGCCATGACTGGGTGCTCTCCGTGAGTCGGTGCACTGGGTGCTCTCCGTGAGTCGGTGCGGGGGCCGGGCCGAGGCGGCACCGGGCGAGCGGACGGGGGCGCACCGGGTGGCGCCGGTCCGCGAGGACCCTTGATCCTAGACGTTGTCGCCGTGGAAGATCTCGCTGACGCTGGCCTCGGTGAACACCGCAGAGAGCGCCTCGGCGATGATCGGGGCGATCGAGACGACCCGCAGGCCGTCCCACTGCTTGGCCGCCGGGATCTCGAGGGTGTTCGAGACCACGACCTCCCGGATCGGGGCGTTCTTCAGCCGGTCGACCGCCGGGCCCGACAGCACCCCGTGCGTGGCCGCCACCACGACGTCGGCGGCCCCCCGCCGGTGCAGGAGCGCGGCCGCCCCGGCGATGGTGCCCGCGGTGTCGATCATGTCGTCGACGAGCACGCAGACCCGGCCCTCGACCTCCCCCACCACCTCGATCGCCTCGGCGACGTTCTGGGTGCCCTTGGGCCGCCGCTTGTCGATGAAGGCGAGCTCGGACTCGATCCCGACCTCGGTGAAGTGGTTCGCGTAGCGCCGGGCGAGCTTGCCACCGCCGGCGTCGGGCGACACGACCGTCACCTCACCGTCGATCGTCCCGGCGATGTGCGCGGCGAGCAGCGGCACGGCCGTCAGGTGGTCGACCGGGAAGTCGAAGAAGCCCTGGATCTGGCCGGTGTGGAGGTCGACGGTCACCACCCGGTCGGCGCCCGCGATGCTGAGCAGGTCGGCGAGCAGCCGGGCGGTGATCGGCTCGCGTCCTTCGGCCTTGCGGTCCTGACGGGCGTACCCGTAGAAGGGGCACACCGCGGTGATGCGCTTCGCCGACGCGCGCTTCGCCGCGTCGATCATGATCAGCTGCTCCATGATCCGGTCGTTGATCGGATCGCAGTGGCTCTGGATGACGAAGGCGTCGGCGCCGCGCACGCTCTCGCCGTAGCGGCAGTAGAGCTCGCCGTTGGAGAAGGTGGACAGCATCATCTCGCCGAGCGGCTCGCCGAGGCACTCGGCGATCTCGCGCGACAGCTCGAGGTTGCCGCGGCCGGCGACCATCAGCAGACGCTTCTTCGGAACGAACTCCATCAGACCCCCGGCCCCCGGTCTCCCGGCTCCCCCGCCGCGTCGCGAGCTGCGTTCGCGTCTCCGTCATGGTCGCGCGCCGCGGCCCACCCTTCCACGATCCGGGCGGGCACGCCGATGGCGAGGGCCCCGGGCGGGACGTCACGCGTCACCACCGCCCCGGCCCCGGTGGTTGCCCCGTCGCCGAGGTCGACCGGGGCCACCAGCACCGAGTTGGAGCCGGTGCGGGCCTCGGCGCCGATGCGGGTGCGGTGCTTGTCGCGTCCGTCGTAGTTGGCGGTGATCGTGCCCGCCCCGACGTTGGCGCCGGCGCCGACCTCGGCGTCGCCCACGTAGGCGAGGTGGGGGAGCTTCGCCCCCGGCCCGACCTCGGCGTTCTTGGCCTCGACGAAGCTCCCCACCCGGGCGTCGGCCCCGAGCACGGTGCCGGGCCGGAGGTGGGCGAACGGCCCCACGTGCACCCCCGCCCCGATCGTCGCCGACCGGACCACGCTCGACTCGATCACCGCACCCGCCGCCACCGTGGCGTCGACGAGGCGGCAGTCGGGTCCGATCACCGATCCGGTCCCGACCTCGGTGCGGCCCTCGAGGATCGTCCCGGGCAGGAGGCGCACGTCGGGCGCCAGGGTCACGGACACGTCGACGTAGGTGCGGGCCGGGTCGACCATCGTCACGCCCGCCCGCATCCACGCCGCGTTCACTCGGGCCCGCAGCCGGGCTTCGGCGTCGGCGAGCTGGGCACGGTCGTTGACGCCCAGGGTCGTGCCCGGGTCGGCGGCGGGCACCGCCACGACCGAGTGCCCGGTCGCGCGCAGGACCCCGATCACGTCGGTCAGGTAGTACTCGCCCTGGGCGTTGTCGGGTCGGACCCGGCGCAGGGCGGGGGCGAGCAGGCCCCGACGGAAGCAGTAGATCGACGGGTTCACCTCGGTGACCACGAGCTCGTCGGGCGTGGCGTCGGACTGCTCGACGATGCGGGCGACCTCCCCCCGCGCGTCGCGCACGATCCGGCCGTACCCGGTGGGGTCGGCGAGCACGGCGGTGAGCAGCGACGCCGCAGCGTCGGTGCGCCGGTGCTCGGCCACCAGCCCGCCGAGCGCCTCGGGGTCGAGGAGCGGGATGTCGGCGCTGCACACGATCACGTCGTCGTCGTCAGCGGCGGCGTCGACGTCGGCGAACGCGCCCAGCGCCACGGCGGTGGCGTCACCCGTGCCGCGCGGCACGGTCTGCTCGACGAACTCGACCGGGACCGCAGGGTCCATCCCACCGGCGATCGCGGTCTCGACCGCGTCGCCCCGGCCCCGCACCACCACGACGCACCGCGTCGGCGCCAGGGTCGCCAGCGCGTCGAGCACGTGGAGCACCATGGCCCGGCCGCAGAGCGGGTGGAGGACCTTGGGCGTCGCCGAGCGCATCCGCGTGCCCTCGCCCGCGGCCAGGACCACTGCCGACAGGGGCCGGTGGGCCATCGATCGCGCTCCTCCCAACTCGGGGAACCGGGAACTCGGGGATTCGGGACGGGTCCGGGGGCGATCCGACCGAGGGGCTCGGGGGCGAGGTTTCGAACCCCGACCTGGGACTCCAAAGGACCCCGTGCTGCCGTTACACCACCCCCGAAGGGTGCTCCGACCCTACCCGGCCGCCCCGGTGCCGGACCGGGAGTAGGCCGGACGGGTTCCGAGCGGCTACGGTCCTCCGCGCCATGGGGTCTCTCATCAAGAAGCGCCGCAAGCGCATGCGCAAGAAGAAGCACAAGAAGTTGCTGAAGAAGACCCGCTGGCAGCGTCGCCAGCAGGGCAAGTAGCCGCACGGGCCCGACCGCCCGATCGGCCCGGCGCCGTCGGCGCCGCCCTCCTCAGCAGCCCGGGATCGTCAGCTTCCCAGTCGGACGCCGACGGCGTTGCTGCGCGCCCCGGCCACGGGCACCCGGAGCCGGGCCCCCACCGACTCGGCCAGGGCCCCCGGATCCACGCCCCGCTCGAGCGGCACCACGTAGGCCGACCCGCTGCCCGCCAGGATCGCCGGGCGACCGGCGGCCCGCTCGAGCGACGAGCGGAACTCCACCAGGGCGGGCTCGACCACCTCGGCCGCGGGCTCGAGGTCGTTGGCCAGCGCCTCCACGTACCGGGCCACCGTGCCGCGGGCCTCGACCTCCCGGGTCGCGCGGGGCCCGCCCAGCTCGTCCCAGGCCCGGTACACCGCCGGGGTGGCGAGCCGGAACGGCGGGAGCGCCACGAGGAAGCCCAGGCCGGGGCGCAGGGGCACCGGCTCGATCAGCTCGCCCCGGCCCCGCATCCACGCCGCGCCGCCCCGGAGGCAGAAGGGGACGTCGGATCCGAGGCCGGCGGCGACCTCGTGGAGGTCGTCGTCGGTGAGGTCGAGGTCGAGCAGCTTGCGGACCGCGACCAGGGTGGCCGCAGCGTCGGCCGAGCCGCCGCCGAGGCCGGCGCCGGCCGGGATGCGCTTGCGCAGGACCATCTGGACCCCGTGCCCCGAACGGCCCGCGCGCAGCATCACGTCCTCCGCCGCGCGCGCGGCGAGGTTGGTCATGCCGGACGGGACGTGCTCGGTCTCGCCCTCCACGGTGAACGACACGCCACCGGGATGGGGCACCGCGGTGACCTCGACGACATCGCTGGGCTGGCCCAACGACACGGTGAGCGCCTCGATCTCGTGGTAGCCGTCACGGCGCAGGCCGAGCACCCGCAGCGAGAGGGTGAGCTTGGGGTACGCGCTGGCCCGGACCCGGCCGAGGCGGTTCACGCCGCCTCCCGGCACACCCGGGCCCAGTCGGCCAGGGTGAGCGTCTCGGCCCGGGCCCGGGGGTCGATCCCGGCCGCGACGAGCACTGGCTCGGTCCGCACGCCCAGCGCCGGGGCGAGGGCCTGGCGCAGGGTCTTGCGCCGTTGGGCGAACCCGGTCCGGACCAGGGCGAACAGGGCCTCGGTCGAGGGCACGTCCACGGGCGGAGCCGGCCGCCGGTCGATGCGGACGAGCGCCGAGGCCACCCCGGGGGGTGGCACGAACACGGTGGCCGCCACGCTGCCGACGATCCGGGCCTCGGCGTAGTACCCGACCTTCACCGACACCGCGCCGTAGGCCTTGGTCCCCGGCCCGGCCACGAGCCGCTCGCCGACCTCGCGCTGCACCATCACGAGGGCACGACGCATCTCGGGGAACTCCTCCAGCAGGCGCACCACCATCGGGGTGGCCACGTTGTAGGGGAGGTTGGACACGCACACCCACTCGCCGCCCGCCGTGAGCGCGCGGAAGTCGGCGGTGAGCGCATCGCCGTGCACCACCGAGACGCGCTCGGCCACGCCGGCGCCGGTGAGCACGTCGTCGAGCACGGGCAGCAGGTGCCCGTCGAGCTCGAGCGCCACCACCGACGCCCCCGACTCCGCGAGCGCGACCGTGAGCGAGCCGATGCCGGGGCCGATCTCGACCACCCGCCCGACCACCCGTCCGCCCGGGTCGGCGGGGAGGTCGGCGAGGCGCACGATCCGCCGGGCCAGGTTGGGGTCGGCGAGGAAGTGCTGGCCCAGGGCCCGGCTCGGCCGGCAGCCGTGGCGGGCGAGCAGGTCGCGGATCGACCCGGGGGTCAGGGGCACCATGGGGCGCCGAACCTAGCGGGCACCGGCCCCGGGACCTGGTGCGGACGGGCTCAGCGGACGTAGCCGAGGGTGTGGGCGCAGCCCCAGCCGTCGATGCCGACCCGGTTGCGGATGTTCTCGGCGACGAGGATCTGCTCCTCCCGCGTCGCGAGCCCGGCGTTGGGCGCGTACACCCGCCCCCCGAAGGCGTCCCAGGTGCGGTTGTAGAAGCCGAGGCCACCCGAGTACAGCGGACCCTGCATGGCCCAGTCGCCGGCGGTCTCGCACAGCGCGATCCGGTCCCACATGGGATCGGCCTTGGTGCCGTAGTAGGTGATCGTCGGCCGGGACAGCACCACCGGGAGGCGTGAGATGATCTTGCGGCTCACCTCGTCGCCATTGCGGCGGGTGATCTCGGCCGCCACGCTCATCGTGCCCGCCTGACCCTCCTCGACCCGGGTCTCCCCGACGTTCATGGTGCTGTCGGGGCGCCGCTCGGGCGGTGCCGTGTAGGACTCGTCGAAGCGGACGATCTCGCGCCCCACCCGCACGACGGTGTACTGACCCCCGTCGACGAGGCGCTGGTCGCGCCCGACGGTCGCCCCGGACCGGTCGAGCACGGAGTCCTCGGGCCCGAGGTCGACGCTGTACTGCGCGAGCAGCTCGTCGAGGTCGAGGGCCGGGATCGAGTAGTCGACCTGGGCGCCGTCGACGAGGAGCACGCCGGTGCGGGGCGTGCGCAGGATGATGGTCGAGTCGGCCTGGAGCCGCCGGGGCCCGCTGCGGATGACGATCCGGCCCTCGGTACCGAGCTCGCGGCGCACGTAGTCGGTGGGCGAGGTGTACGTCGTGAAGACGGTCTGGATCTCGCCGTCGAGGTCACGGTTCACCGGGAAGGCCCGCAGGACGGTGACCGTGAGACCGTCGCGCAGTCGGGTCGCCGGGGCCGGGATCACGCGGTCGAACTCGCCGAGGCGGATCCGCTCGTCGCGCAGCAGCCCCCCCACGGTCGTAGCGCCCGCAGTGACGGCGGTGCGGCGCCCGTCGGCCCGGACCTCCACCGAATGGCCGTGTCCGAGGACGGCCCGCAGACCGAGGCCCCCGCCGACGAGGATCCCGACGAGGACCACGCCGACCACCGCCGCGCGGGCCCGGCCGCCCCCGGGCCCGCCGACCCGGAGTCGCGGTCGCGTCGGCGGGGCCGCCGTGCCCCCCGGGGTGACCTCGGGGAGGGGCAGCCAGGCCGCTGCGTCGTGGGGCTCGGCCCGGGCCGGCGAGTCCTGGGGCTCCCACTGGCGCGTGAGGAGGTCCTCGACCGTGGGCAGGGCGTCGGGGACCGGGATCGGGAGCCAGGCCGCCGGGTCGTGGGGGCGGGACCGGGCAGGAGACGGCGGCGGGACCGTCGGGGGTGCGTCGGGTGCGGTGGACCGGGTCGAGCCGGGTCCGGCGGGACCCACCACGTTCGGGTCGAGCACCGGCAGGGTGTCGCCATCGGGGAGGGGCAGCCAGGCGCCCGAGTCGTGGGGCTCGGCCCGGGCCGGGCTCGGGCGCACCGCGCGCCACAGGTGCGCGCGGCTCGCCCGGTGGACCCGGGGACCGTGGCCGCGCCGGAGGGCGGGCGCGTCGGGTCCGCCCGGCGCGTCGACCGGCGCGTCGACCGGCACGTCGACCGGCACGTCGACCGGCACGTCGACCGGCACGTCGACCGGCACGTCGGCGGGTGCGGGCGCGCGCGCCCCGGTCGCCTCGGGCGCCGGTTCGGGACCGGGTTGCGGTTCGGATTCCGGTTCGGTTCGGATGGCCGCGGCCCTCCGCTGCGTCGGCGTGGCCCCACTCCACGGGATCGAAGAACGCTAGCGCACGGGTCGGACATCGATTCCGGCGGCCCGAGCCCGGCCGGGGCCCGGGGACCCGGCGGCCCGGCGGCCCGGGGACCCGGCGGCCCGGCGATCAGGCGATCAGGCGATCAGGCGATCGCGACCCCGAGCCACGCCGCCGCCGCGGCGACGGTCTCGGCGGCCACGGTCGCCGGGGGGCGGCCCACGGCGGCGGCGAGCGCAGCCCCCACCGCCGGGAGGAGCGCAGGCTCGTTCTCGCGGCCGCGGTGGGGCACCGGTGCGAGGTACGGCGAGTCGGTCTCGACCAGCAGCCGGTCGGGTGGGCAGATCGCCGCCGCCGCCCGCACGTCGTCGGCGTTGCGGAACGAGACGATCCCGCTGAACGACAGCGCCGCGCCCAGCGCCAGGGCCCGCTCGGCCTCGGCCGGGCCGCCGGTGAAGCAGTGGAACACCGTGCGCCGGGGCACACCCTCCTCGACCAGGACCCGGAACGTGTCGTCCCACGCCTCGCGCGAGTGGATGACCAGGGCCCGGTCGAGGGCGTGGGCGCACCGGATCTGCGACCGGAAGGCCGCCTCCTGCACGGCGGGCTCGGCGTGGCGGTAGTGGAGGTCGAACCCGGCCTCACCCACCGCGACCACCCGCGGGTGCGCGGCGAGTTCGGCCAGCGCGTCCCACTCCGCCTCGAGGCGGTCGGCGTCGTGGGGGTGCAGCCCGACCGTCGCGTGGACGTCGGCATGGCGCTCGGCGAGCGCCACCGCCGCACGCGACGACACGAGGTCCGTTCCGACCACGACGAGGGCAACCACCCCGGCGGCCCGGGCCCGGTCGAGCACCGCCTCGGGGGCATCGGTGGTGGCGTCGAGCTGGGGGTGGCAGTGGGCGTCCACCCACCGGGCCGCGGCCCCGGGATCGTCGCTCACGCGGCCGGGCGCTCGAACCGGGGGAACAGCGGGTCGCCCTTCTCGAGCGGGGCACCGACGGGGAGCCCGCCCCAGGCCGCATCACCGGGGAGCCGGGCGTCCTCGGGGCGGCCGGGCAGGCCCAGGCGGCGCCAGAGCTCGGCCCCCGCCCGCGGGATCACGGGCGCGGCCAGCAACGCCACGACCCGCAGCGACTCGAGGCAGTCCCCGAGCACGCCGTGCACCGCGGCGACGTCCCCGGCCTTGTGCAGCTTCCAGGGCTCGGTGTCCTCGATGTAGGCGTTGGTCGCCCGGATCAGGTCCCAGACCGCTCCGCACGCAGCGGCGTAGTCGAGGCGCTCCATCGCCGTCGTCGCTCCGGTGAACGCAGCCGCGGCGGCGGCCATCAGCGGGCCGTCGGCCCGGGTGTCGGGCACCACGCCGCCGCAGTAGTTGACCGCCATGTTGAGGACGCGGTTGGCGAGATTCCCGAAGTTGTTCGCGAGGTCGGCGTTGTAACGCGCCACCATCGCCTCGTACGAGAAGTCGCCGTCGGGGCCGAAGCGCTGGTCGGCGAGGAAGTGGTAGCGGAACCCGTCGCTGCCGAAGTCGGCGACGAGGTCGGCCGGCGCGATCTGGTTGAGCCGGGTCTTGCTCATCTTCTCGCCGCCCACGAGGAGGTAGCCGTGCGCGAACACGCACGTCGGTGGCGCTTCGCCCGCGGCCATGAGCATCGCGGGCCAGAACACGGCGTGGAAGCGCAGGATGTCCTTGCCCACGAGGTGGTAGTCGACGGGCCAGTACCGGTCGAAGCGCGCGCGGTCGGAGCCGTACCCGATCGCCGTGCAGTAGTTGAACAGCGCGTCGAACCAGACGTAGGTGACGTGGGCCGGATCCCACGGGAGCGGGATGCCCCAGGTGATCGACGTCCGGCTCATGGAGAAGTCGCGCAGGCCCTGCTTGATGAAGCCGAGGACCTCGTTGCGGCGGGTCTCGGGCTGCACGGCCTCGGGATGGCGCTCGTAGTGCTCGAGCAGGCGGTCGGTGAACCGCGACAGGCGGAAGAAGTAGTTCTCCTCGGTCACGTGGTCGACGGGCCGGTCGTGGATCGGGCAGTTGGTGCCACCCACGAGCTCGTCCTCGGCGTAGTACGCCTCGCAGTGCACGCAGTACAGGCCCTCGTACGTGTCGAGCTCGATGTAGCCGTTGGCGTGGACACGCTGCAGGAACTCGGACACGGCCGCGTGGTGGCGGGGCTCGGTGGTGCGGATGAAGTCGGTGTTCGTGATGTCGAGCAGGCGCCAGGCCTCCCGGAAGCGCTCACTCGTGCGGTCGGCCCACTCGGCCGGGGTGACGCCCTGGGCCTCGGCCGCCCGCTGCACCTTGAGCCCGTGCTCGTCGGTCCCGGTGAGGAAGACGACGTCGTCGCCCCACAGCCGGCGCCACCGGGCCAGCGTGTCGGCAGCCACGGTGGTGTAGGCGTGCCCGATGTGCGGCGCGTCGTTGACGTAGTAGATCGGCGTCGTCACGTAGAACGGCGTGGGCACGCGGCCACGATACCCACGCCCCCCGGTGCGCCTCCCGGTCCGACCCCCGGAACGACGCCGGCTCAGGCGCGCCGGAGCTCCGTCGCGATCTCGTAGGCCCGCCGCTTGGGCACCCCGAGGGACGCCGCGACCTCGGCGGCGGCGTCCCGGGCCGAGGCGCCGGCCGCCAGGTGCCGTTCGACCGCGGCTTGCACGGTGGCGTCGTCGGGCTCGGCGGCCGGCGGGGCGCCCCCGACCACCAGCACGTGCTCGCCACGCGGCGCCTCCGCCGCCACGTGCGCCACGGCGTCGAGGAGGGTCCCCCGCCAGACCGACTCGAACCGCTTGGTCAGCTCCCGGGCCACGGCGACGGGCCGGTCCCCACCGCACACGCGAACCAGGTCGGCCAGCGTCTCGGCCACGCGGTGGGGCGCCTCGAACAGCACCGTGGTGCGGGGCTCGCCGGCGACGGCGGCCAGGCGCTCGGTCCGCTCCCGGCCCGACCGGGGCAGGAAGCCCTCCATCACGAACCGGGCCGTCGGCAGGCCGGACACCACCAGGGCGGCCAGGACCGCGCTCGGGCCGGGCACGGTCTCCACCCGCACGCCGGCGTCGACGCACACCCGCACGAGCCGCTCGCCCGGGTCGGAGATCCCGGGCGTCCCCGCGTCCGTGACCAGCGCGACGCGCGCCCCGCGCCGGATGCGCTCGACCAGCTCGGCGGCCCGGGCCCGCTCGTTGTGCTCGTGCACCGACACGAGGCGGGCCCCGGCCGGGATCCCCGCGTGGGTGAGCAGGGCCCGGGTCCGCCGGGTGTCCTCGGCCGCGACCACGTCGGCCGTGCGGAGCGCCTCGACCGCCCGCGGCGAGA
>Ga0172372_10004660_pt1 | contig 19404 bp, 17 predicted proteins | sample LakKiv5m_2_FD_114544 | JGI IMG/M metagenome (GOLD analysis project Ga0172372, IMG submission 114544) | Freshwater microbial communities from Kabuno Bay, South-Kivu, Congo - kab_092012_9.5m | ecosystem: Environmental > Aquatic > Freshwater > Lake | place: Democratic Republic of the Congo...
TGGCATGCCTCTTTTATGCGAAATCGTGTGGACCAACTGGGGTGAGGTACAATGGTTAAATTTATCAAGCTCGTATATCCGTTTATCAAAGAACTGTTCGTTGATAAAAAAGAGCAGATGCATTTCTATAGTGCACAATTTAATGCTATTCGGTGGTCGCAAGTGGCGATGACGCTCGTTTTGTTGGTATTACTTATTTTCTCGGATCGGGCGCTGATACATCTCAGCTACCGAATCCTGAAGCAAGATAAACTCATCCACCAATTGAACAGTCAACATGTGTTGGATCAAGCCGAAATTCTTAAATTGCAAGAATCAGAGTCTGCCTGTAAACAATAAACACCGAGTGAGGCCATAATAAAAAAATGGCCTCACTCTATGCTGTGCAGTTAGGGATAACCACCACCTTATTATCAGGGCTAACAACATGATGAACTGGGCTCACCGCCCCTCTGATAATACCCTCTATAACGCATCTACTCACAGGGGACTGTAATGTCTACGACGCAGTATGAAGGAATCGTCTTATACACCGACGGTGCTGCACGACCGAACCCCGGTAAGACCGGTTGGGGTGTCCACGGCTATCGCTACTCGACAGCGTATGATGGGAGTAAACTCTTATCTGGACGTTATGTCGCAACTGAAGAAGGTTATATTCTGACTGAAAAAGTCACGGCTGCCCATCATCCGGTCACAGTACTGGAATACTACGACTTGCATGCGTCAGATCCCGGCTTCTCTACAAACAATGCCGCCGAGATCTCCGCATTGCACTATGCACTGGATCACCTTACCTTCGATGGTGTCGCCAGTGTCAAAGTCTATACCGACAGTGAATACCTCCGTCGCGGTTTGACAGAGTGGGCACCTATATGGCAGCAGAGTCAATGGGTGCGTCGGGATGGATCAGTTGTACCCAATGCCGATACATGGCAATCAATCTTAACAACGTTGCAACGGATTGCTAATCAAGGGATTCGTTTTGGTGTCGAATGGGTTCGTGGCCATTCCGGTGTCTTGGGCAATACCTTAGCGGATAAACTTGCTGTCATTGGCGTCCTGTACGCACGGGATGCGAAGTCGGTCACGCAATTCAAAGTGCGACCAAGTAAGGGCTATTGGAAAGCTGACATCCCGCGCCACCCACTCATTGCATTTAAACGGTTGTATTTTAACTCCAGCCCGGACTACAATACCGCGGGTCACTATTACATAGCAGAACCCGGTACGGACGATCAACACTTTGGCAGCCGGTGTCCGGAAGCCGCGTATTCGATCGTTCGTCTTAAGATACTCGATCCCGTGATCGAGTCGATACGCGACTATCAGTATGATGTCTCCCGCGCAGTGAACTGCGTGATGCTCATGCGGTTAGATAAAGTCTATTCGCGCGACGTTCATCCCTACTTAGACGAGCACGGACGCCGGGCTCTGACTGCCAACAACCGAGGATCCATGGGCCTTAATTTTATCGACGATGAACCGATCACGGTCGAGCTACGGCTCGGTGGTCTGTCCTTACGGGCGATTGAAAACTTTGGTTCGTTGGATGAACTCCTGGACCGGTACCTGGCCTTGTCGACCGGACATCCGGTCGATAGCACGACGGTATTGCAGTGCCATGATATCACGGCATTGTTCTACCAAACGATCCCGGCGACAAAATCGAAACCGGACACCCTCCAACTGAAAGCGGAGTTTGTAGTCGGTTATCGTGATGTCTTGACTTCGGTGGTGATCCATACGCCGACGAAGTCGACTTCGGTACAGATCCCCCTGATTTTAGGCGGTGATTTGCCTTCGCGCAACCACCTGAAGCAGCTTGAGGATCACACCCCGAAGATTCAACTGCTGACGTGGTTTGAATCGATCGGGAGTCTACGGTATGCCTGTGTCATCGAGACGGCATCAGGCGTCGGCATCTGGTCAAATTTCTTTGCCAGTCGTATTTTTATACCGACCGAAGAGTCCTAGGATCTTTTCGCGATCCTTTCTTTATCGTCTCCGTGTGTCCTTTATTCTCGCACGGAGATGTCTCACTATACCTGAGGTCCTTACTATGAGCATTACCGCTGAAATCACCCCCTCCCCGCGTATCCTACCCCACCGGCGCATCGGTTTTGACGATTGGCTGAAAGATCAGTTGCCGAAACGGTTTAGACGCATGCTTTTTATCGGCACGGCGTTAGGCATTTTGGGTTGGATCCCGAATGTGGACGAGGCCGTCATTCACCAAGTGAACCAGATGATGGGGTTGGCGAATGACCCTGCAGCGATCGAACTCCCGGTATTGAAATACCGCTGGATTTGGCGTGACATCCCGACGATTCCCAGAACAACCGATATACCCGACTTTCGTCAATTGGCGCAAACCTTGATCAATACGTCACCGATGTTCATTCGGTACGGCACGATCGATGAAGTAGCCGTTGATCTACAAACGCTGTATAACATTGCATTCTCCTTCCGCACGCTGCCCACTCAACCGTAACGGTGCATGCCTGCATAGGCCACAGAGAGTCCATAGGGACTCTCTGTGGCCGTTTATGCCGTTCAGGCGGATTGATGGACCAACTGCCAGAGGGATTGTAGGCTTTGATAGACTTTGGAGGTTTTCGGTTCTTTAAACGCCTGCATCGGGACATCGGTCATGCCTTGGTAAGGATAGGCCAATTGCATGATCAGCAGATTGACGACGTTGAGACAGACGCGTCCGTCGTACTGCAGCAGTCCGATGAACTCCACATACCGGGCGACCTCGTAGACGTTTTGTGACAGCGCGGTGACGATCGCCGGGGAGACGTCCGGAATCTCTTTACGGCTGTACTGCTCGATGATCAAATCCAGTAAATGAATCGTCTGCTGTAACCGTTCTTGGTAACTGTGCAAGACTTTGATGTCGAGGTAATAGGCGATCTTATGCACCGGTTGAATCAGGTCTTCTAAATCGGCAAACCGCTCCAACACCCGTTTCAACGGGGCTTTGGAAATGCCGGTATCTTTCGGAAAAAAGGTCTTTAACGTCGCGATCGATTGTTCACGGTAGTCGTGCAACGTCTGGTGCTGGGAGGTGATGGGGGCCGCCTGATTGCGCATCTCGGGGTTCGTGATGAACACGGAGAGGTATTGGTTAAAGCTGTCCATGATCCCTTGGTGACGGAGGCCGGTCTCCAAGATCTGGCACAAGGTGCTGGCATAGAGCGGCAACGACCCTTTAAAGTTCTCCGGGATGTCGACGAGGTGTTCGCCAAAGACCAGCATATCGAACTGCTGGACATTGGTCAAGGCGGCTTGGGTATGCGCATCATACCCTGAGCGGGTCTTGACACCTTTGTCGTATTGCTGGACGAGTTGCAGCGCCCCGTCCTCTTTTTTAGAGAAATGGGTGAGTTGGTCATTCAGTTGCTGGAGCCGGGTTTTGAATGCGGGAACGACATTCCGAAACAGATCGGCAAGATTCTGCGTAAACTGGCATTCTAACGCGAGGTGCTCCATGTACGTTTCCAGGGAGAGCACATCGGTATCGGCTGTAAACAAGGTGGGTTTCATACGGACCTCAAGAGCCATAATAAGAAAAAATGGCCGAGCCGGCCAGGACAATCATAGCATTTATCGCGAAAGGCTTGATTCTACAGCGCTGTAAAAAAATAAAGCCAAGTATAATAACAATGACCGCTACATCCGCCTGCCTTCGATAAAATCCTACCGTATGGCGTCATGCTGTGGTTCACTACACCCCCATCCCTTGGAGTTTTTCTATGTTGCGTCCTAAATTTGACCCGGCCCCCAATCACAAAATCATGATCAATATCGGTGTCGGTTTAGACATTCCGACCGGCCACATCGTACCAGGCCCTCACGGTGAGAGTATCATCAATGGTGGGTTAGGTTTATTGACTGGTGTCGTGGGTATTGGCAATAATTTCAAATCGACCATTATGGATTACATGATGGTCAGTGCCATGGACCGAATCGCATGTTCGACCGAGACCTCTGGGTCGACATATGACACGGAGCTAAACCGGCAACCAGCTCGTATGACGGCCATCTCACAGAACTTCGAGAGTTTTAAAGATAAAAACATCGTCGAAGACGGTCTGTGGTTATTGACCGATAAAACACAATACTATGCCGATCCGTGGTACGAGATCTTGAAGCAGTTTCTGCGGGATAAGCGGGACAATGCCAAACAGCTGATGCAGACCACACCCTTTTTAAACCGGGACCAACAGCCGTTTCAAATGTTGACACCGACCTTTACCAGCATCGATTCATTCACCTTGTTTGAAACCGAGAACATCGCTAAAATACAAGATGAAAATCTGTTGGGAGAAAGTGGCGGCAACGTCATTCACATGCGCCAAGGTCTGGCCAAGACGCGCTTTATGATGGAGATCCCGGCCGTGGCCGCCCGCGCGCAGCACTACGTCTTATTCACCGCCCATATCGGGAAAGACATCACGATCCCGTCGGGCCCGATCCCTCAAGCCCCGGTGAAGAAACTCCAGTACCTGAAAAATGGCGATAAGATCAAAGGCGTCACCGACCAGTTCTTTTTTCTGTTGAGTAATTGCTGGCATGCCTACAACGCATCTCCGTTATTGAATGACCGTACGAAAGCGCCGGAGTACCCCCTCGATCCCGAGGACAGTGTCGCCGGCGATGTCGATTTGAATCAAGTCAGCCTGCGTCAGCTGCGCGGCAAATCCGGGATGACCGGCTACGTGCTCAATATCCTGGTCAGTCAAAGCGAAGGCGTGCTGCCCAGCTTGACGGAGTTTCACTACATCAAGGAACAAAACCGTTTTGGTTTAAATGGCAGTCAGATTCATTATGCGTTGGATCTATTGCCCACCGTTAAACTGAGCCGGACCACCGTCCGCAGTAAACTCAACCAAGATGCGTTGCTCCGTCGCGCGGTCAACATCACGGCCGAACTCTGTCAGATGCACCAGTATTGGCGCCATCTAAAAGAAGAGGATCTGTTATGCACCCCGCAGCAACTGTTCGACGATTTGAAACAGCAGGGATGGGACTGGGCAGTATTATTAAATACACGCGGCTGGTGGACGGTCAATAACGACAAACACCCGGTGCCTTTTTTAAGCACCATGGACCTGCTGAAAATGCGGAAAGGTCTATACCACCCCTACTGGGCCGATGAGAATAAAAAACCTAAAGCCCGGTAATACACTATTTTCTCTTTTATTTTTTTTCGAGGTGTCTGATTATGGTTTTTTCTTATACACTGGATGCAGGCATGCACGATTACCATGCCCCTCGGCAACCAGACGATCCAGATCTCGTGGCCTGGACACGCTGGTTATTGATTCAAGCAGGCTTGCAGATCGAGGTGCAACGGTATTTCGATACGCACCATTATGTCATTGAAGCACAGGACAAAAATCCTCGCGTCCAACGCTTTATGCTGAACCAGTATTGGAATTTACAACTCATGGCCTGCCCGGCCGTATCCATCAATGAACGCTACTGCCTGATCTATCAAGGCGAGATCGGTGATTGGCAGAAGCTGATTGCCGATACGATCATCCCGTTTGCGATCCGTCACCGTTTGCCGATGGCCCTCAGTCATGAGCACGCCTGAGTCGCGCCGAGCTGAAACGGAGGCATTTATACTTCAGTCAATTGAGGCCATCGTTCCTGGTGGCCCGACGACCGAGTTGTATCGTGCCTATTTTAAGAAACTGACTGATGCCGAGTTTGCGGACTTTATGGATGCATTAGAGCGCGACGATACGTTTTTAACTTTAACTATGCCAAACTTTGGCCCTAGTCCGAAACTGGAACGTAATCTGGAGATCGCTGAATCCTTAGGCCATTCGTTTTTTCAACGGCTGTGGATCGGGGCCCACGACGGCATGCCGACGCACTTGACGCCTGTCCCGGCCTTGGTGGTGGACCTACCGCTGCGACGGGCCTCACAGATGCTCGTCAAAAAACTCTCGGTCCAAGAGTCGGACAAGACCCACGATCTCCTGTCAGGCCAACCGTCCGGTGAAGCCCGTCGCGGGGCTAAAATCTCATTTCCGGAACTGCAGATCATGACGGCCATGGGGCTGGATCAGACGGTCACCGAGTTGTTCAAATACCGGGGGGGCGATACCCGAGGGCGTCGAGCCTTAAACGCCATGATCAACCGACACGGCAGTGCCAATTTAGAGACGTTAAGTCATTATGCCGGAGGAGTCGAATCGACTCGGACGGTGAGTACCTTTCTGAAAGCGATGCATTTGGCGAATACGTTGTGAGGGCATAGGCTACTGAGCGTATGATACGCTCAGTAGCCTATGCAGTACTTTTTTTATTGAGCATCGAGGGTTTATGACTGAAATTACATCATCTTTACTGTGTATCGAACTAGATTGTTTGCTCGATACGCGTCTGGCGACGTTGTATCGAATCGACCCAGAGGCGGTCAAAACAGTGCTGGATCAAGGATATCTGGATCGCTGGACTGATGACTTTCCAGTAGACCGTACATTGTTTCAAACCGTGTACCGGGCGCGAGATCGTCTGATCTTGAAGAACAGCGTGATGACGCCGATGGTCCGGTTGTGTCGTGAATTTGTGCAAGCGACGTTGCAACAGAACTTGAACAGTCCGTATCAGTATACGCCGAAAATCGCAGTCAATATCCACCCCTATGACTTGGAGGAGGCCGAATGCGAGGTGTTTATCCGGGCGATCGCGACAGCGATCCACCAGCCGTGCGATATCCAGATCATCCGCTACGATTACACGCAGCTGACACCGACCTGGCTTAAACAAGAGTGCAGTATTTTAGTCCTGTACGACTATACGGCTTGGTTAGAGTACCACAGTGTGAACGGGGAATGGAAGACAGTGACCTGTCCTGAAGTGACGTTGATGGGACCGGCTTTATACTTTAAAGGACCGCCCAGTACGACCGCGATGGCCGAAGCGCAAGCGATGCACATCACACCGTTTGAAGCCATGGAACAACTCGCCGGCCCACTGATTCAATTGACTTTGTTACCGGTTCGGTATTTCTCCATTGCCTTAGAATCGGCACCGTCGGCCGAGACTACGGCATCTCCGGCAGCATCTTAATGAAACCGTCGTACGTCATCTCGTGCAGACCGATATCGGTCTCACCCGGTACCGTCTCGACCGTATGACTCGCATCCAACAACGGTTCGATCCGAATCGGCGGAGCTTGGGTTAAGACGACTTGGGTCTGTTGCAACACAGAGGTGACCATTTCCAAAATTTGCTGACGATGTTGAGAGTTCTCTTCATCTGACTTCAGCTTGGCTTTTGTAAAGATGTTACGATCCAGGCCATCGAGGGCCTGATTGAGGGCACTCCATTCGCCTTGATTACGAGGCGCATTGCCCGACTCACTCATAAAGTGATCGACGATACTCAGCCGTGCGGCTTGAGTCCGGGCCAAGATCTTACGATCATCATCGGTGAATAAATGGCTGGTGATTTCCGACATACACGTCGACTCCTGTAAAAAACAAACACATATATTGAACGTGAGGATACCCATGACGGTGTATACACGGCTCGTGCAGTGGCTGATGCGCACTGCACCCACGACTGCATTGACTACTATTCCGACCTTAGCCGACCAAGGGCTCCACAGTCTGATGACGACGGAGCCCCGATGGATCGAGCGGATCTATGCCACACAGTACCGACTGCTCGATTGTCAGAGTCTTTTTACGACGCTGCCCGAGTACACGGTCTACCTGCAACGTGCGACGACTGCGCTCGAACACGATCAGGGAGTCAATGCCCTGCAGTACAACACACCCGTCCCCCCCATGCCCGTCTGGCGGCTCTTCTTAGACCGTCATGGCGAGTATGGGGATCCTGTGCCGCTGTACACCGCCTGGCGGGCCGCGGCGATCGACTTTCTTATCCAGTACCGCGCGATCGATGCGCCGATCGGGACACGGTCGGCCCATACGTTGCAGGTCCTCGAATTGTTACTGAATAACGTCGTCTCGTTAGCCGCATTGTTTGCAACGCTGCGAGACGACGCCCTCGGCTCTACCCGTAGAGTCGAGTGACACGGCGACATCGTTTAACGATGTCATACACGGCCGAGTGCAGCGCGCACTCCACACGACCTAGGAGACTGTAATGTCATTTCATAAGCAGACCTTGAGGGACACGACTCAGAAAATGGGGACGGTCGCTCAGACAGGCGGGATCGACAGTATTCTGGCGATACTGTTTCAGAAGATCTTGTTTGATCTCAAGATTCGCGAGAATCAGTTTCATCGCCTGATGGAGAGCTTTTTAATGAATCCGCGCAATGCCCGTATGGGTGATGTCAAAGATAGATCGCGGGCCAGAGGCAATTTAAAGAAAGAACTGTTTAAGAGTACGATGACCTGGCGTGTCTTTGTTAAAGCGATGCGCTTCTTAAACATCCCGAAGTTTGAACTGCTCGTTCGACTACACCATCATAACCACCAAATCACTGAACATGCCATCTTTGTCGCAATCGATAATTTGCACGATACGACCGATGATGACATGACCTTACAGGAGGAGACAACTCATGCTAAAGACCACTGACTATACTCTGACTCCACACGCACAACACCAGCAATTTACCGTCAGTGAAAGAGATGTCAATGCGATCGACTTAGCGGATTTCGGTACCCTGGTGATTGGGTTGTTGGACCGTGAAATTGAACGCAGTGTAAAAGAATCCCAGCAGGCTACTATCTTGGGGTTCCTGTACCGATGGTACTATATCGAACGGCTGCACCATGTGCTGTTGCCAGATGCATTATTGCAAACGGTTGAGACCGTCTTCAAGGATGAAGTGCTGCGGGATTGGATACTAAACCTTACTGCTCAGGTGCGGATCCATGTGCAAAGTTGGCCGAACTATTGGGATGCCTTGATCAATCAGTTGGTCGACGGGCTACAGCCCATCACCGCTGTCAGTGATCGTGACGATGTCTGTTTAATCCCACGGCCAATTCAAGAGCAACTGCGCATGGACGCTGAGGATGTCCGCAGCCTGTTGGAGCAAAATGCCTGGCTCGCGGTGCTGATCGTCATCTACTTGTTTTTCCATCAAAGCAGTCGGTTTAAGCCGTTGGGCGGTGAACCGTCGGCCGAGCTGATGGCGGTATGACGGAGGGTCACGCGTGCTCAGACGCGATATCGTTTGACTTGATGGGAGTGGTAGTATATGCAAAATGAAATCTACACGCCAGACTTTATGATGTCTGGAACTATACCGGATAGTCGTACGCCTGGTATCGTATCGGGCACACCATCCGGACGGCAACGACAGAAAAGGTCTAGTTCAGGGATGCAGCCAATGGTCTCACCGATGACACTCGGTGAAGATGGCGTGGATCACCTGAATATGTGGGTACGGGGTCAGACGGCGTTAGGGCGGTTTTTAGACCAACGCACGGCGGCACCGTTCATCCACTCAGAACTCGGCCGCTTCTGTTCGATAGAAGCCTTTTGGAAATACGTACTGTCGGCGGAACGCTGCGATGAATTACGTAATTTATCGGGACGCAAGCTCCGTGGGTTGACCCGTAAACTCACACGGGCAGAGGTCCATAATTTTCGTGCGATCATCATGGATGCGAATTGGCAGAAGCTGCAGCAATACGCCCATTGGGGCTATGTATTGCGGGATTGTGCGTTACCGCTCGACTGTTACTATGTATACAAACGTGAAGACGGCGTACGGATACGGCCGTACTGTGGACCTTGGTTGATCCGAGGCTTTAATGAGATTCGGACGGCGTTGCGAGACGATCGTGAGCCGGTATTTGACTTTTTAAAGAATCGTCCACGCCTTTCACTCGCCGATTGCTTGAAGTTTCCGACACCGAAACCGCCGTTACAGGCGGAAGAGGCTGAAGATCGTGAGCTGATACAATTGTCACGGGCATTGGCGCATCAGGATCGTGGATCGGCTTATTGATAAGCATCCGGGGAGAGCGCGTCAAGCGCTCTCCTTTTATGACGTCATCGCGTGTTTTTCTTTTTTTTCTTAGGAGTATGACAGCATGGCCATACCGGCAAATCGATTTGAATTTTTGGATAAAGAAACCAACTTGCCCTCCAAGGACTTTCTGACAGCGAACAGCTCCAGCATTTTCAGTGAACTCATGCCGGGTCTATCCGAGATCGCATCGGCCTTAGGGCCGTTGGCCGGTGGCGGGGGGTTGATGGACGCGTTAGGCGGGTTGGCCAAAGGGGGCGATCTGATGGGATCGCTCGGTGAATTGGCTAAACAGAGCGGGGTGATGGATGCGTTAGGCGGGTTGGTGGGCGGTGAAGGCGGCCTCAGTCTGGACAGTCTGGGGGGGCTGGGGGATATCATCCGAGGGGCAAAGGATCAGTTGTCGACCGTGATCGACTTTGATAAACTGTCGGAGCTCGATCTGGATAAGATGGGCGAAGGGTTGATGAGCGGTAATTTTAGCATGGACAGCCTCAGCGGGCTGGGCAGTGCCTTTAAATTAGACTTCTTGGGCGGGGCGACCGGATCGATGCCGGGATTAGAAGGCCTGATCAGCGGGGGGAAAGAGTTGATGTCGGTCGCCGGCAGTATGAGCGGGGGGATGGATGTCTCCAAGATGCTGGATGGCATCACGGGCAGCGACAGCAGCAACAGCCGACAAGTCGTGAACATCGGTCATCAACAACGGGTCTTGACGGCCGTCGGTACCATGGGGATGCAAGCCAATCTCCCAAACGTCTTTACCGACGTCAGCAGTCAAGTCCAAAGTCCCGGGCAGTTGAATGTATTAGGGGGGGCCTTGGCGACACGTGCCGTACGCAACGGCAGTGTCAATGGGGTGCTGGAGATCGCCCAGAGTCCGGCGGGAGGGTATATCACCGCCACGGTACCGGATGTCAACCAGCAGTTTATCACGAATTTCCAAATCCCACCGGGGATGACCAGCCAGGATCAGCAGGCATTGTACACCCAATCGGTCGAGGCGATGGAGACGATGCAGCCGGGGTGGTCGCTGGTACGGACGGATGTGATCGAGACGACCAGTGTCGCGGCACTGCCAGACCATACCACGCCGTGGACGGCACTGTTGCAGGCACAATGTCTGCAGACGGCCCCGGTGATCGCACCCGACTTGACGGTACGACCCCCCTCCTCGACGGCCTTGTTAATGGTCGGACAGCAGTCGAAGGCAGCGATGGCCTCCAGCACGAACGGCTACAACACCCAAGATCCGTTTATGGCGATGCGCATGCAAAACCCACAATGGGGTGCGGTCTTACGGTAAAGCGGCATAGAGGCTCTAGCGGTGCTACGCTAGAGCCTTGGGTCTGGCAATACAAAAAAGTGGAATGCAGAAAAATATAATCCCATATAGTGATAATGAGCCTAGTACAATAGTGTGCTAGGAAACCCTTTTCTGCCCTGCTGATCGTTCAGTCAGTAGGGCTTAACTCCAATACCTTAGGAGGTACGCCATGAACGAAGACATGATGCAGATAGGAAATGATGATGATTTGCCGGCCTGGGCAGATGAAGTCGAATCCTTCGACGAGGAAAACTTGAAACCGGAAGAAGAATTGTTCATGGAGGAGGATGATTTGCCGGAATGACCGGAGAAGTGACGCTCAAGTAGAGCGTCACTTCTCCGGTCGTAGAGGGGCTCCCGCAAGGGGGCCCCTCTATGCCGTCCTTATTTTTTTTTAGTTTCGGCCCAATAAGGCACTCGGTGCTGAGAACGCCTTAATGACCGGACTGATCGGGAAGAGATAACTCAGCATCCCCGTCGTCGTCTCCTCATGGATATAACTCGCCCAATACGCCGGTGATGTCAGGTAGTTCAAATTAGTGATAGACTTTGCCAGCCGCAATTTAGCTTTCGGTAAGGCGTAGACTTGGCTGTAGATATCCTGACCGGCTAAGACGGCCAGATAGTCCATCAAGATGTTATCTTCGTCCATGAGCATATTCGCTCCGAATAACGAACCCGTAGAGATCGGCATATGCATGATGCTCGATAGATCCATGATGGAAAAGCTGACATCGATCGCCGTCACCCGGCCTCGATTCGTAAACGGTAGATTGGCCGTTCCGCGCGTAATGCTCAGCGATTCCATCAGCCCCAATTGAATCTGACAGCGGCCTCGATCGTACAGCTGGACCAGGAACGGACTCGTGTACGATTGTTTACCGGTCGATAAGGGCAAGACCGCTGCAAGTAACATCGCGAGCGGGATGTAGATGTTTTGCATCTGTGAGATGGGGTTGCCATACGGACTGATGAGCTGCATCGTATACGACGTCCGGGGCAAGGAGGCGGAGGAGCTTTGCCAATGTTTCGGAATATCCACGAACGTATTGCCGAGGTATTTTAACACATCGGAAAGGCCCATGGTCATGCCACTCGCAGCCCCGGCGACCACATCGGTGACGTCGCCTAAGACTTGTTGCACCGTCTCACCGACGATATTGCCGTCTGCGAAACTGAACTTGGCTTCACGGACTTGTGAGGAGGTCGAGTTATACTTACTCGACAGATCCGATTCTACGGCACTGTTACTGAAGGATTCGTTGACAGAGCCGGTATTATCGACTTTGAAGATCGCGAATTGACTGCCGTCGTTGTACTCGGCATCGAAGAATTCACTGAAGGAGGCGCTGTTTTGATTACTGGCTTGGCCGGTCGTCGGATCGACCTTGGGCGTCATTTCTAATCGCGTCTGGGCACTCTCGGCTGTATAGTAGCTGAGCTTACCGACGGCTTTAATGAAGTTCAACAACGTGTGTTCGCCTTGCGGTGATTTTACAACAGGATCGGTACTTTTTTGTATGTAGCCGGTAAAGTCCGTATAACTCCCGTTGTCGAAACTTTGGTAGTCGTTAAGAAACTGTCGGTTGGCCATCCGTTGTGCGCGATTCGCCACCGCAAAGACATCGATGCCGCCATCGGCACTGAAGATCTCCGGCATCATGCTGTGCATTTTTTGCATGAAATCAGAATCGAGCTTATACGGGTTGCCTTGCTGTTGGCTGCCGCTGTTGTCTAAATACTGCGGCACGATCCCTCGGTTGATGGCGATATGGTTGACCAGCATATTGACCGCCGACCAATAGCTGTGCATGGTCGGTTTCAAGGTGTAGAATTTACTGGTCGGACGGCTGAAAAATGTACTGAGGGCTTTACCGGCGAGCAGGGTCATACTGATCGCGGGAAAGGCGACGACTGAGGCGATCGTCCCTGCGATTTTACCGATGTTGTACCACTCACTCGGACCCCGCCCCGTTCGGGCGATGGCGGTCATGTTGGTATCAAACGCTTTAAGGAAAAAATCTACCAGCGAATTAAACTGCGGGACACCAAACCGCAGGTAGATGGTCTGGGCGTTATCGTCGATGGCTTCGCTGTAGTACCGACCCATCCCGAGCGTACCGTTGATATTTTTATTGTCGAGCGTCACTCGAGTCGAATCGGGTAATCGACCCGGTACCGGAATATCGGCATACGGCGTGAACTGTGGTCGGGGGTTTATGCCGATGTTACCGCCTAAGCGGGTATCGGTAAACTTCGTATGGGCAGTCGACCAATACCGGTTTACGGTATCGTACGTCCCTGCCCCGCCTAACTCCTGATCGCTGATCAGAAAGGCTTGACGAGCCCAATCACTATCGAATAAAAAAGAGACTTTATCGTTGTTGAGCAAACCGCGTTGTGAGATCTGTGCATCATCCGAGACATCGTTAGCGGTGGATGGATTGGTTTGATTATTAGCGCCAGGTGATAGATCGGCATTGGCAGTACGTGTAGCGGAAACAGTGGAAGCCATGGTCGGTTCCTATAAGCTAAATGTGAATACGTAAAAAAGCCCGATAGGGCTCCAACGGCAGTGGCGCGATAGCCGCTGTCGTTGGAGCCCTACACGGTGCTATGCCCGTAGGGTGGATTAGGCCCGCGTGAGGTTGATGGCACTCGACGGGATGGATCCACGTGATGTCGTGGGAGGGGTCACTACGGTATCCGTCGCAGGCGGTGCCGTAGACCCCGCAGTCGGAATCAGTCCGGTCATCAAAGACTTGACTTGTTCAGGACTGAGTGTACTCGCTAACGTCTTCAATACATCCAGCATCTCTTGCTGGACTTTCAATGACGACTTGAGTGTATCGTCAACACTGGTCATACTCTGACCGAGGGCATTCATACTGAAGCCCGGTGTTGGCGAGGCTATCGGTTGCAGTGTATCGGGTGAAGCAATCAAATCCCGCCGATCATTCGAGGGCAACAGTCCGGGCAACGCTGCATTTTGCAACGGTGCGACGTCGGTGGCACGACGCGATAGATCGACGGCAGGATCACTGCCACTCAGTGCGGCAGGCGGCGGCTCCATTACAGTCGGGACAGATGAGACCGAGGGATCCGGTACCGATGGCGTCGGTGCCGTATACGACGCATTCGCGGCTTCTTGCGACATCACAGGTTTACCGTTTAGGGTACCTACAGTCGTATCTCCCGGTTTGACGCCGACTTCTGCAGTTAGTTTATCCTGCGTAGACGTCGGTGTCGTAGCACCAGCTAAAGCATCGAATGGATCAGCTGGTTTATTTGGACTGGAACTGCCGCCTAACACACTTGCATTTTCATCCAGTTTGATCCCGAATTGCGCCGCTTTGTTTTTGAGAATGTTCTTCACATTCTCATACGACGCCCGAACCGACAATAGATGTCCGCCTGCCTTAAACAACGGGGAATTCCCCCCATTCGTACCGGGCACATTACCAATCGCTGTAGCATCTGGATTGGCGGTGAAGAACTTTTTCGCCCCACCCGCACCCAGCAAGTGCGTAAAGTACGCTTCGACCGTCCCTATATTAGGGACTATGCCTTTAATGTACTTCAGGTTTTGCTTTAAGTACTCGGCAGCCATAATCGCAGACGCTTTCGGATCAAACGGCGATGAATCCGGTGTGATCTCCTCATACTTCGGATCGAGCTTCCTGACCTGCTCTTGCCACGTCGTCGGGATAAACTGAAACAAGCCTTTAGCGCCATTGCCTCCCCGGTTGGAGTTAGGGTTCAGACCGGATTCCTGCGCAGCAAAGACCTGCATGGTGTTGGGATTGACACCGGTTTTCTTGGCGGCTTCATTGATGGTCTCGATGACTTCCGCTTTGCCCTGTGGGACGGGTTTGATCGTCGGTTGTTTAGCCTCTTTTACCGATTCGGGTTCACCGTCCTGGGTAGTCCAGCCTGCGGCACTCCCGCCGCCTCCACCGACTGTCGTCGGATTCTTCGTCGCCAATGTAAACCCACGACTGCTGTCCACCGAACCCCCGTAGCCACCGCCGGTCGAACCCGTGCTGGTCTTCATAAGACCATCGGTCGGACTCGTCGCAGCGCTGGGTGTCGTACCCCCCGCTGTCGGTGCGGCATCCGTCGCAGGTGCCGCCGCATTCGGATCCGCCGCTAAGGGTGTCTCCGTCGGTTTAGCGACCGGCTTCTCATCAATACCTTCCAACAATGATAAGGCTAGCTGTGAATTCCGCTTCTTCATCGGGGTGCCTTTAATACTCCCGTAGCCGCCACCCCCATGCCCGATCGAAGCTTGGGTCATTTGCTCCGAATAAGCCAAATCATCCTTGGCTCGTTGAATATCCCGCTGAATACCGGCCGGCTCCATATGCCAATCTTCACCGCCGACGGGACGGGTAAACCCGTACTTACGCATCAAGCCTAACTTCTCGGCTTCATTGAGATCGGCCGGTGACGCATCGATCGCCAACCCTTTCTCGTGCAACGAGTGACCGGGTTTGGCTGCACCGCCCGGATCTTTAGCATACGCCCGCTGTTGTTCCGCGAGGGTTCTGAAGCCCGACCGAATGTGTATTTTTTTACCCGTTTGCGTGCCAAAGTCTTCGGCCATTGCCCTCAGGTTTTTCAATACACTCGGACGCAGATCGACGATGTTGTCACCTTTCTCCACCGCCAGGTAAGCATCGCCGCCGTCACCACTCGCCATCGGCCCCTGATCCCGGGGTATGGCCGGTGACAATGTCGCTTCACGGGTCTCGGTGACACGCTCTTTATCGACATCCTTGAGCTTGAGCAATTCCGGCGATTCTCCTTCCTGCGAGGGATCGAAACTCCGGTTGGCCTTATTGTACTCCGACGGTTCGATGACGCGTTTTTCAGCCGGTGGTTGGATGCCGGCATCCTTTTCTTTCGGACGATCGGCCCGTTCTTGCCGTACGGCTTCCTCCTTTGCACGAGCCTGTAAGAAGTTGATATTTTCTTCTACGACGGCAGGGTCGGTATTGCAGTACGTATTGTACCATGGTGCTTCTTCAATATGCCAAACATTTGGCAATGCCGAGATTCGTGTCGCAAGGGCATACTTCTCACTGTCCTTTAAGCTTTGTTCAATCTTAGCGACATCCTTGTGTCCCGTCTTTAGAAAACCAAAGCCTACGTATTCTAAATACACCGGCAAGAACCGTTCTCGAAACCAATAGATCCAACTTTGCCGTGTACTCAACTGCTTCCAGGACTGAATGCCGAAGTATTTACCACATCGATCGATTAAGGTCCCGACGGCTGCATCAAAGGTGGCTTTCCCTTTCTTATCCACCGAGACATATTCACCGACATCGGCTTCAAGTTTACGCAAGGTGTCTATACGAGTACGGTCCATGATGGTCAATCCGTAAGTCTTAAACCGTACTGCCTCTAGCGCACTGACAGCATCATCCATCAATGGTTCAATGACGGCTGTCGCACGCATCTTAGCCCGTTGCTCCGGTGTTTGCGCATCGATAAAGGAGGCGCCTTCTTCTGTAAGGAGGGCCGCTGTCATCGTCGCCACTTTTTTCGCTTGCGCATTCTGGGAGCGGATATCGACAGTCGTCTGACCGTCAACCGACTTTTCAGCATACAGACTGCCCTGTGCATCCAGCGTTTGGCGAGTCTGACTGACAGCCGTCATTTCCAGTAAGGGGACTGTCTTAGCTGATTTGTCTATTTTACCCAAGGCTGCTTTCGCGGCTTCCATCGCCGCTTCTACGTATGACTGCGACGCCTGTAACGTGTCGGGTTCGTCAAATGGCGATGCCGTGACATGGTACGGTCCGTTGGTATACGCAGCTGCAGTGAGGTATTGTTTGAGTTGTTCGGGCTTGAGGTCGTCAATATCCGCCAACTTCATCTTCCGATCGATACTGAATAGCGCGGCTAAATGCGTCAGGAAAATCGGTTTGAAACGCTCGTTAAACCACGTCATGAACCGAGTCATCCGCTCTTCATTCTCAGGGTCGACATCGAACATCTCGAAGATTTTTTCAGGCTCCAACTTTTTCTCGATGAGGTACGGAACGCCGTTGGGTTGGTAACCGATGGCCTCTTCCTGCAAATAGTCTTCCAGTTCAAAGATGAAGTGATTCAGATCGTCGTCCTTATCCGTCAAGCCATATTGCGCTAAACGGAGTTTCGTATAAACCGACGCTTTGTTACGCGTAAACCACTTATAGGCCTTGTATACGCCGTATCCCACACTCAATGCTGTAACAACCGGCGATGCCATAACGCCGGCAATAGCAGCCGCTCCGGCACCTAATGCACCCATGGCCCCAGATGCCGCCAAACCACCAGCGGCACCCAATGCCGCACGCCCTGCCCACATTGCCCCTTTTCCAGCCAATTTATACGTGCCTTTTAATCCTTTTCCGGCTAACTGAATACCTTTGCCAACGGCTTTAACTCCGGTAGTAGCCACCTTGCGGTCGAAGGCATGCGTTTTTTCTAATATCCGACCAACAAGATTTTTAGCCTTACCTGCTTTCGATAGTTTTGATCCACTATCTTTTTTCAAGCCGTCTAGTTTACCCTTTCCTTTACTACGTGCTTTGCGACCTTTTTTCCGCTTATGGTCGTCGTCATCCTCATCACGATCCAGTAAGTCATCGATTGTATCCTTCGCATCTTTTGCATCACTGAGTCGATCCTTGGCTTCGCCTAATTTATCCTTGATGTCATCCACCGTGCTTTTAGCCTTTTCTGCCATGACATCGATGACATTCTTGTCAGACTTGTATTTGACTTCAGCCGGCCCTTCGGCGATCTTGCCTTGAAAGCCTCGCCGCATGACGCCTTTTAACCGCTGTTTCCAAATGCCGTCGCGCTCACCATCCTTATCCTGATCGTTAAATGCTGGTTTATGTTCATCGGTATGCTCATCCGTGGTAGACTCGGTGGATGCATCGGCAGCTTTCTTACGCCGTTGAATCAACGGTTGCAAAAAGCCTAATACCTGAAACTGTGAGATGTGACGTTGGATCTGGTTGCTTTCCTGATTGTCTTCATGTTGAGTCCGCTCACCCACCATACGTTTCAATATATCAGAGGTGGTGGTCTTCGCGACATCACCGCCCTTACTGACCTGATCGACGACTTTACGCATCGTACGATTCCAGAACGTATCCTTGACTGCCGGTATTGGATCAGGTGTCTCAGGGTCTGGTGTGTATTGCACTGTCGGCATCACCTGAGGTGGTGATGCAATACCCCGTAATACACCGCCCACCGCTTTAATTGGTGCCCCGTATATCGCCTTTAACGCCTTACCGTATAACCGCACACCCCCCATACCGACTTTAACAGCTGTCGATGCGACTTTACGGTCGATAGCCCGTGTCACATTCAAAATGCCTTTTATTTTTTTCCTACGAGCAGGAGGTGCCTCTGCCACTGACGGTGTCCCAGGATCAGTCAGTGTCTCAGGCGTATCGACACCCGACTCCGACTCAGCAGGGCGATATCGATGGATTAAGCGATTGACCAGCGACTGGACTCGTTCATGGGCTTTAACTCGCATTGGTGTCTCGTCGACAGTCCCATCAAGAGTTTCATCGAACATATCGTTACCCGACTCCGTATTAGGTTCCTGTTCTAGTACAGTCTCCGGCTTAAACCGTGTCAGCTTACGCACCATCGATCGGAAACGTGAGGTGGCAGGCGATGGTGTTGTATCGGGTATCGATTCTTCAGCCGTTGATGGACGGGTATCATTCTGCTCGGAAGACACTACGTCATCGTCCTTATCGTCATCTTCAGGCTCTTCAACAGGACGACGTTTGGCTACCATGCCCATCAGCATCGGTAACCCCATCGGTAACCCCATCGGTAGACCCATAGCAGTCAATGCATGTGACCCGATAGATGACATAATCGGGGATTGTGCAAAAGATGGCACTAACGATGACGGCATCGATGGCACTAACGATGACGGCAACGATGGCATCGACGGCACTAACGATGACGGCAACGATGGCATCGATGGCATAGACAATGACGGCAACGATGGCACTAATGATGACGGCAACGATGGCACTAACGATGACGGCAACGATGGCACTAA
>Ga0172372_10004661_pt1 | contig 19400 bp, 18 predicted proteins | sample LakKiv5m_2_FD_114544 | JGI IMG/M metagenome (GOLD analysis project Ga0172372, IMG submission 114544) | Freshwater microbial communities from Kabuno Bay, South-Kivu, Congo - kab_092012_9.5m | ecosystem: Environmental > Aquatic > Freshwater > Lake | place: Democratic Republic of the Congo...
AGACGGTCGCCTGTAACCGCCACCACACGCTCAACCAGCAATTCTGCCGCTGGATGCTGCTGGCCCTCGATCGACTGCCCTCCACCGAAATCCGCATGACCCATGAGCATCTGGCGCAGACGCTCGGTGTCAGGCGCGAAAGCGTGACGCTGGCGGCTACCAGGCTACGGGACGAGGGCGCCATCGAGTACAGCCGCGGCCGCATCCATGTGCTCGATCGGAACAAACTCGAGCAGCACGTCTGCGAGTGCTATGGAATCGTCAGGAGGGAATGCGATCGGCAGGCGGGAATGTTCGAGTTCAAGGCTTCTGGCATCACCAGCGTCGAAACGGCCCTGATCGCCTATACGGGACGCATCCATATCGAAGCGGCGGACCGGCGCCGTGGGGACAGACGTCAGCTGGATCGCAGGACCTCGCAGCTGGACATCGCCTTCCCGGATCGCAGGGAGCACTACGCGCGGCGAGCCGAGGCCGACACCGACGGAGTCGTGGGCGGCCGACGTTCGCACTGAACCCGATGCGAGGCGTCCCGATCGATCGCACTCCTTGTGCGCTGGAAGGGCAATGCCGTCGCTTGCACTGCGAGGTTCGTCTCGAGCGGCTGCGGCTTGACTCTGGTCAATGAAACAGGATTTCGAGAGGGCATAGTGAGTCTCGAGCTTGTCCACCGAGAAATACAATGCGCAATCATTCGAAACCGACGATCTGGATTCTGGCCGCCAACCACAAGGCCGGCAGCTTCTTCACGGCATTGAGTCCCACCGCAGGACTGACGTTTTCGGAAAGATTGGAGAACAGCGAAGCCGGTGTTCGCGAGCGCGATCTGCACCGGCATCAGCAAGGTCACATGGTGAGCGACACGGGCCGAAGAACGGGCTTGCAGGCGCACGGTAACGCTCGATCGCTGACGGCATCCGATCTGGCGCGAAGGCTGGCCGAGCATGTCGAAGGCCTGCGGCTGTCCGGTGCGATCGAGCGCCTCCACCTGGTGGCGGAACCCACCATGATGGGCCTGATTCGGGAGCATCTTTCCAGGCCGGCAGCCAAGCTGATCAGCTCGGAGCTGGTTCACGATCCGGCGCACGATGACGGCGAAAGTCTGCGCCGTGTGCTACCTCACTATCTGTAGCGATGCGATCAGAACGTATCGATGTCGTGACTTCAGTTCGCCGCACCGAGCCGGTGCCGGCGTTTGAATGACACGGTGGGCTGGGGGTGAAAAAGCACGCGAACGCCTTGCTCTCCCCCAAGCCGGATCTGGATGGGGGGTACGCGCACCACCTGCTCCACCGCAGAGCTCAGGCGTGGCTTGGTCAGGTGCAGGGTCGGTTTCGGTTTCATTGCGATCCGCTCAATGGCTATCGGAATCGGAAGCTCTTCACGAGTGGAAGCGAGCCTGTACGTGAACCTGTACGTGAGCCTGTCGATGCACTCGCACGCAAAGCGCCTCGACATGAGGCCGCCGATCCATCGGGACGATGCGAGAACGGTGCAATCGCAGTGGGCAGCAGGGGCACGATCGAGCGGCGCCGATACAGTTTGCCGGCCCCGATCGCGACCGCATTGACCAGGGTCATGTCGAGCGAGTCGGGGTGAGGCACGGTTGACGGGCAGCGCTCAGGCTGGGTCTCCGACCGTGATGTGGTTTTCGACGTGCTGGACGCCCGAGGCGGACCAGGCCGCCTGTTCCACCGTGGCTCGTTCGAGGAGCGTGCGCAAATGTCCGGTCAGGACGACGGTGCCATTGGCGGCCAGCGCGACGCTCACCTGGCCGGCCTCGAGATTGGCGGCCCTTTCGAGCGCAGCGCGGATATCGCGCTCCACCTGGGCCCCATCGGCCTGGGACCGCACCGTGATGTGGTTGACCACCGCGACGACCCCGCCGAGTTTGGAGACATCGGCTTCGGCGCTATCGCGCTGGAACGCCCAGCGTACGCGTCCTCCCAGCTGCACGATGCCATTCTCGACGCTGACCTCGATGCTGCCGGGAGGCAGTCGCAGGTCCCAGTCCAGAATCCGTACCGCACGCTGGGCGATTTCATCGTCCCGGACGTGTTTGTCGGAGGGTAGGCGAACCTCCAGTTCCTGAGCGACCGCACGCACGCCCTTCACTCTGCGAACGGCATTTAACGCGGCTCTCTTCTGCGCGTAGTCGTCGACGTAGCCGGTGAGAGTGACGACCCCGTGATGAACGAAAACGGCGATATGCGCCGCGTCGAGTTCGGGCTCGAATTCCAGCTCGTCGGTAACGGCCTGCTTGAGTTGCAATGCGTTCATGGTTGCGCTCCGGTGGGTGATTCCCAATGTGCAATGGCCGATCCGCCTTCGCGTTGACGGGCGTCAAGCCGGCGCGCATGAATGCAGGAACGTCGAACGGGATCCGACTACAGATACGCGGAGAACAGCCAGAAGAACGCGTCGCGGGCCCGCTGCGGAAAGGACCTGCATGCGAAGTCGGCCGACGTGAGTTCGTGGCACAGCGGTCGGATTTCGTCGAAGTGAGCGTTGAGTTCGCCCGCGAAACTCCGGCAGTAGATTTCCACCACCAACTCGAAGTTCAACCTCAGGCTGCGCGGGTCGAGGTTGGCGGAGCCGATGACGCCGTAATAGTCATCCATGACCAGTAGCTTGCTGTGCGCGAAGGGAGGCGGCCTCAGCAGGATATGAACGCCCCGGGCGATCAGCGGCTCAAGCCAGCGATGACTCGCCCAGTCCACCCAGGGCAGATTGCTGCGCTTGGGCAGCATCAGCTCGACACGGATTCCACGTAGCGCGGCCGATTCCAGTGCTCTGGCGAGTTCCGCGGTCGGGATGAAGTACGGCGTCATGATGCAGACGCGTCGATGGGCGCTGGCCAGCACGCCCAGCAGCAGCAGTTCCAATCTGTCGAGTTCGTCGCTGGGCCCCTCGGTGATCGTGCGGCAGGCGCCACCTTCGGTCGGCGGAGCGGCGGGGCCATGCTCCACAGGCAGGCTCGGCCCGCCACTGAGTTCCCAATCCGACGCGAATACGTGGGCGAGCTGACGAGCGACCGGGCCTTGCAGCCGGAAATGCAGATCCTCGGTACCCCGCGCGCTCGATGTGAATTGATGGTCGCCGATGTTCATCCCGCCGGTGAACGCCAGTGCTTCATCGGCGATCAGCAGCTTGCGGTGGTTGCGCAAGTTGAATTGCGGCACCCGCATCAAGCGACCCGGCAGCTGGAAGCGGCGAACGCTGACCCCGCGCGCTTTCAGCCGGCGGGACGCGCGCGGCCAGTAGTAAAGGTCTCCGATGGCGTCGACCAGTACCCGCACGTCGACGCCGCGCTGGTGCGCTGCGACCAGGGCTTCTATGAATCGCTCGCCGACCCCGTCGCCGGAAAAGATGTAACTCGAGAGCCAGAGTCTCCGCCGGCAGGTTCTGATGGCGTCGAGCATCGGTGGAAACGCCGCTTCGCCGTTGCGCAACAGTGTCAGCTGATTCCCGTCGAGCAGTTCCCGGTGCGATAGCGCCGTGCCGAGCCTGGCCAACTCTCGTTGCTCCAGGTCGCTCGCATCCGGCGGTACGGCCTTGGGTGCCGCGGATTCTTCGCGGATGGCGTCGGCTGCCGACCTGGACGAGGCGCGTCGTGCCAGCGATCGTATGCGATCGTGCCCCAACAGAACGTAGAGCAGGCTTCCGGCCACCGGCGCGAGCATGCAGGCCGCGATCCAGCCCCAAGCGCTACGCGGGTCCCGCACGTTGAGCAGGGCGTGCAGCGCAGTGCCGCTTCCTATCGCGGCATGCAGAAGCAGAACGAGTTCCGCTTGTGTCACATCGAGGTTCATCGCTCCCTGCGGCGGGGCAACGAAATTTCGGCCGCAACGGGCAAGTGATCCGACAACGCGCGGGGCAGGGCTCGTAGACGGTGCAGTTTCAGAGGATGCGAGAGCAGGATGTGGTCGATACCCCGGTTCGGCGCCCAGCTTGGGTAAGTGGCCGGCGTGGAATCGGGAATCCAGAATCCGGAGGCGCGCAGGGCCGGATGCAGCCGCAGGGTTTCCGCAGGGGTGTTGAGATCGCCGATGATGGCGGCCGGGGTCTCCGGCAGGACACGTTCGGCGATGTATTCCAGCTGGCGGTCCTGGCAGCGGCGTCCCAGTGAAAGATGGGTGACGAACATCTGGAAGCTGCGCTCGTCGTCGATGGAAAGGTGAAGCTCCAGAGCGCGGCGCCCGGGCACCCGGCCCGGCAGCAGATGCACCTGCTCTTGTTTCACCGGCAGGCGGCTCAGATAACCCAGCGCGTGCCGGGCGAAAGGACGCAGGTCGCGAGTGACGGTCTGGCCGTGGTATTCGAAGCCGGCCTTGTCGGCCAGGTGCGCGATCTGGTCGACGAAGCGCGTCCGCAGGCTGCCCGCATCCGCTTCCTGAATGGCGACGAAGTCGAATGCGCGAATGCGCTCCGCGATCATGTCCAACGCACGCCTGGAGTCGTTCCCGGGTAAGGCGTGCCGCCACGCCCGAGTCAGGTAGTGACCGTAGTGTTCGGTATCCAGGCCGACCTGAATGTTGAAACTGGCGAGCCGCAGTTTCGGATCGGCTCGACGACGGGCGGTATTGGGCATGAGGGGTGATGAACCGGGCGGAAGGTGCTTCGTGCGATGCCGGCATGCGACGGCGCGTCTTTTCTGCCGCGGGTCAGGCGTCGCGCTGGGCGAAAGCCGGACGGTAGGCGTCGGGAGGCAGTCGCTTGAGGTCGCGCAGTACGTCCTCGTCGCGAAGCTGCGCGAAATTCTCGTAGTAAGCGCCGACCGAGCCAGCGAACTGGGGCGGAATTTCCACGGCGATGAAGTCATCCACTTGACGTCTGAACCTGTCGCAGACTTCGCGTGGCGCGACCGGCACGGCGACGATGACCTGCTTGGGTCCGTCGACGAGCAAATCCTGCAGGGCGGCCTCCATGCTGAGCCCGGTGGCGATGCCATCGTCGATCAGCACCACGCGATGGCCATTGGCGCTGCGGCGAGGCAGGCTGCCGCAGTAGCGTTCGCGGCGCCTGCGCGATTCGGCACGCTCCTCCTTGATTCGCCGATCCAGCCATAGCGGGTCCAGATGCGCGCGCTGCTGCGCATCCACGACCGGCTCGCCATCTTCGGTGACGGCGCAGACGGCACATTCCGGCTGCATCGGGTGGCCGATCTTGCGCGGGATCACCAGATCCAGCGGCCGATGCAAGGCTAGTGCGACTTCCACCGCGACCGGCACGCCGCCGCGGGGCAGGGCGTAGATCAGCGTGGATCGGTCGACCTTGTCTTTCAGCAGCGCGGCCAGCAAGCGTCCCGCTTCGTATCGATCGGTGAAGTACATGCCCAACTCCTGGTGGTGCAGGTCTTCTGCGCCTGCGATTCTGGGTGATGATTGCTGCGTATCGATCCGGGACCGATGTCGTTGCAGCTACATGCTGGAGCGACCGCCCTCGCGGCGCGTTGACGAACGTCAAGGCGTCGCACATTGCGCTGTACGAAAGTGGAATTCCCGTGGGGCGCAATGCGGAGAACCGAGATGGCAATGAAGATGAAGGCGGCGATATTCGTCGAGCCCAATCGCATCGTGCTGGGCGAAAAGCCCATTCCGGATGTCGGTCCGCTCGATGCGCTGATCCGTATCACCACCACGACGATATGCGGCACCGATGTCCACATTCTCAAAGGTGAGTATCCGGTGAAGTCCGGGCTGACCGTGGGTCATGAGCCGGTCGGCATCATCGAGAAGCTCGGCTCGGCGGTTCGCGGCTATCGGGAAGGCCAGCGGGTGATCGCCGGCGCCATTACGCCGAGCGGGCACAGCATGGCCTGCCTGTGCGGTCGGCATTCGCAGGATGGCGCCGATACACCGCACGGATTCAAGGCGATGGGAGGCTGGCGGTTCGGAAATACGCTCGATGGAGCGCAGGCCGAGTTTCTGCTGGTTCCCGATGCGATGGCGAATCTCGCCGCCGTGCCCCAGGGGCTCACGGATGAGCAGGTCCTGATGTGTCCCGACATTCTGTCCACCGGCTTCGCCGGTGCCGAAAGCGGCGGTATCCGCATTGGCGATACGGTGGCGGTATTCGCACAGGGGCCGATCGGCCTCTGCGCCACCGGTGGGGCCAGACTCATGGGCGCCACCACCATCATCGGCGTGGACCGTGTGCCGGCGCGCCTCGAAGTGGCGCGCCGCATGGGAGCCGATTACGTCATCGATGCCCGAAGCCAGGATCCCGTGCAGGAAATCCTCCGCCTCACGGAGGGCCGCGGCGTCGATGTGGCTATCGAAGCGCTCGGGAGCCAGAGCACTTTCGAAGCCGCTCTGCGCTCGTTGCGCCCGGGCGGGACCTTGTCATCGCTGGGCGTCTATTCCGAAGATCTTCGCATTCCGGTCGACGCGTTCGCGGCGGGACTGGGGGATCATCGAATCTGCACGACGCTTTGCCCTGGAGGCAAGGAGCGCATGCACAGGCTCATGTCCGTGATTCGATCGGGCAGGCTCGATACAAGACCGCTGGTCACGCACCGCTTCACGCTCGATCGCATCGAGGAAGCCTACGACTTGTTCTCGCACCAGCGCGACGGTGTGCTCAAGGTCGCGATTACGCCCTGAGGCGCGAGGTGGTTCGGGCGAGTATCGGGACGCCGATGCCCGCCACGGCCAGGGATGCATTTGCCGATCGATCGCTAGGCCTTGCGCGGTCTGGTGTGCCGCGATGCCCTGGTCTGCGGCCGCCGGTCGATGACGCCGGCGGCGAGCCCCCCGAGCAGGGCCAGCGCCGAATCTTTCTGGGAATCCCAGGGATCGCCCTGCGTGCCCAGATACGCCTGACCGAGTTCGCCCCCGAACGTCTCGGCCGCAAGCCATTCCATCAGCTCGTAGCTCAGGGAGATGGACGCGATCATCGTCAGGGGTGCCCAGCGTGATGCGGATGACCTGGCGACCAGCTGAGGCGTCAGCATCTCGCGAAGTGGCCGGTGACAAAGCAGGCCGAAAAGAAAGTGCACCAGACGATCGTAGTGGTTGCGCTGCAAGCCGATCGTCTCGCCGAGCGAGCGGCCCAGCAGTGCCTCCGACCAGGCGGCATAGGGAACTTCCGCATACGTGTAGTGCGAGCCGATCTCGTGGGCGATCCCGAACACCGTCAACAGGGCGTACGAAGCGGTGCTCAAGGGCATTCGTCGGTGCCTGCGCAGGAGCCACCATGCCGACAGCAGTGGAAGAACGTTTTCGAGCGCCCAGTCTTGCGGGAACCAGGGCTTCCATGCGCAGACCAGCCAAGCTCCCATGAACGCGGCGACCATCAGCGCAGGCGCCGACGCGAGCGACGGGCTCCTGCCCGGTGCGGGAGGCGAGGCCGTCATCGCAGACTCAGCGTCGCCGCGTGCGGGTGGAGGGTATGCGACGCAGGCAATGCGGCGAAGGAGCACCGTGTGCCGGCTTGATGCGCTCCCACTGCCTCACGGATCAGGCTTCGGCCAGGCGACTATCGACGCCTGCGGCGATCATGCTGTCATGGATCCGCGAAATGGCGCGGTTCTGTATTTGTCTCACGCGCTCCATCGAGATGTCGTACTGCTCGGACAGTTCGCGCAGCCCTGCTTTGTCGTTCTGGATCCAGCGTCGCCGGACGATGTCCTTCGAGCGTTCGTCGAGTTGGGACCAGGCGGCATACAGTGCTTTCTTCTGCAGCTCGCTCCACTGTGCCGCCGCCGCAGTGGCTACCACGTCGTCGTCACCGGGCAGATCGAGCCTGTCATGCATTTCATTCATTGCATGGTCCAGGGACAGATCGGCGCTGCCCAGTCGAAGCTCCATGGTGTAGACGTCGGCGCAATCGACATGAAGTTCGTCGGCGATGGCGCTGGCCTCCAGGTCACGCAGGGATCCGGCTTCTGCCCGCCGGCTTCGCAAGCCGAAGAACAGTCTGCGTTGTGCCTTGGTGGTCGCGATTTTGACGATGCGCCAGTTTCGTACGATGAAGTCGTGGATCTCGCTGCGGATGTGATAAGCAGCGAAGGTCATGAGGCGCACGTCCATGCCTGGATCGAAACGCGACATCGCGCGCAGCAGGCCGAGGTTGCCCTGTTGAATCAGATCGGCAAGAGGCAATCCATAGCCCGCATAGCCACGGGCGATGTGCACCACGTAGCGCAGATTGGCGTGTACGAGCTCGTCTCTGGCGGCCGCGTCGTGTCCGTCTCGCACGCGCGACGCGAGTTCGAGTTCCCGGCATTTTTCCAGGCGCGGAACCCGGTTGACCGATCGAACATAGGAGTCGAGGTTGTCGGCGCGTAGTGGCGGGATCGAACGCCGTCTCGAACTTTGAAGATTCAGGGCCATGGCGCGTCGTCACCTGGTCGGCGATATCAGCGTACGCCGACGAAGTTGTCGAAATGATGTTCGGCGTTGCGGACGTTCCGCTTGACAGCCGCGAAGCTCGAAGGACTCACCGAGATCGAATCGATGCCGGCTCGGACCAGCAAGCCGGCGAAATCGGGCTGGCTGCTGGGGGCTTCGCCACACAGCCCGACCGGGATTTTCAGCTCGTGAGCGCGACGGATGACGTCCTTGATCAAGCTGATGACGGCCGGACTGCGTTCCGAAAACAGCGGCGCGAGCTCGTCCGAGTCGCGGTCCACCCCCAGCGTGAGCTGGGTCAGGTCGTTGCTGCCGATCGAGAAGCCATCGAAGCGCTTGGCGAACTCTTCCGCGAGGATCACATTGGAAGGTATCTCGCACATGACATAGACCTTGAGCCCGCCCTGGCCGCGCTGCAGCCCGTTGAGGGCCATGACCGTCAGTACCTGATCCGCTTCTTCCGGCGTGCGGCAGAAGGGCACCATGACGATGACGTTGGAGAATCCGAGCTTCTCGCGCAGTTGCTTGATCGCGCGGCATTCGAGAGCGAAGCCGTCGCGGTACCGCGGCGAGTAATAGCGTGAGGCACCGCGCAGGCCGATCATCGGATTTTCCTCGTGCGGCTCGAAGTCGCGACCTCCGAGCAGATCGGCGTATTCGTTGGTCTTGAAATCCGAGAATCGCAGGATCATCGGCTTGGGGTAGCAGCTCGCGGCGATACGCCCTAGGGCTGCCGACAGACGCTCGACGAAGTACTCGGTCCTGTCGGCGTAGCCACGTGTGAGCTGTTCGATCTGTCGCCGCTGCTCTTTGTCGGTGACGCGATCCAGATGGACCAAGGCCATCGGGTGGACCTTGATGGTGTTGCTGATGACGAATTCCATGCGTGCCAGGCCGATGCCATCGGCGGGCAGGCGCCAGGAGCGAAGCGCCGAAGCGGGATTGGCGATATTGAGCATCACCTTGGTACGGGTGATCGGAATCTCGTCGAGCGCGAGATGATCGATCTGGATTTTCGACTGCCCTTCGTAGATGTGGCCGATATCGCCTTCGGCGCAACTGACGGTGACATCCTGGCCGTCATGAAGCAGGCGCGTGGCTTCGCCGGTACCGATGAGCGCGGGCACTCCCAGCTCGCGACTCACGATGGCCGCATGCGAGGTTCGCCCGCCATGATCGGTGACGATCGCAGCCGCCTTGCGCATGAGGGGGACCCAGTCCGGATCGGTGTTCTCCGCGACCAGGATCGAGCCGGAAGGAAAATCCTCCACTGCGCGGGGGTCGGTGACGAGACGAACCCTTCCGGCTGCGGCGGCCTCGCCGACGGCGAGCCCCGACAGCAAGAGGCGGCCCGGCAGGACCACGCGGTGCGTTTCGAGTGCGAATCCCTGCTTGCGTTGAGACTGAGCGGTCTCGGGGCGTGCTTGCACGATGTAGAGCTGCGCCGTGTCGCCATCCTTGGCCCACTCCATGTCCATGGCAACGCCGTAGTGCTTCTCGATGATGCAGGCCCAGCGCGCGAGTTGAAGGATTTCACTGTCGCTGAGCACGCTGCTTTCGCGCTCTGCCACCGATGTCGTCACCGTACGCGTGGTCGCACCGGTCTCGGCGGAATAGATCATCTTCAAGGCCTTGCCGCCGATCTTGCGCTCGATGATCGGAACCAGTGCCGGTTCCGTGAGCAGGGGCTTGAAGATCACGTATTCGTCCGGGTCGACGCGTCCTTGCACGATGGTTTCGCCCAGGCCCCATGACGCATTGATGATCACCACGCGATCACAGCCGGTTTCGGTGTCGACGGAGAACATGACGCCCGAGCCGCCGCTATCCGCGCGTACCATCAGCTGGACTCCGACGGACAGCGCGACCGACTGGTGATCGAAGCCGCGGGCCTGTCGATAGCTGATCGCCCGGTCGGTATAAAGCGATGCGAAGCAATTGCGGCAGGCGTTCAGGAGTGCGGTTTCGCCGACGACGTTGAGATAGGTCTCCTGCTGGCCGGCAAAACTTGCGTCGGGCAGATCTTCTGCGGTTGCACTCGAGCGCACCGCCACCGCGACGCGAGTGCCGTTGTGCTGCTGGCAAAGCCGCTGATACGCACTGCGGATGGTCGCCGCCAGATCGTCCGACCAGATTGATCTCGAAAATGCGGTGCGGATGCGCTCGCCGGCTTGTGCGAGCGTGAGCGCTCCGGACGAGAGTGCAGACAAAGCCTCGCTGATCTCCGGAGCCAGCCGATTGGTCTCGACGAATCGTCGATAGGCATGGGCGGTGAGCGCGAAGCCGCCTGGTACGCGCACCCCCTGATCCGCGAGCTTGCGGATCATTTCACCGAGCGAGGCATTTTTTCCGCCCACCAAAGGCACGTCTTCGCGGCCCACCGATTCGAGAGGAACAACTTCAGGCAGAGACTGGCTCATGTTGATTACCTGTGCGCTTCAGTGAATAAAATTGCGAATGGATTTTTTAAACCGTGCGCTAGAGATAGTGCGTGAGCGAAGCTGCTGCCATGACCCGCGTCAATGGCGATATCGCGCAGCCGCGGGGTGAGGTCGATGCAGTCGAAAGCGAGAGGTCGGAAGCGGAGTGCGGGGCTGCTCGCCTATCGCAGGCGAGCCGGCCTCGTCGAAGTCTTCCTGGTTCATCCCGGCGGACCGTTCTGGCGGGGGAAGGACGAGGGAGCGTGGAGCATTCCGAAAGGGGAGTGCTCCGACGACGAAGCGGGAATGGATGCCGCAGCGCGCGAGTTCCGCGAGGAAACAGGCTTTGATGTTGGCGCCGGCCCTTTCATCCCCTTGGGCACGGTGCGCCAGCCCGGAGGAAAGCTCGTCGAGGCCTGGGCGGTGGAGTTCGATCTCGACGAGAGGGAACTGGTCAGCAACAGCTTCATGATCGAGTGGCCTCCAGGATCGGGAATGCAGCGCAGATTCCCGGAGGTGGATCGCGGTGCCTGGTTCAGCCTCAAGGACGCGAATGCGAAGCTGCTCAAGGGACAGCTCCGTTTGCTCGATCACTTCGGGAAAGCAGTGCCCGCCTGAGGAACGACAGCACGCGCTATCGCGAAGCTTCGATGCGCGTCGGGCCGATGAAGCCGATCAGGACAAAGAAGCGCGCGTTGAATCGGTCCGGTCGCTAACGGCGCGGGACATCGCTGTCGGCCGTGACTGTCTGCTTCGTCAGCAAGGATCTGGAACACAGCAGCCCAGGGATCATGGGCAGCCAGAAGCTCAGCCCTCTGAAGAGCAGCGTGGCCGATAGTGCGGCGGCTGCGGAGACGCCGGTCCATTGCAGGGTTGCGAATGAGGCTGCTTCGAAGGCGCCGATTCCCCCAGGCATGAAGCTGAGGCTGCGAACGATGGAGGAGATCATGAAGCTGGCGAAGACTTGAGCGGGCGATGCTTCCACGCCGAGCGATCGGAGCAGCGCCCACAAGGTCAATGCATCGAGTGCGACGATCGACAACTGCAGGACCGTCGCCCTCAGCAGCACCGACGGCTTCCGGAGTAGCCCCGGGTCTGCTTCTCTCAAGCTCTTGAGGCTTCTATTGAGCCAATCGAGCCTGTGCAGGGCCGGCGGCAACCGGACGGCTCTGCCGACGAGCAGCCATGTCGACGCGATCAATCCGATGCTGGCGATGGTGAACAATCCCGAGAGCATCAGGACCGGCGTGACGATCTGGCCGGTCCCCAGCGCGATCAGCATTGCGGCAGCCAGAGCAAGCAGATACGCGGTGAAGTACGACACGATGCTGACTCCGACGCCGCCCATGACGATGGAGGCTGACAGTCCTCGGCTTTTGAGTACGGAGGCCATCATCGTGGTTCCGCCAATGCCCATCAGCGGAATCGTTTGATCGACGAATAGCTTCGCCAGGCTCACCTGGAGCGCAAGGCCCAGTGAGAGCCGATGTCCGGCATGGCGGGCCAGATCGCGCCAGATCTGTCCTTGCGAGCAATAGGTGGCCGCCTGTAGCAGCACCGTTAGCGTCAGCCACTCGGGCCGGACCTCTTGCATGAGCCGTATGAACGCCTTCTCCTCGGATTGATGGAGCGCGACGCCGATCAACGCCGCCAGAATGCCGAGGCCCAGTAACCACGAGAGGAGCGCCAGCTTCTGATGTCGGCCCGTCTGCAGGGGCTGTTCGGCTGCTTGCGGGGTGCCTTCCGTGGTCTGCGCTTGATCAGCGCGATCTTTGCGCTGTTCCATCTCGAAATACTCCGCATTGCTGGAGCAGGGGAATGACGCTGAAGCTCTGCCGGTACCTGGAGTATCCCGGCGAGTGCCGGCTTCGGGTCAGCGGGAGCGACGTGCTGGCGCCGATGAGTCGTCGCTTCGCCACAGAGCGGCGACAGCGAGTGCCACTATCAGCACATAGAGGATCAATCCAAACGTATACAGCGGGTATCCCAGGAAAACTTCCGCTTGTGCGACGGATGCGCAGGCTTTCGATGCTTCCGACGTCAGCCCGCGCCAAGTCCAGTATCCGGAAAGTGCGACTCCGGACAACGCGAAAAGCAAAATGAGCTGAAGCACCGTGTTCATTGATTTCTCTCCGTCGGCATGACGAAAAGACTTATGAACTTCGAAGGTGGCTGCAATGACCTGGGTCATCGCCGCGCGCGTGATCGCTACGCCGGCAATGCGAACCATCTGGCGCCTCGGGTGCCAGTCCGCGAGGCGATTGAGCGGCCTCCGCGACAGACTGAAGCGGCCTCTCTCCGGAGGCGAAGGTTCACCAGCGGGTGTCCCGTAGTCCGAGCCGGTAAGCGAGCCGGTTGACGACGAGGTCGGCGACGAAGCTCATCGATACCACCATGAGAACATCGGCAAAGCTCAGCCGTATCCAGAAAGAAAGCGCAAGCAAGCCGCCGATCACGAAGTCCAGCTGATCTGCAGGCACCCATCGGCTACCCGGCTTCTTTCCGAGGCGCCGCTTCACAAAGCTTTTGAGACAGTCTCCCCCCAGGGCGCCGGCGCCGGAGCAGACGCCCAATGTCAGCCATGCGTCGTAATCGAGGAGGCTCGCCTTCCAATTCAGCCAGTGCTGCGTTGCAGTGGTCACCACGGCTGCGATCAATCCGAAGACGAAACCGATCACGGTCTTGTGATCTCCCAATGCCCGGCGGTGGATCGGCGGGTTCCACCATGGCCAGAACCTCACGAGCGGAGGCGCCATGTTGGCGAAATAGACGGGAGCCATCAGATAGGCCAGTTCGACCAGGCGTTGCATGCGCCGAAGGATCGCGGATCCGCACGCGGACTGAGCTGACCTGCGTCATTCGGCCGCTGGTTTCCGTCTTGTTTTCTCCATGGCCGATCCTGCTCTGCAGGAGCGGGGAATGGGCCGCCCGTCCGCCTGCAGAGGGTCTCGGCCCGGGTTCGAGGAATGGGGGAGGCGGGCCCGAAAAAAGTTCTCGCATATCCCGAGATGCGTCTATATAATCGCCGCCCCGGCCGCTGCAGACGCGGACGGGGGATCGGAGTTTCATCAGTTCCATCAAGGATGTAGGCAGCATTTCCTTGAAGTGGTGGCCTCAGGTCCTATATACTGATCGTCTGTCTGGTGCGGGGTGGAGCAGTCTGGCAGCTCGTCGGGCTCATAACCCGAAGGTCGTAGGTTCGAATCCTGCCCCCGCTACCAATTTTATCTGCGTTAGCAGTTGGACCAGGCCCCTCGAGGGCCTTTTTTGTTGCAAATGCGCTAAGGCGCACTGGAGGCTGTATTGCTGCGGGATCGACTGCAAGAATTGCTTGAGCCTGTGATCGAGGATCTGGGCTATGAGCTGGTGTTGTTGGAGTTCGCTCCTCAGACCGGCTCGGCATTGTTGCGTCTGTTCATCGACAGCGAAGAGGGCATCACGCTCGAGGATTGCGAAACCGTCAGCCGCGAGGTGGCCGGGGTACTCGACGTGAACGATCCGATCACCTCCGCCTATCAGCTCGAGGTGTCTTCTCCCGGCCTCGATCGGCCTCTCACCAAGCCGCAGCATTTTCTACGTTTTCTGGGTGAGGACGCACGCATTCAGCTGCTCGCCCCGCGCAATGGCCGCAAGCGTTTTTCCGGACGCATCGACGCGGCGACCGATTCCAGCGTGACTTTATTTACCGACCTTGGCGTCGTCGAGCTCGAGTATTCGACGATAGAACGAGCCCGACTGATCCCGGATTTCGATAAGGGGAAGCCGTGAACAAAAATATCCTGCTGATGGCAGACGTCGTTTCCAACGAGAAAGGCGTCGATAAGGACACCATCTTCGCGGCCTTGGAGGCTGCGCTGGCCTCGGCGACCAAGGAGCGCTATGGCGACGAAGCCGACGTGCGTGTTTCCATCGACCAGAACACCGGCGACTACGAGTCCTATCGTCGCTGGACCGTTTATGAAGACGACAGCGAAGACTTCGAGTTCCCCGAGCGTCAGATCAAGCTGACCTACGCGCGCAAGGACTATCCGAGCATCGAGCCCGGTGAAGTGATCGAGCAGAAGATCGAGTCGATCGATTTCGGCCGTATCGGCGCGCAGCGCGCCAAGCAGGTCATCGTGCAGAAGGTGCGCGAGGCCGAGCGTGCTCAAGTGGTCGAAGCCTACAAGCATCGCATCGGCGAGCTGCTCACCGGTCTCGTCAAGCGCCTCGAGCGCGGTGCGGTGATCGTCGATCTCGGCGGCACCGCCGAGGCCATCATCCCGCGCGAGCACATGATTCCGCGTGAACCGGCGCGTCCGGGCGATCGCATTCGCGGTTACTTGTTCGAAGTCGGTCCGCAGGTGCGTGGCCCGCAGCTGTTCATGTCGCGTACGCTGCCGCAGTTTCTGATGGAACTGTTCAAGCTCGAAGTGCCCGAAATCGCGCAGGGGCTCATCGAGCTCAAGGGCGCGGCACGTGATCCGGGTCTGCGCGCGAAGATCGCGGTGCAAGCCAAGGACAAGCGCATCGATCCGGTTGGTGCTTGCGTCGGCATGCGCGGCTCCCGCGTGCAAAGCGTGAGCAACGAACTCGCTGGCGAACGTGTCGACATCGTGCCGTGGGATGAGAATCCCGCCCAGTTCGTCATCAACGCGATGGCGCCCGCCGAAGTCGAGAACGTGGTCATCGACGAAGATGCCCACAGCATGTCGATCGGCGTGATCGAAGAAAAGCTCGCGCAGGCGATCGGTCGCGGAGGGCAGAACGTGCGCCTGGCGTCCGAGCTCACCGGCTGGACGCTCAACGTGATGACGACGGGCGAGCTCGAATCCAAGAAGGATGAAGAGAACAAGGGCATCCTCGAAGTCTTCATGAAGGAGCTCGACGTCGACGAAGAACTCGCGGGCGTTCTCGTGGACGAAGGGTTCACGAGCCTCGAAGAAGTGGCTTATGTGCCACCCGAAGAGCTGCTGCAGATTGAAGAGTTCGACGAATCCATCGTCGAAGAACTGCGCAACCGGGCTCGCGACGTGCTGCTCACCAAAGCGATCGCCAAGGCCGAACAGGCTGCGTCGGTCAAGCCCGGAGACGATCTGCTGTCCGTCGATGGAATGGACGAAGAGACGGCTTACCGTCTCGCCGAGGCGGGCATCCTGACCGCCGAAAATCTTGCTGACCTGGCAACCGATGAACTGCTTGAAACCGTGGAGCTCGATGAAGCTCGCGCCCAGGCGCTCATCATGGCGGCCCGCCAGAAGCTCTACGCCTGATCGGAAACCGATAGGGCGCACACCACAAAACGAGTCGATTCATGTCCATGGTTACCGTTCAAGATTTCGCCGACGAGCTGAAGAGGCCGGTGGCTGAAATTCTGGCTCAGTTCAAGGAGGCCGGCGTCTCGGTCGAAAACGCTCGTTCGCAGATCAGCGCCTCCGACAAGGTCTCGCTGCTCAATTACCTGCGTACCAAGACGCGAGCGCCGGTGACGGCGCCTGCTGCGGCTCCGGCCAATCGCGGCTCGATCACGCTCAAGCGCAAGGAAACCACCGAGCTGCGTCTCGGCGGTGCTCGCGGTGCACCGGCCAAGACGGTCAGCATCGAAGTGCGCAAGAAGCGCACCTTCGTGAAGTCGGAGCTCGAAGAAACCACCGCGGCCGCAGCCAGTGCTGTCGCCCAGGCTGCCGAAGAAGCGGCCATCCTCGATGAGGAGGCTCAGGCGCTGCAGGCCGAGGCCGCCGAGCGCGCTCGCGTCGAACTCGAGGAAGCCAAGGCCAAGGCGGCTGCCGAGGCCGAAGCCCTGCGCCTGCGCGAAGAAGCCAAACTTCAGGAGCAGGAGGCTGAGCTTGCGCGTCAGCGCGAAGCCGCCGAAGAAGCCGATCGTAAGCGCAAGGAGCACGAAGACCGGCTCAAGACCGATCCGATCTATCGCGCCAAGATGGACGCCGAGTCCGCCCGTCGCCGTGCGCAGGAAAACATCGCACGCGCTGCCGAAGCCGCGCGCCTGTTGCGCGAAAGCCCGCCCCCGGCGGCTCCGGCCACACCTGCTGTTGCGGCTGCGGCGGCCAAGAAGCCGCCTGCTGCTGCGGATACGCGCAGCAACGATCGTGATCGCGGTCGCGGCGGCCGTACCGAGCTGCATATCGCCGAAGGCAAGGGCGGCAAGCGCGACAAGAAGAAGCGCAAGCCCACTGGACAGGTGCGCGTGGAGAACGCGCACATGTTCGAGCGCCCGGTGGCGCCGATCGTGCGCGAAGTCGACGTACCCGAAGCCATCTCGGTCGGCGAACTCGCCAACCGCATGGCAGTGAAGGCGACCGAGCTGATCAAGATCATGATGAAGAACGGCATCATGGCCACGATCAACCAGACGCTCGATCAGGACACCGCGGCGCTGATGGTCGAGGAACTCGGCCACAAGGCGCGCTTGTCCAAGGCCACCGATGCCGAAGACAGCCTCGTGCAGGCCGTCGAAGGCGCCAAGCAGGATGGCCCGCAGGAGCAGCGCCCGCCGGTGGTCACGATCATGGGGCACGTCGATCACGGCAAGACTTCGCTGCTCGACTACATTCGCAAGACCCGTGTCGCCGCAGGCGAAGCCGGTGGCATCACGCAGCACATCGGCGCGTATCACGTGAAGACGGCCAAGGGCGTGGTCACGTTCCTCGATACGCCGGGCCACGCGGCATTCACGCGCATGCGTGCCCGCGGCGCGCAGATCACCGACATTGTCATTCTCGTCGTGGCTGCGGACGATAGCGTAATGCCGCAGACGCGCGAGGCCATCCAGCACGCCAAGGCCGCGGGTGCTCCGCTGGTCGTGGCCATCACCAAGATCGATAAGCACGATGCGAAGGCCGATCGCGTCAAGAACGATCTGCTCCAGGAAGAAGTGGTCGCCGAAGATTTCGGCGGCGACGTGCAGATGGTCGGCGTCTCGTCGGTCACCGGCCAGGGCATCGACGAGCTGCTCGACGCCGTTCTGCTGCAGGCCGAAGTGCTCGAGCTCAAGGCGCCGATCGATGTTCCGGCGCGCGGCAGCATCGTCGAGTCCTCGCTCGAAAAGGGCCGTGGCCCGGTGGCGACGGTTCTGGTTCGCGGAGGCACGCTGCGCCAGGGCGATGTGATCCTGACCGGCCCGCATTTCGGACGCGTTCGCGCGATGTTCGACGAAGCCGGCCGTCCGGTGAAGGAAGCCGGTCCGTCGATTCCGGTCGCCGTGCTCGGTCTGTCGGGCGTGCCCGATGCGGGCGACGACGTGGTGGTGGTGGCGGATGAACGCAAGGCGCGCGAACTCGCGTTGCTGCGTGAGACCAAGCTGCGCGACCAGAAGCTCGCCGCCTCGCAGGCGGTGCGCATGGATCAGATCTTCGCGCAGATGGGCGATGGCAGCAGCGGCGACGCCAAGCAGCTCAATCTGATGATCAAGACCGACGTCCAGGGTTCGGCCGAAGCGCTCGCCGATGCGCTGCGCAAGCTGCCCAGCGCCGAGGTCAAGGTCAACGTCCTGGTGTCGAGCATCGGTGGCATCAGCGAGTCCGACGTCGATCTGGCGCTCGCGTCGAAGGCCATCATCATCGGCTTCAACGTGCGCGCGGATAGCCAGGCGCGCAAGCGCATCCAGGATTCGGGCGTCGACGTGCGCTACTACTCGATCATCTACGAGGTGATCGACGACGTCGCGGCAGCCATCGGCGGCTTGCTCGGAACCGAGACGCGCGAACAGATCGTCGGCATCGCCCAGGTGCGCGACGTGTTCCGCAGCTCGCTGCTCGGCAATATCGCTGGCTGCCTGGTCATCGAGGGCTCGGTGCAGAAGAGCCTGCCGATCCGCGTGCTGCGCAACCAGACCGTGATCTACGAAGGCGTGCTCGAATCGCTGCGTCGCTTCAAGGACGACGTCGCCAAGGTCGAGGCCGGTACCGAGTGCGGAATCGGCGTGAAGAACTACAACGACGTTAAACCGGGCGACCAGATCGAGTGCTTCCAGCGCGTCGAAGTACGTCGCACGGTGAAGGCGGAGGCCTGAGGCTTTGCCGAAGGACTACTCCCGCACTTCGCGAATCAATGTTCAGCTGCAGCGTGAGCTCGGTGAACTGATCCGTGACGAGCTGACCGATCCGCGCGTGACCAATACCACGGTCACGCGCGTCGATGCAGCGCCCGATCTGCGCAATGCTCGTGTTTTTATCAGCGTGATGGGTGACGACACGCGCGCAGAGCCTGCGGCCAAGGCGCTCAACCACGCGGCGGGCAAGTTGCGCTACGGACTTGGCGTGCGACTCAGCCTTCGGCACGTGCCGCAGCTGCATTTCGTCGTCGATGCCCAGCTCGTGCAAGCGAGCAAGCTCAATTATCTGATCCGCGACGCGGTTCGCAACGACGAGGCGAATCACGCCTCGGAGCCCAAAGACGACGGCAAGCCGTCGGACGACCAGGGCGCATGACCCAGCGCGGTGAGCGTCGTCCGCCGCTGCGACCGGTGGACGGCATCGTGCTGCTCGACAAGCCCTTGGGGCTCAGCTCCAACGATGCCCTGCAGCGCGTCAAGCGGCTGTTCCGCGCCGAAAAAGCGGGCCACACCGGCAGTCTCGATCCGCTCGCGACCGGGCTGCTGCCGATTTGCCTCGGTGAAGCCACCAAGCTG
>Ga0172372_10004664_pt1 | contig 19386 bp, 15 predicted proteins | sample LakKiv5m_2_FD_114544 | JGI IMG/M metagenome (GOLD analysis project Ga0172372, IMG submission 114544) | Freshwater microbial communities from Kabuno Bay, South-Kivu, Congo - kab_092012_9.5m | ecosystem: Environmental > Aquatic > Freshwater > Lake | place: Democratic Republic of the Congo...
CGATCAAGATCATGGAGAACGAGATCGGTATCGTCGAGGCCAAGGATGGTGTCCAAATGAGTCGCGACGAGGTCGTCGTCAAGACGCCGGACGGCCACAATCACTTCCAAGATGGACAAAAATTTCTGGACCAAGGAGGAAAGCGGGGGCCGCAGGAAACGCCGCTCACGCCAGGTACATACTATATCAATCCATACTTGTTCTCCGTGACCAAGCGGCAACAGACACGTGTCAATCAAGGCGAAGTGGCTGTGATCATTTCCAACATCGGCAAGGATCCCGAAGAGTATCTGGTCGGTGACGTCAGTGCGGCCGTTCCGTCCATCAAGGAAGAATACATGCGTACCAAGCATGTGGTGCCCAAAGGGTTCCGCGGGATCCAGAAGGATGTGCTCGGCCCGGGTTATTACAATATCAACCCCCTTGCCTATACGGTCGTAATCGTGCCGACCATCACAAGGTCTGTGGATTGGAGCGGTCAGAGCGACTCGAGCGCGAGCTTCGACCCCTTTCAAGTCGTTTCGTTCGACGGGTTTCCGATGCAGGTCGAAGTCCGTTGTCAGTACCGGATTTTGCCTGAGAATGCTCCATACGTGGTCCAGAAAATCGGTTCGGTGGATGAGCTGGAGCAAAACGTCATTCACCCTCAGATCGACGGAATTTTCCGTGCGCAAGTCTCTCGAGTTCCCGCCATCGCCTATCAGCAGAATCGCGCCGAGGAACAGAAGTCTGCCGAAGAAGCGGTCCGAGCCGATCTCTCGAAATACCGAGTGGAGGTGGTCTCGGTCATGATCACCAATATCCACCTGCCCGAAGCCCTCATGAAGACCACCCAGCAAAAGAACTTGGCCGAGCAAGAGAAGTCGATGTTCGATGCCAAAAAGGATGCCGAGCAACGCCGGATCGAGTTTGAAAAGACCAAGGCCGAGGCCGACTCCCAGGTCAAGATCATCACTGCTGAGGCGGGAATCAAGGTCGCACAGCACGAGGCCCGTCAGACCGAGGAGCGCGCAAAGGGGGACGCAGCCCGCGTCCGGATGCTGGCAGAGGCCGAAGCCTCAAAGACCAAACAGATCGGGGATGCCGAAGCTGCGATCGTGCAGGCTAAGGGTGAAGCCCAAGCCAAGGCATATCGGGATCAAGTGAGTGCGCTATCCGCACAGGGTGTGACGTCGGTTGAGATCATGAAGGCGATCGCATCTGCGGGCCTCAAGATCACACCGGATGTGCAAGTCAGCGGGGGCGGGGGGTCCGGAGGAGAGAGTGGGCTCGTTCAACTGTTGCTTGCCGATCTCGTGCAGAGGCGACAGCCTCCCAAATCTCCGGAGCCTACGGCCTGATTTGGAGCTTTCAACGAAAATGGCCCCGCGCACTCCTTGTCGGAGTGGCGGGGCTATTTTCGTTTTCGAGTAGGCGGGATCAGAACAGGATGGTTGCTCCGAGCATGAGCTGGGGCGCGTAGTCGCAGCCATAGCCGGCGCTCGCGCAGTTGGCGTTGATGCCCCCCTTGAGGAACACTTGGATGAAGCGCGCAATATCAGCGCGGACAGCCAGGTAGGCGTCCAGGTCGGACTGGACGGCAAAGGCGCTGTTCAGGGTTCCCAAGTTCAAATCAGCCGATCCTCCCAGAGCGATGCGAATCGAGAAGTTTTCCGTAATGGTGAATTGAGCTCCGCCTTCGAGTGCCGTCCCCAGTACGCGGCCGCCATGATACATGCCCGCGTCCGAGACCATATCTACGAGCTTGTAGCCGAGCGCATCCGCCGCCACTTGCGCAAAGAGTGCGATCTGATCGGTCTTGTACTGGACGAGGCCGACTTGGAGCCCCACGACCGAAACTTTGAACGAGACATTCTGATCGAGGCGGATGTCGCGGCCTACATTCATCGGGAGGACCTGAAGGTCTGCAAACACGGCGTCGCCATTGTCCCGGATGATGCTTAGAGAGTTGTGGACGGGGATGATCTTGATATCAATCATCGGCAGGGCGGCGGCGCCGGTGGCGGTCGGGTCTATGGCGAGATCGCCCGAGATATGCGCCCAAACCAGCTGCTCGGGTCCCATGATCGGATCGGGATCAGTTTCATCCTGCATGCGGCTGTATCCGTAGCCAAAACGGAGCAAAACGTTGACGCCGCCTTCGCTCAGGGCGGATTCCATGCCGGTGCCGATTTCAAACATGTGAGAGTCGACGGCCTTGGATTGCGGGGCGGCTGCGAGGCAGGCCACCAAGGCCAAGCCGGCAAAGGCTGAAAGGCGGTTTTTCAAGTTCATGAGAGAGCTCCCTTTCCAATCTGCCAGCGCAACCCGTCGGGTCTCCGGCAGGGATTCATTCGAGTTACCGGGGCGTCCTTATCCGGTTGCCCGCCAGAGCGCAATGCTGGCCTGCAGAATGAGAAAAAAAGCCCAAAAATCGTTTAGATTCTTGGGCTTGGAGCTCAATAAAAAGTGATTTCCCCGGGCTTAACTCAGGGCCGCTCGCCAAAGCGGTACAGAACCTCCTTGAGGATTTCCCGGGCTCGGTAACCGTCCCCCATCTCGATTGAGCGGATGGCAGAGCGGATGCCGTAGGAGGCCTCGGGGGGCAGGTAGCCCCCGCCTCCCGGGTTGCTGCCGACGTTCCCGAGGCACTCGATCTTGTGGCGATCGATGGTTTCCTTGTCACAGAGTTCGACTTCGGATTGGCTGTAATGCTTGTCCCGGATCACGGTCAGGCAGTCATTGATATAGGGAACGAAGTCAAATGAGCCGCAGAGCTGGACCGCTTGGACGGTGAAGATCCTGGAGGCGGAGACGATCTTGCGGCAGTCTTCGCGGTGCCCGGGCATGCTCATTTTTGCGCAGACCTGGTAGGCAGCGTCCTTGCCGAGGTCGGCCGCCTCATGGGAATGAGCTTGGATTGAAAAACCCATGCCCAGGGAAATTGCGAGAAAGACCAACTTGGATGGGATCGTGAATTTCATGAGCCGGAGGCTAGAAGTCCGGGGTGTTTCTGACAATCCAAAAACTGCAGGACTCTTTGAATCGCTCCGTGCTAAGGCTCCCAGAGCATGAGTGACGCGATCGTGATCAATCTGGATGGTAGTTCTGCCCCGAGTCGGTGGGTGAAGTGCATTTCGACCAACGGGAATCTCCGAGGAGTCGGTATCGAGTGCACCGAGGTGGTTCGCGAACTCGTGAAGCGTCACAAGCTCTCCGCCTCCGGGGGGCGCTTCCTCGCTGAAGCGACTGTGGGCTCTTTCATGCTCGGTTCCTACTGCAAGGCTGGGGAGCGGGTGAATTTGAATATTCAAGGCTCGGGCCATTGCAGTCAGGTGCTCGTCGAGTCCCATCCGGATGGCCGTTTCCGCGGATACGCGATCGAGCGAACCCATTCTCCGATCCCGTTGCCCGGGCAGGGCCCGTGGGGGGGGGGGACACTCTCGGTTTTGCGGGCCAAGCCCAACTCGGGGACGCAGCCTTGGATCGGCACGGTCCCTCTCGTAACCGGACACCTTGCCAAGGACCTGACCTACTACTGGGCACAAAGCGAACAGGTGCCCTCCGCCATCGGAATCCTCGTCGAGCAGTCGGCTGAAGGAGATATACAGCTTGCCGCAGGTTTTCTCGTGCAAGCCATGCCCGGTGCCACCAACGAAGAGATTTCGACCCTCGAAAGGCACATCCAGGACTTCCACGGCAGCAATGCGGGAGCCGCAGCCGAGGAATTGGCTGATCCCATGCTCCTTTTGAGTCGGGTTTTCCAAAGCACGCCGTTCATCAAGCTCGAAGAGACCGAGCTCAGGTTCGAGTGCCAGTGTTCTCAGGCGCGTGTCGAGAACGCGATGCTTCTCGTAGGAGCGCCCGAGCTTCGCGTGATGTTGGCCGAGGACCGTGGTGCTTCCGTGCACTGCGATTTCTGCGCAACCGAGTACCGCTTCGATGCCGTGCGCTTGGAGGCGCTCATCGAAGAAGCGGATCGCAGAGCCGGTGCGCCAAGCGGCCAAAGCTGATATCAAAGAATCAGAAGGTCACGCCGGCATTGATCAGGAACGAAGTGTAGGTCCCGTCCACATTGAGGGTATTGCCGTTCGAGAGCAGTTTCTTGGTGCCAAACATGTCGTGCAGAGTCAGTGAGGCGCCGAAGAAGAGCTGCCGGGTCACTTCAAGATTCACTCCTGCGCCGCCATGGATGCCGAACAACACCGGAGACACGATATTGGTCGGGCTGACTTCGATGGACGGCTTGTAGAAGCCGAGGCCGAAAGTCGCATAAGGGATGACTTTGTCGTACCAAGCGAGGTTCATGCGCAGTCCGGGCAGGAGCGAGATGATGGAGAAGTCATTGTCCGCATGGCTGGAGAAGCCCAGGCTCGAATCAAAACTGAACATTTCGCTCACGCCGTAGGTGAAGTGGAGCTGGGTGCCGATGCTGTCGGAGTATTCCCGGGTCAGATCTCCCATCAGGAATATTTGACCGATATCAATGCCGACGTTGCTGCTGCCGGGAGAAAAAGGCGAGACCGCGCTGCTCGGGCTCCTGCCCAAGGACCTGCGGCTTCGAGTCGATTCCTCGGAAAGAGGTGAACTCCAGGAGCCACCTGAGGACCACGAAGTAGCTGCCCGGGCGGTCGGCACCAGAACCGCTTGCAGGACCGCCAGCAAGACAAAGTGGGCTTTGGGGTTTTTCAGGAGCGTCAGCCAGAACTCTTTGTGAGCAAGCTTCATGATCCCAGAATATCCAAGGAGCTCCGTGAGGCGAATATCAATTCAATGAAAAAGCCGCTGGAGAGGACCCCAGCGGCTTTAGATCAGGCAGAATTTACCGATCCGACGGATTATTGATTCAGCGTCGGAGCGTTGACGCTCACGGCCGGTGCGGGCGCTGCTGCTGCAGCTCCGTTCAGATCGGCGGCATCGAACTGATTGAAGAAGCTTGCTCCGACCTTTGCCTGGATGAAGCCCGAGAAGGAGCCATCGCCGTGGCGGATGATTTCCTTGAGGAGATCCACCGAAGGCTGGGTTTTGGCCTTGCGCTCGGATTCATAGAGCAGCTGGGTCAAAGTGGCGGCCGTGATATCGTTTTTGGTCTTGTTGTCGATCACGCGGATTTCTTCTCCGCCTTTGATCATTTTTGCGATCTCATCGAGGGTGACGTAGGTCGACTCGTGAGTGTCGTAGAGTTTGCGGTTCTGGTAGCGTTTGATGATCTTCATTTCTTTCATGATTCCCCCTATTGAATCATCATCTGTCTCAAGTGTTCTGAAACTCGCTCGGTTTCAGTCATGCCCCTCGAGGACCCCCCTCTTTTGGACATGAGCTGAAGACCGGGCTCAGTTTTGAAGGACACTTTTACGGCTCGTTCCTGGCCGCAAAAGCCTTCGGCTCTGGATTACTTGGTGACTGCTCTGTAATCCGATTCAGATGGCTGCTTTGAAGCTCGACCCCCTGAGTCTTGTGACTCAAGCAGTCAAAGCTCTGACAACCAGGGCTGAACCGTCAACTGATGCCCCCAGTTTGAAGCCTTCAACAGACGCTTCCCGAGTGGAAAACGTCCTCATCCACAAAGTGTCTTCCCCTTGTCACCCTGTGTCACGAATGCCTCTCAAGCCGGATAACAACCCACTGCGCCAAAGTCAAGCAGCGCTCTGGAGGCTGTTCTCCGAGATCGAACTTTTTTTCGACCCGGCAAAAGCTGCCCGAAAAGGTTTGCACGAGGTGTTCCAACGGAAGGCGTTGTCGATCGGAACACAGGTTCTCGTTCAGTTTCTCAGGTGAAATGTCGATGCGCCCCTCAGAGAAGGGGGGCGGCTCATGAACCGAGCAACCCAAAAAAGGGATCGTCTGACTGAAAACAGGGCTGATGCGGGGACGTGTCATGATCGAGGGGCTCGCAATTTGCGAGGTCCCGCCGTGCCGGCTTCACGATTCCGCGCGAGCATCGGTATTTTCAGTCTTTTTGCAATGCTCAGTGCCTGTGCCACCGGACAGGGGCAGCGGGCCCCGGCAGAGTCGGACAAGGTGGCGGCGCAGCCCGATTCGGGCTCCGCCCCAAGCAGTCCTGCTCCGTCTCCAGTCACTTCGGTGCCGGTCGTTGCCGTCATGGGCAAAGAAGGATCGGCTGACTGGCACTTCAGCATGGCTCAGGCCTATGCGGCCGAAGGACAGACCGATCGGGCGATTGAGGAATATCAGCTGACTTTGGTCCATGACCCGGACTCGGCCTTGGTTCATACCCGGCTTGCCATGGAGTACGTGAAAAAAGGCATGCTGAGCGCTGCCATGGAGACCGTGCAGGAAGCGCTCAGGAAGGATCCCAAGTTCATCGATGCCCGGTTGATGCTGGCGGGTTTGTATTCCACGCTTCGTGACCTCGAGTCCGCGATGGTCGAATATGACCGCGTGCTCAAGCAGGATCCGTCGCATGAGGAGGCCCTGGTCTACCGCGCGCAGACTTCCGTCGAAGCCGGCAAAAACGAGGAGGCCGTCCGGCTCTTGAAAGGATTCCTCAAGAAACAGCCTGAGTCTGCGGTTTCTTGGTACTATCTGGGCAGAGTCTATCAGAAGCTCGAGAATCGGACTGAAGCGATCCAGGCCTACCGCAAGGCTACCGATCTCAGACCCGGGTTTGCGCAGGCCGGCCTTGCCCTGGGTTGGACTCTCGAAGAGAGCGGAAAATCCACCGAAGCCTTGAAGGCATATCAACGGCTCTACGATGATTCCCAGGATGCGACTGCGGCCAACCGCATCGCGACGATCCTTCTCAAGCAGGAGAAATATGTCGAGGCCCTTCCTTACCTGGAAGCGGTCGAAACTGCGGATGCCGAGGACCTCAATGTCCGGGTCAAGCTCGGACTCGTCTATATGGAGCTCAAAAATTACGAGAAAGCTGAAAACACCTTCAAGGCGATACTGGCGAGAACTCCCGAAGCGGATCGGGTCCGCTATTACCTTGCAAGCCTCTACGAGGAGCAAAAACGCATCGATGAGTCCGTCGCCGAAGTGAAGAAGCTTCAGGCGGGTACCAAACTGCATGGGGATGCCACGGTTCATGCCGCATGGCTGCTCAAGCAGGCCGGCCGCGCCGATGAAGGGGTGACGCTCGTACGCGAGGCGATGCGGACGAGCCCCACCCATAACCTGTTCTACCTTTTTGTTGCGACGGTCGAGGAGGAGCAGAAGAAGTTTCAGGCCTCCGCAGTGACTCTCAAGGAAGGGTTGGCTGTTTTCCCGGAAGACGAGAAGCTGAATTTCTATCTGGGGGGCGTACTGGATCGCCAGGGGGATGTGGATGGCTGCATCCTTCAGATGGAGCGCGTGCTCAAGATCAATCCCGAGAACGTGGATGCTCTCAATTACCTGGGATACACATGGACGGTTCGGGGGACACGGCTGAGCGACGCTGAAAAACTCATCCGCAAAGCCCTGGCTCTCAAGCCCAACAACGGATTCATTCAGGACAGTTGGGGCTGGCACCTTTTCATCCGCGGGCGCGTCCGGGAGTCGATCGTCGAACTGGAGAAAGCCGTGAAGCTCAACCCGGGTGAATCGACCATCCTCGAGCATCTGGCGGACGCTTACCTCAGATATAACCTTCGCGAAAAGGCCGTGCTGCGCTATCAGGAGGCGGCACGTCTTGCGCAGGACGAGGGTATGAAGCGGAAAATCGAATCGAAATTGGATCTGCTCCGGATCGAGATTGCGGAAAGGGATTCGGGAAGTGAATCCCAGCAGGGAACCCCGCAGGAGCGGGGCGGTCGGTTTCCGGCTTCCGCGTTCGGAATCGAGGGAGTGCGTGGCGAGTCCGCCGATTCAAGTGGGGATTGAGGCCGTTCGGCATCCTTGAGCCCGCGCTTGCCAGAGTAATTCATCCTGTGGGACTCTTTGGGTCCTGATGAATTCAATTGCGCCTCTCATTTTGCTTGGGCTTGTCGCCTTTTCCTCTTCCTGCGCGCATCGCGGAGCGGTCATTCCGGCGCCGACGCGGGACCCGAAACAGACGCTCTTCGAGATCTGCTCGGTGGGCTCTGATATCATCGAGGCGGGGGGGACCCTCCAGATGAAGGCCAAGTCCAAGGAATCATCCGGACAATTTCCTGCAACAGTCCGCGCGGTGCTCGAACCCCGGGAGCTTGATCTCGAGATCACGAATCCACTGGGAGGCACCGAGGCGAGGATCAGAGTTCGCGGTGCCAATTATCAGATTGAAGCCGGATCGGGAGCGAAAGCGCGCAAGCAAGCGGGCTCTCAGAGCTGGGCTGGGATTCCGCTGGATTGGGCGGTGGATCTTTTCATCGGGAGAATTCCCTGTCCGGCGGCCGCCAATTCCGCAGTCAGCCTCGATGCGGACGGACGACTTCGGGTCGAAGTGCCGGGTGATCTGTCGGGACAGATGCAAGTTTTTCTATATACGGTCGAAACACCCGACGGTTCGCGGCCGGCGTGGCCGACGACACTGGAATGGAGCAGGACGGGGTCCCTGCCGGCCGCCGTGCGATTCGAGTTTTCCGGTCCCGAGGAGGGCTCGCGGAGCCCGACCCGCTGGGAAGCGATATCGGATCGCGGCGAAGTCAAGGCCAAGTGGCGCAACCGGGAGGTCCGGACTCGTCCCGCGCCCGAAAAGAAGCAGGGTTGAAGATGATGAAAGAAAGCAATCAACAGGAAGTGGTGCTGGACGTGCAAGGACTCAAAACCTCGTTTGCGACCGAGGGGGGGGAAGTCCGTGCGGTGGATGATGTGAGCTTCCAGGTCCGCAAGGGGCGGACCCTGGGCATTGTCGGTGAATCCGGATGCGGAAAAAGCGTCACTTCCCTCTCGATCATGCGACTGATTCCGACTCCGCCGGGAAGAATCGCGGGCGGACGCATCGTCTACGGGGGGCGTGATATTCTGTCTATATCGAACGAGGAGATGCGCAGGCTCCGGGGAGACGAGATCTCCATGATCTTTCAGGAGCCCATGACTTCGCTCAATCCCGTGTTCACGATTGGCAACCAGATCTGCGAGGCAATCGAGCTGCACCAGGGCTTGAGTGCATCGCAAGCAAGGGCCAAGGCGATTGAGATGCTCAAGCTTGTCGGGATTCCAGCCGCCGAGGAACGAATCGACGAGTACCCTCACCAGCTTTCGGGGGGCATGCGCCAGCGGGTCATGATTGCCATGGCCCTGTCCTGCACTCCCAACGTTCTCATCGCCGACGAGCCCACGACGGCGCTCGATGTGACCATTCAGGCTCAGATTCTGGACCTGCTCCGGGAACTGCAGAAGAAGCTCGGCATGGCGATCATCCTGATCACTCACGATCTGGGAGTCGTGGCCGAAATGGCCGATGAGGTTGCGGTCATGTATGCGGGACGAATCGTCGAGCAGGGCGCCGTTCGCGATATCTTCAAGAATCCCCGCCATCCCTACACAAGGGGTCTGCTCAACAGCATCCCGACACTTGCACACGATCCGACCGGCAAGCCTCGCAAGAAAAGGCTCGAAACCATTCCCGGTATCGTTCCCAACCTGCTGGAGCTCCCGCAGGGTTGCCGTTTCCAAGCGCGCTGCACCTGGGTGGGAGAAGATTGTCGGAAAGCCGAACCGGAGCTCCGCCCGGTGTCCTCGGGGCATCAGGTTCGATGCATCCGGGAGCTGAGCTGATTTTCGCAGTCAAGACGAGGATTCAAACACCATGAGCAATTCGCCCGGCAATGAAGAGATTCTGATTTCGGTTCGGAACCTGACCAAGGAGTTTGTGAGTCGCACGGGTTTTTTCGGGGGCGGCAGGCAATCGGTCAAGGCGGTAAGTGATATTAGTTTTGACATCAAAAAGGGTGAGACGCTCGGACTTGTGGGTGAGTCCGGATGCGGTAAGTCGACCCTCGGGCGGAGCATTCTCAGGTTGATCGAGCCGACCGGGGGGGCGATCCTCTACAAGGGACGAGATATCACCAACATCCCTTCCGGTGAGATGCGCCGGCTCCGGCGCAACCTGCAGATCATTTTTCAGGATCCCTTTGCGTCGCTTAATCCCCGCATGACGGTCGGCGAGATCCTGTCCGAGCCGCTGGAGATCCACGGACTCTTCAAGGGGCGCGGCGAACGCGAGGAGCGGATTCGCAAACTTCTGGATATGTGCGGTTTGCGGCGGGAGTCGGTTTCCCGGTACCCCCATGAGTTTTCCGGTGGCCAGCGACAGCGGATTTGCATCGCTCGGGCACTCGCTGTGGAGCCCGAGTTCATTGTCTGTGACGAACCGGTTTCGGCGCTTGATGTCTCTATTCAAGCGCAAATCGTCAATCTGCTGCAGGACCTTCAGAAGGAGCTCGGACTCACTTATTTGTTCATCGCACATGATCTCAAGGTCGTGGAGCATATCTCCAATCGGGTCGCTGTGATGTATCTTGGGAAAATCGCCGAACTTGCCAGTGCCGAAGAGCTTTATTCGAATCCGCAGCATCCCTACACGCGTGCCCTTCTCTCCGCGATTCCGATTCCGGATCCCGATCACAAGCGGGAGCGGATCATTCTCCGCGGAGATGTGCCGTCGCCCAAGTCACCGCCTCCCGGCTGTCGCTTTCACCCCCGGTGTCCGGTGGCTCAGGCTCGTTGCTCCACGGAAGTGCCGGATCTTCGCAGCCTCAATTCTGCGGGCATGGCCCACCATTCGGCCTGCCATTTCTCCGTCAGCGCATCCTCCTGAGCGGCGTCATGTCAGGATTTTGGCTCTTTCTGCGCGGTGAATGCCGGTGATTTCTCAGTAGCTCATAAAAGTGGTTGAGTATCCGCTCAATCCTCCCGCCTTCCGTTCCGAAACGATCACTGAAGTGGACCATCCTGCGCCTTTTGCGTGGGAAGTCGTGCTCAGGAACTGGATTCGATGGACTTTACGAACCGCAAATTGCCGAGAAATGCCGCGTCCGAGCTCCGGCGTCTCCCTCTGGGGGATCTGCAGCCGTTCGCGTTCATGTTCTCCCCGGTTTATGTATTCCTCAAACGCAATGAGAAGTTCATCGGCATCAAGGCTCCTCTGGATTTCTTCGTGCGGTCGGAGATTGAAAAGGTCCAGCCCTACGGCACGCTCTATGTGACTCCGTTTGTGGATCAGGTCGCGCCGTTCCGGGAGGCGGGCAGGAGAGTAAAGAAGATCTTATCGGGTCGTCCGTCAACGGTTGATCGTGATGAGATTGGATATCCCGAAGTCAAGCTGCCGCCGCCGCCTTGGGAGGTTTCCGATACGGTGCTGGGGGTGGTGGGACCCCTCTGGGGACGTGAGTTGAGAATCGAGCCCTTCTTTGCGACCGCCTTTGTGCAGGATCTCTGTGGCTCTCTTCCCGAGGATCTTCTCTTGGGTTCGCGGGATGCCGATATCATTCGGCACGAGAAGGCGATATTCCGGTCGACTTGGGCGGTGTTTCTCTCGCTCCATCTCGGACTCTGCGAGCTGGATTGGCTCAAGCGTCTGCGTGCCAGGGCCTTTGCTCGGGTGACGGGTCAGACCGCCCCCGCGGGCGTGGATCGCGACGCTCCTGATATCATCGAGTTGTTCAAGCTGGTCGAGTCAGCGGTTTTCGATGACGAAGGGTTGCAGCCCCTGAGCGGGGATGCATTCCAATACGAGGATTTTCGCCTCGCCCTCAAGATCAACTCCAGACTTGAGCGGGTGAAAAAGGAGTTTGCGCCGAGATCGACCTACAAAGGCTCGGTCCGCGGAAAGAAAGGATTCCTGCTGTATGGCTGACGGCGGCAATCCCATCTTCAGCCCGCCGCGTTCCACCGCCAGTTTCGGCGTGAGCGGCCTGCTTGCTGAGAACTGCCGGGTGTTTTACGACTCGATATTCACCACCCGGCATCTGGGCCGCGTGGCTGATTTGTTGTCCGCACGACTGCAGAAAGCGGGACCGGATGAACTCCGATTGCGGGCATTGCTGCTTTTTCTCGCCTACGAGGGATTTCGGGCGCAGTTCCCCGTGGAGATCGAGCAGGCGTCGGAGGATGAGGACCCGACCCTCGCACTCAAGGCTCCGCTCACCATCGAGTGTGGGATTGATGATGAGAAGATCGCCGTGGGGGTTTCTTTCGAGCCGCACGGCACCCAGCAGCTTGATATTAGCGGCCTCGAAGAACGGGTCCGAAGCGGAACCCCTGCCAATCGGATCGAAAGGGCGCTCTGCGAGCTGCTTGCTCATTCGGGCTCCGTTTTCCTGAGGCAGCAGCCTGCGACGGGACGGGTGGAGCTCGCCGCGTGGATCGGAATCCGCGACAAGACTGTGATATCTGAATCCCGAGGAACCCTTGAACTGCATGAGATTCCGGCGGATCCGGAGGCCGCTCCGCGCGCACAGCAATATGCCGAGCTGGGAGACGAGGACTACGAAACTCTCCTCAAGGACGAGGCCAAGGGGCGCGGAGACTCGGATGACGACTCCGATTCAGAGAAGAAATTCGGCGCCGATGACGAGGACGAGGACGACGAAACAAAGCTCGGTGGGAAAGATGCCAATGAGAAGGAACGCAAGCGCCGGCTTGGTGGCAACAAGCGCAAAGTCGACGGCTCGCGAACGGTCTCGGGTTCGGAAGACGATGAGGCGGACGCCGATGGATCGGGTGAGGGTGAGACGGGTGACTCGGAAGCAGAAGACGCTCAACGTTTGGGAGGACGTGATCCCAAGCGCAAAGGGAGGATGAAGGCATCTGGAGAGGCCGAGGACCAGGAGGATGATGAGAACGAGGATGACCTCAAGCTTGGGGGAGGAGAGCGTTCACGAAAAGGGGGCAGGAAACTTGGCGTGAAGTCGGACGAAGAGGAAGAGGCCGATTCCGACCAGGACGAAGAGCAGGTGCGCCTTGGCTCGAGCGGAAAAGGCAAGTCGGCACGGAAAATCGGAGTCAAGAGCAGTGAGAGCGGCGGGCGTGAAGGCAGCTCCGACGATGGTGACGATGATATGCGACTTGGTTCCGGAGACGGAAGCCGTGGCACCAAGCGCTCCCGCGAGGAGCGCGAGGAGGATGAGCGCGCGATTCAGGATTTTGATGACTCCAAGGTGGATCCCTCGAACGTGTCCGCTGATCAGGTCCAACGCTACAAGGATCAGATTCAGCGGATGAGCCGCAAGATCTCGGACCTCGAAGAGGATCGAGCCAAGTGGATGCGGATGGTGAAAAGCGAGGCGGCATCCGGAAAATCCCCGGTCGGTGCAGGGGCGGGAGACGACTCTGATACTGCATCCGATTCCGACGCCGATGATGGACTCAAGTTGAAGCGCTTGAAGTCGACTGATTCGCCTGCGACAGCCGAGTCCGATGCGGAGGGGGGCGACGAAGAGTCCTCCAATGATGGCAGGGATGAAATGCGCATCAAAAAGCTCAAGTCCTCAAAGGATAAGGGTGCGGAGCAGGACTCGTCCGAAGAGGAGGCCGCCGAGCAGGAAAAAGAGAAGGCGAAGAAAAAGAAACCCGGTGGTTTTCTGAGCAGGCTCTTTGGAGGGGGAAAGAAGGACGATTCTGAAAAAACGGAGGCTGACGAAGAACGAGAGGGCTCGGGCTCTTCAAAAGGACGGGGTAAGTCCTCCGGAAAAGATTCGGACGAAGATGAACAGGCCGAAAAGCCCAAGAAAAAGAAAGGATTTTTCGGGCTTGGCGGGGATGAGTCCGATGAGGACGAGTCCAAGGGGGCTGAAAAAGAACAAGCAAAAGAAAAGCGCAAGAATTCAAGCGAAGCCGATTCATCTGAAAAAGAAGAGGATAAATCCGTCCAGGGTGACGACCCCGGCGAAAAAGCCGAGTCACTCGCCAATGATATTGAGGCCGGCACTTTCCATAAGAAAATGGAAAAGGCCAAGGAAGAGCTCGATGAAATCCGCAATCGAATGAAGGATGAGCGGGTCAAGGCCTGGGCGGATGGAATGATGGCCGAGATCATGAAGGAGAAGGCGCGACTCGGGGAGATGGCCAAGAGCTTGAATCAGGCCTTCCGTGCCAAAGAGGCCGAGTTCAACCGTAAAACCCAATTCCTCAAGCAGGAGGTCCTGAATCGAGAAGAACAAATTCGCAAAGGGCAGCTTGCAGTGGGCAGGGTGCGGGAGCAGTTGGCGATCGCAAACTCGGGAAGTGAGCGACTCAAGATCCAGATGTCCAATCTCGAGCAGCAGGAGTCTGCAGCAAGGCAGAAGCTCCAGGCATCCGAACGCCTGACTCAGGTTGCAAAAGAAGACGCGACCGCCCTGCAGCGACAGGTGGAAAACCTCAAGGCTCAAGCTTTGCAGTCAGGCAGTCAGGGCAAGAAGCTCGAGCTCGCACAAAAGGAGCTGATGTCGGCCAAAGCATTGGTCGAGAAAGCAAACAAAGCCGCCGATGATATGAAGAAACAAAATCTCGCTTTGACTGAGAAGCTCAATGTGGCGACCCAGGCTACCTCGGGAGCGGGCGGCACCGAGGACCTCAAGCGCAAACTTGAGGCAGCCGGGCGTGTTGCAGCCGTGCATAAGAAGGAAGCCGAGACCTTCAAGGGTAAGCTTGAGACCACGATGAAGGAAGAAGCGAGATTGCGCGCCGAGGTGACCAAGCTGCAAGCCGAGATGAAGCGCATGAAGGCGCTGGCCGGAATGCAAGCCGCGCCCGGAGCCGCTCCGTCCGGAGCGCCGGCGGGTGCGTCCAAGAAACCCGGGACGCCTGGTGGAAAAGCGGCCTGATTGGCCCTTTGCGGACTCAAGAATCCGATGCCGGAATCCGATTGGTTGATATCTGCCTTTCAACCCTTTTGGAGGTGTTCCATGGCATCACGCCATTTGATCGCTCTTTCCGTCGTCGGGGTCTCCATCCTGGCATCTGCGTGTGGCTTCGAGGTGGTCGACACCGGTCGGCGCGGCATCAAGACCGAGTTTGGAAAAGTGATGGGTGAGCCGCTTCCCGAGGGGCTTCACTTCTACAATCCATTCACGACAGATATCATCGAAATAGAGGTCCGCGAGCAGAAGGTGCAGGAGACGACCGAGTGTTTCACCAAAGACACTCAGCATGTCAATCTCACCTATGCCGTCACTTTTTATCCGGATCCGACTAAAATCGGACAACTCTATCAGCAGTTTGGTGAGGAGTGGCAATCTAAAATCGTCGAACAGAAAGTCCTGGGCTCGATCAAGGATACCGTGGGTCAATACATCGCGGACGATCTCGTGGCTCAGCGCGAAGTGGCCAAAAAAGCGGCTGAGAAGGAACTGGTTGAGAATCTCAGTCAACGCAGCGTGATCGTGACCTCGCTCGATTTCGTGAATCTGGATTTTGACGATGCTTACGAAAAAGCCGTGGAGCAGAAGGTCGTCGCCATGCAGGAAGCGGCCAAGGCCCGGAACAAGACGGTTGAGGTCGAGGAGCGCGCCAAACAGCAGATCAAGATCGCTCAGGCCGAAGCAGAAGCCATGCGCATCAAGACTGAGGCGCTCTCACGAAGCAAAGGCCTTGTGGAGTACGAAGCCATTCAGAAGTGGAACGGTCAATTGCCGATGTACATGTTTGGCAGCAGTGTCCCGATGATCAATCTGGACAAACTCAAGCAGAACTCCGGGGATTGAAGTGGCCCGCCCTCTTTTTTGGGATTAAGACGTGTCACCATGGATAATAACGAGTCGATTCGCATCGTCGTGACCGGCGGAACCTTCGATAAGGAATATGACGAGCTGACGGGCTCGCTTTTCTTCAAGGCTTCCCACGTGGGCGAAATGCTCAGGCTCGGACGTTCCGAATTGAACGTTACGATTCAGACGCTGATGCTCATAGACAGCCTGGAGATGACGGATGAGCGGCGTGGTTTCCTTCTGCAGGCCGTCCGCGCGGCCCCTGAGGATCGAATTCTGATTACTCACGGCACGGATACCATGGAGGTGACTGCGCGGGCCTTCGCGAGTGAAGGCTTGGGTGCCAAGACGGTCGTGTTGACGGGAGCGATGGTACCCTACATGTTCGGAAGCTCCGATGGTCTCTTCAATCTGGGAAGCGCCTTGGCTTTCGTGCAAGCCCTGCCGCCCGGAGTCTATGTCGCGATGAACGGCCGGGCTTTCCCGGCCGAGCATGTGCGCAAAAACCGCACCTCGGGAAAATTCGAGTGGGTTTCTTGATTGCCTCATGACCTCCTCAGCGCGCCCCTCCTCAGATATCAGGAAGTGGATCTCTTTGCTTGACGATGGCATCCGGTCCGGTCGGATAAAAAAGGTGCAGCTGGAGCTGCTTCAGTATCAGCGCGATCGCAAGCTCTCCTCCACGCCGAAGGCGTTGCTGGTTGAAATCGCCGCGCTCTGCCGACGCTGCCGTATGCATGAGTTGTCGGTCAGGATTCTCAACCCGATCGTACGGGGACCGGAGGCCTCGCGTCGCAAGTTTTCCGGTGGGACGGAGCAGGAGCGGATGGAGTATGCGGCTGCGCTCGTGCAGATCGGCCTCGAAGCGGAAGGCGATGAATTGCTTCGTTCCATCGATCCGGACCGATACCCGTTGTCGCTCCAATTTCGAGCTTTTGCTTGTTTCACCCGTTGGGATTACGGAGCTGCGGTCCCGCTTTTGAGGCGCCAGCTGGCTCATCCTGATATCGACTCGTACCAGAGGCTGGTGGCACGGGTTAATTTTGTCTCCGCTCTGGTCGGCTCCCGTCTCTGGGAAGAGGCGGAGCATGAGTGGTCCAGCCTCATTTCTGAAGCCGAAAAGGCTGGCAACAAACTTCTCGTCGGAAATCTCCTGCAGATTGGTGCGAATCTGTACTTGTCGGGACGTAATCTGGCGCGGGGTTCGGGCGTGCTCGAGCGGGCGGAGGAATTTTTTCAAGAGACGGGATCTGTGGATTGGATGCTCGTGCGCAAATGGCGAGGTGTCCATGAACTTCTCCGGGGCGGGGCTGCGGCTCGGGCCCGTGGCCTGCGGATTTTGGGTGAGGTCCGTGGAATCGCCGCCGATCGAGGCGTGAGCGAAACCGTACGCGACTGTGATTTTCAGCGAGCCCAGGTACTGGAGGAGGAAGACCTGCTTCGTCGTCTCTGGTTCGGGACGCCGTTCCCCGGATACCGGACACGCCTCAAGGAGTTCGCAGCCTATGTGCCGGACAGTACGGTGCGGAGCTTTGATTGGGAGTGTTCGGGTGATTCTTCGGAGGGAGGGAAAAACACGGTCGAATTCCTTGATATCGCTACCGCGAGTCTCGTCGGCAAACGGCGCAGGAAACGGCAGATTCTCAAGCCAGGCCAGATTCCCCATCGACTCCTGGCGGCACTTTCCCAGGATTTTTATCGGACGCTGAAACTACCGGCTCTGCACGGGGCCGTCTTCCCGGGACAACATTTCAATCCGGTTTCATCGCCCAATGTGCTTCATCAGGCCATGAGACGATTGCGCGCGCAGCTGGCGCACTCCGCTCCTGATATCGTCATTGATGAGAGACACGGGGCTTATCGACTCCAGAGGCAACCTGGCGGTTCCCTATTGATACGGATACCCCGGAGCATCCGGGAGGTTGCGGAGGCCGGAACGCCATCTCGTGAATCCGGACAGAGGTTGCGGATCGAGGCTCTCCTGGGTCCGATCAGGCAAGCGCTCGGAGCAAGTGAATTCAGCCGCTCGGAGTTGGAGCGGTCAGCCGCTTTGCCCGGAAGGTCCGCCGGCCGGCTTCTCGAAGAGGCGATCAAGGCGGGTCTTTTGGAGCGTCTCGGCGCGGGTCCGGCTACTCGTTATCGGTTTATCAAGGTTCAGGGTGCCTGAAGGGTTCCGCCACTCAGGCTCAGGTCTTCCCAAAGGGCCTGTTCGGGTGCTCGGACGAGGCCGAGAGATATACAAGGCAGGATCACGGATCTTGAAAATGAAGGTTTGTAAACAGCCTGCAGGATCCGGTTCCGGATAGCGGTGGCGGTCGCTTCCGCCTGTCCCGCCCAGATACGGGCTGCGACTCCCGAGACCATGGGAGCCGCCATACTGGTTCCTGACATGCGTCCATAGGTTCCACCCGGAAGTGTCGAATAGATATGCACTCCAGGTGCGAAGAGATCGACGCGCGATTTTCCTGTATTGGTGAATGGGGCCAGGATCTTCTCCGGGGCGGGGTCTTGGGTGGTTGCTCCGACTTCCAGCCACGCCAGATCGTGTTGGTCGGAGCGTGGATAATAGAGAGGAGCGTCGAGGCGGTCGAGGAGCGTGGCCTCGTTGCCCGCGGAGTGAACGATGATGATGCCGGCATTTCGGGCTTCCTCAAGCGCCTGAGTCACAAGACCGGAATTTGTCGAAAGCGTTTTACCAAAACTCATCTGCAGGATTTTGGCGCCGGAACGGACTGCATATCGGATACCCGCAGCGACCGCGCCATCCGGTTCATCGCCGCTCCTCGGGACGACACGGATGGGCAGGATTTTGATCCATGGGGAGGTATCCCGCGGGAAAGTGTCCGGGACGCGACCCAGCGCCTGGCTCAGCACAATGCCCGCCACATGAGTGCCGTGCGCGCATTGCTGATCCGGGCAGAGATCGGTATTTCCACTTTTGGGTTCATCCGCATCGGCATCGAGGGCATCCGGATTGAGATTGTATTCGAGGGAGCGTTCGAGCGCCGCTTGCACGCGGATCAGGTATTCGACTGTCTCGCCGTATCGGCCACCGCCGCTTTGGATGCTTTCGTTGACCTGATTGATATGCTCGATGATTTCTTCCCTTTGCCTTAGAATTGATTTCTCGAGCCCGCTCCGCCGAGCTGCGAGGCTCTCATCTTCCGGATTACGCTTGGCGGCCTCCCGTAATTGCTTGAGCAGGCGGATGTGTTCCTGCGGCATATCCAAGAGAGATTGGTCCGAGTCACCCAGGAAGTTCCAACCATGAACGTCGTCAACAAAGCCATTGGCGTCGTCGTCGATTCCCGGCTTGCCTTGGGCCTCAATCGGGTTTTCAAAAATGTAGGGGCTGATTGCCGGGTGTTGTATATCGATGCCCGAGTCCAAGACGGCGACGAGGATGGGTCGAAGTGCAGTCGGCGAGCGCTGCATTTGGGTCCACTTTTCCGCCCCTGTACCGAGGACCGCTCCATGAGATTTTTCCGGTATTTGGAGGTGCCAGTTCTCCGGGGGGAGTGCCTGTGGGAGGGGCCGCGACTGATCGATTTGCGCCAGGGTCTCCTCGGATTTTTTCAAGAGCGAGGGCAGTTCAAGGACTCCCTTTTCCGACGCCCCTCCTGCGGAACAGGCACTGAAAAGGAGCGAGAAGATTGCGGGCAGGGTTGAGGCTTTCATGGGGGACTCCTCCGGTTTGAAAAGGCCCGTGCGAGTCGCTCAGGAAGGAGCGAAGGCACGGGCCGTTTTTTATGCGGGATCTTTGCAATGGGAGCGGGATCAGAAGGTGCAGCCGCCGGGGGTGCAAGCGTAGCCGGTGTTGTTGAAGCAGGCACTCATGACCATCTGGGAG
>Ga0172372_10004665_pt1 | contig 19378 bp, 16 predicted proteins | sample LakKiv5m_2_FD_114544 | JGI IMG/M metagenome (GOLD analysis project Ga0172372, IMG submission 114544) | Freshwater microbial communities from Kabuno Bay, South-Kivu, Congo - kab_092012_9.5m | ecosystem: Environmental > Aquatic > Freshwater > Lake | place: Democratic Republic of the Congo...
GAAAATTTCGCATCGCGGCCCGGATGAAACTGGCTTTTTTCAGAGTCAGAACTGTGTTTTAGGAATCTGTCGCCTTTCAATTATTGACGTTTCCTCAGGCCAGCAGCCCAGTTATAACCAAGAGAAAACAGTCGCATCAGTCTTTAATGGCGAGATCTATAACTTTGGCGAGCTAAGAGAACGGTTGATTTCCAGAGGACATCGCATTGGTGGCCTTGGCGATTCTGCCTTGATTCCATTTCTTTACCAAGAATTTGGGGATCAATTTCCACGACAAATACAGGGAATGTTTGCAATTGCCCTTTATGACTCTAGAAAATCTAAGTTGCTTCTAGCTCGGGACCGGATTGGAAAGAAGCCACTTTGGTATAGCTGGAATAGAGAAACTATTTCATTTTCATCAGAAGTTAAAGGCTTACTTTCTCTCGGAGTAAAGAGAAGTATCAACGAGAGTGTGATTCCAGAATTTCTTCAATATGGCTATATCAATGCACCCAGATCAGCCTTTAATGACATTGAGCAACTTCCCCCTGCATCTATATTAGTTTTCGAAGATGGAAAAATGAGTGTTGATACCTACTGGAATATATCTGATACCCCAGAGCTTTCAATATCGTTTCCACAGGCGAAGGAAGAAGCCAAGCGTTTGATTCGTCAAGCCGTAAGAACAAGATTAGTTTCAGAAAGACCTATAGGATCATTTCTAAGTGGTGGAATAGATTCAACAATCGTAACTGCGCTTATGAAAGAGGAATCTGAAGGTGAAGTCAATACATACAGCATCGGCTTTTCTGAAAGCAAGTTTGATGAATCAGGCTTTGCTCGAGACATTGCTAATGAGCTAGGCACTAAACATCACGAGAGATTCATTAAAGCTGATCCCACCTTGATAGTTGAGACTCTTTCGAAGGTTTTAGATCAGCCTTTTGCTGATTCTTCGATAATTCCAACCTATTTACTTGCCAAATTTGCTAGCGAAGACTTGGTTGTTGCCTTAAGCGGTGATGGCGGAGATGAAGCGTTTGCGGGATATGACAGATATAGGGCAGGCAAGATGCTGAATGCGATTAATTCTTTCCTGGTTCTAAATCCACTCAGGTTCTTACCAGCAGATAAGAGTGCAAATCAGAAGCTTAGAAAACTAATACGTAACTCGTATTACCAATCTCTTGAGAATAGATATCGTGGATTTCAAGCTTTGTTTAGTATCAGAGATTTACATTCAATCCTGAATCCTGACTTATTAAGTCAGGCAAATGCGGATGACTTCTCTAAACTTTGGTCACTATCTTCAAGTAGTGACAATGTAAGGAAGATGCAAGAAATTGACATTAGAACTTACCTACCAGGTGATCTAATGCATAAAGTTGATATGGCATCTATGGCCAATAGCATCGAAGTTCGTTCCCCATTACTTGACTACAGGGTAGTGGAATTTGGGATATCGCTTCCATCTAACTTCAAGATTGGGATGGGAGAGAACAAATACATTTTGCGTGAGATAGCACAAGATTTTGTCCCACGTAAAATGATAGATAGACCAAAAAAAGGCTTTGGCATTCCTCAAGCTAAGTGGCTACGGGAAGATTTAGTGGGATTAATTAAAGATGTACTTCTTGATGAAAAGAGCAGATCAAGAGGCTGGTATCAATTCAAAAAAGTAGAAGAGTTGGTAAAACTCCACAATAGTGGAAGGCAATTAGACAATCTGATTTGGCCGATGCTCATGTTAGAGCTTTGGGCTAAGACTTGGATTGACTAATTAAACGGCGATATAGGTTGGCGTGGTCTGATACCAACCTTGAGCGCGAAAATTTCTCCATTGCATTCTTTTTTCCAGCTTCACTAAATGTCTTCTGCATTTGAGGGTTATTGATAAGAGTTTCAATTTTGTCTACAAAATCTTTTGCTGAATAATCTAGGCAAAAACCACTATTTCCATTTACTAGGACTTCGGATGCTGAACCTACATCGGTTGTCAATACAGGAATTCCTGCCATCTGAGCCTGAATTAGAGCAACTGGCATACCCTCATTTTCACTTGTTAAAATCACAAGATCGCTAAAACTTAGAATTTTTTCTATATCACTTTGCCAACCCAAAAATTGTATGGGCAGTTCCAGTTCTGTTGCTTTCAATTTTAAGTCAGTCAAAAGTGGGCCGTCCCCACTGATTGTAAAGTGTACATTAAGGTTGCGCAGCTTGCATTCACGTGCAATTTCTAAAATACGTTCAGGAGCCTTAATCTTTACCGCTCTACCTATCCAACTGATGATGTACTTCTCGTCTGGAAGAACTAGTTCTCTTATTACGGATCTTCGTGGCGGAAGCTCTTTCAGCTCTAACCCTGGCCCAATAACAATGAATTTTTCTCTACTGCCAATTTTTACTTCAAGTAAATCTTCCATAACTTGAGAGCCAACGGCAACAAGTGAATTTGTTAGATGGGATAGGACTCTCTCTGCCAATACAACTAGTCGAGTTTTGTTCCTACCAAAGTATCCATGCAAGAGATGGCCATGGAACGAGTGAACAAGTAGAATCTGTCTACTTACAGTAACTGAAGCCAAGCGACCAAGAAATCCAGCTTTGGCAGTGTGGGTGTGAATAATTCGTGGGTCGAAGAATTTGATTTGCTTTCTGAGCGCTAGAAAAACCTTCAATTCTTTCCATAAATTAATGTGTCTACCAAAACCATTTATTTGATAAGACTTTATATTAATTTGATTAACTTTTAAATAGTCTAACTCCTCATCGGAACAAACTCCAGTCACTAATCTCTGCTCAAATTCAGAGCTTGGTAAATGCTGCATTAATCCAGCTATCTGGATTGCAGGACCACCAACGTTCATTCGAGCAATTATTCTCAGTATACGAATAGGCTCACCAGAATTCATAGGCCCATACTAATCAAAATACAGATCTGTAAGGCGCTTAGCAATAGGATTGGGCAAGTCGGCCGCTCTTTGATCAATGATTCTTGGAATAGGGAGAGAAGGTGCTTATCGCTTGATTCGAAAATTAAAATCCATTTCACTGCTATTAAGGGAATTTTCAAAGCTGACTAATCACTTGTTTCCTGACTACTCGCAAAACAAATTCAAGGTATTGACGTGGTATCTGTATTTTGCATTAAAAAGTGAAACCAGAAGCACACTTAAATTACGTTGGGACACCACATCTGAAAAGAGCTATGTCTGGGACAATTTAAATAAGTGGATTAGATTCCAAATAAACTTTATAGACCCTCGATATTGGGCAAAATCTCCTGTGATAATTTCAGTTTCTGGCGGCCATAATCAAGTCTTCTGGAAAGATGTTTGTAATGGTAAAGGAATTTCGCCAGATAATCACCGAACGTTATATGATTTGGCAACGCGGTACAGCGAGATGTTTTTCGGCTTTAAGGCTATAGATTTCTTTTATAGCTTGAGTGGCCAGAGAATTGCCTTAGAATTTGCACGGCTTAAGTATCAATCAGAGAACATTCGGTCCGCACTAAACAATATAGTAGAAATTGGGCCAGGATTTGGAGGGCTATCCTCGTCCGTTCTGCTCAGTGACCGAGTGACATATACAGGAATTGACACTCCAGAAATGAGCGAAATTTTTAAAGTTATAGTTAGTAATCTTTTCTTGAAAAACGGAAATATACGAGTAATGCAAAACGATATTTTAGCGATTGAATCCTTAGAGAATGAATTGCGATCAGTGAATTTTTCTGTGTTTGGGCAATGGAGCTTCTCAGAAATTCCAATTAATCTTAGGGAAAACTACTTTAGATTGATTGCACATTCAAGAATATCTTTTTTCATTAGTAACGCCAAAATGAATGATATCGATAATTTTCTTTTTTTTGAAGATCTGTCTGTAAAGTTATCGAAGAGTTTAGAAATACTCTCTATAAAGGACGTACTCGGAGATTACCTACCTAGCTATCTGGCAAAACATAAAGTTTTCATTTTAACCTGAGTTTCACTTTTCAAAATCTTTTCCTATTGCGCACCATTTTTTAGTCTTTGATTAAAGAAAAAAAGGCAACTCATATAAGGCATGTTTGGTCTGGCAACCTAAGGCAAATAACTATATTTTTACCGCTGGCAACGACAATAGCTGAATGGGGGTTTGATTCCAAACATAGAAAAGCCAATTCGATTCAATTGAAGATCACAGGACAAGTTAACGTCAAGATTGAAGCTAATTTAATTGACCAATAAAGCTAGTTTTCAGTTCTGGCTTGAACGAGCTGAATAGTTTGAAGTACCCAGAAAGCGTTCAAAGTGTAGAAATTTGGAGATTTTCAGATTCTAGACTTGTTGCCTGTAGAGTAGGGAATCTTCGATAGGAGATTTCAGTCTCTTTATCCAAGTCATTTAGTAACCATAAACTGGTTACGCAAGGGGCCTTTAGCTCAGTCGGTAGAGCAACGGACTTTTAATCCGTGGGTCGTCGGTTCGATCCCGACAGGGCCCACTTTGAAAGTTTACCAATTCAAATCAAGAAATGTGTCTAAACTTTGCACGTGATTGTGTCAAAGGCGCCATTGAGAATCAGCCTAGCAGGTGGAGGTTCTGATCTTCCTTCTTTTTATGGTTTAGAAGAAGGCCAAGTCTTTAGTTTTTCTATCGACAAATATGTATACATAGCTTGCCATAACTTGTTTTCAGGTGGTCTGAGGCTATCCTATTCAAAGACTGAAACCGCAAAATCCATATTTGATATTTCGCATCCACTAATTAGAGAAACTCTTAAGTTCTTAAATTTTGAAGAATCCATAGAGATCGGATCATTTGCTGATGTTCCAGGATTTGGAACTGGCCTCGGTTCGTCTAGTGCATTTACCGTTGCCTTACTTGCAGCTATCAGAGAATTTTCAAAAATGGATTACAATTCAAGATTCTTAGCTGAATCAGCTTCGATAGTGGAAATTGAAAAATGTAATGAACCGATTGGAAAACAGGATCAATATGCCTCGGCATATGGAGGGATAAATCAAATTACTTTTCACACAGATAATTCAGTATCCGTAAAGGAATTCTATAGTGAAAGTACATCCAAATTTCTCGAACAATCAATCTCACTCTTTTACCTTGGAGTAGGGCGTGATTCATCATCTATACTCAAACATCAAAACAAAGCTATGCAGGAAGAAGAAAGCAAGTTTCAACTTGTAAAAAAGATTAGAGATCGAGTTCCGGAGTTAATCGAGTCAGTAACTGAACAAAATGTTGACTTGATGGCCCAGATAATTAGAGATTCTTGGGAAGATAAAAAGAAATTACAAACTCAAATTAGTAACTCGAGCATTGATAAAGCGATTTTCAATGCAATGTCTGCAGGTGCACTAGCTGCCAAGGTGGTTGGTGCAGGTGGCGGTGGCTTCTTGATGGTTGTAATTGACCCTGAAAAGAGAGGGGAATTTTTTGACCGATTCGATACCCTACGCGAACTTCCTTTCAAAGTAAGCAAAAATGGCGCTGGGGTCGTTTTCTCAGACGAAGAATAGAAATATTACTTTCTATTTTCCACTTTATTCATTATCCAAGAATTTCTTTGGATCCACTCCACGGTTTCTTTTACGCTATCTTCAATGCTGATTTTGGGCGTCCATCCTAAGTTCATTGCCTTTCGTGTATCAAGAAAGGTAAATGGATTATCGCCTACCCATCCACGGTCGTTATCTTCAAAGAAAAATTCGGGGCTCACACCCATAAATCTTGCTACTAAATTGGCAGATTCGTTCACTTCAATATAACTTGTGTGGCCTATATTGAAAACATCGTAAGATAATTCAGACCTCAAGTGCATTAGACCTGAGACACAATCGTCTACATGAATATACGATTTTTTTTGTTTTCCATTTCCCAACACATTCAACTTGTGCGGATTTGCTTTAAGTTTTTTTACAAAATCAATAACGTGCCCATGATGATAGTTGGGACCAAGCACTGATACAAATCTGAAAGTAGTTGCCTTAAAGGCTCCGTTTGCCGCAAAAGTAGAGAGAAGTCCTTCAGCCGCTGCTTTAGATGCCCCATACAAACTTGTTTGGACCGGGAACGGCTCAGTTTCCGGTGTTGGTGTATTCTCTGTATCTCCATAGACGCATCCGGTTGAGGCAAAAATTAATTCAGAAACTTTTGCCTCTCTTGATGCTAAAGCTATGTTGTGTGTAGAAATTACGTTATCTTCAATGTCCCTAAAAGTTGAAGCCCATCCGCCTCTCACGTCGGCATTTGCTGCTAAGTGGTAGACCTGTGTTACTCCATCTAACGTTGTCACAAGTTCTTTGAGAGAAGTTTTGGACAAATCTAATTCTGCAAAATTTATCTTACTCCTTTCCTCCTGCGTAAGAAAAACTTCTGAGCCTGTCGAAAGATTATCTATAACCACAACTTGAAAATCATTACGCAAAAGTTTTTTTACAAGATTTGACCCAATAAATCCAAAACCACCCGTAACAGCGACCCTCATGCCATGACAACCTAACTCACTCTGAAGTAGAATAGTGCGACAATGATACGACAAGTAGTGATTTTAGCAGGTGGAAAAGGCACTCGAATGAGTCCTTATTCTAACCTAGCGAAATCTCTTCATTTGATACAAAATAAAAGTATCTTGGAAAGACAAATTGAATTTTTTGTTGAAAAAGGTTTCCGAAGTTTCTTACTTTTGCTTGGAGAAAAAAGTCCAGAAATAATCCAAGAAGTCGAGAAAATCAATCTAGAATTTGGAGTAGATGTCAAATTCCTAATTGAAACATACCCACTCGGTACTGGCGGTGCACTTTTGAATGCCTATGATTTCCTTGATGAACAATTTATTTTGATTTTAGGTGATGTCATAATTGAGGCGAATTTAGATGAATTAGTCAAATCTATAGAGCACGACGATATCGATTTTGCACTTTTTTATCACCCTTCAAGTCACCCTCGAGATAGCGATCTCCTAAAATTAAATTACTATCAAATTATTGATGAAGTATTAACAAAGCCCAGAGACAGGGGCATTTTCCGAAATCATGGAAATGCTGGGTGTTATGCATTTAAAAAAAAGACTCTAGTCGACTCAGCAAAAAAAATAAAAGGCAATTCACAAATAGACCTTGATAGACAATTAATTCCTGATTTAGTAAATAGTGGATTTATCGGCAAAGGTGTTAGAAATACGGGGTTTATTCAAGATTGCGGAACCCCTGAAAGGCATCAATATGTAAATTTGAAATGGAATGAGATTGAAAATAGAAGTATAGTGCGGCCAGCCATTTTTCTTGATAGAGACGGAACCATTAACAAATTAAACGGGTTTATTACCAAACTCGAGCAGATTGAGGTATTTGAAGACGCACCCCCATTTATTTCTTTGATGAATAAGCTAAATTTTTGGGTGATTGTAGTAACTAATCAGCCCGTCATAGCAAGGGGAGACGTAACTTACGAAATGCTTGACAAATTTCATGCAAAAATCGAAAGTATTATATTTGATGGAGGTGGAATTATCGATGATTTCTTTTTTTGCCCTCATCATCCTGATGCAGGATTCATTGGTGAACTCGCTGACCTAAAGATTTCTTGCAAATGCAGAAAGCCAGAAATTGGCTTAGTTGAACAAGCTTGCGCTCGATACCCTATCAACTTGAAGAATTCGTGGATGATTGGAGATACATGGCGAGATTGTGAATTAGCCAAAAATGTCGGAATGAATTTCATTGGAATTGCCTCTCATGATAGCGACGAAATCAATTCTAATTATGTTAAAACTCTGAGCGAAGCTGCAAGGATAATCTTGGAATCGGCAAAATAGTTATGAAGATCTCAATTTGCGTAATAAACAAGAACTCAGGAAAGACGCTAGAAAAGGCACTTAGGAGTGTTTTGGAGCAAGTTGACGAACGATTCGAAGTGGTAGTTATTGACGAATCAACAGATGATTCACCCTTCATCTTAAGTAGACTAAAGACTGAATTTCCCGATAAATTGAAATTCTATTTGTATGGAACTTGTCCACTAAAGAGTATCGGAGCAGCTCGAAATATGAGCATAATCAAAGCTACTGGAAATTACTGCATTATGCACATCGACTGTGATGATGTTTGGTACCCCTTCATAATTGATTTTGCAGATGTTTTCATGGAGATTGAAAAGAACATGAAAGAAGATTTTCTGCTGGCTGGACATCAAATTAATATGGCAAAACGAGATTTTTTACTCTCAATTGGACCTTATCAAGATGTTAAATCTGGGGAGGACAGAGACTTATGGATGAGACTCGCAAAAACCTATCAGTACATGCCTCTGGATCACGTAGTTTTCTTTAATAGGCTGCCATTAGGCAATAGAACTAATAAAACAAAGGCACTCAAAAGAGCTTACTGGTCTGTTGAAGATGAAATACGTGGTGGCAGTAAACTAAGTGACATTGGTGCTGAATTTTTCAACTTACAATCAAACCGGCCCTTTTTAGTGAAATTATTAAGAGTAGTTTATTATCCTATCGCTAAAATACTGAGCAGGAATTTAGAAAAGTTGGATGAGTCTCTATATTTTGATAATACTCAAGAGTGGAGAGCCTACAAAGAAAAACATGAAGGTACATTCTTAGAGATTGCTTCTATCTGGGGATTCCCGAAGAGTTTAGATTTCCTGACATCTGAAACCGCACGAAAAATATTTGAATATAAACGTTCACAAAAAAGTATTAGAGACTTGTTGATTTAGTTTGGATTTACTATCAACAATCTTCTATCAAAAGCCATCAATTCACTAGCGAGAATTTAACTGATTCCCGAATGAATTGATTTCTGGTAAGCTTATAATCAGGAGCCGGAACAATTGACGCAGAGAGGAATTTGTGAAAATTCTAAGAACTGGGCTCCGAAGGCGTAAATGGCACGCATTTGCTGTAAGAATGAAAAAACATCAATCTGACTCCTGCAGCTTTCTAGGTGCTACCGATTTTTATGTTTCGGCATTTGATCAGTCTGCACGTTCAGCTATTGAAAATGGAACTTCTGGATTGCAACCTTTGGAACTGATTATGCGCAGTAGTACAAAGTCAAAGCAAAAACCGAGGAGCTTTACTGCCATCGACTTAGGCGCCAATGTTGGACGGTACACAATTTTTTTTGCTAGTTATTACTCTAGAGTGATTGCAATTGAGGCACATTCTTTTACATTCCGTTTGCTTTCCATGAATACCGAAACTTTTTCAAATATTCGATGTGCAAACATGGCAGTTTCAGATTCTTCTAGGGGATATGCTGTAATTAAGGAATATTCACCTCTTCAGTCACCTCGAGCAAGCGTAGAATCTAGTGATAGGAATGGTTTTCCTGTTAGAAGTTTCAAGGTTCCTAGAAAAACTCTTGATAGTTTCCTCCAACAAAACCAAGCAGAAGTAGGTCTAATTAAAATTGACGTAGAGGGCCATGATTTACAAGCACTCTCTGGGGCAAAAAAAACGATAAAGAAATTTCAACCTGATATTGTTTTTGAATACAACAGACCTTCTCCTGAGCTGTTACAAGCGTTAAGCAATTTAGGTTATAATAAGTTTCTTGCCCCCAGTACAGAGATACTTGCACAATTTAAAAGTAGAAAAGCCATGCTAAAATGGTGTCTATCACGCTCGCATCCAGTTCAAGACTTTCAAAAATTGTATTCGGATAATGGGATTTTCGAATTTACAGCTTCAAATTTACCTCAGTCTGAGCTAGTTCTCGCACTTCCTTCCACTAATGCTAGAAATTGACAAAGAATGCTGGCTAGGAATAGGTGAATGATCTAGATAGCACCACAAGATTGAATGCATTTCTCAAAGTGACAGAGGCTCAAGTGGCAAAGAATCTAAAGGATGAGGGAGTCGCTTCTTATCCCATAGTCAAAATTCTGAGTAGAAGTTCTAAGAAGCTCGATACTTCCCTGTACTTTCAAAGTATATTAGAGTGGGATTCCTACAAAGAAAAGCATCAAGGCACATTTTTAGAGATTGCCTCAATTTGGGGATTCCCAAGTACTTTAGGTTTCCTTTCTTCTCAATTCACAAGAAGAATCTTTCAATATAGACGTTCAGAAAAAAGAATTGATGATTTATTTTCTTGAAAGATAATGTTCATTCTGTAGTTATCAGAAATGCGAGCAATTTCTTCACATAAATGAGATTTAAACATGAATTGGCTTTTCCCAATCCAGGGATACGCTGCGAATTAAGAGTATCTCATGCTTCCCAAAGTTTGTTTAGTCTACTTCATCGATATTGCAGGTTTGAATTTGTGTTATTCTGAGGCCTATCAGACTTTGAGCGGCTCTGGAATTGGTAGGAGGAGATTTTCTTGAAGCAAAGGTTGAAATTTCCTTTCTATAGATGGTGCATATATCTATTGCCGACAATCATAGTATTAATCGGAGTACTCTCAAGAATTCTGTTTTCATCTGGTGAAGACCATCTGTTTAAGAGAGTTTCAGGACTCTATTTTGGTCAGGTAGCAGGTTTTTGTTTGATTATACAGATTGTGAGTCTCTTGCTAGTTTCGGAAATTAGACGAGAACTTCAACGCATTTCAATGTTAAAAATACAAAATCTCGACAAGAATATGATTGCTTCATCGAAATCGCGAATGATTCATACTTTATCCTTTGCATCTTTTAGCTTAATTTATTTCTGGCAGAATCAATCAGGTCTGTTCCAAGGTGTTGACGGAGATTATCTACGGGCGCTGAATCACAATCAGAACTATTTTTCTAATTCTCCCTTTTACTTTACAAGTAACTTGTTCCAAGGTCTTGGTGGAAATGTGTTCAATCCGATAAATGTAAAAATTGAACCCGGGCTAATAGTTCTGAATCTATTTGGCAATACTTCTTCTCTGGGGCAAGTCCTCGCTTTAACAACTTGGGCATTGCTACTCTTTTATACTAGTCAACTTCTGTTCGAAAGAATTGGGTTTGAGCGGAACTTCACATTTCTTGCTTCTTTTATGTTGGCATTTTGCTGCCTTTTTCCCTCTAATCTTAATTTTACTGCAGTATTGAACCAATTTCCCTGGATTTCTACTTTGATTGCTAGCTTCAGTTTACTCACATACTTTTTATTGCGGGGGATCAGTAACGACAATCCGTTCAAAAATCGGCTGGCCATTTCTCTTTTAATTTTCTATATTCTACTTCTGAGTCCAACTTGGTGGATAATTTTCACTCCTTTCATCATCTTGTATTTAGCCGTAACTATGTTAAGGCGTGATATCAGTAGAGAAAACCGCCAGAAGAAACGTGTTCAAACCGTCATTCGATCGATATCCCTCATATTTCTCTTAAGTGCTTTAATTCCATTCCTATTCTATATTGCTGGCTTCTTCATTTATTCAACAGCGTTTTTGTTCGGCTCAGAAGTGGAGACTGGAGTTTGGCCCGCAAAGAATATGTCGATGCTCTTCAGATCTCCGTTGAATAGTGCAGTCATTTTGGCCGCGATTGTTGGCATTCTATTAACGAAAAGTGGACACTTAAGCATTTCAAATTATGCAATAGCTACCGTGCTATTTTATTCACTTCTACTTAGTTACGGTTTGTTAATATTTGGAGGCTTTATCGAGAGCATTTTTCCAATTCCTGCATACTTTGAAATGTCGATCTACCCTGCTTTATGCATTTTCTCCGTATTCTTCGCTAAAGTATTGTTAACCACAATACATTTGGATTTCATTACTGCTAGGCAAAAAAATTAAGACTAATTTCTTAATATATTTTTTGCTTGTTATATACGGATTCAATTTTCAAGCAAGTCATCCATGGGATTTTCCTAGAAAATCAACAGCCTTTGACGCAAAAATTGGTGATTTGGCAGTCATTGGAAATGAAATGAATTGGAATGGAAGAGTTGCCACTTTTCTGTATGTTGAAGAAGGTCAAACTTTGACTCACTCCGAGATTCAAAAAGTGAACGAAGAGTTGCTCAGGGGACATGGCAACAACTATTCAGATGCGGGAATGTGGATCAAGAATATTCCTACACTCAGTGAGTATAATCCATCGTTAACTCCGAACACGTTTTACTTCTTTAAGCGCGCAATAGGTAAACCTGGCGACAAATATCATCGGAACATCATGTACTTTAGGTCAATCAATTGGAACTTTCTTCAAATGATAGGTGTTCGATATCTTGTAACGGATGAGCAAATTCCGCTAAGAAGGGCCGTTAGTATAGTCGAAACCGAAAGTCGAAGACTGTATTTGTACGAAGTTGTTGACTCGAATCTACACGGTGTGTCGGTTAGTTCGTTAATGAAATTGAAAACCTTAGAGTCTATTGCAAAAGAAGTTTCTTCCAAAGATTACGATCCTAGAATTCAATCGTATACGCTCGAGCAAAATTTGCCCAAACGATTTTCTATTAGTCGTAATAGAATTCTCACAGTTGGGTCCTACGGATATCGTTTTCGAGCAGAAAGCAAAGGTGAGTCTCTCATTTTGTTGCCAATCGAATTCTCAAATTGTTTCGAGTACAAAACCACGTCAAAAAACTTTAAATTCATTAGGGTAAATGGATTTATGCTTGGATTAACTTTTGAAGGAAGAATAGACGTAATGATGAAATACAAGTACGGACCTTTTAGCAATCCACTATGTCGTTTCATGGATTATTTGGAGTTTAAGCAAGGACTTAGTCGTGGCTAAGAAGAAGATTCCAATAGAAATATCTGTTGTCGCTCCTGCATATAACGAGAGCGAAGTTATAAGTGAGTTTGTAAGGGAGCTCACAAAAGTCATGAAGAGTCTTAAAGTTTCGTTTGAAATTATCGTTGTCGATGATGGTTCTTCAGACGAAACACTTGAGCAACTCAAACAGGCTAAAATCTACGCGCGTGAATTGCGTATAATTTCATTGGGACGAAATATTGGGCATATGCGTGCTTTGGAGTTAGGGATGACTCGCGCAATCGGAAGGTTTGTCATTACAATGGACGCTGACTTCCAGGATGATCCAAGAGATTTAGCGCGCTTATGGCAACACTCAAAGGAATTATCGAAGAAACAAGAAGCTTTTGATGTTATTCAGACTTTTCGAATGAATCGTAAACATGATACGTTGTCCAAGAGACTAACGGCGAAGTTATTCTACAGATTCATGAAAAGTCTTCTGGGTGCTTCAGTCATTGAAAACGCTGCTGATTTTCGATTGTTGACTTGGGAGGCTACCAGGTTTCTATTAGATAGTAATTCTAAGAATAAAGTATTTAGATTTATGATTCCCAATTCAGGTCTACGGGTAAAATATATTGAAGTAATCAGAAATGAACGGCGGCGGGGTAAGACGAAATATAGTTTCTTTAAGATGCTAAAGCTCGCAACAGATTCTGTTGTTCACTATAGTGTTTTTCCCTTACGGATAGTCTTCATCACCGCGGTTACATGCAGCGCACTGTCAATTTTGATGATTCCACTTCTTTTTTGGATAAAGATGACCTCGCGTGCGATTCCCGGCTGGGTCTCATTAATTGTAGTGGAAGTATCTTTTGGTAGCGTCTTACTAGTCTGTCTCGCCGTCAATGCTTTGTATCTTGCCAGGTTATTGGAGCAAATCACTCAGGGAGAACACATAAAGTGCACAGAGATCTAATTATAAGAAAAGTTACTTTAGTAACGAGATAGCAGAGGTGTTTTTACACGAAATGACGCACTCATTTGAGAATCGAGTTGTCGTTGTTGGTAGTGGCCCAAGTGCGATTTCTGTTTGTGCCGTTCTAATTAAGAATGGAGTTCGGCCAATAGTGCTTGACTCTGCAATTGACTCACTTACCGAGAAAATTTCAAAATTCGAATTTGTCAATAACAAAACATGGTTCGAATCAGCACAATCATATGCTAGACATCCTCGAAGTAAACTAGAAATTGACTCAGAATACTTGTTTCGAGGAAGTTATACATTCGGTGGACTATCTAGAGTTTGGGGTGCCACATCTAACTTTTTTAGAGACTTTCAAGATTGGCCGCAAGACTGCATACCTAAGAATGAAGATTTTGAATTCATACAAGAGATACTTGAGCCTTCCCAAACTTGTTTCACAAATTTCTCGTCCGAAAACTCATTGCATGGAGATGCGCGTTCGGGTCATCTCTTTCAATTGGCCAGTAAAAAAATCCCTTATCAAATTAATCCCTCTATATTAGCAATCCAGACGAATGAGACCGCCCAGAATCGTTGTGGATATTTCGGTAAGTGCATTACCGGATGTCCAAAAGATGCAATTTGGTTCGCTGGCAATCAAATTCTTTCTTGGCAAAAGGAAGATAAAATTGACTATATTCCTGGTGTCTTCATTGAGCGTGTAGAGCAGCCTAATTACTTTTGGGCTAATTGTTTATGCTGCACTACTAATGATGTCATCAAGTACGCTGCAAAAAGAATTTTTATTTGTTGTGGACTATTCCCTAGTACGGAGATTGCGCTTAATTCGGGACTTGCGAAGAAATTGGAAATTAAGGACACTTCAACACTGTTTATGGGGGCACTAAGTTTTAAGAGTTTTAGAAATTATGATGGAAAGTCACATAATCTCTCTCAATGGGTAATAAAACATCCTAAGTCAAAGTTCTGCGCACAACTCTATGCACCAAGCGAAGATAATAAGCCACGACTTAGATCGGCACTCCCTAAATTCTTGCTCAATGAAAGCTTCGTTCACAAACTTAACAATAGATTGTTCCCGATTATTTTTTATTTGAATCCTTCGGATTCCGAAGGGATTTTTATTTCTAAAACTCTTCAAACTTTGTACGTTTCGGCTGAAAAGAGCGTCTTTAAAAAGGTCAAGTTATCTCTAGCTCTTCTTCAATTTTCGATTCAATTGCTAAAAATTGGATTGGTTGTTCCAATCTTTGCCGTTAGGTTCACTCCCCCGGGGAGCGGTTTTCACAGTGGTGGGTCTTTGGCAATGGGAGCAATTACTGATTCTCTAGGCCGTTTGCCAGAATATGAAAGAGTGCATTTCGTGGATGCCTCTACTCTACCAAACATAGAAGTGGGGAGTATTACACCAACAATTATGGCAAATGCATCTAGAATTGCACGTATGTCGTTAACTTTGGAAGAAGAATTTCAACAATAATGGCAATTGCACGTGGGCGAATCTACCACTCGGTATTGGAGGACTTACGATTCCTCGTAACCCTCGCATTCAAAAGAGGTAAACATTTCAGAAAGGTTAATGAATTTGAAAACCTCTTCTCGAAATACGTCGGGCGCAAGTATTGTGTCAGTTTTGCTTTTGCACGTACGGGACTCTATTTCACTTTGAAGGCTCTAAATTTTCCGCCAGGTTCGAAAATTTTATTGACGCCAATCACGATTAAGGCAATGCTCGACGTAATTCTGGCGGCAGGCTTGGTGCCAATTTTTGTTGATCTAGATCCGAAGACAGGTTTTATGAGCAAAGATTCGTTAGATGCAGTGTTGAGAAAAAACAGGAATGAAGTAAAGGCATGCTTGTTGACATATTTGTTCGGCATCTCTCCAAATTTAAGGGAAATCACAAACAGCCTTCAGAACTCAAAAATTCTTATCATTGAAGACTTTTCGCAATGCTTGAATGGAGAAGTGGATGTAGGTAAGGTGGGGCTAATTGGTGAGTTAGCACTTTACAGTTCGTCATCAGTGAAAACTCTTGATTGTCACGGAGGAGGACATGTCCTTACCGATAACTTTAGTTTGCAGAATAAGATTCGCTATTTTCAAATGGGTTTACGTCCTACGCCTAAACTTACTCTATTGAGAAAAAGTTTTGCTTGTCTTGCAAAAAATTTCTTGTCTCGAAATCCAACTTTTAGTGTGCTTACATTTCCCATAATCTTTCTGGCAGCTAAGTTGAATTTAGAGGTCTTTGTTAGATTTGTGGGAACAAGAAGTACTTCACCACTCGCCGTCCTTCCCTCGGAATGGTTCTATAGATTCACTGAAGAACAGGCGGAATTTGCCATAAGAATGTTGGACAGAATCAGAGAAAATGATAAGAAGCGTGTCGCGATAGCTAGCACATTTACAAAAAAAATATCCAAACAAATGAGTTTAATAGGGCACGAAGCCAATTATTCAGTGCATTGGCAATTCATTATTTTACCGATGCACCCGAAACAATTCATGGACAAGTTGCGCGCTAAACGTATCGATTCAGCAATGACGAGCCTAATCTTATTGTCAGAGTTATCTGGTTATGATTTAAGAGCGGTTACACCGAATGCTTCTTACATATATTATCACGCAGTTTATATACCTTGTTACCCGAGTCTCAGTTCTAAAGGAGTTAAAAAGATTGTGGACGCCATTAATTGTTAGTAGCGAATGAGTAGAGATAGATCCCGCCAAGTCAGAATCTTTCGCCCTTGTGACTTGAGCAATTGACTTGCTTCTCTTGTTGGAACACCATAGTACTTGGATGCGGTTTTACTTCGAAACGAAGCATCATGAATCGACTGATTAATTTTCTCTTCGTCACTCTCTAAGTAATGGCAAGAAAGGTGTGCCATGGCTAGAGCTAATTTTACATTCAGATTAAAAGCTGACCATTCTTTTTCAATTTCGAATGTAGATCGAAAAATAGTTGCACCGCTATCAATTTTTTCAACCATTTCATGCAATGTTGCAGTAGCAGTCGTTTCGCCATGAGCGAGCATCCAAATGTAATTTCCAAGTCCTTGGTATTCAGGAAGGGAGCCACCATGAAGATTAATGGTACGAAGTTTAGGAAAATCGGTAGTAAATTTGTCAAGGATTGCAGGTCCCATGGAAATTATGTGGGCAGGAGGTGTTTCCTCTTTCGCAAGATACGTAGCGATTTCTTTTCGACTTCTGAGACGAACAAAACTGACATCAAATTGCTTACATAAATCCCGAATAGTCTTTTTGTAAAGTCGAGCAATTACTGCGTCCGCGTAGATGTCAACAACTTTAATAATTTTGTATCCAAGACTTGAATGTTTCGCCCATGAAATGAATCGAGATTTAGACTTGGTGTCATAAATTTCAAAGTTCGGAACTACTAGAACTTTTGTGATCTGTTCGCTTTTCTTCTGAACGAGACTCGTGACCATAATTCGCGAAATGAAATTGTTGGCGGCGATGATTATGGCAGAATTAGGGTTTTGCATTGGACTCCTTTACTTAGGTTTAGATAACATATTGCGCGACTAGATTCAAAAGGACCTAAAATGAGCGGATGGGCGTCAGAAATTGAATTGGGAGAGACATTCGCCACCTCAATTTCAAAGTTCTACTCGATAAGTCAAGATTTACCTTTTCTTGCTTTCCGATTAGATTACAGAAAAAAATGTCAAGAGTTCACTTTTTCTGAAGAATTCTTGGAAGAATCTTTAGGGAAGGTAGAGAAGTCTGGTTTTTGGGCACTCTACCGTGTAAAGCTTGTTTCCGAGTGGATGAAGTCCAACCAATATCTAGAGATGGTAGAAATTGGGGCGGGAAATGGGGCAATGGCAATTCCGCTCAGCAAGACGGGTATTAAGGTTATTGGAGTCGAACCTTCACTAGTTGGAGCTCTTCAATTGGCTAAGAACGAAATCTTGACAGTTCACGATTCATTGGAAAATTTGTCCGTTAAAACTCAAAACATAAATGTGCTGGGCATTTTTGATGTATTGGGACATGTGAATAATCCATTGACTTTTTTGCAACGCTTGTTTCCATTAGTTGAAAATCTAGGTTGGATCGTTTGTTTAGTGCCTTCTCATAAACACCTATTCAGCGACTATGACCGTGCGATATGCCAGCAAAGACGTTTCTCAAGAGCAGAAACAATTAATCTTTTTAATATGAGCGGTTTTGAGATAACCGAGTGCAGATACGTATTTTCAGCTTTGTTCCTACCCTCTCTATTCCTTAGAAGAATCCCGTACCTTTTTGGCCGAAGTCAAAAGGTTGATTACTTCGTAAAGAAATCAAAAGGGCAAGTTGGAAGAAGTTTTGGAATGACAAAAAGTTTAATCAAGATTATTTCATTTTTTGATAAATTCAAATTACCATTTGGTCTAAGCATTTTGGTTATTGCGCAGAAGAAGCAAATTTCGAATGGTGACTAATGGCTAGCAAAGAGTATACTGGAACGCATCTATATGAGAAAAATTGAAAGTTTAAGTCAAGAAAGTGACGAGCCAAATTTGTCGATAGACTATTGACTCCGATGCCTTGTAACGAGGAGCAGCAAAGTTTTGCCCCAAGCATAATTAGGGCTAAAAGGTTACACCTATTCTTCATGTTACTGTTTTTTGGGACTCTGACAACTAGCGGCAGTGGTGCGTGAGACCGAAAGTCCACTTGTCGCACATGGGAACTTATAATTCCAAGCAATTGAACGAGGTCAGTTCAGGACTAGAGATAGAATAAAGCATCAAGGCCTTTAGCTCAGTCGGTAGAGCAACGGACTTTTAATCCGTGGGTCGTCGGTTTGATCCCGACAGGGCCCACAAATTTACGAAAGGGAGGAGTCTTCGTGAAACGACTGTGGAGACTGTTACCCATGTATGTTCGAAACCGTGCCCACTTTGCTCTCCACAGATTAAATTCGTCAGTAACTCTTCTCAGAATTTTGTCGTTCAGACATCAATTAACGGCTCGACGAATTAGCAGCCACGGAGGCGCCCTTAAATTAAGAGTTGGTGAATCGAGGAAATTTAAAGGCTGGCTTTCGTCTAACTACCAAGTATTCACGCGTAATTTTCTCGATGCAACGAAACCATTCGGGAATGGAATTTGCGCTTACATTTTTGCCGATAACGTTATTGAGCATCTAAGTTACGACAAAGGTGAATATCTGATAAGGAATTGTTACTCTGCCTTGAAACCCGGTGGAATGATCCGCATAACGACGCCTAATCTTGGTGAAATTGTGCATCGGTACATGAATAAGTCCGAGAATGACTTAATTGACTTTTCACGAGATTTAGAATCCCACCGTTTAGAAGTCAAAACTTTCCCTGATTTGCTCCGAACCACATTCACCGCCTTTGGACATCACAAAGGGTTTATTTACGATCAAGAGACTCTTACAAAATTGCTAGAAGAATGCGGTTTCCGAGAAGTTTCATTTCATCGTCCTTGCGAGTCGTTAAACCCCGATTTGCGCAATTTGGAAAGTCGAAGTTCAAGCTCTGACCTATGGAGCCAAATGGCAATAGAAGCCAAGAAGCCGAATTGAGTCTAATTCGTCCGTTTTGTCCCATGACCGCGACAAATTCACACCTATTTCGTAGAGGCGAGTAGAGGCGGCGACGGTCGACTCTGTAGTACAAACCGGTATAGAAATAAGGGGCTCTTTTAGTGTCACTACGCAAGAAATCTGCCTCCGCAGGTCTGAAAGTCTGGACCGTAGCGGAGC
>Ga0172372_10004666_pt1 | contig 19375 bp, 20 predicted proteins | sample LakKiv5m_2_FD_114544 | JGI IMG/M metagenome (GOLD analysis project Ga0172372, IMG submission 114544) | Freshwater microbial communities from Kabuno Bay, South-Kivu, Congo - kab_092012_9.5m | ecosystem: Environmental > Aquatic > Freshwater > Lake | place: Democratic Republic of the Congo...
CGCCAAAGTCAAAACAAACCATCTTCCGAAAAATCTTATCGTTCAAACTCGTCATGGGGTCAACGCCCACAAGGGAGTGGTTCCCGTCCTTCAAGGTATCCACCAAGAAAAGACGGATTTAAACGTAATCCGTAATTAACGTTTTTGATTTGATTCGGCAACTTGAATGCGATTTAAGGCTCGAGCTAAGGCTGCTTTTGCCCTGGCTTCATCAATTTTTTCGAAATTTTCTTTTAGGCGATCTTCTGCACGTTTCATCGCTTCTTTTGCCCGTGCAAGATCGATTTCATCAGCCCTTTCAATCGCATCGACCAGTAAAATGGTTTGATCTTTTTGGACGGATAAAACCCCACCAGAGACAGCATAAAAAATTGTTTTTTTGTCGACGATAACATGCATAGGCCCGGTTTTAAGAATCGTTAATAGTGGCGTATGTTTTGCTAAAATACCTAATTGACCTGCGGTCGTCATCACGCTTAAAAGTTCAACTTGACCGTCGAAGACTTTACGCTTAGGAGTAATGATTAACACAGGAAAATTCATACTATTTTAAGGTTTCAGCTTTCGCACTGGCGTCCTCAAAAGTCCCAACATAAAGGAATGCGCCTTCCGGTAAGGCATCACCTTTTCCATCCAAAATCATTTGCACACTACGAACCGTGTCTTTGATTTTTACAAATTTACCTGGAATATTATTAAACGGTTCGGCGACGAATAAGGGTTGCGATAAATAATTACGAATCCGGCGAGCACGACCGACGATAAGTTTATCTTCCTCTGACAATTCATCCACACCTAGAATCGCAATAATATCTTGCAAATCTTTATAACGTTGTAAGACTTTTTGCGCGCCAACTGCAGCTTGATAATGGTCTTTACCAACAATATTTGGATCGAGCGCAAGTGAAGTTGATCCTAAAGGATCAATCGCCGGATAAATTCCTAAGGCTGCCGTTTGTGTGTCTAAAACTGTTTTGGCATCTAAGTGGGCAAAGGTTGCCGCAGGGGCAGGATCCGTTAAGTCATTGGCAGGAACATAAACCGCTTGAACCGAGGTGATTGATCCATCTTTGGTTGAAGTAATGCGTTCTTGCAATTGACCCATTTCTGTCGTCAACGTGGGTTGATATCCAACCGCAGAAGGCATCCGTCCTAATAGGGCAGACACTTCACTTCCAGCTTGTGAGAAACGGAAAATATTATCGACAAATAACAAAACATCTTGTTTTTTCACATCCCGGAAATATTCGGCTAAGGTTAGACCAGTTAAACCCACGCGCATTCTCGCACCGGGTGGTTCATTCATTTGCCCAAACACGAGGGCAGTTTGAGGTAAAACATTCGACTCTTTCATTTCCCGATAAAGATCATTGCCTTCACGCGAACGTTCACCTACTCCCGCAAAGACCGATAACCCTTTTTGTTCAAAGGCAATATTATGAATTAATTCTTGAATTAAGACGGTTTTGCCAACACCAGCAGAACCAAATAAACCAATTTTTCCACCTTTTAAATAAGGACAAATTAAATCGATAATTTTAATTCCCGTTTCTAAGATATCACGACTTGTTTTTTGATCTGCAAAAGTAGGAGGTTGTCGGTGAATTGGCAGTTTAGGACTTGTCGAAAAGTCTTCGCCTAATCCATCAATTGGTCGACCAAGTACGTCAAACATTCGCCCTAAGGTTTTTTCTCCAACAGGAATCGTAATCGGTGCACCAGTATTGATAACGCTCATGCCTCGGACTAATCCTTCAGTAGGACCCATGGCAACCGTTCTCACCATATCGTCACCGATATGTTGGGCAACTTCGACCACCAAAGAGGCTTTTCCTTCTAAAGGAATTTCTAATGCAGTTAATAATACTGGAAGGGTTTGATTGGGAAAACGAATATCAACGATGGGTCCAATAACTTGGACAATCGCCCCATTTGGCAGGCTAGCTTTCTTTTTTGGATTGGTTGATTTTGCCATGCTTGATTCCTCCTTTAGGATGAAGCACCACCGATAATTTCGGCGATTTCTTGGGTGATGTTAGCTTGACGTTGTTTATTAAAGTCGAGTTGTAATTGTTCAACCAGTTCATCCGCGTTATCCGAAGCTTTTTCCATCGCGTTTCTTCTGGATGATTGCTCAGACACTTGACTTTCAATTAGGGTAGAGTACGTTGCGTTTTTTAAATAAAAAGGAACTAGTTTTTCAAACACACTTAATGGATCTGGTTCTATCAAGGGCGGTTGAATGATGGTTTTACCTTGGAACGTGGCAAGGGATAATGGTAGAAGACGAAGCGAAGAAGGTTGAAAAATTAGACTGTTCACAAATTTTGTATAAATAATCGATACTTGACCTACTTTTCGATTTTTGAATGCTAATAACACACCTTGAATGAGAGGAGATAAGGTAGTTTCAGATAACGATCCTGCATTGATAAAATCGGCTTGATAATTAAACGAGGTATTTTTTAAAAAACGAATCGATTTTTCTCCAACTGCATAAATGACATCACCAGGTTTCACTATCTTTGTGAGTTGACTTAAGACATTGTAATTATAAGGACCGCATAGGCCAAGATTCGATGTAATTACAATGTAAAGTGTGGGTAAAGTTGAATCTTCTTTAAAAAAGATGGATCCTTTGAGGGATTCATGATGAAGATTAGTCTGAACTATTTCCACTAACTTTTCAGCATAAAGCCGAGATTCCAACATGGATTGCTTCCAAGTTTTTAATTTGGTGGTCGCAATCATTTGCATCGCTTTGGTCACTTTTTTGGTGGCCTTAATCGACGTGATTCTACGTCTTAATACGGGTAAACCTTTTGCCATATTACGTTATGTAACCCTTTTTTCAAAAAAACTTGTCGTAACATTCTTTAAAAGAGTTAGGGTAAGATCTTGGAATTTTTTCTTTACCTTGATATCTTCGATAATTTGAGGATGTTTAGATTCAATAAAATGATAATAAGTATTCAATAAAGTTTTTAATTCATGCGCTGGGACATTTTCAACAAATCGATTTTGCACCGCATACAAGAATAAAATTTGTTGATCTACCGGTAAGGGTTCATATTGACTTTGTTTTAGCAAATTAAGTAGGACACCACCATGAACCAATACTTTCTTAGTAGACGCATCAATATCACTACCAAACTGAGCAAAGGATTGCAACTCACGATAGTTTGCAAGTTCAATTTTTAATGAGCGAACTACTTGTTTCATTGCCCCAATTTGTGCAGCACCACCTACGCGAGAAACCGATTGACCTGAATCGATCGCAGGCCGTTGACCTGAGTTAAATAAGTCGGTTTGTAAAAAAATCTGACCATCAGTAATGGAAATAACGTTTGTGGGAATGTAAGCAGAATTATCACCTGCTTGCGTTTCAATGATCGGTAAGGCGGTTAAAGAACCACCACCATGAGCTTTATCGAGTTTGCATGCTCGTTCTAATAATCTTGAATGTAAGTAGAAGATGTCGCCAGGATAAGCTTCTCGGCCCGGAGGTCTCCTTAATAACAAAGAAAGTGTGCGATACGCAACCGCATGTTTACTTAAGTCATCATAAACAATCAGGACATCTTTACCGGATTCTAACCATTCTTCACCAATTGCAGTTCCAGCAAAAGGAGCTAACCATTGTAAGGTGCCAATTTCTGAGGCTGAGGCAGCAACGACGGTGGTATATTTCATCGCTCCGCTAGATTTAAGCCGTTCAACAATATTGGCAACGGTGGAATTCTTTTGACCAATCGCGACATAGATACATAAAACATTTTGATCTTTTTGATTAAGAATGGTGTCGATTGCGATAGCGGTTTTACCAGTTTGCCGGTCACCAATAATTAACTCTCTTTGGCCACGACCAATCGGAATCATGCCATCAATCGCCATGATGCCAGTTTGTAATGGGGTGTTCACGGGTTCTCTTGTCATGACCCCAGGCGCAATTCTTTCAACCGGTCTAAATTCGGCAGTTTTAATCGGGCCTAAATTATCAATCGGCTGACCTAACGCATTGACAACTCTTCCTAATAATGCATCACCAACAGGGACTTCTACCGTCCGTTTTGTTCGTTTGACGATGTCCCCTTCTTTGATGGATTGCGTTGTAGAAAGCAACGCCACGCCAACGTGATCTTCTTCAAGGTTTAAGACGAGTCCATAAACATCATTAGAAAAAAGAACGAGTTCATTCATCATGGCCTTTTCTAAACCATAAACAAGGGCAATGCCATCCCCAATTGATATAACTTTGCCAGTGTCGGTTTCACTAAAGGGTTGTTTGAAAGACTGAATTTGTTCTTTGATGAGATTGGAAATTTCTTCAGGTTTAATTTTCATAACCTATCCTCTTTTCAATAATCGTTGACGTAGATTATTTAATTTTTCTATCATCGATGCATCAAATACTTTGCCTTGGATATCAAGTAAAATTCCCCCAATTAAATCGGGCTTTTGGAGATTATTTAAAGTAATGGGAAAACCATAGTATGCTTTAAGAGCCTCTTCGAGTTTTAAAAGTTGATTTTTCGTTAAAGGTGATACTGAGTATACAATTCCATCTTGGGTTTTGAGTTCACTCTGAATTAATTCTATTGCTTCTTGTAGGATGGATTTGATATAAGGAACACGGTGTTTAGAGAGAAGTAACTTTAAAAAATTACCTATCAATAACCAATCTTTTTCCTTAAAGATATGATCAATGAGTTTAAATTTATCCTCTTTAGCGTAGAACTCATTACCTAAGAATTTCATCAACCGAGGCTCAACTTCAAAAAAGGAAAGCGTGTCTTGGCATGCTTCTAGATAAGCAGGTAATTGACCTGATTCCTTGGCAATTTTGTTTAACGCCAACGCATATCTTGAAGCGATACTATCCATTAATTTCTTAATCCTTTAATAAATTCTTCGACAACTTTATCGTTGTCTTTTTGAGTTAATTCACGTTGTAAAACTTTTTTAGAAGCATCCAGGGCCACAGAAACAATTTCTTTTTCAATATCTAAAAGTGCTTGTGATTTTGCCTGAGAGATTTCTAATGTAGCTTTTTCCTTGATACGGTTTGCTTGTGTTTGTGCGTCTGCAAGTAAATCAGCTTTGGTTGTTTCAATTTCTTCTAAAGCTTCTTCACGAAGCTTCTTTAAAGAAGTTTGAACTTTCTTCGTTTCAGCTTCCAAAGAAGCTTTTAAAGCAGTAGCTTGTTTTTCTCTTAATATTGCTTCATCAATGGTTTTTTTAACAAAGTTTGCCCTTTGATCAAGGATGTTTTTAACCGGTTTATATAGAAACTTCTTCACAATGAGTATCATGACTAAAGTGGACAAAAGTTGAATGACAAATGGCCAAATGCCATTTGGAATTAATTTGTCTGTAATACTTTGAGGATCTATCAATCCGCCAGTGAACAAAATCATATGCAATGAATTAATAAACGAATAAAAGAATGATACTAATTAATAATCCGTAAATACCAGTGGTTTCCGCAAGAGCAACCCCAAGAATCATCGTGGCTCTTAAATTATCAGAAGCTTCTGGATTACGACTCATCCCTTCAATCGCTTGACCAATTAAGGTACCTTCACCTATACCAGGACCAATCGCCGCTAACCCTACTGCAAGGCCCGCTCCAATACCGATTAACCCTTTATTGATATCAACTGCTTCAGAAAGGGTAGGACCAACTAAAGCGAGATGATTGGCTAACACGACTAAGTAAGATAAAAGCATAATGTTTTCTCCTTTGCTTTTTTATCCGTTCATGCTGTTGCATGATCTTCACTCTTTTCAGATGTATTTGAAGGCCTTTCTTGGGCGATTAATAACATCGCTAAAGAGATGAAAACAATGGTTTGGATGAAGGCACTAAACAAATCAAAGTACATATGTAACCAAGGTGCAATAAATGGGGCTAAGAAAAGTGAATTAATGCCGACAGGTAAAAAACTAAAAATAATGGAGGACAAATACCCTAGAAAACCATATAAAAGCGTCATGAGAATGATCCCGGCGAGAATATTGCCAAAAATACGGAAACTCATGGAAACAAGCGGTGTCCACACTGTAACAATATTTATCGGTAAAAATACTACAAAGGGTTCAATGAAGCGTTTAAAATACCTTAATCCATTAGTTTTAAGAGCATGAAAATGAATCAAGACGAATGCGGTTAAGACCACTGCAAAAGTGTTTAAATAATAACTCAACGGTGAAGGGAATCCAGTTAAACCAAAAAGGAAACCTATAAATATATAGAGCATAATGGTTAAGAAATAGGGTTCTAAATATCGAAAGTAAGAGCCCATATTACTTGCCAACATATTTTGTATCGAAGAAACAAGCCATTCTGCAATGAGCATTACACCTTTGGGTTTTTTAAATGGATCTACTTTTTTACTTTTCAAAAATATAATTACGGAAAAAATCATCACAATAAACATCACTATCATTGAAGTGAAAGTTTCTGCAGGTAAGTTTTGTAAAAATTGATCCATATTTATTTAGTTACTTTATATTGTGCGCCCGTAAGGTATATCACAAGTGAATGAACTAAGTAAGCAGCAAAAAGTGAAAATAAATTAAAAACCTCAACATTATTTGGTTTGTATAAAACGCATATCACCATACCAAGGCCAGAAAAAACTAGTCTTGCCAGTGCATAACCTTGACTCACATAAGGAGTTTTAATTTGTGCTTCAATGCGTTGTTGTAACCGACGACTTTGGAAAATAATGGAACCATAATTTAATGAGCTAATCACGGCACCCAATAACCAACCTAAACTAATTGACAGCGTTAGTATGTTAAATAAATAAAGAGTGACTAATAGAATAAAACCAAAGATAAAAATAATAATCGCTTTTAGTAAAATTGATAAGGGAAGTTTGTTACTGCTAAGGACCATAAATATACCTTAATAACAATATCATATTGGACTTTAAAACTTAACAAAAATGATTCCTTCAAAACACCCCATAAAAATGGTAAAGTAATCAAGGAGATACCTATGCAAAATCACTTTAAATTATTTGCTTTATCAGGTTCAAAACTTCTTGGCGAAGCCATTGCAAAATCTTTGAACTTAAGCCTCAGTCCTGTCGAAATAAACAAGTTTACGGATGGCGAGGTACTAGTCAAACCATTAGAAACGGTGAGAAATCATCATGTATATATCATTCAAAGTACCTCAAAACCTGCATCTGAAAACTTGATGGAGTTATTGGTTTTTGTCGATGCTTTAAAACGTTCAAGTGCTAAAGAAATTACAGCAGTCATTCCATATTTTGGATACGCTAGACAAGACCGTGTAGCTAAAAGTAGAGAACCGATTTCTGCAAAGCTCGTTGCAGATTTATTGGTTGCAGCCGGTGTTGATCGAGTGATGAGCGTGGATATTCATACCATGCAAATTCAAGGATTTTTTTCCGTGCCATTTGATAATATTTCGCCCTATCACTTATTTGCAAGAGAGATTAAGAATATCCTTACTAAAGAAAAACTTGGCGAAGATGACTTAGTCGTAGTCTCCCCAGACCATGGCTCAGTGACCAGAGCAAGAAACTTTGCTGAGTTATTTAGACAAGCAAGTATCGGTATTATCGATAAAAGAAGACCAAAACCAAATTTATCTGAAAGCGTCAATTTAATTGGTGACGTCGAAGGAAAAATTGCTGTGATTGTCGATGATATTGTCGATACAGGCAATACTTTAATTGGGGCGACTGAATTATTAAAAAAACACGGGGCCAAAATGATATTGGTTTGCGTTTCACATGGTGTTTTTTCTAACGATGCCATCAGTCGTATTCAAAAAGCACCGATTGATTATTTTTTCATCACGGATACGATTGATCACGCCATGCTTTCAAAAGTCAAAATTATTTCTGTTGCGCCATTGCTCGCAAGAGTGATTCAAAATATGCATGAAGGTAAAGCTTTATCACCAATTTTTGATGAATTTTCCAGGTAAGCAAGATGATTTATGCAAGAGTAGTTCAAAGTTTCATGCGTGGTGTTGCTAAAATCATTACCATCCCGCAACCTCAGTTATATGTTGGTTCGAAATTGTTCCATAAAGTCATTGACATAGCCCAATATCATGGCGTTAAACGTTTACTCGTTGTCACAGATCAAAATCTAGTGCAATTAAAACTCCTTGATCCGTTACTCGTTTTATTGAAACAAAATCAGATTGAATATTTTATTTATCAGGATACGCAAGTTAATCCTACCATTACCAATCTTGAGGAAGCTAAAACGAGTTATTTAAAACACCAATGTCAAGCAATATTAGGGATTGGTGGAGGTTCACCAATGGATTGTGCGAAGGGGGCTGCAGCCCTCCTTGCCAGCGGCAAAAAAGTACCTTCACTCAAAGGGCTTCTTAAAGTTAGGAAAAAACCTCCGTTAATGATGATGATGCCCACGACTGCCGGCACGGGTTCAGAAGCAACGGTTGCGGTTGTGGTTTCCAATCCAAAAACCAAAGAGAAGTATGCCATCAGTGATCCTGTTTTAGTTCCTCAATACGCCATTTTAGATGCGGCATTAACGATGGGATTACCCTCTCATATTACTGCCAGTACCGGCATGGATGCGATGACACATGCTATTGAAGCGACCTTGGGTAATAGCAATACAACTTTTACATTAAACGAAGCGAAATTAGCTTTAACGCTTATCCACCAGCACCTAATTCAGGCTTTTCATCAGCCCAATGATATGAAGGCTAGAGAAGGTATGCTTTTAGCGTCCTATCATGCAGGACTTGCCTTTACCCGTGCTTATGTTGGCTATGTTCATGGGATTGCTCATACGCTTGGAGGCTTTTATCAATTCCCTCATGGATTAGCTAACGCGATTATCCTTCCTCATATTTTGGAAGCTTATGGTAAAAGTATTCATCCCAAACTTGCAATGATGTCAGATTGGTTAAATCTTACCAGTGAACAGGCCCCAGAACTCGTCAAAGCAAAAGCTTTTAAAGAGTGGGTTCAATCCCATTTAAAGCAACTGAAGATTGAAAATACCCTAGTTGGTGTCATTCAAAAGGATGATATTCCTCATATGATTCAACGGGTTAAAGAAGAAGTGATACCATTGTATCCAGTTCCCACTTATCTAACTACTCAAGTTCTACAACAAATTTATGTAACCTTAGGAGGGATTTAACATGAATATTTATGATTTCTCAGCAAAAACCATTAAAGGCAAATTAATGCCTTTATCAACATTCAAAGGCAAAGTGTTATTGATTGTGAATACTGCAACCCATTGCGGTTACACCAAGCAATACAATGCAATGCAAACCCTCTATCAACAATATCAATCCAAAGGGTTAGAAATTTTAGATTTTCCATCCCATACCTTTTTACAAACTCCTGAAGACAACGCTGGTATTGAGGCTTTTTGTGAAAGACAATTTAAAACCACCTTTACCACCTTTGAAAAAATTGAAGTGAACGGAGATCAATCGCATCCGCTTTATCAGTATTTAAGAAAACAAAATCCGCAAAAAACCGATGTTAAAATCGAATGGAATTTCACAAAATTCTTAGTGAATCGTCGGGGTGAAGTTGTCAGTCGCTACAACGCAAAAACGACTCCGGAAATGCTTGTGAAGGAAATCGAAACGTTGCTCAATGCTCGATAAAAAAGTAAAACAATCTCTCACGGATAAACATATTCTTTGTTTTGGGAATTCGCCGAGTTTTTTTATTCAAAATCCGTTACGAGTTGAATGGTTTGGCGCTTATAGTAGTCTGCATGGTTCAAGTCGACTGACGAGCGCTGTCAACGTTTATCAAGTTGCCAGTGTTAGTCAAAATCAAGAACATGTTTTACGGATTATTTCTCCGCATTATCCTGCTATCAACCTCTCGCTTGATAAAAGTGCTTTCGATGCTGAAAAAGGCACTACCCTAGACCTGATTGATCAACTAATTAAATCACTCAAAAACCTGACAATCAACCCAGATCAAGGCATCAATATCTTCATTGATTCCGACCATAAACATAGTTTTCATTTTGGAACTTCAAGTGGGTTTTTGCTACTTATCTTAGAAGCGATTCTCAGTTCTAGTAAAGAGAAACCATCCTTGACAATTGAAGAAAAACTTTCCATCATCAATCGCGTCGAACAGGCGCAATTGAATCGCCCCATTCACTTCCATGATGCGTTGGCGATGCTAACAGGTGGCACCACGTTTTTTGATATCGATAAACAACAAATACCCATCTATCAACGAAAACTAGGTACATTCAAGCAATATAAAAGCATCACATTATCATTTCATAACTTTATTTATCAACCGCATTTATCGATAAAAAACATCGTCGAGCAAATGAATATTATCGCGCAGCATTATCAACAAAAACGGTTGATCGATTTAGATCCACTGACGTTTCAACACGACGCCCGGCAATTAGGATTGTTATATGGGACAAAAGCGATTGCCAAAGCAAATCATTTTTTTCAAGAAAATCTTGCTACTAAACAAGGCTTTCTTGCATTGGAAAAAGAAGATGAATTAAGTTTTTCCCATTTGTTGATGCAAGCACAACAACGGGATTTTGATTGGTTGGAACATCATCTAGTGTCCAGTCCATCTGAATTAAAAATTTCGAATACGATCAAGTGGTTGAAGACGAATTTTCCCAAAATTAGCTTTCGGTTGCATGGATTTGGTTTTCAAGCTGATTTTTTGTTACTCATACCGGTTGATGGATTTAGAGAAACCTTCACGCGTCTCAAAAAGCAATTTTATCAAGATCAACTCAAAGAAATACGCATTGTAAATCAAGGGATTCGCGTTTTCAAAATTTGAAACCTCTTTCATTTTTGCTTAGTTTTTTGCATGTTTTATATGTAAAATGATATGTAAGCGATAACATTTACCATGAAAAATGGAAAGCGTTTACATTTCTTTTATGTAAATTGTATTTTTAAACCTAACCTTTTATATTGATGTTGTCTTTAAGATCTGGCAACAAAAAGACAAGTGGAAAGAGGAGGCCCAATATATGAGTACAACCATCTTCGAAAGTCTAACAAAGAAGCCATTGAATGCAAAATACTATCCTTTAGATGAGGAAAATAAATCGACCATTCAACCAAAAAAAGATCATTTCTTTGCAGGACTTTCAAACTTTATCATTGAAGTTCTCGCCATTGTATCTAGACCCAACCTTGATTAAATAAATCAAAAATTCATGATTAGGAGCTTGAAACCAGATTCAAGCTCTTTTTTTAATTTCAGTTATATAGTCTTAATTAGCACTCTAACTTGACAAATGCTAAATTTCTTTCTATATTGGTATTAGCACTTAATCATAAAGAGTGCTAAAGGAGTGTAACGATGGAATTACCGATTGATTATAGTAAAGATGAAAAAGTGCTAGAAAAATTTGGCAGAAATATTAATGAACAAGTGCAAAAAGGAAAAATTGATCCGATTATTGGTCGTGATGAAGAAATTAGAAAAATCATCCAGATTCTCGCTAGAAAGAATAAAAATAATGTGATTTTGTTAGGTGAACCAGGTGTCGGAAAAACGGCGATCATTGAAGGCTTAGCGCAGCGAATTATGCGACAAGATGTTCCCAATACACTCAAAGATAAAATCATTTATGAATTAGATATGGGCGCGTTAATTGCCGGTGCCAAATTTCGTGGTGAATTTGAAGAACGTTTAAAAGCTGTCTTGAATAAAATTAAACAATCCGAAGGTAAAATTATTTTATTTATCGATGAAATACATAGTATTGTTGGCACGGGTAGAACCGATGGTGCCATGGATGCATCCAATATGTTAAAGCCTTTACTTGCCCGCGGTGAAATTGATTGTATTGGGGCGACAACATTAAATGAATATCGCCAGTATATTGAAAAAGATCGAGCGTTAGAAAGACGGTTTCAACCGTTGATGGTGTTAGAACCTACCATCGAAGATACGATTTCCATCCTTCGGGGTATTAAATCTAGATATGATTCACACCATGGTGTCAAAATTACAGATGAAGCTTTAATTGCAGCGACTACCCTTTCTCAACGGTATTTAACATCTCGTTTTTTACCTGATAAAGCCATCGATTTAATTGATGAAGCGTCTGCCTTAACCCGAGTCCAGATCGAATCCATGCCAACGGAACTAGATGAGTTTGATCGTAAAATTCGGCAACTTGAAATTGAAAAATTTGCCTTGAGCAAAGAGGATGATGCTACTTCAAAAGCAAGGTATCACAAAATTAATGATGAATTAAATCAATTAAAAAAAGATTATGCAAATAAAAAACAAAAATGGCTAGAAGAAAAATCCTTACTTTTGGAAATTAAAAATACAAAGGATACGATTCACCAAACCAAATTAAAACTTGATCAAGCTTTTACAAATGGCGATTACCAAAAAGCTTCTGAACTTCAATATGGACAACTACCGGCGTTAGAAAAAAATCTATTGATTCTTGAAAATAAAACAAGAAAAGGAAGAATGCTCTCAGAAATAGTAACCGAAGAAGAAATTGCAAAAATTGTTTCAAAAATGACTAGAATTCCACTATCCCGCATTGTCCAAGGGGAAAAAGAAAAAGTGTTGGGATTAAAAGACAAAATGCTCCAACGAGTAATCGGCCAGGATGATGCAATTAATCTTGTGACGGATGCGATTATTCGTCAACGTGCAGGGATTCAAGATGCCAAACGCCCCATTGGCACCTTTATGTTCTTAGGACCGACTGGGGTTGGTAAAACGGAAGTGGCTAAGAGTTTAGCCGAAGGCTTATTTGATAATGACACGCAAATTATTCGAATTGATATGTCCGAATATATGGAAAAATTTTCCGTGACGCGTTTAATTGGTTCTCCCCCTGGCTATGTGGGATATGAAGAAGGTGGACAATTAACAGAAAAAGTTAGACGTGCACCTTATAGTATTGTGCTTTTTGATGAAATTGAAAAAGCGCATCCAGAAGTGTTTAACTTACTTCTGCAAGTTTTAGATGAAGGGAGACTCACCGATTCTCAAGGACGGGTGATTGATTTTAGAAATACAGCCATCATCATGACCTCCAATTTAGGTTCCGAACTTTTATTAGAAGGTAAGTCCGATGCGGTTGAAGATCTGCTTCATCGCACTTTTAAACCAGAATTCTTAAACCGAATCGATGAAATTGTCTATTTCCATCCGTTAAACAAAGATACGCAAGGTCTCATCGTCACACGGATGCTCCAACAATTAGAACAACACCTTGAAAAACAAGGGATTATGGTGAGTTTTACTGAGGCAATTGAAACCTATATTTTGGAGCAAGCTTTTAGTAAAGAATATGGTGCAAGACCGCTTAAACGATTTATTCAAAAAGAAATCGAAACTTTTATTGCTAAAGCATTAATCCAAGGTAAAATTTCTCCCAAAGTTCCGGTGACATTGGACGTAAAAAACCAAATTCTTTCATTTAAAACCACCGACTAAATAGATTCGAATATTGCGAATTTCAAAACACGCTTCCATTCATTGACAAAAGCGTGTTTTTTTTCTATGATTGAAAAGCGTGTGCCCCCTTAGTTAAATGGCATAACGAGTCCATGGTAAGGACTTATTGTCAGTTCGATTCTGGCAGGGGGCACCATTCAATCTCCTTTGGAGATTTTTTTATTTTCAAGTATGCTAGCAATCGTTATAATGTCCGTAAGGATTAATCCATGAAAGTAAAACTTATCTCTTATTCACAACCTCAAGACGCGCTCAAGCTTGAAGGTTTATCGAATGCGCAAGAACTCATCGCCTTCTGTGCCCGTGTTTCCAATCCAACAAACCAAATGAACATGACCACTTCTGATAAATTAATCCGGTATCTCGTCAAGCATAAGCATTGGTCACCATTAGAGATGGTTTCTTTATGCTTAGAGATTGAAACGACAAGAGATATTGCTAGACAAATTTTAAGACACCGTTCTTTTTCATTTCAAGAATTCTCACAACGATATGCCGATCCGACCCAACATTTAGAATTCACCACACGTGAAGCACGACTTCAAGATGATAAAAATAGACAAAACAGTATTAAATTAAGCGATCAAGCCAATGGCCCAATGTTACAAAAACAATGGGAAGAAAAACAACAAACGATGATTCAACTTGCTAAACAAACCTATACTTGGGCAATTAATAATGGGATCGCCAAAGAACAAGCACGGGCAGTTTTACCAGAAGGTTTAACGATGTCGCGGCTTTATATGAATGGCACCCTTAGGAGTTGGGTACACTATTTGGAATTACGATCAGGTAATGGCACTCAACTAGAACATATGGAAGTGGCACTTGCTTGCGCAAAGGTCATTACCAAGGTATTCCCTTTGATCCAAGAGTTTATTGTTCATGAAGAATCCAAGGCCTAAAAAGAAACGTTTTTGGGTGATTGCTTTCGGCATTTTATCAATATTCTTAATTGCTCCTTTTTCTGCTTATCCTTTAAGTTATCAACCTCAAGTAATTGCGCAATCAGCCTATGAACAAGCGACCCAAAAACAAGGTTATTATCAGTTTTTAATTCCATTTTCAAGTGTTGGTGTTATTTTTTATCCCGGCGGTCTTGTCAATCCAATCGCTTATGCTGGTTTTGCCCAAACGTTATCGAGTGAAGCCAATGCTTCTGTATTTGTGACTCAACCTTTATTGAATTTAGCGATTACCAACATCGAAGGCGCATCGGCGATAATCAAGGCCAATCCTAATGTTGAACATTGGATCATTGGCGGGCATTCTTTAGGTGGTACTAGTGCTGCTTTTTATGCCATTGATCATCTTCAACAAATCGATGGCATTTTCTTTCTCGCTAGTTATACGACGGCGGATGCCGATTTCTCGCAAACTTCTTTACCCATTCTTACTATTACCGGTGCTAACGATGAAATTTTAAATCAAGAAACTTATCAAGCAGCGCAAATATACCTTTCTACGATTACGACGAATTATGTCATTCAAGGGGGTAACCATAGTCAATTTGGCGATTATGGATTGCAACGAGGTGATGGTATCGCCACGCTTTCACAGAATGAACAAATGACCGAAACCTTGATGGTCATGATTACTTGGTTGTCAGTGGTGACGTTGATCTAAAAGCATTAATATTCCGAAACCAATAATGGGCATGAAGGCGAGCGTCCAACGAACAAACAATTGTTTAGCCCGATAGATACTCCAAACATAAAGCACCAAAAAATCCACTGTCATAATTCCAACCAGTGAGTCTTGAAAGAAGTGGCTAAAATAAAGCGATGGATCTCCTTGCCAAAAACCTTGAATGATTAGCGTGGTGGTCAATAGCATTAAAAGTAGTAACAAACCCTGAACCCACCATGGCATGGGTCGGCGGATCGATTGAGGCGCATGGTGTCCAAGTAAAATACTAAAAGCACCTCCCAAGAAACCAAACAAAAAAGGGATAATTCCTGTTTTTGAATGGTTTTGAAAATAAAGGTAATCCATTAAAAAGTAACAAGGCACTAATCCCATCAGATTAAAAAATTGCGATGCAAAGGGATTGGCTTCTTCATTGATAATCTCAAATAATAAAGTGGAAGAGGATTGAATCCATAAAATATAAATTAAGGTGTATATCACTAAACCTAACCAAAGCGAGAAGGCAACTTTATTCATGAACCGATGAGATCAGCGGCAATAATCGCCGACTGATAAATGGTGGGCAATCCACTACCTGGATGCGTACCCCCACCAACAAGATATAAATTTTTCAAGCCTTGGAAGCGATTGTGGGGCCGGAAATATAATAGTTGACTAAAATCATGGGCCAAATTAAAGTTAGCACCTAAATAAACATGATATTGATCCTGCCAATCTAACGGGGTGATGACGCGTTGCTTGACAATGTGTTTACGTAAATCTTTCATCCCTGGAAGTTTCTCGATACGGGAAAGAATCAAATCTCTATAGGATTGGGTGAGTGAAGGCCAATCAAGATTTGCTTTTAAATGAGGGACAGGAACAAGAATATACATCGTACTTTGATTTTCAGGGGCAAAACTTCGGTCTATTGCCGATGGATTTTGAATGTAAAAAGAGGGATCTTTAGACAGGGTTAACTCTTTGGTCAACGCTTTCACATATGCTGCATAGTCTTTTGAAAAGATAACGTTATGGTGGGCAAGCGGAAATAATTTATCCAAACCTAGATAAAGATTAAAAGTGGAACAAGAGTATTTAAGATTCTTTAATTGATTATTTTTGTAGCGTTTGGGGCGAACATCGTCATCCAGTAATTGGATCGCATGACTAAAGTCACCATTTAGGACGACTGTATCAATTTTTATCCATTTTTGGTTTACTTTGATTTTATCGATTTTTTTCTTATAGACATTGAGCTTTTGTACGGGTTGCGAAAGTTTAATCGACACGCCCATTTCCGTGGCAATTTTTGCCATTGCTTCATTTAATTGATAGAGTCCACCGATAATATGATAAATCCCATATTCATGTTCCATATAAGATAACATGCTAAAAATAGAAGGACATTCCCAAGGAGACATGCCCAAATATTTCGCTTGAAAGGCCATCGAATAAATTAATTCATCCTGATGAAAGAATTGTTTTAATCGGGAATAAAGTGATTTTCCTATATCAATTTCATCAAGTGCTGCCAAAACTTTTGGGTTTAAAAACTGAAACGGTGTATGAAAAGGTAATTGTAAGACGGGTAGTAATTTTTTTAATCGTTTCGACTCTTTCTTTAAGTACAGTTGATATCCATTTTCTTCACCAGGAAAAACTCGATGAATTTCTTTCATCATCTTTCCATGATCTCGATAAGGGCGAAATACTTTGTTTGTAAAATACAAATCATACAAGGGTTCAATTGGCTTTAAATTAACGTAATCTTCAAGTTTTTTTCCTATTCGTTTAAAGACATCATCTAATACATAACGATAAATGAAAAAAGTGGGACCTGCATCAAAGGTAAATTGATCTAATTGAATAACGCTAGACCGGCCCCCAATTCGTTCGTTACGTTCATATATTGTGACTTCATGACCCTGATGAGCAAGTAATAAACTAGCGGCTAAACCACCAGGACCGGCACCAATGATGGCGATTTTTTGCTTTGATTTATTCATTGATGATTTCATAAAATTTCCAAGAGTATTATACAATTTAAAACTTTTTTGTGAAAATTTTATTTGCTTTTTTCATCAAATCGTGTATATTAAAGGTGCTTAAGACGTAATCTTAGGCCCTCGCAAGTAAATTACGAGAGTGGAGTAATCCACTCTTTGTTTTTTTAAGGAGATCTATGTCACTGATTGAAAAAATTGAAGCATTAATTAAACCTCCCATTTCATCGCTTGGTTTGACTTTATTTGAAGTAAGCCTAACGCTGGAACAAGGGGAAAAATTCTTGCGGGTTCTGATTGAAAAACCACAAGGACGCATCGGTTTACAAGAAATTATCTCGGTGACCCAATTGATTAATCCATTACTGGACCAAGCTGACATCATCCCAGAGCATTACGTGCTCGATGTCGCCAGTGCCGGTGTCGAACACCCGATTCATTTGGATGCTTTACCGGATTATCTTGATCGATTTGTCTACATCCACCTAATGCACCCCTTTGAAGGGGAAAACATCCTGGAGGGAAAATTAGTCAAGATTGAAAATCAAACGATTGAATTAGAGGTCATGGTAAAGACGAGAAAAAAAAGATTAACGATTCAAAGAAAGGACATTGACTACGCAAGATTAGCAGTAGCAATGAAATAAAAATATGATTGATACCAAAGGATTAATCCAAGCAATTGACCTGATCGAACAAGAAAAAGGGATTTCCAAGGATGCAATCGTCATCGCGCTCAAGGAAGCCTTAGAAAAAGCTTATCGAAAACAACTCGGTTCGATTGATGATGCACTCGTACGTGCTGACATTGATCTCAAAAAAGGCATTATCAAGTTATTCCAACTTAAAAAAGTAGTGGAGAATGTGGAAGATGACTTTTTAGAAATTTCGCTTGAAGAAGTCAAAGCCCTAGGGTTGACTTTCAATATTGGTGATTCTTATCAAATTGAAGCCTCACCTGAAGACTTTCAAAAATCGGCGGCAATGACGGTTAAAGCAATTCTCAGACAAAAAATTGCTGAAGCTGAAAAATCTGCTTTATTCGAAGTTTATAAAGATAAAATTGGCGAAATGATTGTCGGTCAAGTTGAAAAAATTGATGAACGATCTGCCATTGTTAATATTGGGAGAACTTCGGTTTATTTACCTAGTTCTAAACGCATTCCTGGTGAAACATTTAAAGTTGGTGATCGTATCAAACTTTACGTCGTGGATGTTGAATCAACAACTAAAGGAGCCCAAATTGCGGTTTCTCGTATTCATGAGGGTTTCCTTAAGCGCTTATTTGAAGAGGAATTACCAGAAATTTATGAAGGCACTGTCATTATCAAAGATATCGCTCGTGAAGCAGGATTACGTTCCAAGGTTGCGGTTTACTCTCTTGATCCCAACGTTGACGCTGCCGGTGCTTGCATCGGTCAAAATGGTTCACGCATTCAAAAGATTGTCAGTCAATTAGGGAATGCAAAGGACAAAGAAAAAATCGATATTATTGCCTATACTGAAAATTTACCGCTTTATTTAGTGGAATCCTTAAAACCGGCTCAAGTCACAGGAATTATTGTTGATGAAGTCAATAAAAAAGCGACAATGATCATTGCCGATGAAAATCTAGGAACCGCGATTGGTCGTCGTGGCGTTAACCCAAGATTAGCAACCAAGCTAACCGGTTACCAAATTGAAATCAAAGATTTAACCGCTGCAACAGCAGAAGGATTGAAATATTTATCCGTTGATCAACTCCGAACTCAAGATGACTTAAGAAAACAAAGAGAAGCGTTACCTAATCCAACCCAAGGCCAACGCAACAATTCGACTACCAATCGTGTACACGATGAGTCATTTACAATGGAAGATGTGATGGCACCTCGCCACGATGATGCTGGCGTAGAAAAAGTAGTAAGCGGTAAAGAAGAAACGGAAGTCAGCCTTCCCCCAACCAAAACAACCACTTCCACGAAGGAAATCGAACCTGCAGTGAGTACCGTCAGTCAAGTCACTACTAAACCTAAGGTTGTTCAAGTACCACCCAAAGTTACCGTGGTTAAAACGACCAAAACACTTGAAGAACTTGAAAAAGAACTCGAGCAACAAAAAGCAAGAACACCAAAGCCTGAACGTTTTGACAAGAAGAAAAAGCCCTTCAAGAAAAAAGACCGCGATGACAAACCAGCAACACCCAATATTGGTGCCCCTTCCGAACCTGTCAATCCAGCAAATTTTATGAAGATCTATGATGATGAAACCCCA
>Ga0172372_10004671_pt1 | contig 19367 bp, 14 predicted proteins | sample LakKiv5m_2_FD_114544 | JGI IMG/M metagenome (GOLD analysis project Ga0172372, IMG submission 114544) | Freshwater microbial communities from Kabuno Bay, South-Kivu, Congo - kab_092012_9.5m | ecosystem: Environmental > Aquatic > Freshwater > Lake | place: Democratic Republic of the Congo...
AGGTTCCGGTAGCCGTTGGAGTTCCATAAAGGTTTGCGCAGCCGTTAGAACCACCCGCATAGGTGCACGTACCATTACCACACACATAGTTAAAACCTGCAGGCATTCCTGTTACACCTGTTACTGTGAATTCTTGAATGACAGAACCAACAAATGCTCCCGTCGGGTCAAGAGTAGAGGTAACGGCATCAGGCACTTTAAAATTAAGATCGGTGCTGTACGGTACACCGACTGCTCCCGGAGGAAAGTTTTGAATCGTATCAGGCCAAGCTCCATATGCGGAGTCAGCAAAGTTTGCACCCGGAGTACATGACTGCGCATTTATTGATGCGGCGGCAAAGAAAGTAAATGATAAAAGTAGAAGTTTCTTCATAACAATGGTTTTAGAAATTACAGGATCAAATATAGTAAATTCAGAGGCGAACCTCAAAAAATTGTTATGGTCGTTAGTTGAAGTTTTGTTGATTCTCCATGATCCATTCCACCATTGTTTCCAATACCTCTGGCGCAAAGGTTTCTTCCAGCTCGCTATATTCCGTTACCGTACATTTTTTACAATGCTGCATCAGGTGGTTGAGTCCCGGAACGACAATAGCATCCGAATATGGTTTTGATTTTTTGGAAAAGCTCTTTGCAAATCCAAGCGTATTCATTTCAGGCTCTACCTGAACATCTGCTCCGCCATTGATGGCAAGTATAGGAATAGACAGTTTTTTCATGTAATCCTCAGCATCATAAGCTTGAAACTGACGGAACCACTCCGTATTGAGCAACATTTGTACGGTCATTTTGAAGGCCATGATGGGCTGTTCCTTTCGAACCTCTTCCGGTGCTGTTTGATATTGAGCATCAAGGTATGCGTTTAACTTTTTCGTTCGGGTTTCTGCATCTTTTTCTGCGCCAACTATGGCGCAGGCACCTCGGAATAATTCACGGTTCCATTCTGCCATTGCGGTGTCTCCGCTCTCCTTTAATGGGATCTCGTATTGTTGTGTCAAAAACACATCCAAACCGGTGGTTCCAACACTGGCGAGTTCGATCACAAAGGAAACCTCTTTATTCTTTTTGGCTGCTATCAGGGCGTGCATACCTCCTTCTGAATGTCCTGCGATACCAACGGGAGCCTGAATAAACCGATCATCTGTTTTTAAGTAATCAACGCAGGCGTTCACATCAGATGCAAAATCTTCCAGCGTAGCCCGCATGTAAACCCCTGAACTTTTTCCGGTTCCTCGGTCGTCAAATCGCAGGCAAGCGATGCCATTTCTGGCCAGGTAATCAGCAATAACAAGAAAGGGCTTGTGACCCATAATATCACAGTTTCGGTCCTGTGCACCGGAACCGGAGGCAAGTACTACGACTGGAAACGGACCTTTTTTGTCAGGAATGGTTAAGGTTGCGCCTAGAGAAACCTCTCCATTTTCAATCAGTAAATCTTCACTCGTATAAGGAAATGGCGCTTGTGGTTCTTGTGGTCTTTTGAGTTTTTCAAGAACGCGTTCTTCTCTCGTAAAAAAGGCATTCCATTCCAAGCCACCCTGATGGAAAACACCGCCGATACTGTCTACGGCAGAAAAGTAGTTTCCCTCAAAGGAGAGTCTCCCTGCAGTCCATGAGAACAACACAGTGTCTTTGTCAAGTCGCACCTCATCCAAGGGTATTTTAGTGGCAGACCTTGACTCCGGATCTTTGATCCATCCTGAAGTGTCTTTTGATGTAATTTCAAGATTCAGGTCAAGACGCTTACTCATTCCCATCACAACGAAGGAGGTGTGCCATAGACCAGTAACCTGACTAAATCCCGTCAAAGGAAGAATCAGCAGAAGTAGTAATTTAATGTTCATTTGCTAAGAGTTGTTCGATGAGTTTGCAGTTTTGGGTGTTATTGAAGTTTCGCCGGATGAAGGTCTTTCGCTTTTCGAATTCTTCTTTGCTTAAGCTTGAATTACGTAAACCTAAAAAATGCATTTTCAGTTCTTTCGCGTCTTCGTAAATCGTACAAAGATCTGAAAGCGGTGTTCCTTGAACCATTTTTGGATTGACTAATACGTGCCCGCTACTGTACAAACAGGAGAGGATTTTTAATTTAATTCCGCTAGCATTTTCTGTGTGAAGGACATGGATGTGCGCCTCTTGAATAAGCTGATCCAATTTCTTTTCTGTTGGATTCGCAATCAGATTGACATCATATGAAGAACACAATCGTGCTAGTTTATTGGATGGATTTTTTCCGGCAATGATCAATGAAAATTCTTTATTAATCACACCCGACAGATTTTTAACCAGATAAGTTGCCGCCTGCGCATTTTCCGGCACGGAAAGGTTCCCGTGAAACAAGGCATAGCGCTTCGTGGGTAGGTAGTGACCTTCTATTGTTGGAAATGATGCCGGTAAGACATGAACATTCGGATTCAGTTCACGTAAAAGATCCGCCTCTTCTTCTTTGATTGCCAGGATAGCAGAACAGGATTTTAAAATCGATTGGTAACGTTTTAGTTTGTATGCTTCGAGTTGAAAAAAGAGTTTTTTGAGAAACGAACTTTGTTTTCCAAGGCCTCTGTAATATTCGTGCTCGACATTGTGCATGCGCACAAGAGTCGTTCTTCGTTGAATGTTCGGATGTTCCAGGCACCATGTCGTGTGAATGCCCTCAAAGAGAACAGGAACGTTATCTTGAAGCAATCGTTCAAGTAATTGTGTGTTTTTCCTCGACTGCACAATAAAGGGACGTCTCGAGAATAGTTGCCAGAGCGATCTTTTACGTTTATAGTAATGCACTTCACCCAATGCCTCCAGCGCTTTATGTGTTCCGCGGCCGTATTCAAAAAGGTGTAAAGTGAGTTTGAAACCAAGTTCTTTCAATGCCTCAATACGGTAATACATGTCAATGGCACCACCATAATCGGCAGGAAATGGCACATCGAGACAAACGATATGAAGTTCTTTTTCAGTCAATTTTCGGATAGATCAGTTGAAGTGTTTCCGTTTCTTTTTCCCAGCACTCTTGTTCTGCTGCAGCAATACAATTTACTGTCAGCCTGTTCATTTCTTCCGGATCGTTCTGTAAACGCACGATTTGATCTTTTAATTCAGAAATGGTGAATTCACCAAGCACTACACCGACCTCGTGTTTGCGCACGATCGCAGTTACTTCTTGTAGATCCGTACAAATAACAGGAATTCCTGCATGGAGGTAGTCGAAGAGTTTATTGGGCAGGGAAAAACGATAATTCAGGTTGCTCGGTTTGTCCAGTGTTAATCCCAGATCAGCACATGCTGTATACTGCATCATTTCCGTATACGGTTTCTTTGGAATAAACAGCACTTTTTCGGATAATGAATGACTTGCGACGTATGATTTCAATTGCGGTACGACATCTCCGTCACCAAGGATTACTAAAAGCACCTGTTCCAATTCACGGACGGCTTCAACAGCTTCTTCTGCTCCCCGATCCACATTGATTCCTGCCCCTTGAAGAATGACGATGAATTTATCTTCGGGAAGCCCGAGTTCTTGTCGTGTTTTTCGTGATTCAGGATGCCATCTGGGCGAAACATTCCGCACCACGCGAACTTCTTTCTTATATTTTTCGGTATAAAGTTTCGCGATGGAATCATTTACCGTATAGACTGATTTGAGTTTCGGGAAGATCCATTGCTCGATTCGCTCCCAGAATCCTTTCACAAACGTACGCCCTTGTAATTCGGGTACTTCCGTAAAATATTCATGTGTATCGTAAACCAGTCTGCAAGATCGTTTGAATTTTGAGGCCACATAATTCGCTGCCAAAGTATCCAGATCGTTACTTACCAGGAGATCTGCACGGCGCGTGATCAGGAAACAAAATAGACGAAGATTGAACGTTGCGTAAAATAAAAAGCCTTTCTCGAAAAGTAATCGAAATCGTTTTGTGTCATAAGTTCTTTCCGGTAGCACCACGCTATTTCGTTTTCGGCGACCAACTAACAGAATATCGTAGCCTTGATCTTTTAAGAACAAACAGACCTTATTCACGCGATTATCGGTGTACAGATCATTGGTTACAGAAACAATGGCTTTAGGCCTATTCATAGTTCAAATGTAGGAAAATCAAACAGTTCCAATGATCTGTTGAATCTGTTCAAAGGCATCTTTCACATGTTTCACTTTCGAAAAAATGATGCGGAGCCGGTCGTTCTTTTCACTTAGCGTGCAATTCGAGCCATTTTTTTGAATGTGCTGCAGCACCTGCGTAAACACTTCTGTTTCGTAAAAGGGTGATTGCGCATTGGTGATGAAATACCCCACCATCTTTTCGGATTTGATGACGAGTCGTTCCAAACCCATTTTTTCAGCCATCCAGCGCAGACGGAATGAAAGTATCAGCTCTTTTACCTCACGTGGCAGCGGACCAAAACGATCGATCAGCTGTTCTGCGAATGCATCTAATTCAGCCTCAGTCTTTAAATTGTCCATCTCCTGATACAAACTTAATCGCTCAGCCACATTGTTCACATAATCGTCCGGAATACGCACTTCCAGATCGGTCTCGAGAACACAGTCTTTTACAAACTGTAATGGGTTGTCTGTGGTCCGTTCATCGAACAATTCTTTGAATTCATTCTCGCGCAATTCATCAATGGCTTCATTGAGGATCTTCTGATACATTTCAAAGCCAATTTCGGAAATGAATCCGCTTTGTTCTCCACCCAACATGTTTCCTGCCCCTCGGATATCCAGATCTTTCATGGCGATATTGAATCCGGCTCCCAGATCGGAGAATTGCACCAAGGCTTCGAGACGTTTGCGGGAATCCGAAGTCATGATGCTGAATGGAGGCGCAATGAGGTAACAAAATCCTTTTTTGTTGCTTCTTCCAACACGACCGCGTAACTGATGCAGATCACTCAATCCGAAATTGTGGGCGTCGTTGATGATGATGGTGTTGGCGTTTGAAATATCGATTCCTGATTCTATGATCGTAGTGGCCAGCAGCACATCGTATTCGCCATTGATGAAATCCATCATGATCTTTTCGAGCTGCTCGCCATCCATCTGTCCATGCCCGATTCCAACGCGCACACCCGGACACAAACGAGAGATCATTCCGGAAACTTCTCGAATATTCGCCAGGCGATTATGCACAAAAAAGACCTGTCCACCGCGACTTACCTCATAGGCGATGGCATCCCTGATGGCTTCTTCGTTGAAATGGATAACTTCTGTTAGAACGGGTTGTCGGTTGGGTGGCGGTGTGTTGATAATGCTCAAATCGCGCGCACCCATCAACGAAAATTGTAAGGTTCGCGGTATCGGTGTTGCTGTAAGCGTGAGCGTATCCACCGTTGCGCGCAGGGTTTTAAGTTTATCCTTTACAGAAACTCCGAATTTCTGCTCTTCGTCGATAATCATCAATCCGAGGTCCTTGTACTTGACCTTAGATGCAACAAGCGCATGTGTCCCGATCAAAATATCGATCTTACCTTCATCCAGTTTCTTTAGCGTCTCTGTAGTGTTCTTCGCTGATTTGAATCTATTCAGGTAATCTACGGTTACCGGAAAATCCTTCAAACGCTCTTTGAATGTGCGGTAATGTTGCATCGAAAGAATGGTCGTTGGAACCAACACCGCAACTTGTTTTCCGTCAGTGGCCGCCTTGAATGCTGCTCGAATGGCCACCTCCGTTTTACCAAAGCCTACATCACCACAGATCAATCGATCCATAGGTGTGGGCGACTCCATGTCTTCTTTTACGGCTTGTGTCGCTTTGAACTGATCCGGTGTATCTTCATACATGAAAGATGCTTCGAGTTCATTCTGTAGGTAGGTGTCTTTATTGAAAGCAAAACCCGGCTGACTTTTCCGCTTGGCATAAAGTTGAATGAGGTCAAAGGCAAGTTCTTTGATCTTTTTCTTCGTCTTATTCTTTAGCGTGGCCCAGGCCTGCGTTCCCAGTTTATTGAGTTTCGGTGCATTTCCTTCTTTCCCGGTAAACTTTGAGATACGGTGGAGTGAGTGAATACCCACATAGAGGACATCACCATCCTTGTAGAGAAGACGTATGGCTTCTTGCGGTTTACCGTTCACATCAATGGTTTCCAGACCTGAAAATTGTCCAACTCCGTGATCGATATGTGTCACAAAATCTCCTTTCTGAAGATTGTAGATCTCTTTTAACGTAAGCGCTTGTTTGGCTTGACGGAAACCTTCTTTAAGCCGGAAACGATGGTAACGCTCGAAGAGTTGATGGTCTGTATAGCAGGTCAATTTGAGATCCGGAGATAAGAATCCTTCATGCAAGGCCAGATGCATGGGTGTAAAGTCTACATTGCCGCCAATATCTTCGAAGATCTGGTATAATCGTTCTATTTGTCTGGGCTGGTTGGAGAAAATAAGATTGTTCGAGCCTTTTTCTTTTCGCTGGATAAGGTCCTCTCGAAGCAATTCAAAGTTCTTATTAAAGCTGGGTTGCGGTAAAAAATCAAACTGAAAAGAGGCCTCCGCTTTGAAATGGTATTCCGGTCCCCACTCAATTACTCGGGATTCATTCAGCACCTGCTCCATTTCGGACGGATGCAGGTAAAGATCTCCCGGAAGCGTGTGCCGGACGGTATCAGGAAGTTCTGAATGAATTTTGACAGCTTTGTCATATTCTTTCTGAAGCACACTTTTCAATTGATCGAACGAGGATAGCCATACGGTGGTGCTCCTGCCCACAAAATCAAAGAAACTGCCGTTAAAATCCAGGCTTAAAGAACCCTGAACATTCGGTATAATATTGAAATGTTTGTGCGTACTTACCGACAATTGAGAAGAAGCGTCAAAAGTGCGGATGCTTTCTACTTCGTCACCAAAGAATTCTATTCGGAAGGGGAGATCGTTACTGTAAGAAAACACATCGACGATCCCACCGCGAATTGAAAATTGTCCGGGTTCATAGACGAAATCCACGCGCTCGAAATGGTATTCCTGAAGAAGTTCATTCATGAAATCGATCGAGTACGATTTTCCTGTCTCAACACGCAATGTATGTTCCTGAAGACGTTTTTGCGTCGGAACTTTTTCAAAAAGTGCCTGTGGGTAGGTGACCACCCATACATTATTGCCGTTATTGATCTTTTCCAGAACTTCCGCTCTGGATACAACGTTGGCATTGTCGGTTTCTTCCAGTTGATAGGGTACTCTGTACGAAGCTGGGTAGAACAAAATGCGTTTATCTTCAGGAAAAAGACCTTCCAGATCGTTCAGAAAATACGCCGCCTCCTCTTTGTCATTCAGGATGAACAAATGGTGTCCGGGAGTTTGTTCTGCCAAAGCAGAAGCGCACAAACTTCTAGAGGAGCCTACTAATCCTTTCCATTGGATACGGGCGTGTTGATCCTGTAGCTTTTGTGCCGAAGGATCAATGGGTTTGAGTTTCTGAAAGAGGGATCTGAATTCCTTGAGTTCCATAAATTAGTGAAGGAGACTCATGGCTTTTTCCACCATTTGTTTCGAACCAATGAATAAAGGTACACGTTGGTGCAGTCGATGAGGTTCAACATTCATAATGCGCTCACGACCTGTTGTTGCCAAGCCTCCCGCTTGTTCTGCGATGAAAGCCAGCGGATTGCACTCATACAATAACCGCAATCTTCCTTCCGGATTTGCAGTAGTCGCAGGATAAATGTAAATCCCACCTTTGATCATGTTTCTGTGAAAATCGGCAACGAGAGATCCAATATAACGACCGGAATAAGGAGCACCTTTATCGTTCTCGTAACTTTGACAATAGGCAATATAATCCTGTATGCCTTTTTCACAGATATTGATGTTTCCTTCATTCATGGCGTATAACCGACCAGTTTCAGGCATTTTCATGTTCGGATGGGATAAACAGAATTCACCAATCGAAGGATCAAGTGTAAATCCATTCACACCGCGCCCAGTGGTATAAACGAGCATCGTAGAGGAACCGTAAAGTACATATCCGGCAGCGATTTGTTCCTGTCCCTTTTGAAGCATATCTTCCAGAGTGGCTTCCGTTCCCGTTTCAGAAATACGGTGGTAGATCGAGAAGATGGTGCCGATAGAAACGTTTACATCAATGTTTGACGAGCCATCCAGTGGATCGAAAAGCACCACATACTTGCCTTTTTTGGAGGCCTCGGATGTAAATGCCACGAAATCATCGTTTTCTTCAGAGGCAATTCCACATACCTCGCCGCCATATTCAAAGGCTTTGATGAACTGATTGTCAGCTACCACGTCCAGTTTTTGCTGTTCTTCACCTTGGACATTGACATCTCCCTGTGCACCAAGAATGTGATCCACCAAACCTGCCTTGCGCACATCGCGGCTAACTATTTTGGATGCCACAGCGATATCATTCAACAGGCGACTTAATTCGCCGGTAGCAAATGGAAAATCAGCCTGTTTGGCCATGATGAATTCACTGAGTGTGGTAACCTTTGACATCTTTTAGAATTTTTGCAAATATCGTTATTCTTGATGGAAAGTGCTTATAAAAAGGGTAGGATCAGAATGAGATAGCGAAGAAATTTCCCTAAAGTGACTAAGATAAGAACAGGCTTCCATGAAACTCTGAAAAATCCAAGCGCAGCAGTAAGCGGATCCCCAATGAAAGGCACCCAGGAAAAAAAGGCAAGCCAGTAACCATATTTCTGAATGCGCAGTTCAAAAGATCTAATGCGCTCTTCCTTGATCCCAAATTTTTGCAGCCAGCTTGGATTACCTAATAAACCTAACAGGTAGTTCGTCATGCCGCCCAATGAATTACCTGTAGTAGCAATCAAAAGACACAGCCACGCATCGTATTTCTGATATAACAAGTAAATGAGTATCGCTTCCGAACTCAGTGGCAGCAGTGTGGCTGACAAAAAGCAGGAGAAGAACAATCCAATATATCCGGTGACAAGTAATGACATAAAAAAAGGCCCCCATCGGAGGCCTTTAAAATTAGGAAATCGATCCTTATTTTTTCATGAATTTTCTTGTCACAACGGAACCTTCAGTAGCGATAGTTACATAATAAGCTCCATTCGCGTAAGAAGAAGCATCGAAAGAGATCTTTTGTTCTCCTGACACGGAAGCTTCATTCATCAACACGTCAATAACTTTACCAGTCACGTCAGTGATCGTTACCGTAACATCCGAAGAACCGTTTACCTTGAAGTTTACAGTTGAAACACCGTTTGTAGGGTTCGGGAAAACAGATGCCGCAAGCACATCATTGGATGTTTCTGCCATACCAACAGATGGGTCAAAATTCAATCGAACCCATGGCACATTTGTCTGGTAATAAAGTGTGCTGGATGCCATGTCATTTCCGTCAAGGAAGAAGGATGTTTGAGGCGCCGTAGTTCCTGCATTGGCAACAACAAGTGCCGGATCATATGATCCAATAACCGCCAGGTAAGCTTCACCTGCAACCAAATCAACCGGTGGGATCAGTTCCATCACTACATTTGTGTTCAGATTAGAGGCAGCCACAACTAAAGGTGCAGATTCAGAAGCGTATACAAAGTTTCCTGTAGCATCAATGCTGTAAAGTCGTGCATAAATTTCAGTCCCAACAGGTGTTCCACCAGAACCTCCCGTTAATTTGATATCAATACCTTCTACGGTTTGATTGCCAAAGATTTCAAATAAGTTACCAGTTTCAAAACCTGTTGTACTACCTGTATAAGTTGTTCCGGAAACCACATTGTTATCACGGGCATATATAAAGTTTGTTGTACTAAAAGTGACGTTAGAAATGGTATTGTTTGCAGGAACATCATCAACCTCTGTAGCAGTAATGTCTTGAGTTACAGTGTAGGTTGCTGTCGAAGCATTGGATGGAGTGTACGATGTAGAGAGCGCAAGACTGTCAGAGGCAAGTGAATTGATAACAACGCTGTTACTTGTTCCTGCACTTGTGCCATTCACATTTACATTCAGTGTTACGTTATTCAGTGTTTGTGTACCATTATTCAGAATGTTAGCTGAAAAATCAATTGGTGCCACTTGTAACAACGGAATTTGATAATAAGTCAAGCCGTTAGTTCCCCAATATGTTGAGGTAACCTCCCCATCAAAATCAGGGTTTGTTGTAATAGCAACATCATCGATGAACCAACCAAATGTCGTCCAAGCTGCTGGAGATGTTTGAGTTGGAAAGCGTGATGTCCAATAGAATCTGATCCAAACTGAACTTGCATTTCCTGAAATGTATGATGCCAGGTTAACAGCTACATTCTCCGGGTTTGCATATTGCGCTGTGTTGTTGTTACCAACAAACACCTCACGGTCATTATTCGTGAATACAGTTGTAAAGTTGATTCCGTCCGTACTTATCTGCACTTGCTGATCGTCATTAAAAAGCGCACCACGTTGTTGAAAGGAAAGAGTTACCTGATCTGTACCACCCAACGTTTGAACGTCGATTGGAGCAGAGGTTGTCATCGTATAAGTAACATTGAGTGCTTGATCTCCGGTATTGTAATTTCCGTTTTTCAATTCAGCATATGGAGCTCCTGATGTTGATGCAATTCCAGATGTAAAAAACCAGGATTGCTCACTGCTTCCTATATCCCATCCCCATTTTGAAGAATCCGTTTGGGTGGAATTATCAATAGTCCAGTTTGAAGCGGTGGAAAAGTTATCTGACCAGATGACAGTTCCCAATGCTTTCTGGCCACCAGATTGACCTTTAGCTGGAGCATTAATTGTAGAGGCCATTCGTGCCATTTTAGGCGCATACTGTGCATAGGTTGAACCAGCACCGAGAATTAATAAAGAGAAGTAAAGCTTTTTCATTGCATGTTTTAATTAGAAACGGTGCAAATATAGACCAATAATCATCAAAACACACTTACCGTTAAATAATTAACTACTACCGGTCCTTCAAAAAAGGAAGTGAAGTTCTAACCTGCTTTAATGAACCTGCCGAAAGGATTACCTTTTTTATCGTTTCCTCATACGGATTACAGAAATCACTGTCTCCCAAAGAATTAACACAAACAGAATCGCCCGAATAAATGAGATCTTTGCCATCCGTACCCACACGGTTCACGCCAACGACATAACATTGATTTTCGATCGCGCGTGCCTGCAACAGTGTTTTCCAGTGTAGTGAGCGCCTTTCCGGCCAGTTGGCTACGTAGAGCAACAAGTCATAGGCTGGTTCGCCGGATGTATCGATATAGTTTCTGCAAATTTCTGGAAAACGCAGGTCGTAGCAGATCTGCAATTGGATCTTCCAGCATTTAAATTCAATTATTTTAGCCTCATTTCCAGCGGTATATACTTGGTCCTCGCCGGCCAGTCCGAAAGTTTTTCGTTTATCGTAGATATCAACTGTACCATCCGGACGAACAAATACGCCGCGATTGAAATAGTGTGATCCGTCTTTGCACATGAAAGAGGTGTATACAGCCGATTGAGATTTCGATGACAGTTCCTTGAGGAAGCGCAACGATGAATTTTCGTTCCACTCTTCTGCGAGCGATGTATTCATCGAGAATCCGGTATCGAACATTTCCGGCAATACGATGAGATCAACATTCCCCTCGATCTTTTCCAGCATTTTGCAATAGTGATCCCAGTTCCTGGCTTTGTCTTCCCAGTACTGTTCTGACTGGACAAGAGCTATGTTCAGATCCTGCATAGTCGTTCAGTAGCTTGAGTTAGCGTATCATTGTTTTTCGCAAAACAGAAACGGATCAGTTTGCGGTCATCATGGTTTGCATTGAAAACAGAAAGAGGAATGGCTGCTACTCCGTATTCTGTGACAAGTCTTTTACAGAATTCCACATCGTTCTCCTCCGATATTGATTTATAATCGGCGACCTGAAAATAGGACCCTTCAGACGGCAAAAGCTCGAATCGGCTTTCACGAATAAGTTCTCTGAAAAAATCTCGTTTCGATTGATAAAAAGCACCAAGAGCAGTCACATCTGTTACCTTTAAATAGTCTGCGAGAGCTGCTTGCGCCGGACTATTTACACAGAAAACCAGAAATTGATGCACTTTTTTGATCTCATTCATCAGGTATTCCGGAGCAATGAGGTAGCCGATTTTCCAACCTGTGATGTGAAAGGTCTTTCCAAAAGAGGAGACGATGATCGAGCGTTCTCGGATGGTTGGAAGTGTGTTTACAGAAATATGTTTTTTTTCGAAGGTAATGAACTCATACACCTCATCAGATAATAGAAGTAAATGAGGATGTTTTTGCATGAGTTGCTCCAGTATCTCCAGATTACCCGAATCAAGAATCTTCCCTGAGGGATTGTGAGGGTTATTAATGATCAGCAATCGAGTTTTCGGTGTGATCTTGCTGTCGATCAAGTCCCAATCCGGAGTAAAATCCTCAGAGAGAGGAAGATGGACCGGAACAGCGCCGGTTAGCACAACCGGAGACTCATAACAGTCGTAGCAGGGATCCAGAATAAGTACTTCTTCGCCCGGATGTACCAGCGCCTGGATTGTAGTAAATATTGCTTGTGTAGCACCGGCAGTGACCAAGACTTCAGTTGCAGGCAAAACCGTTCTTTGATATTGTCTTTGAATGAGTTGGCTGATTTCAAAAAGTAATCCCGGATTTCCCGCCATTGGAGCATATTGGTGCACTGGTTCTTTTGCCTTTTCCGCCAGAATATTTTCCAGGACAGGATCTACAGGGAAATTCGGGAATCCCTGAGAAAGGTTGATCGCGCCGTAATCTGCCGCCATTTTAGACATGACGGTAAAAATAGTCGTGCCAACGTTGGGCAATTTGCTTGAAACAGTCTCGTTCATTGAACGAAGGTAACAAATCTGTTCCACTTGAAATCCGTATACTTGTGTGTTCAAATGTGCGAAAAATGAGAGTCGGAATTTTAACTTTGCTTATGTCGTTTCCCTTGTTCTTTTCAGGATGTTCAACTAAGGATGAACAATTTTGTCGATGTATGTCCTTGGGTCAGGAATTAAATGAAGCTTCTTCAAAGGCGTTAACAGGCGAATTGACTTCTGAACAAGCTCAAAAGGTGAGGAATCTCATTCAAAGACAAAAGAAAGAATGTTCGCAATACCACCAACTGAATGGTCCTGAATTAAAAGAACTTCAGTCGGAATGTGCTGAATAATTAGTTTTCAAAAACCACCTCTAACGCTTCACAGAATGCAGCGGAAGCTGTAAGGAGGTCATTTTCGGAATGCGCAGCAGAAACAAACCCCACTTCATAACCGCTCGGGCCTAAATAGACTCCTCTGTTGAGTAGTTCGCGGTGCATGATTTTGAAATGCGTCATGTCCGGATCGATCTGCTCCGCTTGTTGAATCCGCTTTTTTCCATTGAAGGACAACCAGAATATTGACCCCACCGTGACAAGTTCGAACGGATAATTTTTCTCTTCAGCATAGCCGTTAATCCTGTCCACAAAGTGAAGCGTTTTTTCCCCCAGTGCGGCATAAAAACCTGGTTTAGCGCATTCCGTGAGCTGTGCAATTCCTGCTGCCATAGCGACAGGATTCCCAGAAAGTGTCCCCGCCTGATAAACAGGTCCGTCAGGAGAGATCATTGCCATGATTTCATTTCTCGCACCGTAAGCACCAACAGGTAATCCGCCCCCGATGATCTTGCCATAGGTGACAATATCAGGTGCAATTCCATAGTATTCTGCTGCTCCAGAAAAAGCGACTCTGAATCCGGAAATCACTTCATCAAAGAATAATAGTATGCCTTCTCGCGTGCAGATCTCTCTCAAGTTGATCAAAAACTCTTTGTCCTGTAAGAGCAACCCATTATTTGCAGGAATAGGTTCGATGATCGCACAAGCGATGGCCCCTTTATGTTCTGAAACACAGGCTTCCAATGCTTCAAGATCATTAAGTGGAAGCACCAGTGTATCACTGGCAACTTTTTGCGGAACACCCGCACTTGACGATTCTCCAAAAGTGACCAAGCCGCTGCCTGCCTTCACCAGAAGCGAATCCGAATGCCCGTGATAGCAGCCCTCAAATTTTATAACGAGATCCCTGCCCGTAAAACCCCTTGCCATGCGCAAAGCCGACATCACCGCTTCTGTCCCCGAACTTGTGAAACGCAATTTATCAATGAACGAATTGCGCGAAAGGATCAATTCAGCAAGTTCATTTTCAAGGCGTGTTGGAGCACCAAAACTCGAACCGTTCTGAAGCGTCTCAACGACTTTATTATATACTGATGGATGATTATGACCAAGGATCAATGGCCCCCAGCTACAGCAAAAATCGATAAATTCATTCTCGTCTTCATCCCAGATACGGCAGCCCTCACCTTTCTTAATAAAAAGTGGTGAACCCTCAACAGATTTAAATGCACGTACAGGTGAATTTACGCCACCCGGAAAGTAGGTTTTTGATTTTTCAAAAAGTGCCTGGGAGGTCGAGCGTTGAATTGCTTGCTTTGTTTCCATGTGATAAAGATCTTTCGCAAAATTACTATTTAATGATGCTTCCTGAAAAAATCGGAACCTTAAAACGAAATTTTCGTAATGAAGCATTTAATGACTATTTTTAGTTAGTGAAGGAAATCGAAGAATACACAGAATTATTGGAAGCGTGGGAAAATCGGAGGAGTGATCTTCGGGAATCCTTTCGCATTGCCAATGAGCGATTTCCAGAGTTTCAGCGCCTCAATGATGAGCGAGGCATGGCGGAATGTCACAAGATCTTAAGCTATTGCTATTGGCGTTTTTCGGACTATTCCATGGCCATGGATCACGCGTTAAGAGCCTTGAGACTGTTCAAGTTGTTAAATGATTTGAAGGGAGAGGCTGACTCTCTGAATAATCTCGGAGCAGTTTACATGTTCCAGAAGGACAATGAAAAACGACTTGAATGCAACATGAAATGCTTAGCTATTCGAGGGTCGCTTGGTGATCCGGAAGACATTTCCGGTTCAATGAACAATATTGGAGAGACTTACCTCGATATGAAGGATTTTGCCTCTGCGAAAGAATGGTTCATCAAATGTATGGAGCTAGAGGGGGCAGGTACAGATTCTCTGGCCTGGGCACATCACAACCTTGGTAAATTGTTTTATCTCGATGGGGATGAAAAAGCGGCCGAAAGATCATTTCTGGAAAGCTTAAAGTTATCGGAAGGCATTTCTTATCACGTACTTACGACCGAAACGTTGCTTCAATTGGGCGATTTTCTGAAGAGCACAAAGCATTTTGACCGTGCATTGAATGTAGGTGAAAGGGCAGTCGAACTTTCGAGAACTACGGGGTCCAAAGAAGACGAGAATGCCGCACAGTTATTGATCGCCCAGATAAAGGAAACTACTGGGGATTTTGCGGGTTCAGTATTTCATTACAAGGAATACCACCGACTTTACACAGAGATTCACAATCAAACAAATATTCAGGCCATAAAGGATCTTCAGTTTCAGCATCAACTCGAGAAGATTCGCCAAAAGGCCGAAGAGGCGGAGATTGAAAAATTGCGCAGTATTGAATTACAAAAGGCTTACGACCGTATTCAGGAACAAAGTCGATTGTTAGAGCTTCACAACAGAGAAGTGATGGAGAGTATTCGTTACGCGCAGCGCATACAGGAGGCAGTGCTAAAAGAAAAAAAGCACATCAGTGATCATTTACCGGAACACTTCATTTACTTTAAACCTAAAGATATTGTTTCAGGGGATTTTTACTGGGCTCAGGAGAAGGATGACTACCTGTATGTTGCGGCAGCTGACTGCACGGGACATGGTGTTCCGGGTGGTTTTCTTACCATGTTGGGAATTGCATTTTTAAACGAGATTATTTCGCAACCTGAAACGTTGACGCCAGCAGAAATCCTCGAGCAATTGCGCCAAAAATTCATCAAAGAACTGCGACTGCAGGACACATCGAATGATGGTATGGACATTTCCCTTATTCGGATTCGATACAGAAAAGAAGAATCAACGACACAAGCCACCTGGGCGGGAGCGAACAATCCACTTTGGATCATCAAAAAAGGAGATTCACCGTCTTTCATGGAAATTCAACCGGACAAACAGCCGATAGGTAATAGCGATTACAGTGTATCGTTCACCGATCACCATTTCGAACTTAAAAAAGGAGATGAGTTCTATTTGTTCTCTGACGGATATCACGACCAGTTCGGAGGAAGAGACGGAAAAAAATTGAAAAAGTCCGGGTTTAAAGAATTAGTGCTCAACATGCATCAACTACCAATCAACGATCAGCTCAACCATCTGGAATCCTTTTTTGAATCCTGGAAGTCCGATCGTGAACAAGTTGATGACCTTTGCATCATTGGTGTGAGACTGTAATCGCACGAAACAGCTTGTTTAGCTATCTTTGTGCACCGCAAATGCGGCATTAACCGAATAAACAAGGCGTTACAATGCATCAGTTCGAGAATAGCCTGGATTTTGCCCACCAATTGGACGCACAAGATCCATTGAAATCCTTCAGAGAGAGGTTTCATTTTCCAACATTTCACGAAAAAACCGTTCGTTATTTCACAGGAAACTCCCTTGGATTGCAGCCCAAGACAGTGAAGGAGTACATTCTTCAGGAACTGGAAGACTGGCAGAAATATGGCGTGGAAGGACATTTTTTAGCCAAACGTCCCTGGTATGCATATCATGAAAACCTGACGGACAAAGTAGCAAGAATTGTCGGCGCGAAACCTGTCGAAGTTGTCGTGACTCATTCATTGACTACCAACCTTCATTTGCTTATGGTTTCCTTCTACCAGCCGAAAGGAAAAAGGACCAAGATCTTGTGTGAGGCAAAAGCATTTCCAAGTGATCAATATGCGTTGGAGTCGCAGGTGAAATTTCATGGTTTGGATTTAGCTGAACATCTGGTTGAAGTGGGTCCTCGAGCGGGAGAACAATTGATCCGTGAAGAGGATATTCTGGTGAAGATTGAAGAGTTGGGTGAGGAATTGGCTTTGGTCATGATTGGCGGTGTGAACTACTACACCGGGCAGCTTTTCGATATGAGAACGATTACCCAGGCGGCACATAGCGTGGGTGCCATAGCGGGTTTTGATCTTGCACATGCAGCGGGAAACATCAATTTGAATCTCCACGATTGGGGGGTAGATTTTGCAGCCTGGTGCGGGTATAAATATTTGAATTCTTCTCCGGGTGGCGTGAGTGGGATGTTTGTTCATGAACGACATGCGAATCGACCGGAACTTCCGCGTTTTGCTGGATGGTGGGGCTATGATAAATCGAAACGATTTTTAATGGAGCCCGGTTTTATCCCCATGGAAGGTGCAGAAGGCTGGCAGTTGAGTAATGCACCTGTTTTGGGAATGGCTGCACATTTGGCATCTGTAGATATTTTCGATGAAGCAGGAATGGAACGAATCGGACAAAAAAGAGACGTGATGACTGCCTACCTCGAATTCGTGATCGATGATATTTCCGAAAAAAATAAGGATCGCGTTTCTTTTGAATTGATCACCCCAAGGGATAAAACAAAAAGAGGTGCTCAGTTGTCTATTATGGCAAAAGGACAAGGAAAAGCATTATTTGATGCACTTTCGGATCTTGGTGTCGTGGCAGATTGGCGTGAGCCGAATGTCATACGTGTTGCACCAGCACCTTTGTACAATTCTTTTGAGGATTGTTATTGGTTCGGGCAGTTGCTGCAGGAGGCAATACAATAGGGTAAGGGATTTAAAAAATTCGAGTATTCGAATATTTGAAAATTGAAATTAATCATTAAAAATGGATAACGAGAAACGTGTAATCATCGTCGGAGCTGGATTAGTTGGCTCTCTCTGGGCAGTATATATGTCGAAGGCAGGTTATAAAGTGACTATCTATGAACGTAGGACAGATATGCGTCAACAGCGAATTTCTGCAGGAAAATCAATCAATCTTGCTCTTTCAAATCGCGGCTGGAAGGCTCTTGATGCAGTAGGTGTAGGCGATGAAATTCGTAAGATCGCCATACCTATGTACGGAAGGGTGATGCATGACGTGAAGGGCAATCTGACATACCAGCCATATGGCAAAGAAGGTCAGGCGATCTTCTCTGTGTCGCGTGGTATCATCAACATGACCATGATGGACATCGCTGAAAAGTATGGAAATGCCGAAATTCATTTCTCGCATGAATGTCGTCGTGTGGATCTGAAAACCGGAACAGTATTTATGACAAATACGTTAACGGGTGAGTCATTCGAAGACAAGGCTGACCTGATCTTTGCTGCTGATGGGGCATTTTCTGCTGTGCGGTATGCGTCTATGCAAAAATTGGATCGTTTCAACTACAGCCAGAATTACATCGCTGATGGTTACCGTGAGATCTTACTTCCTGCGAATCCGGATGGCACCCATAAGTTTGAGAAAAACGTACTTCACATCTGGCCGCGCGGCAGATTTATGCTCATCGGACTGCCTAATGAAGATGGTTCTTACACATGTACGCTGTTTATGCCACATGAGAATGACCAGTACTCATTTGACAAGTTAAAAACCAAAGCAGACGTCAATCATTTCTTTCAAACACTTTTCCCGGATTTCTATGAATTGATGCCTGATGTGGCAGACGCCTGGGAAGATCATCCTTTATCTTCGTTGGCAATCGTTCGTTGTCACCCATGGACGGCAGGAAAAGTCGCTTTGCTTGGTGATTCGGCACACGCTACCGTGCCTTTTTATGGTCAGGGAATGAACGCAGGATTCGAAGACTGTACCGTGATGTGGGAGCTGATGCAAAAATATGGTGACGATTGGAATAAGATCTTTGCGGAATACAATGTGGTGAGAAAACCCGATGGCGACGCCCTACAGGACCTTTCCGTTGATAATTATTACGAAATGCGCGACCACGTGGGCGACCCTTCATTTCTGTTGAGAAAGAAAATTGAGGCTCGTTTCAGTGAATTGCATCCGGAAAAGTGGACGGCACTATATTCATTAGTGGCATTCAGCAATACACCGTACAGTGTGGCGTATAAGAAAGGTCAGGAACAAACGAAAATCATGGATCAGGTGATGGCCATGCCCAACATCGAATCTAAGTGGGATTCGCAGGAGGTCATGGAGAAGATCCTGAGTTTGTGTAACTGATTCACCTTATTTGTATTTTAGAGGCATGAATCGTTTGTTTACGCTGGTGTGTCTGACACTTTTTTCTATCTCGTTGAACGCCCAAAGAGATCTGACTCCCGGAGGGAAAAAGAATTCCTATTTCGGTAAAGCGGATTATAAAGATTACCGTTTTTATGGCTTGCAATTCGCTGCGGGGCCAACCTTTATGAAAACGAGATTGGAAAATCCCGAAATCAATTTAGTTGCAAATGGCCGGCCGGCGAGTTACATTATTGATCCTTCAGGAAAAGTGGGTTTTTTTGCAGAAGTTGGAATGGCACATTTTACGCAACGTCGCTCAAAACTGGCAAA
>Ga0172372_10004672_pt1 | contig 19363 bp, 19 predicted proteins | sample LakKiv5m_2_FD_114544 | JGI IMG/M metagenome (GOLD analysis project Ga0172372, IMG submission 114544) | Freshwater microbial communities from Kabuno Bay, South-Kivu, Congo - kab_092012_9.5m | ecosystem: Environmental > Aquatic > Freshwater > Lake | place: Democratic Republic of the Congo...
GTGCATCGGAATAAACCGTCGTGTCCACAAGGCATGTTGGGGCTTAAAACCGGAGCGTACTTGACCGTACGTGAGGATTTTAAGCCCCAACATAACGCCGTGGAACGGCGGTTTAACCGATGCGATGTTGACAAGGCCTTACGCAACAGGGGGTTTCTTTGTATACTCCATGAATATGAGTCAGTCATTTCAATCACCCGCCTCGCCATCACCCACCTCACCCCAGCGCCTGCCCGAATGGTTTCGACGGTCTTTGGGCAAGCGCAACGCCACCTTGCGGTTGTCAGACCGCCTCGGGGCATCCGTTCCCAATAGCATCTGCGAAGAGGCCCGCTGCCCCAATCGTGCCGACTGTTTTTCGAAGGGTGTGCTAACCTTTATGATTTTGGGTACCACGTGCACCCGCAATTGTGGGTTTTGCAGTGTGAGACATGGCAAACCACTCCCCCCCGATCCCGAAGAAATCACCCCCATTTTACATGCCATTCGCACCCTTAACTTGCGATTCGTCGTGCTAACGTCCCCCAACCGTGATGACCTGCCCGATGGGGGGGCCGCTCACTTTTCATTTGCTATTCAAACCATTCAAGCCCATTTTCCGGCTGTTAAAGTTGAGGTACTCATCCCCGATTTTAAGGGGGTGGAATCAGATTTGGTAACCGTTATCAATGGCCAACCCAATGTGCTGAATCATAACATTGAAACCGTTCCCTCATTGTATCGAACGGTTCGAAAAGGATCCCTTTATACCCGATCCATGACCTTGTTAACGCGTGCCAAACAATTGGCCCCCTCGCTGTTGGTTAAAACGGGCATCATGGTGGGATTGGGTGAAACCATCGATGAATTGGGTGCCGTGTTTGATGACGTCGCACAATCAGGGGTCGACATTTTGACCATCGGTCAATATTTAAAACCCGACACCCAAAGTTTGGATGTGGCAAGGTATTACCACCCCGATGAATTTGATGCCCTTCGTTCACGGGCCCTTGCCGCTGGGTTGCGGTATGTGTTTGCTGGTCCCCATGTTCGTAGTTCGTTCTTGGCCGAACATGTTTTTGACGACCTACAACTCACCTCATGACCATTGTGGTGGGTTTCTTTTCGTCTCATGTGTTGTTGCTGTGTGTCACAGCGTTTGCATTGGGTTCGATTCCCTTTGCCTGGGTGGTCGCACGGCTCAACCAAGTGGATTTGCGTACCATTGGATCGGGGAATATTGGGGCCACCAATGTATACCGTGCCCTTGGGTTTCGGTACGCAGGATTGGTATTTGCATTGGATTTTTTAAAAGGGGCCATTCCCACCTGGGTCGCCCTCAATCACGAATACCCCTTTATTCATATCTTGGTGGGGGGGTTGGCCATCGCAGGTCATACCTTTAGCCCTTTTTTGCGGTTCAAAGGTGGAAAAGGGGCTGCCACTGGGTTAGGGGTACTCGCCACCATCGGATTTGATGTGTTTTTACTCTTGGCCACACTGGCCACCCTTTTAATTGCCACCACCCGTATGGTCGCACTGGCCACTGTGGTCTGTGTGGTATTGTGTCCCTTTTTGCTTTGGGGGTTCCATTACCCCTCACCCTATTGGATGGGAACCGGGGCACTGGCCATTTTAATTGTCGCCCGACACTGGCAAAACATTCGTCGCATGATTCGCGGAGAAGAAAACACCCTCTAATGGCCACGGTTGGCGTCATCGGATCAGGGGCGTGGGCCACTGTTTCGGGCATTTTGCTCGCCAAAGCAGGCCATACCGTCATCCAGTGGGTGCATCGCAACGAGTATGCCGATGCCATTAACCATACCCATTGCAACCACCTGACGCTGCCTGACGTGCCACTTCCCCCTACCCTATCCGCCACGCGATCGCCCGATGACTTGGCGACACTGGATGCCTGGGTGGTCGCCGTACCCTCTCGTTATTTATCCACCCTATCGTCTTTTCCGTATCACCAACAACCCCTTGTCAGTTTGGTGAAAGGCGTGTCTGCATCCGCTGACCACCCGTTGCCCGTTCACGAAATGGCCCAGTGGTGGGGACAAGTGCCCGCCGTATTATCTGGCCCCAACCTGGCATCAGAATTGGCACACGCCCAACCCGGGGCCGCTGTGGTGGCAGCCCATCACCCCGATCATGCCATTTTTTTTCAGTCATTGTTTGGGTCGGGGCAACTTCGTGTGTATACCAGCGATGATGTCGTCGGGGTATCGTATGGGGGCATCCTCAAAAATGTGTATGCCGTGGCCGCTGGGATTGTGGATGGATTGGGGCTGGGCATGAACGCCAAAGCGGCCCTGATGACCCGTGCCCTGCATGAAATGTCCCGATTGGGTGAGCATTGGGGCGGGCATGCCCCCACATTTTATGGCTTGTCTGGCCTAGGCGACCTCATGGCAACGGCCTACTCCCCCGCCAGTCGTAACTGGCAAAGTGGGTACCTTATCGGACAAAACAAACCCCGTGACTTGCCAGGGCGGGGCATTGCAGAAGGCATTCGAACCATTCAAACCATGTCGCCTCCCCCCCATGGTACCACCCCTATCTACGACGCCCTTCAGGCCATTATTTGTGACAACCAGCCCGTGCAACAAGTGGTCACCCATCTCATGCAACGGGCCCCCAAACCCGAACGATCATGAATCGATGGTGGTTTGTCTTGTTGCGATTGGTGGGGGATTTGGTGGCCATCCCGTTGATTGTGACACTCGCCTACAGTGCCAAATTCAAAATTGGATGGGCCTTTCAACAATTGTTTGATGTCACCATTGCCCCCGTGTATCACTATGCCCAAATTGAGCCTTACTTATCTAATTTGGGGATTATTACCGCCATTTGGGTAGGGTGTTATGTGGTGGTAGGGGTATACCGTCCCTTTAGGGGACCGTTGGCCGAAATCGATGAGTGGGTATCGGTTTTTAAAGGCACCTCCGCAGCCGTGGTGAGTTTGATGGCGTTTACCTTTATTTACCAATCGTTTCCGGGGTCTCGGTTTGTGATGGTGTATCTGTGGGTGTTTGGCCTGATATGCAGTGGGGGCTTGCACTATGTGGTCTTTCGGCTCGAAATGTTTTATTTAAGCCGGTCTCGTCGCCTTCGACCCACCATTGTCGTGGGGGATTCGCCCGGTGCCCTTGATTGTATTGAACGGTTGGTCTCTCTGCCTGTGTTGGGTTACCGCTACATTGGCAGCATTGATTCACAATCAATCGACCCGGTTCCTTATGCCATTCGGGACACCTATCGGTCATTGGGACCTTATGCTGATTGGGAACCCATTTTGTCGGCCCATCACCCCGCCGTGGTCATGCTCATCGACCAAACCCATGTGAATGCCTCGGCCATTCGCGGGTGGTGCATTGAGCATCAGCATGTCTTTATGACGTCTGTTCGTACCGATACCTTGGGGGAAGACGTTCAATTTGTGTCGTTGGATGGGATTCCCATGATGGAACACACCCCCTATTCCCCCCCCTTTCACCATTATGTTTTTAAAACCATCATTGATTGGGTATTGGCCTTGGTGGGCCTGGTCCTATTGTCTCCGGTGATGATCGTGATTACCTTGGCCATTAAAGCCACCTCCCCATCCGGTCCTGTTTTGTTTGCCCAAGCACGGGTGGGCAAAGGGGGGCGCGTTTTTAACATGTATAAGTTTCGGACCATGGTGCCCCATGCCGAACGAGAGAGTGGTCCCGTGATGGTGGATATCCAGTCTGAAACCCGTTACATTCCCATTGGCCGGTTTTTGCGGCGCACCTCCCTTGATGAACTGCCTCAATTATTCAATGTATTAAAAGGTGAAATGGCCATTGTGGGCCCCCGACCAGAACGCCCCCATTTTGTTGACTTGTTTTCAAAACGCCTGCCCGAGTTTCCGTTGCGACACAGTGTCAAAGTGGGCATTACGGGGTGGGCCCAGGTCAATGGCCGGTCACAATTAACCCACCAACCCGAACAAAAATTACGCTATGACCTGTATTATATTTCAAACTGGCGATTGGGATTGGATTTTAAAATCATGCTCAAAACAGTTGAATGGGTCTTATTAAACCGAGAAGCCTATTGAAACGGGGGGTATTTGGGGGTCGATTTGACCCGTTTCATGCGGGGCATTTGGCGGTGATCGACTGGTGTTTATCGCATCACTTGGTCGATCATATCGAGATTGTACCCGCTGCCCATCCCGTTCACAAACCCGTGAGCATGCCCTATGCCGCGCGACGTGAGCACATTGCCACGGCCATTGCCACATTGGGTGAAGCGAGGGCCCGGGTATCGATTAACGATATCGAAGCCCTTCGATCAGGCCCGTCATGGATGATTGATACCATACAGTCGCTTCATCAGGCCCACCCCCAAGATACCCTTTGCATCATGATGGGCAGTGACACTGTGATGGACCTGCACCGTTGGCACCAAACCGAACGCTTGCAATCATTGGTGCAATTGATCGTATTTGCCCGACCGTCTCACCCCTTGTCATCGGTGCAACCATGGGCCCACCACACCTTGTCTTGCCCCATTGAATGGGTCGATAGCAACTGGGATATCTCATCATCTGCCCACCGCACCCGTACCCGTTGGGTCATCGGGTTAACGGGTCGAATGGGGACTGGCAAAACAACCGCCGCCACTTATTTGCATGCCCAATATGGCATTCCCGTTCTTTCGTTGGATCAATTGGGGCATGCCTGTTTGGCCTACCCCCACGTTCAGGCTGACCTTCAGGCGGCGTTTGGGCCCTTGCAATACACCCCCTCAGGCGAAATCGACCGCCAATGGCTGGGTCACCTTGTCTTTTCGTCTTCGGACACGTTGGCCCTATTGAACCAAACGGTTCATCCCATGCTGCGGCATGCATGTATGGAGGCATTGGCTCACCATCCCACGGGGATCGTGGTAATTGAAGGTGCATTGTTACACGCCATTGGTTTGGCACCTGTGTGTGATGAGGTGTGGGTATTGGATGCCGATGATGACACCATTCGGTCCCGTATTGGCGATCGTGCCACTCGATTGTGGGCCCAATCTTCTCAATCGATGTATCAAGACTGGGGGCGTGTGATCACCGCCCCTTCAGTTGAGGCATTGCATGCCCAATTAACCCAATCGATCGGCCCGTTATTGGCCACATGGGGTCCGCATTCCCCCCGCACCCATTTTGATTGACACCCTTTGGGTATGGTCAAAACCCTAAAAAAAGCATAGACTACGCCTTATTTATCGGGTGCCATATCGTGTGACAATACCATAGAAGGTGAGGACGGTTGTTATGATAGCGTTTTTAATGAAGGGCGGGGTGGTCATGCTACCACTGTTTGCCTGTTCGTTGTTAGCGGTTTACATTTTTTTAGAGCGCCTTTTGTTTTTGTTTCTTCAACGCTTGCCCAATCAATCGGGTATTGACCAAGCCCGGTCATTGTTGTTGTCATTGGGCCGGCAGCGTGCCGCAACCGAACTATTGGGGCATCCCAAATTGGGGACCCGTTTATTGGGTGTTGCCATTCGTGCCGCTCACTTACCCCATCACGAAATGCACGAAGAAATCACGGCCGGCACCCATTTTGAGTTGCCCTTACTCGATCGTCACATGGGCACCCTATCCACCATTATCACGGCGGCCCCCTTGTTGGGATTGTTGGGAACCGTGTTGGGACTGATGAATTTGTTTGGGGTATTGGGCGGTTCGGTGGATCAACTCGTGAATCCCATGGCATTGTTGGGGGGGATATCAGAAGCCCTGATTACCACCGTATCGGGGTTAATCATTGCCCTCTTGGCCATTTTGTTTCATCAGTTTTTACAGGTTCGTATTGACTCATACTTGATTAAGGCCGAACGCTTGATGCAAGAATTGGTTTATTTTTGCAAACAAAATGAGGTCAGAGAGTGATTAACCTTCGTCAAAACCGTCGGTCATCTTCTGTGCTTCGCATTGAGATGGCCCCTTTTTTGGATGTCATTTTTACGTTGTTATTGTTTTTTGGTGTGTCATCCACGCTTATCTCAACCCAAAAGGCCATCGGCATTCAACTGCCACACTCGACCACTGCCACCGTAAAAGACAAGGGCATGCTGATTCAAATCATGCCCGATGGCAGCATTCAACTGGATGGCAAGCTGATTCCCTTACCCGATTTGAGCGGTGTGATTAAAACCCGCTTATCCCAAACCCCCGATGAGCCCGTGGTATTGCAAGCCGATGAAGAGACCCCATACCAAGTGATTGTCTCCGTCATTGATGCCATTCGATCAGGGGGAAGCCAGCAATTGTTGTTAGACACACAAAGGAAACCCGATGCAACCCATCGTCTCTTATAACCGTTGGTCTTATGAGTTATTGGCCTGGGGCGGGGCCTTTTTGTTGCATGCCCTTTTGCTGGGCATTCATTTTCGTTCGCCGGATATGACCCTTCGGCTGTTGGATGCACCGGAGCAACCCGTATCGATGGTGGTGTCGTTAACCGCTTCAGCCTTAACTGCCCCCTCCCTTGCCACCGACACACCCGCAGAGACCGCCCCAGCCCAACCTGCCGAATCGATGCCCGTGGCATCACCATCCCCCGCTGTTTCGACTCCCCCTCCACCACCTGCGCTACCCCCCGTGGTACCCATTGTAGCCAAACGCATCATACCGCCCCCCCCTGTTAGCAACCCATCGCCCCCCCCGTCGGCACCATCCCCCGTCACGTCTGGCAAGCCCTTGGGTCACGCCACTTCGGCGTCTGGCGTGAGCAGATCATCCGCCGATACAGGTGATGCCACCCCCGCACAGGTGACCCAAAAAGGCACCCCTGTTTACCCCAAAGCCGCCCTTAACGATGGGGCCAGCGGGTATATAGAGGTTGAGGTATCCCTTTCCCCATTCGGATCGGTCACCGAAGTCAAGGTGCTTCAGTCGACGGGTCACCAGGCCTTGGATTTGGCGTTTGTGACTGCCATTCGCACCCATTATCAGTTTGCCCCCAAACGGGTGCTTGGCATGCCGGTGGCCAGTAGCATGCGTTTGGAGCATCACTTTGAATTGGATTAGACACGGGGGTTCTTGCCTGTTGGCGATGGTATTGATCGGTGCATGTGCCTGTCATACCCCCCATGCCGACAATGTGTTGACGGTGCAAAATGATTACCTTCGCATTATCGTCAACCAAGGGCCTCAAGATATGGGCCATTTTAGTATTGAAACCACCAATGGGGAACCCAATCACCCTGGCGATGACCATCAACCCCTGATTTATGGGCGTCCGGTACCATGGACCTCTTTTACCAGCGTATGGATTGATGGGACCCCTTATCTGATGGGAGGCGAAAGCAAGCGGTTGGCCAAACGCAGTGCGGTACCCCTTCAGTTTGGGGTGACCACCCAACGTCAACAAGGCCAGTCGTTGGTGACCCGGTCTGAATTCGGGTCTGTTTCAGTGATTCAAACCCTGCAATTGATTCCCCACCCGTCCACGCGGGTTCCCGACTCGGTGTTGATTGAATACCTCATGACCAATCGCGACACCATCGCCCATTCGGTGGGAATACGCATGGTCTTGGACACCATGCTCGGGAGCAATGATGGGGCCCCCCTTCGAATTGGACAACAGGCCATCACGGGTGAAACCAGCATTGAATACCCCGCCTTACCTTTTTGGCAGGCGTTTGATAGTTTGACCAATCCTTCGATAGTGGCACAAGGCACCCTCGATATCCCCGACATGGGGGTATACCCACCCGATCAAATGACCCTGGCCAATTGGGGCGGCTTGGCGACCCACCCTTGGGAATATGTCACCAAGCCAGGGCGTGGGTTTATCAGAGAAGGTGAAAACGAGGCGGATACGGCCCTGGCATTGTTGTGGCGCCCGTTGACATTGGCCCCTGGTGAGTCTCGTCGGGTGCGAACGGTCTATGGCATTGGCAGTTTAACGCGTGTGTTGGGTGATTTGGCTTTGGGGTTGACGGCACCCTTGGAATTGTCGGCCCACAGTAAAAAAACACATACCGTCGTGGCGTATGTGAGCAATGCGGGAGCCTTTGATTCTCAGAACACTGTCTTGTCGTTTCATTTGCCCGCTGGGTTGGAGCTGGTCGAAGGACCATCACGCAGCACACCGTTTCGATTAAACAAAGGCGAGACGCGTCAGCTGGTCTGGAAGATACGTGCCCGCCAACCCAATCCTGGCTTGCATTTGCTCACCTTAAAAGCCACCTCTGATACGTTGCAACCCAATCAACTCGATCGTGCCATCCGCATCAAGGGGTCGGTTACGCCCAATGTCTTTATCACGGTGCCTCACGAGGTCACGCTTGGCCATCATCAAGTGGCCACTGTATCGGTCGTCTTAACCAATGCCACCAGCACCCCCATTGAAGACATTGCCGTATCGATAACCCCGCGCGCCTTGTCGACCCCTTGGTTTGAGTTAACCCAAAAAACCGTGCCTTATTTGGGTCCGGGTCAGCGAAGTCGGATGGAATTTATCGTGTATCCCAGTGCCAACGCCACGCAACCCGGTGAGTTGTCAGTGGTGGTTGACTCGTCGGGAAGTCGCCCCATGACCTTTCACCGTCACATTGATTTTATTCATCCTTCTGCTTCGATTCAAATCGACGCCAGTCACCCTACCCTATCGGTTCATGCGTATGGCTTTATTAAGGTGTCGGCCTTGCATACCCGACACCCAATGGGTCGGATTGAGTTGGAAGGGGATGCCATTCGCGGGGTCCGGTTATCCGTTGACCCTTGGGTCAGTCAGCACCCATGGGCATCGGGTAACCCACCGTTTGAGTTGGATGGCATCGTGTTACCCGATGGGGTCATCCCCTCGATTTTTCGATGGCATTTTCAGGCGATTAAGCCAGGGGTGGTGACGCTTCGTGTCACCAATCCTGACCAATCGATCAGCACAACCCACATCACAGTAGTAGCGGAGGATTTACAATGACCAGCCGAACCCCCATCATCTTGGCCTTTTTGCTTTTGTCCAGTGTCATCCATGCCCAATTATCGTCTGTTACCACCGTATCGGACGTATCGCCAAAAGACCCCGCCTTTGGTGCGATTACCCAGTCGTTGCGACAAGGGTATTTTAGATTGGACACTGGCAACCAATTTTTACCCGACACCGCCGTCACACGCAAAGAAATGGCCAGCATTTTGGATCAACTCTTGGATACCGATGCCAACAATGAATTGACCCGGGTACAAGTTCAAGAATTATTAAATTTGGCCAAAACGTTTAAATCACACACCCTATCTACCTCTCAAACCACTTCCGATTTGGCCACCTCTCACACCCGTCTATCCACCGAACAAACGGTGCTGCATACCGATTTATCACGCTTAACCGATCGTCTTGCCACACTTGAACAGCAAGTACAGGCCTTAAGCAGCGATAACATTCGATTGCAAAAACAAAGCAATGACCATTTTAATTGGTTGTTGTTGGGATTATTTGCATCGGCCATCGTGGGTATTATTCACTAAATGATGGACCGTACCCGTTGGGTGGTGGATCGGGTATTGGCCAACCCCTCGGTTCATGCCTATTTATTAACGGGGCCCATTCATGCCACCCCCATGGATGCTGCCAACCGTTTGGCACAAGGGTTGCATTGCACCGCGCCCACACGTCCTTGTGGTGACTGTGTGCCTTGTCGTCGCATCCAAGCCGGAACATGCGTGGATCATGTGGTACACCACCCCACCCCTCATTATAAAGTGGATACCATTCGCGACATTCAATCAGATGCCGCCTTTGGCCCCTTATCGTCTGGGTTGCGCACCATTGTATTAAATGGGTTTCATCATGCCACCGACCAAGCAGCCAATGCCTTATTAAAAACACTCGAATCCCCTCCCGATGGCATTGTATTTATTTTGACCGCCCCCTCCCCTGACCATGTGTTGCCCACCATTCGATCCCGTTGTGTTTGCCTGCCGTGTGCCCCCATGCCGTATGACCATATTGCCACGCTGTTATCCCAACATGAACAGGTACCATCCCATTGGCGTGCAGCAGGGTGGGTGGGGTTTCAGGCGTTATCATCCAACGATTTTCCCGACATTCCACTGATGGCTGACGTCTTAAAATGGCCACTGTCAACCCGTTTGGCATGGGCCAATAAAATCGCACCATCCAAACCCGATTTGGGTCTCATCATGGATAAATGGATGGTGGAGGTATTGGCCATGATCGACACCACCCCCCATGATTTACCGGTTTATGCACCCATCATGATCCACCTATTCCATAATCGTGATAGGGTACGCTATAATTTGAATTATAGGCTTTGTATCAATAGTCTTTTGCTCGGTTTCCCTGTTCCAGATCCTGTTTGAATTGAGGCGTTTTGATGACTGACTGTTTGTTTTGTCGTATTGTTCGTGGTGAAATACCGGCAAAGCGCGTCTATGAAGACGACATGGTCTTGGCCTTTGAGGATATAACACCCCAAGCCCCAGTCCACGTATTGGTCATACCCAAAGCGCATCATGAGTCGTTGTTGTCGTTGTATCGCCAACCCATGTTATCGGCTGCACTGGTGGATGCATGTTCGGTGGTGGCCCAACACTATCAACTGACTGATTCAGGGTTTCGGGTGGTAACCAACAGCGGAAAAGATGGTGGTCAGTCTGTGTTTCATGTTCATTTTCATGTGTTGGGTGGTCGGCCAATGGCCTGGCCACCCGGATAATCATAAGGAGTCAATTAGTATGGTCATGCAAGAAAAACGCCCTGGTGAATCCATTGATTCGGTCTTAAGAAAATTCAAACGCAAAATTAAAACCGATGGTATTTTGCAAGAACTCAAAAAAAGAGAGTATTACGAAAAACCATCTGAAGAAAAAAAGCGCCGGTTTAAAGCTGCCCAGCGCCGAACGGCCCAACAACAACGGTCGGAGGACTCATAGCCGTTCACGATGGTTGGGTGGTTGGCATTAACGCGGTATGATTGGCAGGTCGCCAAAGATTTATTGTGGCCTTCTGTGGTGGCCTTGATTGCGTTTGCCGTTGTCAGTGCGATCGACATTTTGTTTTATTTGGTTGATTTATCGGTGTTGTCGGGGATATCGGTTTGGGTTGTGATCAAGTTGATGTGTTTTAAGTTACCCGCTGTGATGGTGGTGTTTGCACCAGTATGTGGTTTGTTTGCCATCATGTTGGCGATGATTCGCATGAACAAAGACAACGAATGGATGGTGATTCGATTGGCCGGGGTCTCAACAGGCGTGATGATTCGTCCGTTTTTGTTGTGGGGATGCCTGACCTGGATTGGGTGTTATGTGCTCAATGAATCGGTGATTCCGTTGCTTAATTACAAGGCCAACCAGCTCATTCAGCGTGAAATCGAGCGAAACCCGCCCCCCCAAATCGCTGAAAAAGTGGTGTTTGCTGGGTCTGAAAATCGTTTTTTTTATATTCAGCGGATGAACCGAGACACTGGCGTCATGCAGGGCATGACCATTTTAGATCAATCCCAACCTTCTTTGCGTGTGGTGATGGCCCAAACGGGTCGGTGGGGCAATCAAAAATGGCAATTGTTTAATGGGTCCCTTTTTGATTTTAGCCCCCAAGGTCAATTGCTTTCGACCACCCAATTTAGTGAGCTATCGATTCGCATTGTGCAATCGTTGGGTGTGTTTTATCAAGACAACAAAGCGCCCTCAGAGATGGATTCGGCTGCCTTATCCCAACAAATTAAGACCTTGGCATCTCGGGGACTGCCCACCCATGCCCTGCAAGTAGAGCGTGGCCTCAAACAAAGCATTCCGGCAGCGTGTATGGTGTTGGCCATGGTTGGGATTGCGTGTGGCATTTCTTTTTTGGGCAATCCCAAAGAATGGCGGGATATCATGAAGGCTGTCGGGGCCGCCGTGGTGATGGTATTGCTTTATTATGTGGTGATGGCGGTGTTGCGATCACTCGGAAAAAGTGGGGCCGTGTCACCCGTTGTGGCAGCCTGGGGTAGCCCGTTACTGATTGCCTGCATGGCTGCGATTCCGATTTTATATCGCATCAGAACGTAATGTCGCATGCCATTGAATGATCGCCACCACCCCCTGATTCAAACCGCCTGGCATCATCTGGATTGCGACGATGTACCCAGTGCCATGGCCGTGTTGAGAGGGGTTGCCAAAGACAACCCATCCTTGATTCCCAGTATGGTCACCCTGCTCACTCGTTTGAGTATCCAACAAGATCAGCCTTTAGAATTACAATTGGGGATAGCCACCTTGTTAACGATGGGCGGCTATTACATCGATGCCATTATGGAATTGGATGATGCCCTGGACACCCATCGGTTTGAAACCAGGGGGTATGAATTATTGGGCAAAATTTGGCATCGAAATCCGGATGTATCTGGCTTGGAAGACATTTTAGAGCGTGGCTTGGCGTCTCAAAACTTTGACCCCAGCATTACCGATTTGTTGGCACGTATTTACCTTCGACGACTGGATTATCCCAATGCCATTCACTTGTTTCAGCGGTTGGTCACCCACCATCCCCAAGCCCCTCATTACCGGGCAACGGTGGCCAACTTGTTAACCAAAGCCGGTCGTTATGATGAGGCCATTCAAGAATGGATGGGCCTTACCGACGTTGCCCCCATGCACACCGCCACCGTGGTCGAGCAATTGAATGGGTTGCGAAAACAATTGCCCAATCACCTGGCATTGCTGACCGCATTGATTCAATTGCATACCAAAACCTGTCAACCCGATGCGGTGGTGGCACGGGCGAAGGAGTGGCTGACATGGCACCCTGATCATGCGGATCAATTGTTGGCATTGTTGCAAAATGCCCTGGGGGTCTTTCCTGATTCGGCACCCATTCAATTGGTGAAAGCCCAGGCCTTGGTTCATACACATGCCTATTCAGATGCGATGGTGGCCTTGCAAGAAGTGGTGGGAAACGGCGATGCGTCTTATTGGCCAGAGGTCACTGACATTGCCCATACGGTGATACGCTTATACCCCGCCCAAATGATGGCCCAGCAATTGTTGTGTGACTTGGCTTTGCGTCAAGATAACCATGCCCAAGCATTGTCTCATATTGCCACCATGGCCAATTATGAGCACCCCGATTGTCAACCCATGATTGAACAATTAACCACCATTCAAGCCCATGCACCCGCCCATGCCACCGAAGCAGAGTGGGTAAAAGGTAAATTGTGGCTGCATGCCCGTCATTACCACAAGGCCATCGAATCGGCATCCCTTATCAAAGACCCTGCATATGATACCGATGCCACCTTATTAAAAGCCTCGGCCCTTGATGCGTTGGCACTCTATGAAGAAGCCGATGCCCTGTTGTTGGCCTATCTGACCACCCATCCGTTCGACACCGAGGTGCATCGGTATTTACGGGCCTTTAAATTGCGTTGGGTCGACCGTCAAATTGCGGAGCATCCCCCCACTTGTTATGTGTCGATTGGTCGGTTATACCTCATGAAAGAGGCGTATCACCTGGCGTATGACACCATCACCCAACATGAAGACAGCATCGAAAGTGTGCCCCTCAAAGCCTTGTGTCAAGCCCTGATGGGGCATTATGCCCAAGCGTTACAACTCACACCGAATGGGGACCCCCAGCATCCCTTATTGGATGCGGTACATGGCCTGTGCCAAACCCATTTGGGTATGGGTGGACTCACAGGAGAGGCCCCCCCAATGGGTGGGGTTACTTATTTATTGGGATGCATCATGCAAGGGGGCAAAATGATTCCGATCATGTTGGATGAGTCGAATAAAGGGCCCCTCACGTTATCCCATCCCCACAACAACAAAGGGGTGTCGTATGTCATGAAGGGGCATTATCAAGCGGCAGAAAGTGAATTTAAGCTGGCCCTACAAATGGACCCTGGGTTTAGCACGGCCTATTATAACTTAAGTGTGTTGCATTTGTTACAACACCAATGGGACCAGGCCCTTTCGGTGTTAACCCCTCCCCTTCCCTTGCAACAAGACCCCTTGTTATCGTTGTTTAAAGGGTTGTGTTGGATGGGTCAATCCCAATGGCACGACGCCAAAATGGCACTAGAAAAAGCCCGTCCTTTATTCCCTCATCACCCTGTGATGGGGGTTAATTTGGGTGATATACACCACCAATTGGGTGACATTGAGGGCGCCATTGCCCACTGGCAATCGGTGAACACGCTGGCCACCTCGCCCCTTTTAAAAAGCAGGTGCCATTACCTGGTGCCACTGGCCCATTATGTGACGCAATTTGAATCATCGTTTTCGTTTTTGCCCCTTCACGTTGTGTAAGTCATTGATCAAGCTGGGTGCGTGGCGGGTGGGGCTACTGATGGTGGGGTGCCTGGTGGTGGGGTTGCTGGCCAGCATGGGGGCTGTGACCCATGCCCAAGTTAGTCAAGCGGTCGATACGCAACTGGACCCCCTCCTCGATTTTGATGACACCCTCAGCATCACGGCCCCTGTGATGACCGCCACCCCAACGCAATTGCATTTTTCGGATGATGTCACGATTCAATGGCGTGAGGTCTTGATTCGGGGTCGTCAGATGCATATCGATTGGACAACCCAACGGGGCACCTTGACCGATGAGCTGTCAGTTAGTGGGCCCTTTGGGCGGTTTTTTCCTGCTCGCATGGGGCTTGATTTGCACAATCGATCGATGACCTACCACGATGTGGCCCTTAAAATAAGCCCGGATAGCCTCAACAGTCCGTTGTGGTTTCGTGCCCAAAGTGTCACCCAATCTGAGGATCGGTTTAGTGCCCATGAGGTCACATGGACCCCTTGCAATGCCCCCGACCCCCATACGTATATATGGGCCCATCAGATGCACTATACCCCTGACCGCTCGATTTGGTCATTGGGCAGTATCTGGTGGGTGCCCTTGCCACTGGCCATTGCCAAAGTGCCCATTCCCATTCCGGTTTACCATTATGCATTGGGTGAGCGGTCGGTGGTATGGAATGTGCCCAGTGTGGGGCGGCGTGATACCCCAGGATGGGGATGGTTTGTGCAAAATACAATTGATTACAACCTCACCCAAGGCAAATCATCCAGTGTGATTTTGGATTGGTTTGAGTATCAAGGCATTGGCGTGGGGCTGACCCACATCCAACCCGTGGGGGCATGGCTGACGAGCTGGTCGGTGTATCGACTCGACCAACACCCCACCCAACAATCCACCCAAAAATCCGCCATGTCGGCTTGGTTGATGGACAATGAGTGGCGCATCACAGCCAACGTCGAGTCGGTGGATGGTGAAAAATTTAATAGCCTGGGCCGGGATGTACGCAATACACGACGCCTGGACATGCAATATGAAGACAATGGAGAAGGCGTGGGACTTTCTTGGTATCAACAAGAAGACATCCGTCAAAAACGAAACGAATGGGTGATTGATACGTCGTATCGATTTAACCAAAGGGAGTATTTTTCATTTTCACACCAACAAACCAACACATTGGCCACTGATACATCGTATGCCAAGAGCAAATGGGGTGCGACCCTACCACTGGGGTCTCAGTCGCAAGTGGCGGTGACGGGGGTTTTGGATCGGTATGTGATTCGCCAAGCCATTGATGATTTATTGCGATTAAACGCCGAGGTTCATAGCACCTGGAATGCATGGGTTACCACCCGCTTGCTCACCAATTACCGATGGGATTTGGATCAAGACCGATACACCGCCGATAATCGATCGGGTCGCAACAACATTCTCATGGCATTGCCCCAATTGGATGTGTTGTTTCAGCGCCCCGTTCACTGGTCGCTCGACACCAGTGGTGTATCACTTAACCAGGGGCTTTTGTGGTCTAAACTAACCATGGGGCGGTTTCAGGAATACATGTATGACAGCGCCCGATTGTATTACCGGGTATATCCCCAAACCCAAGACATGGATGCCTTGCCCAACACGGTCATACTGGATACCCGTTACAACCAATCGATCACCTTGTCGTATGGGGGGTTTTCTACCCAATTGGAGTCGGATTTTATGTATAAACAACAAGTGTTTCGGGCACCGGGCCGGTCGTGGTTGGATAGTGACGCGGGGTATTTGGTGGGGTATACAGGACAATTGGATCTGGGGTGGTCATCGATCATGGGCAGTGCGCTGACTTATGAGGTGAACCATGTGCCCATCCAAAACAATTCGCCGTTTTATGCCTTTGATTTGCGCACCCAAAAACGGAACCAACTGGGTGGCTACGTCGATTTTTTTGTGATCGCACCGTCGATAGGAAAATGGCGACATGAAACGCAATATAACTGGATCACCGATCAATGGAACCCTTACACCACCGAGTTAAGCCTGACGCCTCATCCGTTGCTATTGACCAGTATTCGAACGGGTCGGTTGCTGTCGCCCAAAGCATCGGATGCTGGCAGGGAGTACCTTCCCACTGATTTTCGATTGACGATTGGCACCCCCACCCATCCCTTACGGTTTTCTTATTACCTCACCTTGGATAGCAACCAGTGGGTGTATCAGCAGTTGTTTCGTGTGCTTCAATCGTCGCTGTCATTGGCGTGGGATTTGTTGCCGGGCACGGATTACAGCACATCGGTGGGCGTGGTGCTGCAATACCAACCCACTTCCGATTCATTTTCTTGGTCTCAGTACACTGTTCAAAGCATTTCGATCGCTCAAAAAGACCATTGTCGAATGTATACATTCAGCTACAATAGCCCCATGCAAGAATGGAGCCTTCAATTCCATTTATTGGCCTTTCCGGAAGAAAAAATTGGCTACATGCAACAACGATCGGGATGGCGATTTAAAGGATTATGGAATGATCAGAGTCAAGAACGTTTATAAGGCTATCCTGTTGCTGGTGGTGGTGTGTCTGGCGGGTTGTGCCAATACCTATACATCCCGCGACCCCATTTTAACCCTTCAACTCACCATTCATACCCGTGAACCCATTTCGCCATTTGTTCGGTATTACGTTGTTTTTTCGGGTTCGCCTGGCATTTTATTCCCCCCATTAAACACAATGATGTTAACCCCAGGGCGTTATTTTATTGACAGTGATATGGCGATTAATGCCCAAGGCCTGCGTTATTATGATGGCTATTTAAGCACCTGGCAGCATTACATGGTCATCGAAAACGACGAGGTGTCGGTCTACCAATCAGGGGGGGCCACATTTGTGATGCCCGTTGATGCCTCGGGCTTGATTGTAACCAGTAATTTTATGGCCAGCCCGTTGCCCAGTCCGTTTCGACCCACGGTCACCAGAAGTGGCACCCAACTTATTATTCGGTGGCGTCCCCAAGACCTGACGGGTTCGAGCACGCGGTTTTGGTTACAAGTGGCCACGGCCACCCAAGAACCGGGTGTGGGGGTCGGTTTTTTGAAGGATTATTTGTCTCAGTCCCAAGACATTGTGGTGCAGCAAGGGTATACGACCTATCAAAATGAAGGCACCTCGGTTTTTTTGAGTGGCCCCACGGATGTGCTGAAATCTGAGGTTGAAATACGATGAGCATACGCAACGGGGTAACCGTTGAACAACTGGCATTGCGGTGAATGGGGCATGGTGATGTGGCGCAACCAAGTAGCGGCGGGTTGTCGGGGGGCCTTATCGCCGCCCCCTTGGGTTCGGTGGATGGGGGTGGGAATCTCGGCGTTGGGGGTATTGGCGGCAGGGAGTCCGTGGCATGTTCATTGGCTGGCGGCGGTGGCATTGATGCCGTTGTTTTATGCGGTGTGTCATGCCAAGGGTCTCAAAGAAGCCAGTTTGATGGGGTGGTGCCATGGGTGTTTGGTCTCGTTGGGATACCATGCGTGGATTTGGACATTAACCGCGTTTGCACCCTGGCCTGCAGTGGGGGGGGTGTACGGGGCCTTGGCCGCCTATTTGGGGCTTTGGTTTGGGGTGGCCACGGGGGTAGGCAAATGGTTATCTGACCGATTGCCGGGTCGCATGTTGCATGTGGGGATGATGTGGGCGGTGATGGACATGGCACGCACCTGGGGCCCATTGGGTACCCCATCCGGCTCGATTGGCATGGCATGGGGGGGATGGGAACCATTTAACCAAGTGGCCTCATTGGTTGGGGTATCGGGCATGCTGGTGACCAGTAGCCTGGTGCAAGCCTATGGGGTATCCCGGTGGCGACGGGGGATGGGGGTGGCGGTATTGGTACTGGTGGGATGGTGGGGAATGGGGCATTGGGTATTTCCCCCGTTGCCCACGCACGGTATTAAGGTGGGATTGGTGCAACCCAACCATGCCCAAACCCTTAAAATGGGGGGAAATGACCGGGCATTATTGGCGGATTATGGGGGGCTTTCGGTTCCCCTGTTGGGGCAACACGACGTGATGGTTTGGCCCGAAACGGCGATGTTGCACCCCTTGCTGGATGATCGAGCGGGCCGAGAATGGGTTGCCACCCATTTGGGTCAGCGTCCCTTGATTGTGGGGATTCCGGCCATAACCCCAGCGGGCATGGTCAATGCGGTGGCCTTGTTGCAGGGTCATGAGGGAAGGATTGTGTATGAAAAAAAACAGTTAATGCCCTTTGGGGAGTATTGGCCATTGGCGGGGGTATGGCGTGCGATGGGATTGGGGGATGTGGTGGGCGAGTCATTTGTGGTGGGGCAGGCGCACCCGCCCTTTGTAGCGGGTCAATTAGGGGGGGAGGGGGTACGATGGGGGGCTGGCATTTGTTTGGAGGCGATCGATCCGGATGGGTTTCGGATGGCCACCCGTGAGGGGGCCACGGCCTTGGTGGTGGTCGCCAACAACGCGTGGTTTTTTGATAGTGCGGCGGGGGTTCAACTGCGAGACATGGCACGTCTTCGTGCCATCGAGAACCGACGTGACGTGGTGTTTTGTTCCAATTCGGGCCCATCGGGTGTCATTGACCAAAGGGGCAGGGTTGGGCCTTTTTTGGCAGTGGCAACCCGGGGGGTATTATCTGGCACGGTGCGTCCGAATGACCAGTTGTCGTTGTATACCCAATGGGGGGATTGGGTGATGGGGGTGTTGATAGTGGTGTGGGTGGTGGGGATAGGGTGGGGATTTTTAAGGGGCCCCACCCCTTCCCTCCCCTAAAGGGGAGGGAGAATAAGTGCATCGGTTAAACCGCCGTTCCACGGCGTTATGTTGGGGCTTAAAATCCTCACGTATAGAGGTGGATTTTTACCCCACCCCGGCCCTCCCCTAAAGGGGAGGGAGAATAATGATATTTTTTTATGTGAGGGCGTTCCCCCGGATCTATACCCCCCCTTGCCCTTCGGGCCCCCCCCCTATTTTCGGGGACCTGCGGTCCCCAAACCCCAGCAAAGGGGTTTCACCCCTTTAAATCCCCAAGACATGGCATGCATCCTTTTTGGGGTTCTAGGGGCCTTTGGCCCCTAGTCTGGGGTTCGGGGACCGA